>Ga0134122_10004439_pt1 | contig 10419 bp, 8 predicted proteins | sample KB302_FD_96461 | JGI IMG/M metagenome (GOLD analysis project Ga0134122, IMG submission 96461) | Terrestrial soil microbial communities without Nitrogen fertilizer from Kellogg Biological Station, Michigan, USA - KB3-0-2 | ecosystem: Environmental > Terrestrial > Soil > Unclassified ... | reverse complement strand
GCAGTACCGTTCATCTTCATCTTCAGCTACGCGTTGCACCCGAACACCTACGTCTGGGTCCTCGACCTGGTGGCCGCGTACATGCTGATCGTTTGCGCGGTATGTGGCTGGCTCTTCCGCGATCCGCCGAAGAACTGGTGGCCCGCAGACGTCGACCCGGTGAAGTGGGCGGACAGCAGGAACGGTGCGGCGAGCCTGAAGAAGAACCCGCCTGCCGTGCGGCAGTACACGCCGATGGAGGCCATCAAGACCGGCATGTTGCCGCTGATGTGGCTGTCGCTCGGAATCAGCGCCGGCGTCTCGCTTTTCGGCATCAGCTACATGGTGCCGTTCGCCAAAGATCTGGGCTTCGGGCCCCTGATCGCTGCATCGTCGGCCGGCGTGCTCTCCATCATCAACGGCACGGGACGCACGGTGACGGGCTGGCTATCGGACCGATTCGGGCGTAAGCAGACCCTGCTGGTTGTCCTGCTGATCGAGGCGCTGTCACTCGTCGGACTGCTCTACGCGGGCAAGGCCGAGAGCGAGATCGCGTTCCTGGGCTTCGCGTTCCTGGTCGGCTTCGGCGGCGGCGCGTTCTACCCGATGTTCGCCTCGCTGACACCCGACTACTTCGGTGAGAACAACAACGCCAGCAACTACGGCCTGGTATACAGCTCCAAGCTGGTGGGCTCGATCGTGGGAATCGGTGTGGGCGCCAGCGTCATTGACGCATGGGGTTATACCGGTGCCTACTGGATTGCCGCCGCGAGCGCTCTGGTGTCAGCCGGAATCGCAGCCTTCCTGCATCAGCCGGGCCGCAACGAGGTGGCCGCACCGAAGCCACGCGCATCAACGACGGAGGAGTCACTCGAACCCACGTTGGCCGACTGAGATAGGTTGCGGGCGGCCGAGGGAGAACGGTCAGGCGTTCCCCTCGGCCGCCTTCTGCTGCCGCTCGTGGTACATCTCCCTGGTGCGCTCGGTGTGCCTGCGCATCAGGCCGGCGGCCCGGGGTCCGTCACCGTCGGCGATCGCTGCTATGAGTTCGGCGTGCTCGTCCCAGGCATCTTTGCCGCGGGCGCGGGCAATCGGTAGGTAGTACCACCGCACCCGGCGGTCGACCGACCCGATGAGATCGGCCAGCACCTTGTTGCGGGACATCGAGACGATGTGGCTGTGCAGCGACGCGTTGGCGGTGACGAGCACTTCCTGATCGTCGGCCTCGAGTGCCGCCTCTCCACTGCGGTGCAACTCCCACAGATGCTCGAGCTGCTCGGGCGTCGCGTGCTTGGCTGCGAGCCTTGCGGATTCCGTTTCGAGCAGTGTCCGCGCGGCCAGCAGCTGATCGGCCTCGTCCTCGGTCGGTATGTGGACGAACGCGCCGAGGGCGGGGCGCAGGTCCACCCATCCCTCTGTCTGCATGCGCTGCAACGCCTCACGAACGGGTTGCCTGCTGACCCCTAGCTGCGCAGCCAGATCGTTTTCCACCAGGTGCTGACCCGGCTGCAACTCCGCGGTGATGATCATCTCGACGAGAGCGTCGTAAACGGCCTCGCGAAGCGGTGCCGGCCGCTCGACGGGTGGCGGTCCGGTCCTGGTCGCTCCAGTGAAGGCACCCCGCGCGGGGCGGATCAACGGGTGAGTCATGGGCTGCCCTTCTGGTCGGGACAGGGTGCTACACAGCATACAGTCGCCAGGATCCAATCAGCCGACACTTTGGCTGAGACATGTCGCAGCACACGCATCGTTGCCGAACGTGGTTCGGGCTCGAATAATTTCGCGATACGGAATATGCTCGTCGCTCAGCGGAGTGGAAGACATGATCGAGGATCGGAGGGTTCGTTGGCGGACGAGTCATCGGCCAAGTCCGGTGTGCAATCGGTTGAGCGTGCGTTCGAGTTGCTCGAGATAATGGCGAGCTCGGGCGGCAGTATCGCGTTGGGGGAGTTGGCCGCTCGCGCTGAACTGCCACAGCCGACCATTCACCGTCTCGTCAGGACGCTGTTGAGCATGGGCTATGTAAGGCAGCTCGAGAACCGCCGTTACGCGTTGGGGCCCAAGTTGATTCGTTTGGGCGAAAGCGCGGCGCAGCTGATCGGGGCGTGGTCGCGGCCCCATCTGACCGAACTCGTGGAGCGAACGGGCGAGAGCGCCAACATGGCCGTGCTGGACAACGACATGGCGGTGTACGTCGCGCAGGTGCCGTCACCGCATGCGATGCGGATGTTCACCGAAGTGGGCAGGCGGGTCCACCTGCATTGCACCGGGGTAGGCAAGGCGCTGCTGATGCAGCTTCCCAACGACAGCGTGGAGGCGCTGCTGAAGCGCGCGGGCATGCCGGCTTCCAACGAGAATTCGTACACGACACCGGACGCGCTGATTCGGGATATCGAGCTGAGCCGGTCCCGCGGCTACGCCGTCGACGAGGGCGAGCAGGAGATCGGCGTCCGGTGTTTTGCGGTACCTGTCCCGGACGCCCCCACCCTGACCGCGATCTCGATCTCGGGACCGGCAGCGCGTCTCACCCTGAAGTCGGCGACCAAAGTGACGCCGCTGCTGAAGCGCGTCGCCCGCGATATCGCCTCGGAGTTCGACAAAGAGGCCGCGGTCTAGCCGGGTAGTTGCGCCGAAACTGCGTTCCAGCAGGCCTTTACTCGCACTTTCCTGCGTGGTTTCAGTCTCGGCGCCACCCCTAATCGAGTAGCAGCAGTGCCGCGGCTGTCGGCGCGTCCTCGAGTGTTTCGGCGAGATCGTTGAACTCGACGACGTTGTCGATCTCGGTCCCCATCGCGATGTTGGTGATCTTCTCCAGGAAGATCTCGACCACCACCGGCACCTTGTGCTCGTTCGCGAGCTGCTGCGCACGCGTCAACGCCGGGCCGATGTCCTGCGGCTCGACCACTTGGATCGCCTTGCAGCCGAAGCCTTCCACGACGCGCAGATGATCGACGCCGTATCCCTTCGGGACGTCACCGTCGTCGGTCTCCTGGGCGTTGATGTTGTCGAAGCCCAGCGACACGAAGTAGTTCATGTCGAAGTTGCGCTGCGCCTGCCGGATCAGCCCGAGATACGAGTTGTTCACGACCACATGGACGTACGGCAGGTTGAACTGCGCGCCGACCGCGAGTTCCTCGATCAGGAACTGGAAGTCGTAGTCTCCCGACAGGCCCACCACCGTGGCGTTGGGATCGGCGGCGACCACACCGAGCGCGGCGGGCACCGTCCACCCGAGTGGCCCGGCCTGACCGCAGTTGATCCAGTTCCGCGGTCCGTACACCTGGAGGAACTGTCCACCCGCGATCTGCGACAGCCCGATCGCGGTGACATACCGGACGTCGCGGCCGAACACGCGATTCATTTCCTCGTACACGCGTTGCGGTTTGATCGGAACGTCGTCGAAGTGCGTCTTGCGATGCATCGTCTCTTTGCGGTGCCTGCACTCCTGGGCCCATGTGCTCCAGTCCGGCAGTGTACCTGCGGCGCGTCGCTCCTTGGCGACTGCGACGAACTGCTCGAGCGCCGCCTTCGCATCCGAAACGATCCCGAAATCGGGGGAGAAGACGCGGCCGATCTGCGTCGGTTCGACGTCGACGTGGATGAAGCGCCGGCCCTTGCGGTAGGTGTCCAGCCCGCCGGTGTGGCGATTGGCCCACCTGTTACCGATTCCGAGAACGAAGTCGGATGCGAGCATGGTGGCGTTGCCGTAGCGATGCGACGTTTGGAGTCCGACCATGCCTGCCGCGAGACCGTGATCGTCCGGAATGCTGCCCCACCCCATGAGTGTCGGCACCACAGGGACGTTCAGGATTTCTGCCAGCTCGACCAGCAGGTCCGACGCGTCGGCGTTGATGATGCCGCCGCCGGCGACGATCAGCGGCCGCTCGGCGGACGCCAGCATGTCAATGGCCTTCACGGCCTGGGCCCGCGATGCCGCGGGCTTGTAGACGGGCAACGGCTGGTACGCGTCTGGGTCGAAATCGATCTCAGCTAATTGGACGTCGATGGGCAGATCGATCAGCACGGGACCGGGCCGACCCGACCGCATCAGGTGGAATGCCTGCGCGAAAGCGCCTGGCACTTGGCCGGGTTCGAGCACTGTCATCGCCATCTTGGTGACCGGCGCGGCGATCGCGGCGATGTCAACGGCTTGGAAGTCCTCCTTGTGCAGCCTGGCCACCGGCGCCTGACCGGTGATCGCGAGGATCGGAATGGAATCCGCCGAGGCGGAGTACAACCCTGTGATCATGTCGGTACCGGCAGGGCCGGAGGTGCCGATGCACACGCCGATGTTCCCCGCCGCTGCGCGAGTGAAGCCCTCGGCCATGTGGCTGGCCGCCTCGACGTGCCGCGCAAGGACGTGCTTGATCCCGCCGTGCGCGCGCATCGCCGAGTAGAACGGGTTGATGGCCGCTCCCGGCAGGCCGAAAGCCTGGGTAGCGCCCTCGATTTCGAGAATTCTGACGGCCGCGTCGACCGTTCGCATGCGTGTCATTGATCCGATCCGCCTTCCTTACCCGACAGCCGCTCGACGCCCAACAGCAGGGCCGAATGGTCAAGTCCACCTTCACCGTTGGCCAGGGCAGAGGCCATCAACTGGGCGACCAGTGAACCGAGAGGTGTCACCACGCCTGCCTCCCGCGCAGCGGCGGTGACGATTCCCATGTCCTTGTGGTGCAGGGCGATGCGGAAACCGGGATCGAAGTTGCGCTCCAACATCTTGCCGGCCTTCTGGTCGAGTACCGCCGAACCGGCCAGCCCACCACCGAGCACCTTGACCGCGGCCTCGATGTCGACTGCGTAGGCCTTCAGGAACGTGATCGCCTCGGCGAGCAGTTCGATGTTGCCTGCGACGATCAGCTGATTGGCCGCCTTCACGGTTTGACCCGCACCGTTGGCGCCGACGTGCACGATGGTCTTGCCGACCGTGTCGAAAATCGGCTTGGCGGCGGCGAAGTCGGCTTCGGAACCCCCGACCATTATCGACAACGCGGCGTTCTTGGCGCCGGGCTCGCCGCCGGACACGGGTGCGTCAAGGATTCGCAGTCCACGTTCGGCCCCGACCTTGGCGAATTCCGCGGTGACGTCGGGCCGGATGGAGGAGAAGTCGATCACCAGGGTGCCGGGCTGAGCGTGGGCGAAGACTCCGTCGTCACCCAACAGGACCGTCTGCACCTGCGGGGAATCGGGCACCATGATCGCGACGACATCGGCCTCCTTGACCGCCTGTTCGATCGACTCGGCCGCCTTGCCTCCCGCTTCGACCAACGCCGCGGTGCGCTCCGGCGACGTGTCCAAGCCGATGACCGTGTGCCCGGCGTTGACCAGGTGGCATGCCATTGGGCTGCCCATGATCCCCAGGCCGATGAAAGCGATTGTGCTCATTAGATCCTCGTTTCTGCTTGTGGTTGCAAGGCTGCGCCGCGGTCCGCGCGAGACAGCCATTCGAAGGTGTCCGGTTTGGTCGCCTTGTACTCCAGGCCGATGTAGCCTTCGTAGGCCTGTTCGGCCAGCTGCTCGAGATAGGTCCGCAGCGGGATTTCACCGGTCCCCGGCTCACCTCGACCGGGGGCGTCGGCGATCTGTACATGGCCGATCCGGCTGCCGTAATCGGTTATCGCTGCGGTGATGTCGTCGCCGTTGACGTGGAGGTGGTACAGGTCGGCGAGCAGCCGCACGTTGGTTACCCCGTGTTCGTTGTGCACCCGATCGATGACACGGATCGCATCAGCGGCGGTGAGGATCGGATACCGTGGTGCGCCGCTGACGGGTTCGACGAGCACTGTCGCGCCGATACGGTCCGCCGCCTGTGCGGCGTAGGCCAGGTTCTCGGTGCCGACGTGATCCTGTTCCGCCGGTGCGTATTCCTCGATGCGATTGCCGTACAGCGCGTTGAACGCGCGTGTCCCGAGGGTCTCGGCGATGCCGACGGCGATCTCGACGTTGTCGCGGAACGCCTGCGTCAATGCGGGATTGGACAGAATCCCGCGGTCGCCTGCGGGCATGTCACCGGCGGCGAAGTTGAGGCCGGTCAACTGCACACCCGCATCCTGAATGGCGCGGATGAAAACGGTGACGTCGGCGTCCGGCGGCGTCGGCGAATCGAACGGCCACCAGAACTCGACCGCATCGAAACCGGCATTCCGCGCCGCGCCCGGCCGATCCAGCAGTGGTAGATCGGTCAGCAGGATCGAGCAGTTGACCGTATAGGTGGCCGTCATCTCGGCATTCCTTTCTCGGGCTCTTGCCATCGGAGCGCGCCGTACAGCATGCCCATCTCAAGCATTTATTCCGTAATGTGGAATATCTATATCGTGATACAGAATAGTCAACCTGCGGGCGCTGCGCCTTGTCAAGAGTGGACCGCAGATAACACCTGCCAGCTGGTATCAGCCCTTGACGGTGACGCCTAGTTTGTGCAACGGTTCTGCCTTAGGAATTAAAATTCCGTATCGCGGAATGGATGGTGGTCCGATGGCTGGCCATGTGGTGATCGCACCCGACAAGTTCAAAGGCTCATTGACGGCCGCTGAGGCGGCACATGCGATATCGGTGGGTCTCGAACGCGGCGACCCCACTTTGACGACGGTGCAGTGCCCGGTCGCCGACGGTGGCGACGGAACGCTCGGCACCGTCCTCGCCGCGGGATTCGAGCGGATCCCGGTCTACGCCAAGGGGCCGACAGGCCAGATAGTCCAAACCGCGTACGGCCGTAGCGGGAAGACCGCTGTTGTCGAAATGGCGGAAATCTGTGGCTTGCAACGGCTTCCCCGTGGAGTGCCTGCACCGATGACGGCCTCCAGTCATGGCCTCGGTGCGGTGGTTGCGCAGGCGCTCGATCACGGCTGCCGCGACATCATCATCGGCGTCGGGGGCAGCGCGAGTACCGACGGCGGCGCGGGTTTCCTCGCCGCACTCGGCGCCACCGTGCGTGCCCAGGACGGCTCGCGAATCGATCCGTCGGGGCAGGGAATCGGCAGCGCCGCCCAGCTTGACCTCACCGGCTTGCACCCCGAGATCGCCTGTGCCTCATTCACTCTCGCCAGCGATGTTGACAATCCGCTGTATGGTCCGTTGGGCGCGGCGAGCGTGTACGCGCCCCAGAAGGGTGCAAACCCGGACCAGGTGATCGACCTGGACCGCTCCCTTCGCCGCTGGGCCGACGTCGTCGAGCGCGAAACCAAAACGGACTACCGAACCGCCGCAGGAGCCGGCGCTGCAGGTGGTGTCGGGTTCGCCGCACTGGCCGTACTGCGCGCGCAGATGCAGCCCGGCATCGATGTGATCCTCGACCGCATCGAGCTGGACAGGCATCTGCAAACCGCGTCAGCCGTCGTGACCGGCGAGGGGTCGCTCGATCGCCAGTCGCTGCGTGGCAAGGCTGCGGTAGGGGTGTGTCGGCGTGCCGGCGGCTACGGCGTGCCGACGTTCGTCGTTGCGGGTGTGTCGGCGCTGACTCCTCTCGACGTTCGCGCCGCAGGCTTCGCGGACGTGTTCGCGCTCACCGACCTGGAACCGGACCCGGCGCGGTCAATGAGCCAGGCCGCAGAACTGCTCGCCGCGGTGAGCGAGAAGCTGGCGCGAAGGCTCACCGCACTTTGACGACGACCTTGCCCTTCGCCGTCCGGTTCTCCAGAGAGGCGATCGCATCGGCGGCGCGCTCGAGCGGATAGACGATCGGCTCGGGTGCCGACACCTCGCCCGACGCCAGCAGCGGCTCCAGCTCCGCCCACTGCTCGGCGAGGTAGCCAGGGTGCGTCAGGCTCCAGGCTCCCCAGCCGACGCCGACGGCGTCGACGTTGTTCAGCAGCAGCCGGTTGACCTTGATGGTCGGGATATCGCCACCGGTGAAGCCGATGACCAGCAGCCGGCCGCCCTGGGCCAGGGAGCGCAGCGAGTCGGTGAACCGGTCGCCGCCGACTGGGTCGACGACGATGTCCACGCCGCGTCCGCCGGTCAGCTCCTTGACCGCGTCCTTGAACCCGTCGGCGAGCACTACATCCGATGCTCCCGCGGCCGTGGCGATCGCGATCTTGTCCTCCGTGCTGACGACCGCGATGGTGCGGGATGCGCCCCACGCGGGCGCCAGTCGCAGCGTCGATGTGCCGATGCCGCCTGCCGCGCCGTGCACCAGGACCGTCTCACCCTCGGCCAGCCGGCCACGGGTGCGCAGCGCGTGATGCATCGTGAGGTCGTTGAACAGCAGCCCGGCACCGGCCTCGAATGACACCCTGTCCGGCAGGTTGAACACTCGATCGGGTTGCAACGCAACGACTTCCGCCATTGCGCCGCAGAGCATGGTCAGTCCCGCGACGCGATCACCCGCCGTCACGTGTGCACCGTCCGGGGCGCTGCGCACCACCCCGGCGACCTCCGCCCCCGGGGTGTAGGGCATCTCCGGCTTGTGCTGGTAGAGCCCGCGCGACTGCAGGGCGTCCGGAAACGCCACACCAGCGGCGTGTACGTCGATGAGGACCTCGCCGTCACCGCTTGGCTCGTCGATCTCGACGATCTCCGCGGCCTGCGGGCCATCGAGCCTGGCTATCTGAATTGCACGCATTGCAGCCTTCCTCTCGTCGACGCGACTCATTTAACTCCTGCGCCGACCGCTCCCAACCGACCGGTAGGCTGGTAGCTCCGGCAGAGTTGCCGAAATCGATGGGAGCACGCAATGGGACGTGGCCAGGGGACCGGTTCGCCGGCCAGAAGATTCGCCGCGGCCGAGGCACTGCCGAGGGGTCGCGTCGTTCCCGTTCGTGCCAAGGACGGTATCCGCCTGCACACCGAGGTCTTCGGACCGGAGGACGGCTACCCGATCGTGCTCGCGCACGGCATCACGTGCGCCCTCCGGGTATGGGCCTACCAGATAGCGGACCTGTCCACCGATTACCGCGTCATCGCGTTCGACCACCGCGGGCACGGCAAGAGCGCGGTGCCACCGCGCCGCCATCGCTACAGCCTCGACATCCTGGCGGCCGACCTCGACGCCGTGCTCGAGGCGACGCTGGCCCCGGCCGAGCGTGCCGTCATCGCCGGACACTCGATGGGTGGCATCGCGATCACATCGTGGGCGGAGCGGTATCCCGAACGGGTACCGGAGCGCGCCGATGCCGTCGCGCTGATCAACACCACCACCGGCGACCTCCTGCGCCACGTCCAGTTGCTGCCGGTGCCCGCGCCACTGGCCGATGCGCGGGTGCGTGCGGCGGGGACCCTGCTGAAGACATTCGGCGCCGCGCCGTTTCTGCGCGCGGTGGATCGGCCGAGCCGGCGGTTCGTCTCCACGATCGCGGTGGGCCGAGACGCCGACCCGGACGTCGCCGAATTCATCTACGAGTTGTTCACCTCGACACCGCCCGCAGGCCGCGGCGGCTGGGCCCGCACCCTGGTCGACGCGCTCGGCGCCGAGCACATCGACCTGACCAACCTGACCGCGCCCACGCTGGTCATCGGCAGCACGAAAGACCGCCTGCTGCCGATGGTTTCGTCGCGTCACATCGCCAGGATGGCGCCGAACCTCGCGACGTTCGTCGAGCTGCCAGGCGGGCACTGCGCGATCGTCGAGCGTCCGGAGGAGGTCAACAAGCACCTGCGAGTGCTGATCGAATCGGTGACCGAGGATCAGCGCGCCAGCTCCTGACAACCTTCACGCCCTGGTGCTTTCGCGCTCGCCGTTGCGGTCGCCTGCGGTGCTGACCGGGTTGGGGAATTCCTCGTCGACGATGCCGATCAGCCGTTCCACCAGCCAATCGGTGAGCAGCCGACCCTTCTCCGGGCTGGCACTCACCGGCGATGACAGCGAGCCGCTGGACGTCGACATGCGGGTGTCGATCGGGACGACGTCGTGGTTGACCACCCGCTGGGGGGCATCAGGGGCCATCCGATCGTCGCGTACCGCCGACGGGTCGAAGTGCATCCACAACGACGTCTCGATCACCGCGGCGTGTTCGAGCGCCAGTCCGGGGAACTCGTCGGGCCAGATCAGTCGCCGGCGTTCGGAGGTGAATTCCGGGAAGACGTCTTCGATCACGACGATCTTGAGTTCTGGGTTCTGTTCGGAGACCAGGTAGGCGGGCTCGTAGACGAAGCCGGTGTTCTCGTAATGCCAGTTGTACAGGGCGATGTTGCGGAAGCCGGTGCGCTTCAGCTCGCTCAGGACATCCTCCAGCACGCTCATGAACGTGGTCGCCCGCAGCGAGACCGTGCCGGGAAAGTGTTGGCCGCCACCGCTTCCCGGCCTACTACGATAGCCGAACGGGATGAAGGGCCCGACGATCAGGTCCCGGATGCGGCTGGCTTCGCCGATGATCTGTTCCGGCAGCACCCAGTCCGTGCACACCGGCAGATGACGTCCGTGCTGCTCGGTGGCGCCGACCGGTATGACGATCGGGGTGTCGGAGCGCGCTGCCGCGGCGATCTCTTCCCAAGTCATGTGGCGGT
>Ga0134122_10004438_pt1 | contig 10419 bp, 8 predicted proteins | sample KB302_FD_96461 | JGI IMG/M metagenome (GOLD analysis project Ga0134122, IMG submission 96461) | Terrestrial soil microbial communities without Nitrogen fertilizer from Kellogg Biological Station, Michigan, USA - KB3-0-2 | ecosystem: Environmental > Terrestrial > Soil > Unclassified ... | reverse complement strand
TGCGCAGATGCGGTGCCAGCCGGCGTTCGGCGAAATCGCGCATCGAGAGCGCGGTGGTCCAGTCCGAAATCAGCGTCGGTAGTGCCTGCGGGCGGAAGTAGGGAACCGAGCGGAGGAAGTGCCACACGCGGCGAGGGCCGCCCGGAAGAATGCCCTTCCAGATCAAGCGGCGTACGATGGCGAAGGCTTCGCCCCGTGAATAGCCGCTGCCATAGACCGGCGCACCAAGATGACGCAATTTGTTCTTGATGCGCTTGGCGATCTCGCGATCGCGCAGCAGCAACTGATAGAGCGCAATATAGCTGTCGATCATCACCTCGTAGTCCATGCTCTTCGGAATCACGTTGGTGCTCGGCCGTGTATTGTCGTTGACATCCTCGAGCGTCGACAATCGCCCTTCTTTCCTGAGCCGCTCGTGAAGCGGTGTCTTGGGCATCGCGGTCAGCAATCCGATCATCGCGGCCTGGATGCCGGCGTCGGTGATGAAGCGGTATTGGTCATCGAAGCTGTCGAGTGAATCGTGATCGAAGCCGATGATGAATCCGGCCAGGACCTCGATGCCGTAGGAATAGACGCGCCGGATGGAGGTGAGGATGTCCTCGTGCAGGTTTTGCGTCTTGAGGGTTTCCTTCAGGCTGTCGGGGTTGGTGGATTCGATGCCGATGAACACCCAGCCGAAATTGGCGTCGCGGAACAGCCCCAGCAGATCCGCGTGCTGGGCCATATTCAATGACGCCTCGGTGCCGAAATTGAACCGGTACTGGTGTTTTTCCTGATACGCCTTCAGGTACTTCAGCAGGGCCTTGGCGACCGGCAGGTTGCCGATCAGATTGTCATCGACGAAGAAGACGTTGCGCACCTTGAACCGCCGCATCTCGTCCAACTCGCGGCCGACTTGATCGAAGCTCTTCACCCGCGGCTTGCGGCCGAACATCACGATGATGTCGCAGAATTCGCAGCGGAACGGACAGCCCCGCGAAAACTGCAGGGTCGCGGTGTGATATTGGTCGAGCTTGAGCAGGTCGAAGCGCGGGCAGGGCGAACTCGTCAGCGCCACCGTGCCGGTCTCATGATAAAGCGGCTTCGCCTCGCCGGCCTCGAAGTCGCGGCAGAACTGTGGGAAGATTTCCTCCGCCTCGCCGGCGATGACGCTGTCCGCGAGCGTAGCGTAGTGCTCCGGACACAGCGATGCGTAACTGCCGCCGGCGATCACATAATGTCCGCGGTCGCGGTAGTATTTCAGCAGCTCTTTCTGGCGCGGGAACTGCACGCCCATTCCGCAAACGCCAACGATATCGGCTTGCGGATCGCTCGGAACGGGCTCGACGTTCTCGTCCACGATCTCGATCTGCCAATCCGCGGGGCACAAAGCTGCCAGCGTGGCCAGACCCAGCGGTGGACTTACCGCACCCTTGCCCGGCAGGATCTCCCGGATTGCCCATTCGGAGCTCCAGAAGCTTTCGGTGAATTTCGGGTTGATCAGTAACAGGCGCATCCGGTCGCTCACCGCGTCACGCAAGAATGCGACACGGCACCGGAAAGCCAAAGGCGCATGAACTGCCGTCGTGCCACAGGAACACTCCTAGGCGAGGTGGGTAGCCTCACGCTCAATCGCCGAACACACCCATAATACGGATACGGCGAAGCCGTTCCCGCGACTGTACGCTTTAGTACAAAGTTTTCCTAATCCGGGGCGGTGGCCCAAATGGCTGCTCTCCTTAAGAGCATACATCCTGCGGGCGGACATGCTCCAGCCAGTTGCCCTCGACCTTCCAAACGGAGAGGGTGTAACTTCACGCCAAAGCGTCCGGCGGAACGGACACAGGAGGAGAGCGATGAATCTGCAGTGGCGGAATTTCCCATTCCTGATCGCCCTTGCGGCAGCGGTCGTGACACCCGCCCTTGGGCAGAACAGAAGCGCTCAATCCATGCCGGATTTCTCGGGCATATGGGCGCATGCCAACCCCGGATTCGAGCCGCTTGCATCCGGTCCCACGTCGCTCATCAACCGGGAGCGGCGCCCGAACGGCATCGGCAATGGCCTCAAGCTCGTGGGCGATTACACCAATCCGATTCTGAGGCCTGAGGCCGCGGAAACCGTGAAAAAGCACGGTCAACTCGCCGTGAACATGGGTGATCCGAACCCGCACAACCAATGTTGGCCCGAAGGTCCGCCGTTCGCACTGACGAACGGCCCAACGCAGATCCTGCAAACCAAGGACAAGGTCACCATCCTCTATCAAGACAACAGCCAGGTCCGTCATATCCGCCTGAACCAGCAGCACCCGGCAAAGGTGACCCCGTCCTGGTACGGCGACTCCGTGGGCCATTATGAGGGCGACACGCTCATCATCGACACCGTGGGCATCAAGGTCGGGAAGTATGCGATGGTCGATTGGTACGGCACGCCGCATACCGAGGCTCTGCACGTCGTCGAACGCTACCGGATGATCGACTACGCCGCCGCGAAAGAGGGCTTCGAACGCGACGCAAAGGAACACAACGTCCCGTCGGGAATGCCCGTCGCCAATCCTCAAGGCAAGTATCTGCAGCTCCGCTTCACGGTCGAGGACAAAAACGTCTTCACGACGCCCTGGAGCGCGACCATGACCTATCGCTATGACGGCAATAACCCGTTGGACTGGCTCGAACAGGCGTGCGGCGAAAACATCTTTTGGTACCCGGGAAAAGAGTCCGACGTACCGCGCGCCGCAAAGCCGGACTTTTGACTCCCCAAATATCACCATGGCCGGGCACCGACCCGGCCACCCAGCCGCGCCGCATCTGCGGCGCGAATAAATCTCACCGACTATAGCGGACTCGCAAAGCGAGGATGGCCGGGTCAACCCCGACCTCGCTCAGAAGTCCGGCTTGTCCGCCTTCGGCACGTCGGAGTCTTTGTTGTTGTAGTATTCGTGCGGATTCTCGGCGCAGACAGTTTCGTTCATGGGATTGGCGCTCGGCACATACGTGATCGTCGCGGTAAAGGGCGAGGTAAAGACGCCTGCGTCTTCGACCGTCACATGTACCTGCATGAACTTGCCGCGATGCTTGCTGAACACATCGCCCTGGAACAGCCAATTCTCCTTCGCGTTCCGTTCCAGCGCGTCCTTCACGTCGTCGTAGTCGCGCAAGCGGTAGCGTTCCACGACGTGCAATTTATCCGTATACGGCGTTCCGAAGATATCCTGCATCGCATAGGGACGGTCCGTCTTGACGCCGACGGTGTCGACAACGAGCGTGTCACCCTCGTAATGGCCGACGGAATCGCCGAACCATGACGGCTTCAGCGGCTTAGGATGCGACGCATTCATGCGTATTGTGCGCGCGCCGCCGCCGTAGTGGAGAGTGATCTTGTCCTTTCCCGGCAGCACCACAACCGTGGTCCATTTGTAGGTAAAGGGCATCGGGTAAGGCCAGCACTGGTTCGACGGATTGGGGAAAGTAATGCCGGCCTTCGAGAGCTCGCCGAACTTCCTGACGACCTCTGCCGCCCACGGCTGCAGGATCGGGTTTTTGTAATCGCCGACCAGCTGATCGTAATCGCTGATGCCGTGGTCGGTCGCAGGCAGCCCAGGCGAGCCGCCTTCTCCGTCGGTCTTTTGTTCGGCCCAGCGGGAGAGATTGGTGATTGGACCCGGCCCCGACGTGGGGAGCTCGTACCATGGAAAAGAAGGGTGCTGCCAAGTGCCGGCAAAATCGGGGACGGCGACGTTTTTGTCCCGACCCACCGGCTTGCCGCCGCTCGCATAGTTCTGCGCGAGCGCGGGGATCGCAGCAATTGCCGCAACGCTCACATAGAGCAGCATTCTTTGATGCAGTGACATGCCGTTCCCCTGGCGCCTCTACGTTACTTGGAGCAGCCCTTCTTCGTCTGCTCGAAGCCTTCGAACAGCCGGTGAGCGTTTTCGTTGGCCAGCGTATCCAGCCGGTGCGGCTGCCCCTTCTCGACGGTGTAGCGCGCGACGGTTCCTTTCGCGCTCAAGAATTGCTGCTCGCGTTTCATCTCGTCGTGCCAGCGATACTCGTCGTTTTCGCCGACATACATGAAGACGCACATCTTCGAGATCGCCTGAAGCTTGGAATCCCTCGGGTCCCACATGTATCCGGGGAACGCGGTGATCGAGAGGAAATATTGCGGATTGGCGGCCGCGATGTGGAATGACGCGATGCCGCCGTTCGACGGCCCCGCGATGTGGAACTTCCCGTTCTCGATCTTGTAGTCCGCGAGAATCATCTTCAGGAAGTCCGGGAAGATCCGCGCGCCGTCCTCGAAGAAGAGATCGCCGTCGGGCGCAGCCACGCCCACGACGATATAGCCGCGCTTCTCGGCCTCGGCTTGAAAGTTGCGCGTCAGCGTCCCGTTCACGGAGTTCATGGTCTGCGGGCCGCCGCCGAACACGATGATCCCCGGATATGCCTTTGACGCGTCGTAGCCGTTCGGCAGCACGACCTTATAGTTGACGGTGGTTCGGCCGACCTTCTTCGTCTGTTCGAGCACGCTGGCTTTCGCCGGCACGCCCCCGAACATCATCGAGACCACGGCCAGCCCCGACAGCATCCGCACAAAACCGATCGCCTTCATCAGAAGTCTCCTCATCCCGCGCGCGCGAGTATACCGCCGAGCCTCGAGCCCCACCATGCCCCACTGACCCCGGCGGCGATGGTTATCGTGGTCGACGCGTTCAGAGCGCATGAGACAACAGCGACGATCTCGCTCAATTCGCCCGCCCCCGGGATGCTTCTGCCAACGTAATTTGCTGTTCGAGTTCGGTGAGGAACTTGCGCGCAGTTTCTAGCGGAAGGCCGAACGGTGGACCAATGGCTCGTCCCCTGAACATTGGTCTCAATACCACTATCCCACGGCCATCTGGCAGGGGCCCCCAAGCAATCTCAATTCGATCACAGCCACTTGCGTCGACTTTTTCACCTCGCTCCAACGGACTTCTCCTCGCTTAAAACCTCGGACGCTGCAAATCTATCGACAGATGCCCAGCGGCGGAACGGGTCACCGCGGCTATACGGCATAGCGGCCGTTCGGGTCGGCAAAACCGGACATTGTCAGAACGAGTCTTATGGGCCACCCGCGGCAATGGTATCGTCGCTGGCTTAAGCGCATCAGACAATTGCGAGGACACATCATGCGCGCGCTTTCTCAGGCAGTCTCGATCTTTGTTTGCTCCCTTTCCATCGCTGCGGCCTTTGTCGCTGATGCGGCCCCCCAGGGATCGCCGTCCCGTCCTCTGGTCAGCCAGGCACAGTACGACGCCTGGCAAACGCAGTTGTCGAACTGGGGGCGCTGGGGAAAGGACGACGAGCTCGGAACGCTCAACCTGATCACTCCCGCCAAACGCAGGGCGGCGCTGGCCTTGGTGAAGGAGGGCGTGCCGGTCTCGCTGTCGACGAATACATTTTTTGAAAAAGCCATCGACGTCCCGTGCCCGGCCGAGTGGGCGATGACGTCCTCCACGCAAATCGGCGCCACCGATCGCGTGGCCTTTCCCTGCATCCATGGCGCTGCCGCCACCCATATCGATTCTCTCGCGCACACGTTCTTCGCCGGGAAGATGTGGAATGGCTATGACGCAACGGCGCTGGTGACGATGCAAAAAGGCGCTCAGAAGAACTCCGTGATGCCGATGAAAGGCGGGATCGTCACGCGTGCGGTGCTCTACGACATCGCACGGCTCAAGGGTGTGCCGTATCTGAACCCGGGCGACCGCATTTTTCCCGAGGACATGGAGGCGTGGGAGCGGCAAGCGGGCGTTCGCGTCGGGCCGGGCGATGCGCTTATCCTGCGCTGGGGTCGCTATGGCCGGCGCGCCAAGAATGGTCCCGAAGAAGGCTTCGCTGGGTTCGACAATTCGATCCTTCCGTGGCTGAAACAGCGCGACGTTGCGTTGATCGTCTGGGAGACCGCCGGCTACACGCCGCAGCCCGCGGGTGATCTCTTTACCAACGCTGTGCACAATTTCGTCCAGGCGATCTTAGGAATCCACGTGCTCGACCGCGCCGATCTGGAGGCGTTGAGCGAAGCCGCCGCCTCCCGCCGCCGCTGGGAGTTCACCTTGATCGTCAACCCGCTGGCCCTCCCCAATGCAACAGGATCGCCAACCAATCCCATCGCAATGTTCTGAGTGCACACGAGTGTTACCCCCCCGATCGTCATCACACGGTCCGTCGCGCAGCGACGGATCCGGGTGACCCATCCGGCCGTTACGGTATAAGCCGGTTCGTTGCGAGCCTTCCGCGATTCGCCGTATAGTACAGGCAACAAGAAAGCACGCCGGAGCGAATTTTCTAACCCACACCAGCAAGGAGAGCGACCGTGCTTGGACCCATTTTGAGAACATTGTTTGTCGCGAGTACCGTCGTTGCGGCGGGCCTTGCATCCGGCACGCTCGCGCAGCCCAGCCAATCTCATCCCGACTTCTCCTCGGCGAGTTACGGCTGGGTGAGCCTGCGCGGCGGTATCGTCCCCATGCCGGGAAGCCCGAAGCCGGTCGGACAAGAGCCGTCGCGGCCTCTGGTCGCCAATAATACCGGCGAACAGCCGACCTTTCCCTATGCCGACCTCAACAATCCCAATTTGACGCCGTTCGCGCTCGATGGCCTCAAGAAAGCCAACGCGCTCGCCGATACGGGCTTCGCCATGTATTCGCGCGGATCGCGCTGCTGGGCAACCGGAGTTCCCGTCGCCATCAACAGCGTCGTGCAGCCGATTTTCTTCGTTCAGACGCCCAAGGAAGTGATCACGATCGGCCAGGGTGATCAGACGGTGCGTCACATCTACATGGATGTGCCGCATTCGGCCAATCCAAAACCGTCCTGGTACGGAGAATCGGTCGGGCATTACGAGGGCGAGTGGCTGGTGGTCGATACCATCGCGCTGGACACGCGGACGTTCATCGACAATTTCCGCACGCCTCACAGCGAGAAGCTTCATGTCGTGGAGCGCTATCATCTGATCGATGGCGGCAACGGTTTGGAGACGCAAGTCACCATCGAAGACCCGGCATCCTTTATCAAGCCGGTGCAGCTCCAGATGCGTGCGCGCAAAGCGCAGGCACCCGACGGCATTGTCGAATCGCGCTGCGCCGATGGGGAAAGCTTCAATCCCTTCGGCCAGAAGGAAGAACCCATCCCCGTAGCGAACAAGCCCGACTTCTGAACTTCATCCCCCGGTGCTTCGCAACCCCACGGTGCTTCGCGACGCGAAGCATCCGGGGGGGAAGCATCCGGGGGACCCATCCGGCCCCGCCGTCGAATCCCACGCCTTGCAGCTTAGGAGGAACCCATGTGCGACGAATTCATTCACCCCGGTCTGATTGAGGATCAAAGACTCTCGCGGCGGACCTTCGGCGCGATCACCGTTGCGGCCGCGGCCGTCGCGAGCACGGCGTACGCGCAAGGAAACGTCGTCGAAAAGGACGTCGAGGTGAAAACCCCCGATGGAACTGCCGACGCCGTTCTTTTCTATCCGCAACAGGGGACTGCGTCTGCGGTGCTTATCTGGACCGACATTCTGGGCTTGCGTCCCGCGTTCCGCGACATGGGGCGGCGCCTTGCGGCAGAGGGCCATGTCGTGCTGGTGCCGAACCCGTTCTACCGGTCCGCCCGTGGGACGGTGGTTGGCCCGACGTTCGATTTCAACAATCCCGAACAACGCAACCGGCTGTTCGGCTATCGTGCTGCCATGAGCGACGACGGTATCGATCGTGACGCGACGGCCTATCTCGCCTTTCTCGACGCCCAGCCGCAGACCGACAAAAACCGCAAGGCCGGCGTGCAAGGTTACTGCATGGGCGGGGCTCTCTCGTTCCGCACCGCGGCGGCGCTGCCTTCGCGCATCGGAGCGGTCGGCAGCTTCCACGGCGGCAATGGGCTGGTGACCAAAGAGGCCAACAGCCCGCATCTGCTGCTCACCAAGGCGCAGGCAACATTCCTCGTCTGCCAGGCGCAGAACGACGACATGCAGCAGCCGCAAATGAAGGAAGACTTGAAAGCTGCCCTTGCCGCCGCCAAACGCCAGGCGACGGTTGAGGTCTATCACGCCGATCATGGCTGGTGCGTGCCCGGCGGCCAAGTCTACAACCGCGCCGAAGCCGAGCGCGCCTGGACAGCCCTAGGCGCCCTCTACAAATCCACGCTCGCCTGAACGCTCGTCATCACCCGGCGCTTCGCTTTAGCGAAGCGTCCGGGTGACCCATCCGGCCGCGTCAAAGGCAGCGACTTCTCAAAAGATGCGGGCCCTTTGCGTACCTTTGTCCATCTCGCCCACGATGGGGATGCCGCTCGCTTGCGGGTCGTTCCTCTTCATTTTCACGGCTTGCAGTTCGACACCTCGCGGCCCGGGAGTTGCGCGCGTGACCACGATTTCATCATCTTCAACGTCGCCCATGTCCACGTTGCGATCCGGAAAGATGACGAAGGTACGCTTGCCGATACAAACGAGAACCTGGCCCATTTGCCCCGGCCGGCTGAGCGCGTCTTTAGCCCATGACTTCAGCATCGAGTAGAACGGCTCGCGTCTCCAGGCCCCGGGCCGCGCCGGATCGACATACGCGCCGAGGCACTGTCCGTCGAGAGCGGTGACAAGAACAATTCTGGATTTACTGGGCCGCCACTCTTCCCGCAGTTTCGGGTTCGTCAGAAAGTAGCAATTGAACGCGCGGCACGCCTTGGGACGTGTGCTGTAAATCTGGCAGCCGCGTTTCTCTTCGCAATGCGTGCATAAGGTTCCCGCCGGCTTGTCGATCTCCTTAACGGCCATCACTTTGCAGCACAGCGTGCAGCTGCCGCACTCTCTGCCTCGAACACCAGCCGTGCGAGTGCCTTCCATCGACCTTCACTGACTCTCAATCACCGGCGCGCAGGGTTTTAGACTCGCGCGGAACCAGTGTAACATCGGTTTCAGTAAATATTGCGAGGCGGGCGATGAAGCTCAAGAACACATTGAAGGCGGCTGCGTTGGCGGCCATTGCTGCGGTGCCCGTGTCCGGCCAGGCCGCGCCGGCCAGCACTGTCAAACCCGACTTCTCCGGTATCTGGGCACATCCCTGGCTGCCCGGCTTCGAGGCGCTGGCATCGGGTCCGACGGCGCTCGTGAACCTCTCGCGCACGCCCGAGGGCCGCAGCATCCAGACCCAGCTCGTCGGCGACTACAAGAATCCGATTCTGAAGCCCGAAGCGGCCGAGACCGTGCGCAAAATGGGCGAACAGTCGAAGTCGTATTTTGGCTTCCACAATCCGCGCAACCAGTGTTGGCCGAACGGCATTCCCTTCGTGCTGTCGGCCAATGGGCAGCAGATCTTCGACCGCGGCGATCATCTGACGATGATTTATCGGGAGGATCATCAGGTGCGCAGAGTGCGCATGAATGCGTCGCACCCGGCGAACCCGAAGCCGTCGTACTACGGCGATTCCGTCGGCCATTATGATGGCGACACATTGGTGATCGACACCATCGCCATTAAGCCCGGCCCGTTCGCGATGATCGATTGGTTCGGTACGCCGCAGACTCCGGCGCTGCACGTCGTCGAGCGCTACCGCCTGATCAGCTACGATGCGGCGCAAGAGTCCGTGAAGCGCGCCAACAAGGACAATAATCTTCCGCAGTTCAACAACCCGCCGGTCGTGGATTTCAATTCGCGCGGCAAGTGGTTGCAGCTTGTCTTTACCGTCGAAGACCCGAACGTCTTTACGACGCCATGGTCCGCGACGGTAACCTTTGGCCCGGCCATCCAATCAATCGGGCCCGGAGCGAATGCCTGGCCGGAAAACGTCTGCGGCGAAAATCCGAACAAATACGGCACCGAAGAGGACGTCCAACTCCCGACCGCCAAGACGCCGGATTTTTAGGCACCCACCTCAATAGTCAAAACAAAAAAAGACTGTCATGGCCCCCGCACGGGGGCCACCCAGGCGATGAAAATCTCGTTCTGTCTCATTACGCGCAGCTCGGATGGGGCGCGTTAGCGCTGGCCTGGAGGTTCCAAGTTGCTTCCGTGCCATCGCAAAAACGGTCGTTGACCGGTCCGGCTATCGTTCGATCGACACAGCCTCAAGAGTAAAGTTTTCAATTGAGAGCTTGCCCTCCGAAATTTCAGCAACAACATTGTCGTCATCATCTTTGACCAGCACGCTAGTGCCTTCGCGAAACCATCGGAATTCCCCTCGGACCTGAAGGTCATACAGAAGCGCGGAATCCAGTGCGTCAAAATCCTTTCGATTGGTAGGCAGAGATCGGAATATGCAAAGGCCTGAGTCGGGGCCGCCACGAGTCAGGATGAAACCCAAATGTTCTTTCGAGGTCCTTCGTATCGCATAGCTCATTAGATACCGTCGTTCTCGCCGATTTCGACCCAGCAAGCCGGATAGAGCGGCCGCCGTCGCGAGCAACGGCAAGCAACTCAAGGG
>Ga0134122_10004437_pt1 | contig 10420 bp, 9 predicted proteins | sample KB302_FD_96461 | JGI IMG/M metagenome (GOLD analysis project Ga0134122, IMG submission 96461) | Terrestrial soil microbial communities without Nitrogen fertilizer from Kellogg Biological Station, Michigan, USA - KB3-0-2 | ecosystem: Environmental > Terrestrial > Soil > Unclassified ... | reverse complement strand
TGGCCGATCATGCGCGCGATGCGCAGGCCGCGGCGCGGCACGACGCCCTTCTCGTAGTAGTGGCCGCCGTGGAAATCCGGGTCGGTCATGATCGCCTGGCGCGCGACTTCGTTGAAGGCGATGTTCTGCGCCGAGAGGCGCGGCGTGGCGGCGATGACGATCGAGTTGCGCACCCGCGCCGGATAGGACAAGGCCCACTGCAGCGCCTGCATCGCGCCGAGGCTGCCGCCCATCACCGCGGCGAAGCGCTCGATCCCAAGATGGTCCGCGAGGCAGGCCTGCGCCGCGACCCAGTCCTCCACCGTCACCACCGGGAAATCGGCGCCCCAAGGTTTGCCGGTCGCGGGGTTGGTCGAGGTCGGCCCGGTCGAGCCGAAGCACGAGCCGATGTAGTTGTTGCCGATGACGAAGAAGCGGTCGGTGTCGAGCGGCTTGCCGGGGCCGACCATGTTGTCCCACCAGCCGACGTTCTCCAGGTCGTTGGCGTAGACGCCCGCCACGTGGTGCGAGGCGTTCAGGGCATGGCAGACGAGCACCGCGTTCGAGCGCGCCGCGTTCAGCGCGCCGTAGGTCTCGTACGCGATCTCGAATTCGGGCAGCACCACGCCGCTCTTCAGCTTGAGAGCTTCGGTGAAGCGCGCCTTCTGCGGGGTAACGATCAAGTGCGTGTCTCTTTAGCGGTTTTTGTAGAGCGCCCGCAAGCTGAACTTCAAATCGGCGCTGTGATGCCGCGCGAACGTTACCTGCGGGGGGCTCGACTGTCAAGGAAACCGCAGGTAATCTGCCGCCATCCGCATGGCCGCCAGCGCAAACCTGAGGCAATTGATCGACGCCGCCGCGCCCTACTGGGCGGGGGAGGCGGAAGTCTTCCGCACGTACTGGGACTCGAGCGCGCGCGACCGCGCAAGCGACCGGCGCTGGCTCGCGCTGCAGTGCTCGAAGGAATTCTGGGGCTCGGGCCTCGCGCCGCTCGACAAGGGCATCTTCCTCGGGCCCGCCGAGCAGCTCGTCGCCGCGTTCCCGGACGTCGACATCGCGCTGGACCGGCACGCGGTGCTCGACATCGCCGAGGGCCTGTACGCGGAGTTCGCGCATTACTGCGCGTTCGCCGACGCGCACGACGCGATGGCGCTCCCCGGGGAACCGAAGCTCAACCCGCACGCGGTGAAAACCGCGTGGCAGGAGGACCTCGACCTCTCGGCGCTGCGCTTCGCGCACAAGAAGGAAAACCCGAAGCTCGGCCAGCGCGCGACCAATTTCACCGAGGGCGGCTACTGCACGCTGTTTTCGGAGGGCATGGCGCTGGGCAAGCGAAATTCGGGACCGCACGCGCGCGCCAACGCGCTCATCGCCGAGGCCTGCGGGAAGGTCTACGAGGACGAGTTCGGCCACATGCTGAAGGGCATCGCCGGGCTGGACGCCGAGGGCCTGCGTGCCGCGGACTGGGACACCCTCGAGCGCATGGCGCTCGAGCAGATGCGCGCCCGCATCCACATGCGCAACGCCCAATTCGGCTTTCCGCTCTCAGGCGCGGCTCTGGAGCGCGCGCTTGCGGGCCGCTGCAAGCCGCTCATCTTCGATTACGCCAAGGCCGGCCTGAAGCGCGCTGCCTAGCCCGCGGGAACGTCGTCCCCGCGAAAGCGGGGACCCAGGCCTAGCCTACAACCGCAGGTCCGCGCTCAGTTCCGCTTCCTTCGGCAGCGCGACCGACAGCACGCGATTGCCGTGCGACTGCGCGAGGCAGCGGCACTGCGGAAAGTTCGCGTAGCGGCCGGTCCATCTTCCCTCGCCGCTCGCCTGGATCTCGGCGAGTGCAAGGATGCCGAGCGGGCTGTTGATGCCGAGCTTCAATGCCTTGCCAAGCGCTTCGCGCGCCGTCCACAGCACGAAGCAGGCCGTCGCGTCGTCCACTCCGGAGGACACGAGCCACGCTAACTCCGCGGGCGAGGCCTGCATTTCCCCGAGGATGGTCGCGGCCGAACCCGCGGCGACGGTTTCGAGGTCGATGCCCATCGGATACGCGGCGGGAAATGCAAGCGCGACGGCGAGGCCGTGCGAGTGGCTTACGCTCACGTCGGCGGTGCCGGCGCGCGGATGCTCAATGAGCGGTTGGCCGTAGATGCCGGCGCGAATAGCGATCTGCCGCAGGTCGGGCTCCGCAAGCATTGCGCCGAGCGCGCACTTGGCGGCGAACCGGCCGAGGAGGAAGCTCTCCTTTTTCGCCGGGAACTGGAAGCCCGCGACCTGCAGTTTCTCGTCTTCGCCGAGGAATTCTCCCGCCGGAAGCGCCTCCACCGCGGCGAAGCAGACCGGGAACTCGCGCATCGCGTGCCGCAAGCTGAGCGACTGCAGATTCATGCTTTCTCCATTGACGGGCGGTCGAAGGACAAGCGCAGGCGCTCCAGGCCCTCGGCGATCGAGACCGCGGGCGCGTAACCGAGGTCGCGGCGCGCGGCCGAGATGTCGAACCAGTGCGAGGTGGACAATTCGTGCACCACGAAGCGCGTGAGGCGCGGCTCGTCTCGATTGCCCGTGACGCGGTGCGCCGCCTCGAATCCCCAGGCGAGCGCGAGCGCGAGCGGCGCCGGGATCGCGCGCGTGACGCGCGGAGCGCCGGCCGCATCGAGCAGCCGGTTCACCATCTCCCACAGTGGCAGCGGTTCGCCCTGGGAGATGAAATAGACCCTTCCCGCGACGGCTGAGCCGGGCGCCAGGCGCTCGGCGGCAAGCAGGTGCGCTTCGGCAGCGTTATCCACGTAGACAGTATCGATCAGGTTCGCGCGCTTGCCGATGCGCGCGAGCTGCCCCGCGCGCGCGCGCGCAACAAGGCGCGGCAGCAGGTGATTGTCGCCCGGTCCCCACACGAGGTGCGGCCGCAGGCATACGGTCGCGAGCCGCGCATCGTTAGCGGCGCGCACCAGCTGCTCGGCGAGGGCCTTGGTCTTCGGGTAGTGCGCCGCGTAGGCAGCCGGGTACGGCACGGATTCGTCCACGCCCTCCATGTCGCGGCCGCCGAACACCACGCTCGGTGAGCTCGTGTAGACGAGCCGGCGTACGCCGTGCGCGCGGCAGGCGGCGATCACGTTGCGCGTGCCGGCGACATTGGGCCGGTAATACTCCTCGTAGTCACCCCAGATGCCGGGCTTCGCAGCCGCATGGAAAACGATGTCGCTGCCTTGCACCGCGGCGGCGAGCGTGGCGGCATCGGCGACATCCCCCTGGATCTGCGGCACGCCGAGCCCGGTGAGCGCCTCGTGCGCGTGGCGCGAATAGCTGCACACGTCTGTGCCGCGCGCCCGCAGGCCGCGCACGATCGCGAGGCCGAGGAAACCGCCGCCACCCGTGACGAGCGCCTTCATGCGAGCTGCCGCCCGGCCCAGAGCGCGAGCTTCTCGCGGGAAATCTTCGCGTTGTGGCGCACGTCCACCGGAAATGCCGGGTGGAAGAGAATGTTTTCGATGCTCCGCGTGTGCTCGTGGCGCGCCGCGAGCGCGCGCAGGTCGGCGCGGATTGCATCCTGCGGATCGCCGCGCGCTGCGGGCTCGAGTTCCACGCACAGCACGGGTGCGATGGCGCCGTTGCGTCGCACGCCAACGAGCGCCGAGCGGAAGACGCGCGCATCCGTGTTGAACACCGCCTCGCAGGGAATCGTGAAAAGCGCGCCGTTCGTTGTGATTACGCGCTGCGCCTTGCGTCCGCAGAACCACAGGCGGCCGCGCCCGTCGAGGTAACCGAGATCGCCCATGCGGTGATAGAAACCGCCGCCATCCGGAATCTTCGCCAGCGCGGTTGCCGTCGGCAGGTTGAAATAGCTGCGCGATGCGTGCGGCGCGCGTACTGCGATTTCGCCGATTTCTCCCGGCGGCAGTTGCAGACTGTCGTCCCAATGCGCGATCGGCTCATCCGTGATGCGGATGATCCTCGCTTCCAGCCCGGGCACCGGGCGGCCGACACAGATGCCCGCGCCGGCGTCGGTGCGCTGACGCGTTTCGCCGAGGAGTTCATCGCTGCCGATGGAGGCGACCGGCAGGCACTCGGTGGCGCCGTACGGAGTGAAGACCTGCGCGCCCGGTGCGAGCATCGCGGCGAAGCGCTCGAGCACCCGGGCGGGAACGGGCGCGCCGGCCGAAATCGCGCGGCGCAGCGTGGGCAGCCTGATGCCGTGCGCCGCGCCATGGCGCCCGACGCGGTCGACGAGCGCGGGCGAGCCGAACATGTTCGTGATGCCGAACCTGCGGATCGCCTCGACGATGATCGCCGGATCCGCTTTCGCCGGGCGCGAGGCGTCCATCTCGGGCACCACCGCGGTCATGCCGAGCGCGGGGCCGAAGAGCGCGAAGAGCGGAAAGGTCGCGAGGTCCGTTTCCCCCGGCTCGATGCCGTAGAGGCGGCGGATATGCTCCACCTGCGCGCCGAAGATCTCGTGCGTATAGACGGCGCCCTTGGGCGCGCCGGTGCTGCCGCTGGTGAAGAGGATCGCGGCGATTTCATCGGGCGCGGGTTCGATCGCAGGAAACGGGCTTCCGGAAAGGGTATCGGACAGGAGCTGCTTGACCGTGGGACCGCTCCAGAACCATTTCGAGCCGACCGTGACTTTGATACGCAAGCTGCCACGGGCCCATCCGAGAATCACGCGCGCCGCATGCGCCTTGCTCACGCCGATGAAGGCTTCGGGCTGCGCTTGCGCGAGGCAGTCAGCGAGGTTGGCAAGGCCGATGCCCGGATCGATCAGCACCGGCACCGCCCCGAGCTTGAAGAGCGCAAAGCTGAGCGTGAAGAAATCGAGGCTCGGCGGCACCATCAATGCGCTGCGCATGCCGCGCCGGATGCCGGCGTGCGCGAGCGCCCGCGCGAGCCGATTGCTCGCGTCTTCCAGTTCGGCGAAGCTCAACTGCCGGTAGGCGACTGCGCCCTGCGCGTCGCGACCGTGCGCGCAAATGACCGCTGCGCGCGATGGCTGCAGCCGCGCCATCGCGGCGAGCTGCCCCGCAATGTTAGGCATGTACCGGGTGTCGTCTGAAAAAATCTTCCACGAGCGGAAGAATCTCCGCGCCCGCGTCCTCGAGCAGATAATGCCCGGCGTCCGGGAAATGGTGCACTTCGGCGCCGGGCAGGATTTTCCGCCATTCGGCGAGGAAATGGTGGTCGAAGACGAAATCGCGGTCGGCCCAGAGGATCAGCGTCGGCGTGCGCCTGAAATCGGGCAGCTTCGCCTGCACCTCGCTCACCAGGTCGTAGCTCGCGTCGCCCGGCTCGAGCGGAATGTCCTGCACGAAATGCAGCAGGGCCGTGCGGTCGAGCGGCGCGCGGTAGGGCAGGAGATAGGCTTCGCGCACGCTCTGCTCCATCGGCCGGCACACCGCCCAGCGGGCGAGCACGCTGTTGAAGAGCCCTGTGTCGCGGATGAAGAAATCCCCCAACGGCGTCTTGCGGCACAGCCACAGCGTGCGCGGCAGCTTCTTCGCCTTGGGCAGGTGGAACGCCGCCGTGTTGAGGAGCACGAGCCGGCCGATACGCTCCGGATGGCGCACGGCATAGGCCATGCCGATCATGCCGCCCCAGTCGTGCATGATCAGCGTGATCGGCCCGTCGACATCCGCCTGCTCGATGAGCGCGGCGAGGTCGTCGACGCGGCGGCGCAGCGTGTAGTCGTAGTTTTTCTCGTCGGGCTTGTCAGAGAGGCCGCAGCCGATATAGTCGGGCGCGATGACGCGGTGCGTGCCGCGCAGGCCGAGCACGAGGTTGCGGTAGTAGAACGACCAGGTCGGATTGCCGTGCAGCATGACCACGGTGTCGCCGCGGCCTTCGTCGAGCAGGTGGAGCCGGTGGCCGTTCACGTTCCGGAAGGCGCCGGTGAACGGGTAGAGGGCATGCTGGAAATTCACCGGTTCACCATTCCAGCCCGAGCATCAGGCAGGAGAGGCCGCTGCCGATGCCGAGGAACCCGACGCGCTCGCCGGCCTGCAGCACGCCGCGCTCCTCGGCGATCGCCGCGGTCACGGGCAAAGCGGCGGTGCCCATGTTGCCGAGGTAGCGGTAGGTCGTGTAGTCCTTTTCCCTGGGCAGCTGCAGCGAGGCGAGGATCGCCTCCTGGTGGCCGCTGCCGACCTGATGGCAGATGACGCGGTCGACCTGCGCCGGCGTCCAGCCCAGCTCCTCGAGGAATGCGCGCCAGGTCTCGCGGCCGAGCTGCACGCCGTATTTCAGCACCGACACCGAATCGGTGGCCATGAACTGCACCTGCCGGCCGGCGCCGGCCGGCGCAAGCCCCCAGCGGCACAGTTGGTGATGTTCCGGCGCCACCTGCGACGTCGCGCCGAGGAGGCGGTGCCCGTTCGCGCCATCGAAGGAGCCGTCGGTCAACAGCACCGCCACGGCGCCCGAGCCGCCGGTGAAGGTCGCCAGCGCCTCCGCGAACTGGCCCATGTCCATGCCGCCCAGCACGCGGGCGAGCATGATTTCGTTGATTTCGCGCGCCGTTTCGCAGGACACCACCAGCCCGGCGCGGATCTGGCCGAGCTCGATGCGGTTGGCGATGTCGAGCATCCCGTTCAGCACGCCGAGGCAGGCGTTGCTCAGGTCGTAGACCGAGGCGCCGCCCTTCACGCCGAGCGCATCGGCCACGGCACAGGCGGTCGCGGGCTCGAAATTCTCGCGGCAAACGCCGGCGTAGATCAGCACGCCGAGCTCGGCCGCCCGGACGGACGTTTTCGCGAGCGCCTTGCGCGCCGCAGTCGCGGCGCCGGAGGAGAGGCGCGCATCCTTTTGCCACCAGCGGCGCTCGGCAATGCCGGTCCAGGCCTCGAGCTGGCCCGGATGGATGTTCAATGTCCGGTACGCCGGCGCGAGCCGCTCTTCCAGCTCGGCGGAAGTGACGACCTGCGGGCCCAGTTCGTAGCCGAGGGCGGTGAGGAAGACGCGCTTGTATTTCAATGCACAGGCCTTCGATGGATGCCGGTAAATATACGTTGCGCTGCAGCTCAGAGCTCGAAGCCCATGCCGCGGATCAGCCCGCCAACCGCCGCAATTCCGCCGTCGATCAGGTCCACCCCATGGCCGGGCGCCGCGGCGCCGGCGCCCAGCTGCAGGCAATGGCCCGGAAGTTCGGGCATCCGTTCCGACAGCATCGCGGCGAGCCGGGCGCGCGGCTCGTCGTGAACCGCTTCCGCGGACCACTGGCGCAACGCTTTTTCGACCGCATCGGCGTCGAGGATCGCGATCGGAGCGCCGCAGAAGGAACACCCGCTCCCCTTCTCCAGGTCGACCACCGCGCCGCAACCCGAGCAGCGGATCTGTTTCACCTCTGCGCGCACGCGTACCAGTTCCGACGGTGAAAGCGCGCGCACGAACTGTTTTTCCCGCAGGAACTCCGCAAAAGGCGTGAGGCGGCCGTCGCCTCCTTCGCAGCGGTAGTAGGTGAAGCGTCCGCTTTTGCTCACATCGTGGGTGAATGCGAGCACGCCGCGGCAACGCGGACAGGAGAGCCGGCTCGCGAGCGGACGTCGCCATTCGGCCTGGCGCTTCAAGATCAGTCCGAAGAGTTCGAGCACGGCGCGCGCCGCGAGCTGCGCCGATTCCCACCGGTCGAACCAGATCGAGCGGCAGGCGCAGCAAAGGTCGATCGCCTCCGGGGTGCCCAGCCTGCCTTCGAATTCGCGCCGCTCCATGAGATCGCCGCAATTCGGGCAGGCGGTCTGGCCGGTAATCACGGGACTCTGCGTCATGCCAGGTACCTCAGCGTGAAATCCTTCATGCCGTCGATGACGCGGCCGTATATCAATGCCTGCTTAGAATGCGCGGATGGACAAGGCAAGAATATACATTCATCTTCGCGGGTTCATGGCGCTCGCGCTGCTGACGGGCACGGCGGCGCTGTTGTTGAGCGCGCCCGCGCGCAGCGCCGAAGTCGAGGGCGTCGACGTGCCGGAGCGCGTCCGGCTCGCGGCCGGCGCGCCCGAGCTGGTGCTCAACGGCGCGGGCGTGCGCGTGCGCTTCGTGTTCTTCAGGGTCTATGTAGCGGCCCTGTACCTGCCCGCGAGGACGAGCGACGCCGAGGCGATCTTGCGCGACAGCGGGCCGTCGCGTCTCTTTATCCAGATGCTGCGCGATGTCGCGACGGAGCAGCTCACCTCGCTGATGAACGAAGCATTGCAGGAAACGCTGACGCCCGAAGAGCGGCTGCCGCTCGAAGCGCGCCTGAAGAGGTTCAACGCGATTTTCGACACGCTGCCGGAGGCGAAGGCGGGAACGCAGATCACGATCGACTACCTGCCGCAGCCCGGGACCGTGATCCGCGTGAACGGCGAGGAAAAGGGGCGCATACCGGGCGCGGATTTCAACCGGGCGCTGCTGCGCATCTGGATCGGCGAGCGGCCGCGCGATCCCGAGTTGAAAAAGGCAATGCTCGGTTCTTCAGGCGGACGGTGATACGCTAGGACGATGCAAATGCGAATGACTCTGACGGTGCTGCTTGCGTGCGGTGCCGCACTGGCGCAGGCGCAGCCGCAGAAGGTTTACCGCGTCGGGATCCTGTCGCCGGTGTCGTTGACCGACCCGGAAGCACGCGCCAATTACACCTTGTTCACCAACCGGATGCGCGAACTGGGCTACGTCGAAGGCTCGACGCTGGTGCTCGAGTGGCGCTTCGCCGAGGGCAGGTTCGACCGGCTGCCCGCGCTCGCTGGCGAACTGGTGAAGGCGAAGGTCGACGTCATCGTCACGACTGGAACGCCTTCGACCACTGCCGCGCGGCGGGCGACGGCGACCATTCCCATCGTCACCACCGCGATCGGCGACCCGGTGATGAGCGGCTTCGCGGCGAGCCTTGCGCGGCCCGGCGGCAACGTCACGGGCTTCACGACCATGGGCAGCCTGGTCTACGAAAAGCGCCTGGACCTGCTGATGGAGGTCGTGCCGGGCGCGAAGCGCATTGCGCTGCTGGTCAACCCGGACAATTCGTTTCACGTCCGGGTGCTGCCCGGCCTCCAGGCTGCGGCGGAAAAGCGGGGGCGCGACATTTTCCTCGTCAACGCAGGCAAGCTGCGCGATATCCAGGAAGGATTCGCGGCGATGGTGACGCGCCGCGTGGGCGCCGTGCTTGTCGCCGACGACCCCTTCATCGGCTCGCAAGCCGGGGCGATCGCCGCGCTCGCGCTGCGCTACAAGCTGCCGACGATCTTCCCGACGGTGCGCGGCGTGGAGGATGGCGGGTTGATCGCTTACATGAATGACGCGCGCTACCGTTACCAGAGCACCGCCGCTTACGTGGACCGCATCCTCAAGGGCGCAAAGGCGGGGGAGCTGCCGATGGAACAGCCCACCAAGTTCGACCTGGTGGTGAACGCGAAGACGGCGAAGGAGCTGGGCATCACCCTGCCGCAGCCGGTTCTGCTGCGCGCCAGCCGCGTACTCGAATAGCGGCAGGGTAAACTCTCCCAATCACTTTTCTGGAGGAGGACGACAATGAAATTCGCAACGATGGCCCTGGCGCTCGGCGCATGCGTGCTGCCGGCAACCGCGCTCGCAGGCTTCAACGACAAGAACGCCGTCACCGCGACAGTCACCGGCGCGACGCCCTCGGGCTACCCGCGCACCATGGTGGAAGGACTGAACGCCGTGGTCCGCGACGCCTATCCGGGCTCGTCGATCTCGTTCAAGCCGAATTCGCCGGGCGGCGGCGTGCAGGCGATCGCCACCGGGCAGGCCGACTTCACCGCCACCGCAACCGGCACCGAGGTGAAGCTCGCCAACGAGGGCGTCTCGCCGTTCAAGGAGCCGCTCAAGGGCAAGTTCAGCTACGTCATGCAGCTCTACGACAACCAGTTCATCCATTTCCTCATGACCAAGGAGTGGGCGGACGCGAACGGCATCAAGTCCTGGGCCGACATCGCGGCGAAAAAGCCGAAGATGCGCCTCGCCATCAACCGCCCCGACAATCCGCAGACCACCATCGGCGGCCCGTATGAGGTGATGAAGGCCTACGGCTTCAGCATCACGGACATCGAGAAATGGGGCGGCAATTTCGTGCTCGGCAACAGCCAGATCGGGCTCGATGCGATTACCGACGGCAAGGCGGACGTGTTCATGAACGCACGCAACCTGGGCGATTCGCTGGTCAAGGACATCGCCAGCAAGCGCCCGCTGCTGTGGATCGACGGCGACCGGGCGACGGTGCAGAAGGCCTCCGACACGTTCCACAACAAGGCCGACATGGTGACCAAGGGCACCTACTCATTCATGGAAAAGGACTATCCGACCGTGCGAATGTGGGTGTCGCTGCTGGCCGGCAGCCACGTGTCCGACGAGGTGGTCTACAAATACGTCAAGGCTATCGCGGAGAACGAGGCGCGCGTGCAATCGATCGGCGGGTCGCTCAAGACGTCCTTCACCGCCGCGAAGATGGCGACCAATCCGGCAAACC
>Ga0134122_10004435_pt1 | contig 10421 bp, 16 predicted proteins | sample KB302_FD_96461 | JGI IMG/M metagenome (GOLD analysis project Ga0134122, IMG submission 96461) | Terrestrial soil microbial communities without Nitrogen fertilizer from Kellogg Biological Station, Michigan, USA - KB3-0-2 | ecosystem: Environmental > Terrestrial > Soil > Unclassified ... | reverse complement strand
CGAGTTCTTGATTGTTTGGGCGCGGAAAAGTGAAGAATGTATGCTCTTTGCCGTCCTGGCGTCAACGCATCAAAAGCAGATTTCAACGCAGGGATTCTATCCAATTTGCTTTGGAATTCTTCGGGAATGTTGAAATCTGTAGTCTTTCTGAAATCGACTTTCAAACCGGCCTTTTCCACTTCAATGGCTTCACGAATATAGGCGTTCAAGATCGGTTTCATCTTAATTATTGATCGAATGTTGGTGAACCGAATCTGGCGCGCTGCCTGCACATTCTTCGTCTGTTGGATGAGGATCCCATTGGGATCATTTAACAAGGCCCCTTTGAAAAACAAAAGAGCACAGTATTCTTTGAACACATGTATTAGAACTACGTTTCTTTTCTGAAACGTGTAACAAGGAACACCCCACTTCAATTCTTCGGTCAGCCCACACTCAAGAATGATCCTTCTCAATTTCTCTATTTCTTCCTGCCACTTCTTTGCTTTATTGAAGTAAAAATCAACCTTGGGATTCATCCTGTTCATTTATTGATCCTTTGAAATAGAGTTGAGCTTTAGCACATGAGGGATGCGTCTCACGGTTGCTCTTTCATTTCTTCTGCGAATGAAACATCCAGCGATTTCCGAACTTGTCATTCAATGCGCCGTAGAGTCCGAAAGGTTGATCGCCGAGGGGATCGGTTACTTCGGCGCCCTCCGAGAGTTTGCCGAAGAGCGATTTCGTATCGTCCGGGTTCCCTCCGCTGAGGTAAAGGCATACCGTGTTGCCCTGAATTCGTTTCTGGTTGGGCCGAAGCCAATCGGACGCCGAAATGTCAACAACCTTACTCTTGAGTCTTGCGCTGACAATTCGCCCGTGCATCGCGACAGGAAAGGCGGCCTTCATTGGAGAATCGCCCACGGTAGTCATGGTCAATTCGCCGCCAAAGATTGCCTGATAAAAAGTCATGGCATCCTTGCAGGTGCCGGCGAACAGCAGATAGGTCGTGAGCTGCATTCTTGAATCCTCCGTTCCCCTCGCCCCCGTTGTGACAGTGTGAGCTGACACGTCTTCATTAGTTGTGCTACCGGCATCAATGAACGCCAGAGCAATCACTAATAACGCAAAACTCAGAATCTGTTTCATCGCTTATCTCCAATGGTTAAATTCTGCCTGGCTTCCGAGGTCGACGGAATCCGAACGACCAAGCTCGACTATCTCAACGGCTTCAATCCTTCCAAAAATAGGCGCTCATTTCGGTAGCATGGATCCTTCAGGCCGGATTCGCCGCGTTTTCGAATCTTCGCCGCGGTCAAGCGCCAGGAGACAGACAGGACGTCGCGCAACGCGTCCGGTTCGATGCGCGGGAGACGCACCAAAATGAGAGGATAACGCCGATAATAGTCCGTCAGGTAATACGTCTCAGGCGCATCCTCCATGAGCCATTCGCGAGCCTCCAATCCATACCTGACAACGAGCGTGTCCGGTTCCGCCGCGGGATGCGTAGCGAGGCCGGCCATGAAGCTGCCACCAACTTTCAGTACCGGTGATCCGTCGTACTTCGTGGTGGCTTCGACAGCCGGCAGGGTGAGTCCTACGGCCCTGACCATGTCGAAGGCATCCGCCTCGATACGCTTTGCCGGCCTATGTTTCATCGACTCAGACTCTCCGTTATGTTTCCACTCATCTGGCGTGCGGCGGAATTGCCGCGACGTTCATGAGGGTCATTGCCCGGGCGGCGGTTGCCAAAGTTCAACCTTGTTGCCTTCCGGATCCATGACCCACCCGAATTTCCCGTACTCTGAGTCATCGGTCTTCTCAAGCACGTCGCAGCCTTCATCGCGGAGCGCTTGAAGAAGCGTTGCCAGGTCTTCCACGCGATAGTTGACCATGAAGGTCGACTTGCTTGGTGCGAAGTGCTTGCCGTCCGCTGGACCGATCAACCACGCCGTAGTCCCCCTGGTCGGGTTGCCTTCGGCGTCGGTCCAGTCAAAGGATGCTCCACCCCAGTCCTGAACGTCGATGCCCAGGTGAGTCTTGTACCAGGCACAGAGTGCCTTCGGATCCTTCGCGCTGAAGAATATGCCACCAATTCCAGTTACTCTCTTCATCTGATCCTCCTTCATCTCCCCCGAATCGAGCCGGACGCGAATGGTCGCCATCCGATGTTTAACGGCTATGCAGGATGGGAGCAAAAGCTCCGGATGAACATCGCGATACCGCCCGCGATATCTGCAAGTATGATTCTCATTTCTTTTTTCCTAAATGGTGGTTATCAGCTTACCTCCCAGGATCGTCATTGGAATTAGGAGCGCCGTAAAGATTACGTGATGCCAAATGGGAACATACTGCCAGGACATAACCACCTTCAGTAAACCAAGGGCCACCAGCAGAAAGCCGAGGACTAGCGGCGCGCGCGTGTTTTCACCGGCGATCAGCGCGGCCAGGAATCCGGACATCAGCGAGACTATTGAACCGAGGACAATCTGTGTGAGAAGGAGCGTGGTGTCCTCTGTGAACTCGCCGCCATTTTTGAGGGCCGCTTCGAACGCGCGTTGATGAGCGCCGAACCCCTCCGGCCAAATGGCGGAAAGAATCTTCTCGCTTCCGGCCCACACTATCACCCAGGCAAAAAATCCGGCAATCACGCCCAAAACAATTCGTACCATAGATTTCTCCTGTTCCTTTCGAGTCGGCAAAGTACCTCGCGGACATCAGTTGTGTCGTCATACTTTCGAATGATTCCGCTGGCTCAGGCGGAAAATAATACTCTAGTCTGGTCGAAATGACCTCAAGGAAAGCGAATGACTGGAATTTTCGGGCCCCCAGGTAATCTGATTGCTGCTGAGGAGTCAGTCCAAGGCGGATGGTTTCGCTGTCACCGACAGACAGCCTCCATGACTCATATCCGCAAGACATCTGAAGCATCTGTAGCTGCGCACGCACGCTGAGCTTCATTTATGCCGATTTCTAGAATCAACTATGAGGTATGCTGCCGCTGAAAAAATGAGGCTAGCTATGAACAACCAGACGTGAGTAGAATGCCTGGCGGTAAAGTTTTTGAACGCGAGATCGATTGGACCCTCGTAAGAGCCTGAATAGCCTTGGTTCCCCGGAACGAGATTAAGTATGACGATGAGAACGCCGAGATTAATTAAGGATAGTACCGCGATTAGGTTCCAGTTTTTCATATCCCGCCTCCAAGCAATATTGTCTGTCACATCGTTCAGCGGCCTCACGATACGATCAGCGGGCGCGCTTCGCTGTATCGAGAGTTATTGCACGAATTTCTTATGTTGTTAGGCGCCGATTGCGTATCACGCTACCTCCGCTCTACTCGAAATCTTTCTTGCACGGGTCATCTCCAAAACAAACCTTTACTGGCAATTGGTACTCGACTATTTTGTCAGTGATCAACATGCCTGATGTTACCGCCGCCGAATTTGACGAGCCGCGGTAGTACCAGACAATTCCGTTTATCCCTTTTATACGAGCCATTTCTTGACTCAGTGCGTCCAATGATGTGAGCTTGTTATTCAGGTAAATATCTCCTCTTTCGTCTACCTTGATCTTTGCAATACCGTTGGCTTCCATCTCCGCCAGTTTCCTGGCTTGTTCCGCATTTTTTCTGCTCTTACCACAACTTGGTTGAAGCACTATTAACATTATCAGGAAGTACACCATGCTCTTCATCTACTACCTCCTTTTGCCAACATGATGTGCAGACCAGCTGTTGATATTTGGTTTCCAAAAAGCTACACAATAGTAAGTTGCAAAGAGAATAATTCGTGATTATGGAGTCTGACTTCCAATAGCCTAAACAAAAAGGGTGCCCAACGTCAGAGTTCGGGTGCCGCGCGAGCCGCGACAACCTGAATTAATAAAGACAACTTGAAAAAAGCGCAATCGCGGCTCACCCGCGACGATTTGTTCGGCTGCGCGTTGGAGGACTAAGGATTATACGGCTGACCGTCCAAGAAAACGGGACCTCTTTCCAACTCTTGAACGCGCTTTTGCAACCACCCCCGCTCCGAATATATCCATGTCTCACGATGTCGAACACTTGTTCTGACCTCATGCGGGCTTCCGTCTCCTCCCCGAATTACTCTCACGTAATGCTGGTGTATGACGACGGTGGCCACATTGCTTTTCATTGAGAGACTCTCAATGTCAGTGTGTGTTTCAGGGCTGGTAGAGTACAAGCTATCGAGATTTTGTTTTTTGTACACCGCTATCTGTTGCCGGTTTATGACTCTTCCATTAGGTGAGTCTTTATCGGGCAAAGTGTTCAGGGTGTAATCGTCAGCCATGAAGTGCATCGCCGCGTTCAGGTCTTTCGCCTCTTCGCCATGAGACATTCTATCAATGCGCTCTTGAATCTCCCTCCACGCCAGACGCTCCGCGGGTGTCAAGGACGCTTGCTGCGCTTGTGCAAGTCTTTCCCGTTCTGATTCTCCGCGTTTGTCCGCTATCGTTGTTTGTGGTGAAGTCCTCGCTGCCTGCGCAAAGGTATCGGTGAGACCTGTGCCACAGGCTATGCCGACAAGCAGAAGTAATGCAACGGTGAAAAAACATTTCTTCATTTTCATCTCTCCCTCTCATTTAGTCCCAAATTACAAGGCGTCTCACCAGCTTCAGTCAGCCATGGAACCTGCGGGGCGAAAAGGTGGCGGCTTGCGACGCCTAACGCCAGGTTCACCGGGCCGGCGACCACCGCGGGCAGCAACGACACGTGTTGCGCCGGCTCCGGTGCACCCGCTAGTTCGGCAGGCGATCGACCTGATGTTTATTTTCCAGCCACTTCCCGAGACCACCAATGACTGTCCCTACCGCGTAGAAAACATAAGCGATAAATGACGCTACGGTTGCGTGCTTGGCACTACGCTTACGTCTCTCCGTGATATAGCTGTCCATTTTGTCGTAAAGAGAAACCATCTGCTGATCGATATCGTCAAACTTCTCCTCCATTTGGACGATTCTCTCGAAGTCGGCGCTAATTTGTTTATCATACTTCTTGCGGCCTTCAGCGTTCGCATCACCTTGTCCCGACTCTAAAGATTGACCGGCCTTCTTCTCTTGTTTGTAAGCATTCGCCTCCTTCTGAACGTCCGCATCAAATACCTTTGCCCGTTGAAGACTACTTTCGACGGATTGCTCTAAATCTGCCGATGGTTGAACCCTCTTGGCCAATTCCTCCAGTTCTTCAGCGCTCTCAACCAGTTGAGCGCTGTCGGACTGAAACGATTCGACCCACTTCTGCTCCGCATCCGCCTCATCTTCATCATTCTGTTCTCCCGCCTCAGTATGCTTGCCTTCATTACGTAGTTTGTCCAGGCTGTCCTCAATATCTGCCATCCTTTTCAGCAAGGCTCGTTGACCATCAGATAGATTGGAGAACTGTTGGACTTGGGTCTGTTCGCTCTGAACAGCATCCATTGTTTGAGTGTCTTCTTCCAGGGCGGTCACGAAACCGTTACTTATCAACCAGGAGATAAAAATAACAACCGCCGCTATGTACCCGGAGAGACGAGAGAAAATAGCAGGCATCTTCAAAGCTCCTTTCGCCTTTCAGCCTTACTACGATTGTTGGCCATGTCTACCCCCAGAATGAGAAGTGCCACAGCAAACACTAGAAGAAAAATCGACGGACAGGCCACACAAGCCACGGCCGCTCCGCAGTAGGGAACACGTGGTCGCAGGACGTTCCCGCGAAAGCGATACCTTCGCAGAAGCGATACGAAGGATTTGACATCATTTTGTATGGGTAGCAATCAACAAGACTGTTGATCAGGATCGCTGCTTGTCCGACCGCGCCCGTCATCCCAAAAATAGTCATGAGCTTTCTTGCCGCCATACAAACCTCGAAGCCGTCTAACGTTCGAGTAACCGCAGCGGGTCCGGTTGAACGAGGGGTTAGGCGTCGCTCTCACGACGGGTATCGCTTTCGCATCTCGGCCACTGACGCTTTGACGAGTTTCTCAAGGACTCCGGCGTCTATGTCTGAGAGCCTCTTGATGTAGAGACAGACCTTGCCCGTTCTGTGCTTGCCAAGTTTCTTCAGGAGTTTTTCGCGAGATTCAAAACCTTCTGCGATGTAGACAACAATCTCTGGCCTTCTAAACGAGAACCCGGCGAGGCATGCGTCGCCTTCGTGTCCAGTCTTGTACTTGTAGTGGTAACTGCCGAAGCCAACGATGCTCGGCCCCCACATCCTGGGCTCGAATTTCGTCACCTTCTTCATGAGAGCGGATATCGCGGCACAGTCGGCCCGGCGCCGCGGATCCTCGATGGTGTCGAGATACTCCTCAACGCTTGCGTCCGTCTGCTTCGTCTTCAGTTCAGCCATGGGAATCTCCCGATCGAAAAAATAGTGGGTTGCGACGCCTAACTAACACGCCTCAACGTCGCGCGACCGGCAATGGCCAAACGATAAGGAGACTCGCTGCGCGCGCTCGGGTGTTTGGAGTTGTTTAGGTTGCGCTTCGTCGCCTCGCCCTTGGCAGCCACCGCCCCACCTCCTGGCAATATCTCAAATAAGCTTCGCCAAACTTCCTCGTCAACATTGGTTCCTCGACCACTGACACGAATAGGTGAAAGAATATCCCAACCACCACCCCGTAGATGAGAATTTCCCTCGATTGCAAAAACACAGCCCAACCAACTATGACCAGCAGCACGCCGGCGTACATCGGGTTGCGGACATACTGGTATAGACCACGCACGACTAACCGCTTCGGTGCATCGATCGGTGCCGGCGTCCCGAGCCCGCTGACCGCAAAATCCCACAAGCACCAGAAGTAAATTGCGCAGCCCAGTAGCAACGGAAGGAGAGCCGCGACCTGGCAAGCTTGCCAGCCGAATGACAGGTTGGCGGGAGGCCCTGAGATGACTCGCAGCGGCACGTAGACCGCAAGGGTGCCGGGGACGAAGACAGTGAAAAGGACGTTTTTTAAGAGCAAGAACATTCTTGTTGCCAGGGCCAGGCCACCTGACGTTGCGGCTGCAGCCGAAGCGGCTTCAGAATGCACCAGGCAGGTGTCCGCTGCAAGCCGATGTTTAGGGGGCCGATTCAGCAACTGTACGATGGGACACAAGCTCCCAGCCGCCGTCGCGGGCTCGATACACGCGGACGAACCAGACTGAATATTCGGCCTTACCAGCATTCAAGAACGGCGCCTTCAGCTTCACGTGGATGTTACCCGTTGTGATGACCATTGAGCCGTGTGGCTCGACCTGTTGAGAGGTGACCTCCCTGCTCACAAACATGCCCCGCGCGACCGAGTCCATCCACGACTTCTTGGTGTCCACCCGGCTGGGTTTCCCGCCAGTCCTCAATGCATCCCCGTGGGTGAACGCGAAGTCGTCAGCGAGGGCGCGAGCCAGAAACGCGACATCTCCTCGCGCCGTAGCGGATTCGATCTCACGCTCGAACGCCATCAACGCGTCTAGCTGTGGCACGGATGGCTTTGAAACATGCGCGAAGGACAATAGTGCTGGTGTCAGCAGCAGCAGCAGGGCGGCGTACATCGTCTTGTTCAACATGATGTCTCCAGTTCGTTCTTGTCCACGTAACGACAGCGTCACCGGGCCGCGCGTTGATACAGGCGCGATCCAAGCAACAGGACCGCATCATAAGAAATGAACTCGCGCGGCTCCGGTGCACGCAGAGTTGGGTGCGCCTTCATTACCGCAAACAGGCTCCCAATCCCGTGGTGGAATGTTCCGACAGAAGGGTGTTTTCATGAGCCTCTTAAATGTTTCCGGCGCTCGCCCTCAATAAGTTTCTAAGATCACATTAAGTGAGGTTTGTCCTGAGACTCGAGTTTCTTTTATCTCTTTAGTTTTGAATCCGGGGAAGGCGGCGAAGACGACATACGCCTCGTTGGCCAACTCGCTGAATACACAAGCGCCTTCCTCATCAGTTATTGCAACGCGTATGGCAGTACCGGGCCGCCCTCTTAGCCACACAGCGGCACTCGGGATGACGGCGCCCTTAGAATCTGTAACATGTATGCTCAGAGATAGTCGTTGACTTGTCTTTTGCGGGGTTAGCCCAGCCTGTATGACAAGCGGCAGCAGGAAAGCGAGCATAAGGGTTAAAGTGAAGCGTATCTTCGTCATTCAAGATTCTCCCGCCATTGTACCTCGCGATCGCCGAACTAAGGGTGCCCAATCAGCGCCCAACGATACGATCAGCGGGCGCGCGCCTCAACAGCGATTCATTTGAACACCACTGCGCGCGCTCCGCTGCATCGAGAGTTAGCTGTCATTGTCGCGCTTGTCGACTAGTCGGCGAAGCGATTCGTCGAGTTGCTTCGCGATGGTCTTCGCATCCACCCGATCTTGTTTCCCAATGCGGAGCACAATTTCTTCGCGAAACTCGCGATCATCACCAACGCGGCGAACAATCAACTCGATAGGGTCGGCGGGCGCGTCGCCGTCCTTCACGCCCTCGGACCTGGCTTTGATGATTGCGGTGATGAGATCGATGACGCTCTTCGCCAGGGTGATGCCTGAAGTAGCTACCGCTAGATATGCCAATAACTCCGGTCCGCTTTCGTGCTCCCCGATTGCCAACTCGGATTCAGATCGAATCTTGGCGAGTTGTGAATCGATCAACTCGTAGGCGCGAGGAGAATGCTCACGGTGGAAGTATCCGGAAACGACTCGGATTTTGATTGAGACCGCAACCTCGCCTAGACGCGGGGCTCCCTTGCGCTTGAAGCGACGCATTCGCTCTCGAAATGTCCTTTGCCATTTAGGATCCATTGTCCCCCCCCAAAGTGATAGCTAATCCCAAAATCAGCCGTGCGTTTTTTGCGTCGTCTGGATTGTTTTGTCAGGCGCCTTTTGATCTCTTGACTCCAAGTGCCTTCTTACTGCGCCATCCAGTTCACTCATGAGGTCTGCCATAAACCGTGTTGATTCTTCGTGAAGTCTGACAAATTCTTGATATTTCTCATTAGGCCCTACCGCAAGCTCACCCACAAAAAAGCAGCCAGCTTTCCTGTCTATCTTGTATACAGCACCAAAGTGTTTCTGCTTAAGATGCTTCGCGGCAATAGACTTGAACGCCGACGCAATCGCAACATCCTTAGGTCCAAATCCCAAACTCCGAGACACGCCAGTCTTATATACCCTTATTAAGTCATGAAGAGTATGCTCGTGCGCTCTGACATGGAAATCAAGGCCATCACACAATCGGTAAGCCTGAAAATGGCGAGTAGCCATCAGGTGGGACAACTTCTTAGCTTGCCAAAGTAGAGCATTCATATCCTCTGAAGGATTGTCTAGCTTGGCGAGAAATAGAAAGTAGTCTTCCTTGACGTCCAGGTATGCTTGTATCGCCATATAGAAGGATAGCAATCGCTGCGACTCGGATTCTGTCAGTTTAGAATTGCCGATAAAATCTAAAACTGCTGAAAGGAAACCTACTGTTGCCTTTCCAGTGTCAAATATCGTTTTGGGTTCCATACGATTGAATAAGTTTTATCAGCTAACGCTCCGATCAGCGGGCGCGCGCGCTGAGGTTTCATTCATTTGAGAGGTCTGCGCGCGCTCCGCTGCATCGAGAGTTCGGCCGCTCAGTGATGGGCAGCGTCCTCGCTACCGACGAAGTAAAGATCCAGATCTATCGCGAGTCCGAGTGCCGCTACACGTCGAACGACATCCTCTGACAGATGTATGCCAGCCGTGTCGTCCTCGTAGTATATCGCGCATTGCAGTTCGACCGAGTACCGCTGTGCTACCTCGCGAATGCGCTCACGCCGCTCTTCGAGGATAGTCAAGAGAGCGTGCAAGTGATCTTCGACGGGTGCTTCCAGACCGCAGCCGCTAGCGAGCGTCCACCGGCTGTGGTTCCTTGTCATCGTCGGCTGGTCAGACACTGGGTCGCCGACACGCCACGCGTCGGTCGGCGCGATATCCAGGAGTTTCGTGACTGCCTGGAGGTCGTCACCGAACTCGAACACCGCTAAGCTAACGTGAGTGCGATTCATTCTCATTAACTGGGACGCGAAGCGGCCGAACGCTCTCGTTCAGCGGGGCCGCGAAGGGCGACGGGGGAACGATAAGAAATGCGCTTCGCGGCCTCCGCTGGAACGTTTTGTTAGGCAACGGTAGGTTGGTCAAGGTGTCCTTACTTTACCATTTGCCTTCTAATAGACGATCGCGAACTTGCGTGACATTTTGCTTGACTTCATCTACCTGCTTACGCAGTCGTGTGGTTTCAGCTTCGTCGCGCGCTTCCGTGAGTTTCTTCAATAGAACTTTATAGGCGTTGATTTCTTTATATGCAGCTTCGCCTATCCAAAACCTGTTGAACTAAACCGCTTCGCGGGGGCTTTGAGACCTCGATTGATTCCAACTTTGACGTAGCCTGAGATTCGACCGCCGCTCCCACCCTTTTCAATCTCCAAAACCATAGAATTCCTCCGAGG
>Ga0134122_10004433_pt1 | contig 10421 bp, 12 predicted proteins | sample KB302_FD_96461 | JGI IMG/M metagenome (GOLD analysis project Ga0134122, IMG submission 96461) | Terrestrial soil microbial communities without Nitrogen fertilizer from Kellogg Biological Station, Michigan, USA - KB3-0-2 | ecosystem: Environmental > Terrestrial > Soil > Unclassified ... | reverse complement strand
GGCGAGATCGTCGGCGGCCTCTTTCGACTGACCGAGCACGAGCTTCAGATAACCGCGAAAGCCATAGGCATCGCCGTTGTAATCGCTGTTGAGCGCTACGGCGTAGTTGAGATCCAGAACCGCGCCCTCATAGTCGCCGCCGGTCGCCTTGGCGATGCCGCGATAGGCAAAGGCCTGCGCCCTGCTCTTCAGATTCAGCTCGTCGCTGTTGATCGCACTGGTGAAGAGGCGGATCGCGTCTTCATATTGGCCGTTGCGCGCGGCGACGACGGCGTTGTTCGCATCTTCCACTCCCGTCGAAAACGCCGGCACAGTTGCGGCCAACAGTGCCGCCAAAGCAAGGAACGACACTTTGCCCGTCAAGGTCATGATGTCTCCTAGCCGCCCCAGTCGCCTATTCTAGCAGAAATCAGACCTTTGCAGACACCAACCAGCAGCCTGCCCGTAAGTGTATGCCATCAGGCGTCATTTCCCGTGCCAGCCGCTCGATCACGGCGGCACGCACGTGCTTGCGTGTCGCGCTATCGACGTCGGCAAGAGTCCGGGCAAGCGGTCCCCCGTCGATGCTCGAGGCCGCAGCAGCCTCGGGCTTATTGCCGAGATGAATCTGCGCATCGAACTTGACGATGTGAGGCGCGTGAAATCCCGCGCGCAAGAGAATGCTCTTGACGCGGTCGGGATTGGCGAACGCATAACGCCCGGGCGCATCGGGAGGCAGGGGTTCCATCGGCGGCAGAAGGGGCTTTGCCGCGCTCTCCGGCACGGCCGCCCACGGATTGTCGGTCGACGCGCGCCAGCAGACGAAGGCCAGTCGACCGCCCGGCTTCAGCGCGCCGTGGACATTGACGAACGCCGCGACCGGATCGGCAAAGAACATCACACCGAACTGCGAAAAGACGAGATCGAAGCTGTGGGCCTCGAAGTGATGATCGGTGGCGTCTGCTTCGATGAAACGCACGTGGGTATCCAATTCACGCGCGCGCCTGCGAGCGACGGCCAACATTGGCGCGGAAATATCGATGCCCATGACTTTGCCCGCATCGGTGACGAGCTCGGCGAGTCTGAGCGTCGTCGTGCCCGAGCCGCAGCCGATGTCGAGCACAGTTTCGCCGGGCTGCGGAGCGGCGAGCTTCAGCGTTGCTTCGGTCATCGGCTCATGATCGCGATCGCGCTTTTCCTGGGCGCGCGCCCACAGTTCTCCGATCGGACCGTTCCAATAGGCGATCTGCGCCTGGTTGGAAGCCGCGCTCATTTTTTGGTCTTACGCTTGCGCGAGGCGAGCGTCCGAAGGCGCAACGCATTCAGCTTGATGAAGCCGGCGGCATCCTTCTGGTCGTAGGCGCCGCGGTCGTCCTCGAAGGTGACGAGATCTTGCGCATACAGCGAATGCGGCGAGGAGCGTCCGGTGACCATGACGTTGCCCTTGTACAACTTCAGCCGCACCATGCCACTAGCAAATTCCTGACTCTTGTCGATCAGCGCCTGCAGCATCTCGCGCTCAGGCGAGAACCAGAAGCCATTATAGATCAACTCGGCATAGCGCGGCATCAGCTCGTCTTTCAGATGTGCCGCGCCGCGATCGAGCGTGATGGATTCTATCGCCCGATGCGCGACATGAAGAATTGTGCCGCCCGGCGTTTCGTAAACACCGCGGGACTTCATGCCGACAAAACGATTTTCAACGAGGTCTATGCGGCCAATGCCATTGGCCTTGCCGAGCTCGTTCAAGCGCGTCAACAGCGCCGCGGGAGAAAGTGGCTTTCCATCGATTGAGGTAGCGTCCCCTCTTTCGAATCCGATCTCGATGGACATCGCCTTATCGGGGGCTTCCTCAGGAGACAACGTCCGCTGATAGACGATCGAGTCGGCTTCGACGCCGGGATCCTCCAGAACTTTTCCTTCCGAGGACGAATGCAGAAGATTGGCGTCGACCGAGAACGGCGCCTCACCACGCTTGTCCTTGGCGATCGGGATCTGATGCGACTCGGCGAAGGCAAGCAGCTTGGTGCGGCTGGACAAGTCCCATTCGCGCCAAGGGGCGATGATCTTGATGTCGGGCTTCAGCGCGTAATAGGACAACTCGAAGCGCACCTGGTCGTTGCCTTTACCGGTGGCGCCGTGCGCGACGGCGTCGGCACCGACTTTCTCGGCGATCTCGATCTGTTTTTTCGCAATCAGCGGACGGGCGATCGAAGTGCCCAGCAGATATACGCCCTCGTAGAGCGCGTTGGCGCGGAACATCGGGAAGACATAGTCGCGGACGAATTCCTCACGCAGATCTTCGACGAAGATGTTTTGCGGCTTGATACCCAAAAGCTGAGCCTTGGCGCGCGCGGGCTCGAGCTCCTCGCCCTGGCCGAGATCGGCCGTGAAGGTCACCACCTCGCAGGCATATTCCGTCTGAAGCCATTTCAGGATGACGGAAGTATCGAGCCCGCCGGAATAGGCCAGCACGACCTTTTTGACATCCTTCCTGGCCATAGGGTTCCCTCGACGTTCGCGTTCGCGCGCGGTCTAACGGATTGGGCGCACCAGCGCAATTGCACTCGATCAGCGGGCGTGAAACCAGCCGGTGATCGAGTAGCGCATGCCGCCATAGAGCGCGACTTGGGTTACCGAATGAAGAGCCGGCACGCGAAAAATGTTCATCGCATTGAACACCGGCACGTAACCTTCCTCGATGTGCCGGTCGGGACCGAGAAACTGAAGCACGCCGCCCCAGTCGGCGCGCCAAACCGGCGTGAAGTTGAGAACATAGGCGGCAAGGCGCTTGTGCCCACCAGTCTCGTCGTCGTGAACGGTCAGGAAGTCGCCCGGCCGGTAAAGCGTCGCCTGCGCGTCGGCTCGCTCGATCGCCTCAAGTCCGGTGATCTCGCGCAGGAAGGAAATCACAGGCTTGGAATTCAGGAAGGCGACGACTTTGGCGAAATAGTGTGACGGATCGGAATAAGGCTCGCCGTCGCGCGACAAACGGTGATTGTCGAAAAAGTATTGAAAGCCGTTGGGCGCGCGCTGCCACGCGCTGAACGCCAGCTTGTTGCGCTCTTCCGGCGAGACGTTTTCGATGTCGCAGAAATTGCTGCCATTGTTGAAGGTCAGGGACCACTTGGTCTCCTCCGTCAGACAGCGATGGACGCGCGCAGCGGACGCCTCGGTGAGCGCACCCGGAATGTGAACGCGGCCCCTTTGCCGGAAGGCTCCGGCGATGCGAGCACGCTCCAGCCCAGGTTGGAGCTCCGGCATCTCGTCATGCAGCGTTGTATCGGCCATGGCGGTCATGGTGTCGGCATTCGGGCCGCGGGCGCAAGTCGACTCAGCGTCAAAACGAACGCAGCCAGCCCGATATCGAGTAGCGTGGGCCGCCAAACGTCGACACTTGGCTCACAAGATTGAGCTGGGGCACGCTGAAGACATTCAACGAATTGAACTCCGGCACGTAGCCCGTGGTGATCTGACCGCGTTCGTTCAAGAACTCCAGCAGGCCGCCCCAATCCGGCGCCCAGCTCGGGGTGAAGGAAAACTCATAGGCCGCCAGGCGACTTTTGTCTCCCGCGGCGGCGTCGTGCTGGGTCATAAAATCGCCGGGGCGATATAGCGTGGCTTGCGCGTCGGCATGGCCGATCGCCTGCAATCCGGTGACCTCGCGCATGAAACCGATGAAAGCTGGCGCGTTGAGGAACGCAACAAACTTGGCGAGATAATGGTTTTGGTTTGCGTAGGGCTCGCCATCATGGCTCAAGCGGTGATTGTCGTAAAGAAAGGCAAAATTGACGCGTGCCCATCCCCATGCGGCAAACGAAATCCTGGCGCGCTCATCGCGAGAAAGACTTGGCAAGTCTGCGCGCTTTCCACCGGTGTTGTGGACCGTCGACCATTCGGTCTCAGTGACGAGACTGCGGTAGACCTGCTCGGCTGAAAGCTTGGTGAGAACGTTGGTGATATGGATGCGCTTCCCCCGGCTAAACGTGTGGGCAAGAGCGGCGCGATCAAGCGCCGGACTAAGCTCCGGCAACAGCTCCATTGCGCCCGCCCGCGATGACTCATTCATGCTTGCGATGATGCCCGCATTCGCTTGAGCCGCGCAACCGGCAAAGCTAGTTCGGCATGCGCGCAAGCTCGGCGGAGCGCAGCGCCGCCATGCGCGCTGACGCGCGTTCCTTGACGCTTGCGCTTTTCAACTGGCCGCATGCCGCCATGATGTCGCGGCCGCGTGGTGTTCTGACCGGTGAGGCGTAGCCGGCGCGATTCACCACTTCGGCAAATTTCTCGATCGCACTCCAGCTCGAGCATTCATAGGGGGCGCCCGGCCAGGGATTGAACGGGATGAGATTGATCTTGGCGGGAATGCCCGCGACCAGCTTTACGAGCGCGCGTGCATCCGCAAGTGAGTCGTTGACACCCTTGAGCATGACGTATTCGAAGGTGATGCGGCGGGCGTTGGAGACGCCGGGATAGGAACGGCAGGCCGCCATCAGTTCGGCGATCGGATATTTCTTGTTGAGCGGCACCAGTACATCGCGCAATTCGTCGCGGGCGGCATGCAGTGAAATGGCCAACGAGGATCCAATCTCGGTACCGGCACGGGCGATCATTGGTACAACGCCCGCGGTGGAGAGCGTGATGCGGCGCTTGGACAGCGCCAGCCCATCCCCGTCGGCGACGATCAGGAGCGCGGCCTTCACGTTGTCGAAATTGTAGAGCGGTTCGCCCATGCCCATCATCACCACATTGGTGATTCGGCGGTTCTCGGCCGTTGACGGCCAATCGGACAACGCGTCGCGCGCGACCATCACTTGGCCGACGATTTCGTAAGCGCTGAGATTGCGCACGAGTTTTTGCGTGCCGGTGTGGCAGAAGCGGCAGTTCAGCGTGCACCCAACTTGCGAGGAAACGCAGAGCGTGCCGCGGTCTTCCTCTGGAATGAACACCGTTTCGAATTCGATTCCCGGCGCGGTCCGCAGCAGCCACTTGCGCGTACCGTCTTCGGAGATCTGCTGCGTCACGACCTCAGGACGGGAAAGGCTCATCCTATCGGCAATGCGGACGCGGAAATCCTTCGCGAGATTGGTCATCGCGGCGAAATCGCGCCGCCCGTGGACATAAATCCAATTCCACACTTGGCGGGCACGCATGCGGGCGGCTTTTGCCTCGAGACCCACGCTTTCCAGAGCCGCCGTCAACTCTGCGAAAGACAGACCGACGATCGAAACCCGGCTTGTGGGACCGGCTTCCATGGTGGGGGAACTTGTCATCCGGGCCTATTTGCAGCTTGCGGCAAGCTTTTCAAGAGCGGCGGAAATACCGGCGAGCGAGTAATCGTCACGGGTCAGCGTTCCCCGCGACGACGTTCCGGTGACCGACATTCCGGAGCCCCGCTTCATGGCCGCAATCAGTTTTTGCTCGTCCGCGGGCGTATTCATCCAGGCGCCATTGTCCTTGACGTTGGCGAATTCGAACTTGTCCGAGCCGATTTGGGCTATTGCGATCGACATGGGTTTGAATTGGTAGCCTGCGACGATCGAAGGCTCGTTGCGCGTCTTCTGTGCGGGCCACCACGAGATCAGGAACGACACCTTGTCGCGATTCACATTGGTAGGCGTGGATTCCGTCGGCATGGACACCGCAAAACAGGTGCGGTTGGCGCCTTTTCCGGCCGAGTAGACGAACCAATCCTTGAAGGAGCCAAGCAGCTTGGGCTCATCGGTAGTCGCCGCCAAACCCGCGCCCAAACTCGAGACACAGCAGCACATGGCCACGAACACGGCAGCACGCAAACGCATCGTCCCCTCACACCTGCCCAGATCCGCCTCCGCTTAGAGCATGATTTGGGCAAAAATTAGAAGTAGGGTTTGTCCTTTCGACGCCGCACAATCGGCGCGCCCCAGGCGGCCGGCTTAGGGAGCGCTCCGTGAGCCTCGGGTCCACCAGGCTTGAGCGGCCGTTCCGAAAAACGCCCATGGGTCAGCAGCCGGTCATACATCACGATGGCCCCGGCCATGCCGACATTGATGGAGAATCGGGTGGGGATTTTCACCACATGGGCGCAGCGGGAGAGCATCTCCGGCGAAAGTGACAGGCGCTCGGAACCAAACACATAGGCCGCACGCAAGGGATGGCGGAAGCTCGGCAGGTCAACCGCATCGTCGGTGATTTCGACGCCGACTAGCGTGCAGCCCTGGGGAAGGCGCAACTCGTCTACAGAGGCAAACTGATACACGGGCAAATGTCCCGCGGCGTCGGAGGTGTCCGACATCGCATCCGCGAGCTTCACCCGCCCGGCGACGGTAAAGAAAAAGCTCGCGCCGAAAGCGTGGGAAATGCGTAACAGATTTCCAAGATTCATCGCCTTGGAAAGGCCATCCACTCCGACGGCGAAATAACCGCGCATGTTCACACCCCTGTGGGACGCTAGTCTCAACCCGCAAAGATGACAAAGGGGAGCCCGGACGCTATTTCCTCACCTATCATGAGCAATCCCATTCTTGTCGAACTGACCCGAGGACCGTTACCCGAAAGTCTGCACAGCGGTGCCATCGCCGTCTCGGACGCAAAGGGGACATTGCGCTTCGCCTTGGGCGATGTGGAGCGGCCGATCTTCCCGCGCTCGGCGCTCAAGCCGGTGCAAGCGGTGCCGCTCCTTGAAAGCGGCGCGGCGGAGGCGTTCGCCCTGTCGGATGAGGAGATCGCTCTTGCCTGCGCCTCGCACTCGGGCGAGCCGATGCACACTGAGCGCGTCGCGGCCTGGCAGAAGCGGATCGGCTGCTCGGTCGCAGATCTCGCTTGCGGACCGCACCGGCCAATCCATGAACCGACTGCCAACGCGATGGTTGAGCGGGGTGAAAAGCCGACGCCCCTGCATAACAATTGCTCGGGCAAGCACACTGGTTTCATGACGCTCGCGCGGCAATTGGGCGCGCCCGTCGCCGGCTATCAGCTGCCGGACCATCCGGCGCAGCGAGCCGTCGAACGAACCCTGAAAGAGATGGGCGGCTTAAGCGGTGAACTGCCTTATGGGGTGGACGGCTGCACCGTGCCGAATTTTGCCGTGCCGCTAAAATCGCTGGCGCGCGCGATGGCGCAATTTGCCGACACCAGCGCATTGCCGCAAACACGCGCCGCGGCGTGCCGGCGCATCGCTGCTGCAATGAATGGTCATCCCGATTTGGTCGGCGGCACGGGGCGCTTTTGCACAATGCTGATGCGGGAAAATCCAGGGCTCGCGGTCAAGACCGGCGCCGAAGGCGTCTATGTCGGCATCGTTCCGGAACTCGGACTTGGCGCCGCTCTTAAAATCGATGACGGGGCCGGACGCGCTTCCGAGACGGCGATGGCGGCACTGTTGATTGCTCTGGGAGCGATAAACGATTCAGGCGCGGCGGCAAGCTTTGCGCGCGCGCCGGTGCTGAACACACGCGGCGCAACCATCGGCCAGCGTCGCGCGGTGTTCAGTCTCGGCCGTCAGTAACTCACAAGCACCGCTTGTGCTCGGGGCTCTCGTGCTAGACAACTCTTTGGTTACAGTGGCTTAACCACCTTCTTTGGGCGGCGGCGGTACGTAATTCTCGACCCCCGTCACGACGCAGCTCAGCCTGCCGAGGCCGTCGGGGTTTCGGAAGCTGACGCGATCACCTTGGCTCAAACAACCGAGTGCGGTTTTTGAGAGCAACCGCACATCGAGCACCGCATTGTTCAGGCCGACACACCCGCTGGTCATATGGACCGTGTAGCGCTTGTAAGTGCGGTCGGTGATTTGGAGGGTGCGCTCGTTGACGACGTTGAAGCCCCACATGCGATTGCTCTGCAGGCAGGCCTTCGCTTCCGATGCGGCAGGACCCTCTGGCGCCGCCGGCGCCGCCGATGACGCAAGCGCGAATGTAACAGACGCAAGCACCGCGCCTGCAAGCGCGGCTTTTCTACTCTTCATGGCCCTTTCTCCGTTGGGAGGAACGGCCCCTCCGACGCCAAATGTAGCTGCAAATTCGCCCACTTCAAGAGCGCTTGGGAACGTCCTTGCCTATAAAAAGCCAAGGTCTTAAGCGGCTTGCACGCCCGCTATCGAACAGGTTATGGCGCCGCGTCCAGGGGCGGTCATGGCGAAGACCTCGCCCCTCGCGAGGCAACCCAAATTGGTCCACGTAAAAAACACGAGTTTTGCAACGGCAAGCGTGATTCCCATACAACGCCCCGCCAGACGCACCGTGTAGCGCTTCATCAAAGTGTCGGTCATCTCGAGCGTGCTGTCGTCGATGGCCTTCCAGCTCACAAATCGGTTGTGCTGCAAGCAGGCATCGGCGCTTGCTGCCAACACTTGCGTTGAGAACAAAGCGGCAGCGAGCACGCCAATGAGAATTCCTTGTCCTGTCATGATCGGCCCTCCGGGCAACCTGGATCACTCTAAGTGATGTTCGCGCCAGCCTCCTTGATGTCGGTCAAGAGCGCAACTACGTGACGCTTGCCTCAAGGAGGGCCCCAAATTGAGCCTTATCGGCTGGATTGTGTTTGGCCTGATCACCGGTTTTGTCGCCAGCCGGACCGTCAACCGTCAGGGGGAAGGCTGCATTTTGAACGTCGTGCTCGGGATTGTCGGCGCCTGCGTCGGCGGCTTCATCTTCACCAGCATCGGCGGCATGGGCATCACCGGCTTCAATCTTTATTCGATGTTTGTCGCCATCATCGGCGCCATCGTCGTGCTGCTGATCTTTCACGCGATATCCGGTCGCCGCGGTTTGCGGTGAGCTCGCAGCATTCCCAACGGAACGTTCCGCCCGCCAAAGGGTTTCCGGCTAGAACTGAAGCGACAGCGAGGCGATCATGATCACACAAACCATCGACAAGGCGGACTGGAAGGCATTCTGTGCGGCGATGTCGCAGGTGCTCGAAGGGAGCAATGCGGAAATCGAGGTGGCGTCACTGGCCCTCGGAGACCAGATAGAAGCCGAGTGGGCTCCTTTGATCGGCATCACCTACGACCCGAACGACGACATTTTCGACATTGCGCTGGAAGAACTGGATCATATCGTCAGCCATCCGCAGCAATTGATTGCAGAGGTCGAAGACCTCAACATCAACGCCCTGCAGATCATCGACGCCGAGGGCACGCAGCACGTGGTGCGGCTGCGCGATGCACTTTCGCTGCCTACGCCGCACTGATCCTCGGATCCGGCGAGCCTACTCCGCCGCGGTCTTAGGCACGTAGATTTCCGAGCCGTGCTCGCGGAATTCGGCGGCTTTCTTTGCCATGGCCGCGCGAATCTCTTCCGACGACAGCGTGTCGTTCGTGCCGCGGGCGTAATCCCGCACCTCCTGGCTGATCTTCATGGAGCAGAATTTCGGCCCGCACATGGAGCAGAAATGCGCCACCTTGGCGCCGTCGGCCGGCAACGTCTCGTCATGGAAGGCTTCCGCGGTCTCGGGATCCATGGCGAGCGCGAACTGATCGCGCCAGCGGAACTCGAAGCGCGCCTTTGAAATCGCATCGTCCCAGATGCGGGCCGCGGGGTGACCTTTGGCCAAGTCGGCCGCGTGAGCGGCGATGCGATAGGCGATGACGCCGTCCTTGACATCGTCACGGTCCGGCAGACCGAGATGCTCTTTCGGCGTCACGTAGCAAAGCATGGCCGTGCCGAACCAACCGATCATCGCGGCGCCGATGGCCGACGTGATGTGGTCATAACCGGGCGCGACATCGGTGGTCAGCGGACCAAGCGTGTAGAACGGCGCCTCGTCGCAGACTTGAAGCTGCCGCTCCATGTTCTCCTTGATCTTGTGCATCGGCACATGACCAGGGCCCTCGATCATCACCTGAACGTTGTGCTTCTGCGCGATCTTGTTGAGCTCACCCAAAGTCTCGAGCTCGGCGAATTGCGCCGCATCGTTGGCGTCGGCCGTCGAGCCCGGCCGCAAGCCGTCGCCGAGGGAGAAGGAAACATCGTAGCGGGCAAGGATGTCGCAGATCTCCTCGAAATTGGTATAGAGGAAGTTCTCCTTGTGATGCGCGAGGCACCATTTGGCGAGGATAGAGCCGCCACGCGAGACGATGCCGGTAACGCGGTTCGCCGTCAGTGGGATGTGCGGCAGCCGTACGCCGGCGTGGACGGTGAAATAGTCGACGCCCTGCTCGCACTGCTCGATCAGCGTGTCGCGATAAATCTCCCAGGTCAGCTCCTCGGCAACACCGCCGACCTTTTCCAGCGCCTGATAGATCGGCACGGTGCCGATGGGCACCGGCGAGTTACGGATAATCCATTCGCGAATGGTGTGGATGTGCCGCCCGGTGGACAGATCCATCACAGTGTCGCCGCCCCAGCGGATCGACCACACCATTTTCTCGACCTCCTCGGCAGCGCCGGAAGTGACGATGGAGTTGCCGATATTCGCGTTCACCTTGGTGAGGAAATTGCGGCCGATGATCATCGGCTCGG
>Ga0134122_10004431_pt1 | contig 10428 bp, 10 predicted proteins | sample KB302_FD_96461 | JGI IMG/M metagenome (GOLD analysis project Ga0134122, IMG submission 96461) | Terrestrial soil microbial communities without Nitrogen fertilizer from Kellogg Biological Station, Michigan, USA - KB3-0-2 | ecosystem: Environmental > Terrestrial > Soil > Unclassified ... | reverse complement strand
CGTTGAGGCCCAGGAAGATGTCGCGCACGCGCTGGGGGCTGATCTGCCGCTCGCTCTCCGCCATCACCACCGCGTCCTCGTGCTTGAACTCGTCCTCCAGGACCTCGCGGACCGCGGCGCCGAGCGGGCCATGCTCGTACTGGCGCCACACCGTCAGGTACTTGCGCACCCCGAAGACCTCGATGGCCTCCAGGATCAGGTGGATGGCGGGCTCCCCGAAGAGCCGCGCGACCGCCACCATGAGCCAGAGCTTCAGGCGGCGGCCCCAGTCCAGGCGCGGAAGATCGAGTTTGAAGAACTCCTGCCAGAACGCGTGGTGGCGCGTCTCGATGGGGATGAGCTGATCGAGGATCGCGCGCGGCGCGGCGGGGGCGATGCGGTGGAGCGCCCGGTAGAGCGACAGGTCGAACAGCTCGTCGAGGACGAGCCGGCGGCCGAGCCGGGTGTCGGTCGTCGGGTCGGGCATGGGGCCTTTATGTTATACACTCCGGGAGCGCCGGCGAGCCCGCCGAAGGAGGCGTCCATGAAGTTCACCTGGTTCAACCTGATGCCGTGGCCCTACCTGCCCGACGACTTCCGCGAGAAGAACCGCTCGGTGTGGGTGGACATCCCCAACACCCTCTACGACCCGAAGAAGGGCCACTTCGTCTACCACCAGTACATGGACCAGCTCGAGTACGCGGAGACCCTGGGCTTCGACGGCATCGGCTGCAACGAGCACCATCAGAACGGCTACGGGCTCATGCCCTCACCGAACCTGATCGCGGCCGGCCTCGCCCGGCGGACGAGTCGCGCTGCGATTTGTGTAATCGGCAACTCGATCGCGGGCTACAACCCGCCGATCCGGGTGGCCGAGGAGTTCGCGATGCTCGACGTCATCTCGGGCGGGCGCCTCGTGGCCGGCTTCCCGGTCGGCACCCCGATGGACACCAACTTCTGCTACGGCCAGATCCCCGCGCTGACCCGCGACAAGTACCAGGAAGCCCACGACATGATCATGAAGGCGTGGGCGGAGGACGAGCCCTTCGCCTTCGACGGCAAGTACAACCAGCTCCGCTGGGTGAACTGCTGGCCCAAGCCGATCCAGAAGCCGCACCCGCCCATCTACATCCCGGGGGGCGGCTCGATCGAGACGTGGGACTTCTGCCTCGACCACGACTACAACTACTCGTACCTCTCGTTCTACGGCTACGTGCGCGGCAAGTCGCTCCTCGAGGGCTACTGGGACCGGGTGGCCAAGCGCGGCAAGGACGACTCGCCCTACCGCGCGGCCTTCGCCCAGATCATCTGCGTGGCCGACACCGACGCGGAGGCCGAGGAGCTCTACGCCGAGCACTGCCTCTACTTCTTCAACCGGTGCCTGCACGTGTTCCCGCCCTTCGCGGACCCGCCGGGCTACCGCACCGTGAACACCATCAAGTACGGGGCGCTCTCCCAGCTCCGCCTCGAGGCCCAGAAGCTGATGGCCAACCTCACCTGGAAGCAGCTCGTGGACGAGCGCTTCATCATCGCGGGCAGCCCGGAGACGGTACGCCAGCAGCTCGAGGAGTGCATCAAGGGGCTGCGGATCGGCCACCTCTTCTGCCTGCTCCACACCGGCAACATGCCGGACTGGAAGACGCGCCACTCCACCAAGCTCTTCGCCGAGAAGGTCATGCCGCATCTCCGGAACCTCTGGCCCGAGTGGGAGCACGACGACCGCTGGTGGATCCACCCGATGGAGGAGCGCCTGCACCCGGAGGAGATGCAGCCCGGAGCCGAGAAGCCCGGGCAGGCGTGGCCGGCATGAAGATGCGCACGATCGAGACGAAGCGCGGCGCGCGCTGCCGCGTGCTGGAGGCGGGCAGCGGCCTGCCGCTCGTGTTCTTCCACGGGGCGGGCGGCCTGCTCGCCGACAATCCGTTCCTCGACCAGCTCGCGGCGCGCTACCACGTCTTCGCCCCCGAGCTGCCCGGCTACGGGGAATCAACCGGCGAGGAGCTGCTCGAGGACATGCTCGACTTCACGCTCCACGGCTGGGACGTGGTCGCGGCGCTCGGCCTCACGAAGCCGCACCTGGTCGGCCACTCGATGGGCGGCATGATCGCGGCCGAGATGGCCGCGATCGCTCCCGGGGATCTGGACAGGCTCGTGCTGGTCGCCGCGGCCGGGCTCTGGATCGAGGCGCATCCGATCCCCGACATCTTCGCGATGCTCCCCGGGCAGCTCGTCGAGCTGCTCTTCCAGGATCCGGTCGCGGGCATGGCGCTCCTCACCGGCGGCGCGGATTTCTCCGACATGGAGGTCTTCAAGACCTACTACCTCGCCCAGCAGCGGCGGCTCGCGATGGCGGGCAAGATCCTGTTCCCGATCCCGAACCGCCGCGTCTCGAAGCGGCTCTACCGCGTGACCGCCCGGACCCTCGTGCTCTGGGGTGGCGCGGATCGGCTGATCGTGCCCGCCTACGCCGAGCGCTGGGGCCGGATGATCCCCGACGCGACCGTCGAGGTCGTGGCCGACGCCGGGCACATGCTGCCATACGAGCAGCCGGGCGCCTTCGTCGCCGCGGTCTCGCGGTTCCTCGGATGAGTGAGGCTGCCGTCGGAGACGGCTGGGTCGGCAAGCCGCTCAAACGCCGCGAGGATCATCGTCTCCTCATCGGCGCGGGCGCCTACGTGGACGACATGGCGCCGCCGGGCTGTCTGCACGTCGCCCTGCTCCGCTCCCCGCACGCCCACGCCCGCGTGGTCCGCCTCGACGTGCAGACCGCGCGGGACGCCCCCGGCGTGCACGCGGTGGTCACCGGCAAGGACGTGGCGCACCTCGCGCCGATGCCGGTGAATCGCCTGGTCCCGGACATGCGCGTGCCGCCCCATCCGATCATCGCGGAGAGCCAGGTCCACGCGGTGGGCATGCCGGTCGCCGCGGTGGTCGCCGAGGACGTCTACGCGGCCTACGACGCGCTCGACCTGATCGGCGTGGAGTACGAGCCCCTCCCCGCCCTGCCCCAGCCGGAGGGCGCCCTCGCCGCGGACGCCCCGCTCCTCTTCTCGGGCATCGACGGCAACCGCGTGCTCGCGCGCACCGTACGCGAGGGCGACGCGGCGGCGGCCTTCGCGGCGGCGGCCCACGTGGTCCCGCTGCGGGTGGCCCAGAACCGCATCTCGGCGGTGGCGATGGAGCCGCGCTCGGTGCTGGCGAGCTACGACCGCATGACCGGCGACCTCACGATGTGGGTGTCCTGCCAGGCGCCGTTCCGCATCCGCGGTGAGGTCGCGCGGCTGCTCGAGCTGCCCGAGGGCCGCGTGCGCGTGATCGCCCCCGACGTGGGCGGCGGGTTCGGCGTCAAGACCGGGCCCTACCGGGAGGACGTGCTGCTCGCCTGGCTCACCCGCGAGCTGGGCCGCCCGGTGAAGTGGGTCGCGACGCGCCGCGAGGACCAGGTCACCACCAACCAGGCGCGCGGCTCGGTCTGCGAGGGCGAGCTGGCCCTCGACGCGGGCGGGCGAATCACCGGCCTCCGCGCCCGGGTCACCGCGCCGCTCGGCGCGCACCTCATGAACGCGGCGGCGGGCTCCCCGTGGAACCACGTGCGCTGCATGCCCGGGGCCTACGTGATCCCCGCGTGCGACATCACGGTCCACGGCGCGCTCACCACCACCGCGCCGGTCTCCGCCTATCGCGGCGCGGGCCGGCCCGAGGCGTGCTTCTTCATCGAGCGGCTGATCGACACCGCCGCGCGCGCGATGCGGCTCGATCCGGCCGAGCTGCGGCGCCGCAACCTGATTCCGCCCGACCGCTTCCCGTTCAAGACCATCACCGGGCAGGTCTACGACTCGGGCGACTATCCGCAGGCCCTGGACCGCGCCCTCCGCGCGGCCGACTACGACGGGATGCGACGCCGTCAGGCCGAGCGGCGCGCGCGGGGCGAGATCGTCGGCGTCGGGCTCGTCTCCTACGTGGAGCCCTGCGCGCTCGGCTGGGAGAGCGGGTCCATCCGCGTGGAGCGGTCGGGCAAGGTCACCGCGATCACCGGCTCGAGCGCGCACGGCCAGGGGCACGAGACCACGTTCGCGCAGGTCGTCGCCTATCACCTGGGGGTCACCCCGGACGAGGTCACGGTGCTCCACGGCGATACGCGCTCGGGCCCGGAGGGCTTCGGCACCTTCGGCAGCCGCAGCGTGGCGCTGGGCGGCGGCGCGCTCGTGCGCACCTCGGTGGAGGTGCGCGAGAAGGGCCGGCGCATCGCGGCCCGGATCCTGGAGGCGGCGCCCGAGGACATCGTGCCGGTGCGGGGCGGCTTCCAGGTCGCGGGAGTGCCGCAGAAGCGCGTGGCCTGGAAGGAGGTGGCGACCGCGGCCTACGCGGGCGGCGGCGCCCTGCCCCCGGGCGACACGCCGGGGCTCGAGGCCACCACCTACTTCCAGCCCGGCGGCGAGGCGTGGAGCTCGGGCGCGGTGGTCTGCGGGCTCTCGATCGAGCGGGAGACCGGCGAGCTGCGCCTCGAGCAGATCGTATGGGTGGACGACGCGGGGACGATCATCAACCCGCTGCTCGCGGAGGGACAGCTCCACGGGTCGCTCGCGCAGGGCCTGGGCCAGACCCTGATGGAGGCGATCGTCTACGACCCCGACGGCCAGTGCCTGACCAGCACCTTGATGGACTACGCGATCCCGCGGGCCGCCGACGTGCCGCCGGTGCTGATCGAGAAGATGCACTCCGCCTCGCCGCTCAACCCGCTCGGGGCCAAGGGGCTGGGCGAGGCCGGGTGCATCGCGATCCCGCCCGCGATCGTGAACGCGGCGGTGGACGCCCTCGCGCCGCTCGGTGTCGGCCACCTCGACATGCCGCTCACTCCCGAGCGTCTGCGCGCCGCCCTCACGGAGCCGCGCTAGCGAACCGCCGCTGCACCACCGCCGGGTACCGGCGACTGAACCAGACCGCGGCCGCGAAGGCGACGACCGAGACCGCGACGTCCATCCAGATCGGGATCGCCTCCACGTACTCCGCCGCCGCGTCGGCCGCGACCAGCACCGCGAAGGCCCCGGCCCACACCGTGGTGATCAGGCGGTTGGTGGTGTAGAAGACCGGCAGGGCCCAGACGTGCTCGGGCACCCGCTCGCGCGCGTACTGCAGCGTGAACGGCCGGCCGATGGCCAGCGAGGCCACCGCGATCGCGAGCAGGCCCGTGTCCACCGCGAGCCGCACCGTCGCCACCGTCCAGGCCGGGGCGGCCAGCAGCGTGTACGCGGTGAGCGCGCCGAACACCACGAGGCTGCCGATCTCGAGGATCTTGAGCGCCTCGCCGCGACGGATCATGCGGAGACACAGGAGCAGCGAGACCACCACCGCGCCCACCAGGCCGGCCAGCGGCGAGCCCAGGCGCATCAGGACGAAGAAGGCCACGAAGGGGGAGAGGCTCAGCAGGATGCTCATGGCGTGCCTTTCGGTGAGGCGACGCCCGATCGCGCGCCCGCCACGAGCAGCCGCATCGCCTCCTGCTGGATGGTCTTGAAGTCCGGCTCCTTGGGCAGCTTGCCGGCCAGGTGCAGCACGACGAGGCCGTGCATGGTGGCCCAGAAGACGTAGCCGAGGAGCTGCGCGTCGCCCGCGAAGATGCCCGCCTTGACGAGGGCCTCGAGCGCCGCGCTCATCATCTGGCGCGCCCGGGCGCTGGCCCGGACCAGGTCCGGGTAGCGGTCCGGGTGCGGCTGCGAGAGATCGAACATCAGGCGGTACGCGTCGGGGTCGCTCAGGGCGAAGCGGATGTAGGCCTCGCCCATCGCCTGGCCGCCCGCCCGCAGATCGCCGCGCGTCTTCTCGGCCGCGTCCTCGAGCGCGGTGGCGAACCGGTCGAACGCGGCCGCCCGCACCGCCGCGAGGATCTCCTCCTTGTTGCGGAAGTAGCGGTAGGGCGTCATCGGGCTGCAGCCGAGGGCGTCGGCGAGCTGCCGCATGCTGACCCCCTCCACCCCGTCCTTGGCGAAGCGCTTCTGGGCCACCGCGCACAGCCGCGCGCGGAACGCGTCGACGTCGGCCCGCGACAGGTTCCTGGGCATGGGCCTCAGGCGTCGGGCGGCTGCGCCCGCGGGAACTCGCGCACGTACTTGAAGAACCGCGCGAGGTGGCGGTCGGAGGCCACCAGAACGCGCGGCCGGAAGCGGATGGTATCGAGCACCGGCGCGTCCTCCGCGATGAGCTGGCGCACGAAGGCGCCCAGCTCGGCGAGCCGCTCCGCCGCGCCCTCCCGGCCCTGTCCGGTATCGCGCACCCCGTAGGTATAGAAGCCCCGGGTGTGCCCGTGGGCGATGGGCGCGCCGCTGAACAGCATGAACAGGTCCTGGTCGCCGAGGGCCAGGTGTTGCGAGAAGGTGTTGACCCCGGTGATGCGGCCCTCGTGGGTGAAGGCGGGCGCTTCGATCCGGTACACGATGCTATGCTCCCCCACGGTCACGGCGTCCGGTTCGGCAACCGGGAGGCCGTGGAGGGCGCGCAGATGCTGAAAATCGACTCCGTTCGACGTGGAGACCCAGGGATCGGTGGCCCGCGTGCCGCGGAAATGCGTCTCGTAGATCAGCTCGCGCTCCTCTGCGCCGGGTATGCCCGGCACCGCGAAGGTCGGCGCCTCGCCGTTGAACGCCCAGATCAGCCCCCACGCCTCCGCGGACGGGTAGGTCGCGATGCGGGCGCCGGGCGGAATCTTGTCGCCGGCCGGGATGTCCACGCACTTGCCCGCGCAGTCGAACTTCCAGTGGTGGTAAGCGCAGCGGATCTGTCCGTCCACCACCTGGCCCACCGAGAGGTCCGCGCCCAGATGGGGGCAGAAGGCGCCCTGCACCACCGCCCGGCCGGTCGCGTCGCGGTAGAGGACCACGCGGGTGCCGAGGACGTCCTGGCCGATGACCCGGCCGCTCGTGACGTCGCTCGCCAGGGCCACGGGGAACCACGACTGATGAAAACCCGCCGTCTCTTCGTCTTGCCGCCGCTGCTCCAGGGTGAGGGTCATGTCGGCCTCCTTGGATAGACACCGTACATTTACACTGTAAACACGTCAAGGAGAATCTTCCCATGCGATCCATCGACATCCACGCGCACGTGGTGCCCCGGGCGGTCTGGCAGGCCGCGGAGGCCGGCCGCGACTGGTACGGCTTCCGCCACCAGGGCGGCGACGGCCTCGGCACCTTCCTGGGCGGCAACGGCAAGCGCAGCGGCTTCACCTCCCCCAAGGTCCGCTTCACGCCGGAGGAGCGCCTGGCCGACATGGACGCCCAGGGCGTGGACGTGCAGGTGCTCTCGATCCACACCCCGTTCTTCGGCTACCACCTGGACGCCGCGCAGGGCGGAGCGCTCGCGCGCGAGGTCAACGACGAGATCGCCGCGATGACCCGGCAGTGGCCCACCCGCTTCGCCGGCCTCGCCACCCTGCCCATGCAGGACACGAAGGCCGCGATCGCGGAGCTGGAGCGCGCGGTGACCACGCTCGGGCTGAAGGGCGCCGAGCTCGACACGATCGTGAACGGGGAGAACTGGGACGCCCCGCGTTTTCTCCCCTTCTTCAAGGCCGCCGAGGCGATGGGCGCGGTGCTCTTCTATCACCCGCAGCCGCAGCACAATTTCATGACCGAGCGCACCACCCGCTACGGGCTCTTCAACAGCCTGGGCGTGATCGTCGAGGACGCGATCGTGGTCGCCATGCTGATCTTCGGGGGAATCCTGGAGGCCTGCCCCGGCCTCAAGGTGTGCATCGCCCACGGCGGGGGGCCGGCCTGCTACGCGATGGGACGCTTCGACCGCGCGTGGCAGGGCAACCCGGACGCGCGGACGGCGATCCCGCGCGCGCCGAGCAGCTACCAGAAGCAGCTCTACTACGACACGGTGGTCGGCAGCGAGGCCGCGCTCCGCTTCACGATCGATCAGGTCGGCATCGACCGCGTGGTGCTCGGCAGCGACTGGCCGTTCGTGCCATGGCACCCGTCCCCGGTCACGTGGGTGCAGGGGCTCGCCAGCCTGACCGCGGACGAGAAGGAGCGGATCCTCTGGCGCAACCTCGAGTCGCTGCTCCGGCTCTAGCGCCGCCCGCGATGCCGACGCGCCACGACTACCTGACCGTCGACGTGTTCACCGACCGCGCGTTCGCGGGCAACCCGCTCGCGGTGGCGGAGCCGGCTCGGCCAGCCCATCTCCACGCCCTGACCGCTACTTGAACACCCCCGCGCGGTCGAGCTCCATCAGCGCCTGCGCCCCGGTGCTGAACGTGGGCCCGCCGCCCGGCACCGCGGCGGACTGGATGGCCTCGAGCAGCTCGCGCTTGGTCGCGCCGTGATCGATGGCCCGCCGCATGTGGGCGATCACGCCCTCCTTGCGGCCGCGGAAGGCGAGGATGCCGATGATGACCATCTCGCGATACTTGACCGAGAGCTCCTTGCCCTCCCCGATCGAGAGCGCGCTGAGCGGCTGCCGCGCCTTCACGTACTCCGGGTCTTCCCGGGCGACCCACTCCCAGAACGAGTAGCCGTAGGGGTTCTTGGTCCCGCTGCTCGCGCGCGGGGTCTTGGTGGGCGGGCGGCGTGGGCTCATCGTGATCTCCTTCCCGCGTCGTGAGGCGTCAGGCGGCCAGGCCGAGCGCGCGGCCGGTCTCGGAGGCGAAGCGCTCGAGCGCGGCGGCATCCATCGTGGGCTGCGGGCGCAGGATCAGCCGGTCGACGCCGGCCTGCGCGTAGGCGTCGATCGTCGCGCGGTCGGGCACGTCGTAGCCCGGCGGCGTCACGCTGATCTCGAGCGGGCCGAGCTCGGCCGGCCGCTTCACGGTCTTGGCGGCCTCCTGGAGCGCGCTCACCCGCTTGCGCGTCGTCTCCACGTCGAGGCCGAAGCCGTACCACCCGTGGCCTTGGGTGACCGCGCGGCGATAGGCCGGCGGGGAGCCGCCGCCCACCACGATCGGGATCGGCGCCTGCACCGGCCGCGGCATGGCCTGCACCGCCTCGAACGTCACGTAGGAGCCGTGGTGCGCGGGCTTGGGCTGCGTCCAGACCGCGCGCATCGCGGCCAGGTAGTCGTCCGAGACGCGCCCGCGCTCCTTGAAGGGCGCGCCCACCGACCGCATCTCGGGCTCGCACCAGCCCACGCCCAGCCCGAAGATCAGCCGGCCGTTCGAGAGCACGTCGAGCGAGGCGAGCTGCTTGGCCAGGACCAGGGCCTGCCGCTGCGGCAGGATGATGACCCCGGTGCCGAGCTTGATCCGGGAGGTGTGGGCGGCGAGGTACGTCAGCGCCACCACCGGGTCGAGGAGCCGCATGTCGGGCGGCATCGGCCGGCCGGGCACCGGGGGGTCCGGCAGGACGACGTGATCGGCCACCCAGAGCGACTCGAACCCGGCGGCCTCCGCGGCGCGCCCGATCCGGGCCGCCGCGTCCGGATAGGCGCAGGTGTTGAGGTTGACGCCGTGCAGGCCGTACTTCATTTGCCGGGCGCCTTCATGCCGGCCAGCCGCTCGATGATCGTGAACACCACGCTGGTGTCCTGCTCGCCGAGCCCCGCGGCCAGCGCGGCCTGCTGATAGTGCTGGGCCAGGTTCGAGAACGTCACCGGGACGTTGAGCTCCTTGGCGATGGTGTGGAAGGTCTCGAGGTCCTTGTTCATCAACGTCACCTTGAAGCCCGGCTCGAAGTCGCGCGGGATCAGAGCTCGCGGGATGCGCTCGATGGCCTTGCTGCCACCGCTACTCGCCTTCACCACCTCGTAGATCGTCATCGGGTCGAGCCCCGCCTTCACGCCCAGCACGAAACCCTCCATCATGGTGGCACTGTTCACGCACGCCATCATGTTGTTGATGGCCTTGATGGTGTTGCCCGCGCCCGCCGGCCCCACGTGGAAGATGTTGGGTCCCATGGCGCGCAGCACCGGGCGCGCCTTCTCCATCGCCGCCGCGTCGCCGCCGACCATGATGGCGGGCGTGCCCGCGCGCGCGCCGGTGACGCCACCGCTGACCGGGGCCTCCAGGAAGGACACGCCGCGGGACTTCGCGATCGGCTCGATCATCCGGGGGGTCTTGGGCAGCACGCTGCTCAGGTCGATCAGGATCGTGCCCGGCTTCGCGCGCTGCACGAGGCCGCCCTCGTCGAGGTACATGGCCTCCACGTCCGGGGAGGCGGGCAGCGAGGTCAGCACGACGTCGGAGGCCTCCACCACCTCCTTGGCGGAGGCGGCCCGCTTGGCCCCCGCCTGGATCAGGTTCTCCATGGCCTTGGGGTTCGTGTCGAACACCATCATGGAGAAGCCGGCCTTCAGCACGTTGCCGGCCATCGGGTTGCCCATGTTACCGACACCGATGAACCCTACGGAGAGAGCCATTGCGCGCCTCCTTTGGCGGGACTCGGGTCACAGCAGATCGACCGGGACGCGCCGAGCATAAACCTGCGCGACGGACGGATCAACGTGCGTTAGACTCCG
>Ga0134122_10004430_pt1 | contig 10428 bp, 5 predicted proteins | sample KB302_FD_96461 | JGI IMG/M metagenome (GOLD analysis project Ga0134122, IMG submission 96461) | Terrestrial soil microbial communities without Nitrogen fertilizer from Kellogg Biological Station, Michigan, USA - KB3-0-2 | ecosystem: Environmental > Terrestrial > Soil > Unclassified ... | reverse complement strand
GTCAGCGCCTGGACGGGAGTGCCAGAGAGCCGCAACTGCCAGAGCGGGGCGAGCCGGGGGCTCGTCAGCGTCAGGGCTCCCAGAGAATAGGCGGTCAGGCGTCCGGGCGCTCCGAGATAGAGGACTCCGTCTTCGACGCAAGGCTCGCAACTGATGGGACCTTCGGCCTTGAGACGGAGGGTTGCGGCCGGCAGCTCTGGATCGCCAATCTCGATCGTGCCGTTCTGCGACAAGGCGATGAGATGCCGATCGTAGCCGAGCAGGCTGCGGCAGGGATCTTCGAGTCGCAGCTTCAGCTCCTTCTCCTGCAGCTCAAAGCTGCCGCGCCCAGGGAGATCCGCGCCCGCCGGCGAAGCGGCGTTCAAGCCGAGACGCTGCGGGCTGCCCTTGTAACTCAACCAATTGCCTTGCGCCGCCGGGAGCTTCGTCCGGCAAGCGCGGCAGAAGTTGGCGAAAGCCCGGTTCCTGACGCCGCAGGCGGGACAGGTCTTCAGAGGGCGCAGGCACTGCGGACACGCCACGGCGCCCGCGCTCAGCGTTCGCTCGGGGCAGTCGGGCTTGAAATAGGGGCAGCTCAAAGGTTTCTCCTCCCGGATCTCATGCCAGGCGATTGACGATCACCTCAGGCTGACGGATCACCTTCTGTCCACCGCGCACGAAGCCGTTGCGGATCACTCCGACGATCACTCCATTGCCGAATTTCGCATCGCTCGCCGTGGAGCGGCCGACGTGCCGCGTGCTGTCGAACGGCGTGACTCCGGGAACGATCTCGATCGGCTCCAATTCGGCGATCTTGAGCACCTGCCGCACGATCTGGAGGCCTTGCTGGAGTTGACCCTGTGCTTCCTGATTGTCCATCTGCGCCTGCTGGCACTTCTGTAGGAAAAGGTCGGCAAAGCCGAGAAAGTGGTCGGTGACCCAGGGCTCGAGACGGAAACTTAGACGGTCCGCGAGCAGGTTGGAGTTCTGAATCATTACGAGCAGGTAGGTGTATTCTCGGAGCCGCATCAATTCTTGTACATCGGGTACTGTTCCTATATCATTCTTCGCCAATCGCTCTGCAACAGAAAGCTTGGTCTGCAGGTTGTAGAAATCTTTGACAGGTGCTGTGACAGCGTCGAACGTCGGCTTGAGATCCTCGGGAACAATCTTTGGAAGCTGAACCAGAAGAGGATCGGAAATTTTTCGCCATCGGTCATCGCGTATCGTCGAGTCTACAGCGGCCAGAACCTCCTTGTGGCTCTGTTGGAATCTATTCCAGGTTTCCTCTAGGATTCCTCGCTCTAAAGACACAGAGCTGTCCGGCGTAGAAGCGGGTGGCTGCTTGTCTCGGATTGTGGCGAGCGATTTCGCCAGCTCTATGGGTAGGTTTCTAATCTCTTGGCGAATTCGAGAAAGCTCCCCCAAGAGCTGAAGCCGCAGATCTAAAATCTTGGGATTAACGGTGGCCAGCAAGGTATTTGATTTCTCGAACCCTTGCTCGACCTGTCCACGAATCTGATTCTTGATATCTTCCAGGTTGCGTTCCAGCGTCGCCAGAGAGGGCATCACGGGTTGTGGCTGGCCAAGCCGTTCTGGCAATTTCGATCCCTGACCAGGCCGAGCACCCGCCGGGGGCACTGAGGGCTTAGCATTGACCTCTAATCGGAAGAGAACGTAACCCAGAAGTCCGAGAATCGCGATCGTGAATAGCGTGAGCAAGTACAGGAGGAGAGGAGTCTTTGGTTTCTGAATCTCATTCTTTAGTGCATCGAGGTCGGTCTGAGATTTCTCAGCTTGAGCCTTCAGGTCGATTAGGTTCGCTACAATCAGATTCGGATCCATCGGCTGGGGAGGGCCGGTCTGGAGCTTTTGAACAAGCTGGTCTAGGAAATCGAGCTTATCTTTGGAGGCTGAGGCAGAAGGCTCGAACTTGAGAGGCGTATTCCGGAGTCGCGCTTGTAGGTCAGCAGAAAATTTCTGATAGAAGTCTTTCTTGTCTGCATTCTCGGCAGCATTTTTGATGCGATTGAGTACGATGAGTCCTTCATCCGTCTGCCTATCCCTCCAACTGTGAAGCAGGAGCGAAGCCACCACCTTGGCCAGTTGAGTCTCGAAATGCTGTCCACAGCCATCTGGTATGCCTCTGCTTGGCGAGACATCCTCAGTGGTGATGCTCTCTATAAACTTGGAGCATTCATTGTTCGGAGCTGGAGTAGATATACGAGCAGTCCCAAGAAAGCAAATTGCAAAGAGTCCAGCAGCCCTGCATGAAGCTCTCATAGGCTCTCCTAGGTCCCCACCGATGAAGGGAAGGTTGCAAAGTCCTCCGCGAAAAACGCCCGTGCCCGGCGTTGCGGAGTCGCGTCTCCGGCGAAGCCGGCGTCTACCGTGGCGCTGAGGCGTCCACCCGCGCTGCGCCGAAGATGGAGCGAAAGCAGAAGCTCTCCTCCGTCGCCGCTGGCCGACGTCCTCTCCAACGGCAGAGTGCAGAGGCTGGCGTTGCCTTCGGGAGACGGATCCGCGCCCCACAGCAGATGCAGGAGGAACGGATCGGCGGCTCCGCGGTCGCCTGCGAAATGGAAAGCCTGCTGCAAACAACACTGCTCGCCGGGAGAAGGCAGCTTCGCGGCCGGAAGAAGCTCGCAGGCATCGCCATGGAGAGTGTTGAGCCGCAGGCTGCCGCTGGGAGGGATCTCCACTCGCCGGCCCGTCTCGTCGCGCAGCCAAAGCCGGGCGGCGGCGATGCCGCGGGCGCCGCGCTCCAGGGTCTTGATCCCGGCTACGGTTTCAGGCTGCGAGCCATCCATCAGCGAGAGGATCGCTTTCTGGATCTTTTCCACGCCGCAGGCCGCCCCCAGCAGGATCACGGGCGAGCCCTTGATATCGAACGCTGCCAGGTGGGATCCCAGGCGGTCGAGGAGGTCCACCAGCAGCGCCTGGCTCCCCTCCGCGTCGAAGAGCTCCTGGAGAAGCTCATGCGTGAGCCGCAACGGCGGAGAGGTCGGCAGATCGGCGGAATCCTGAGAATCGCTCAACAGGCCCATCAGGGCCCGGTCCAAAGCCGGAAGCATTGCTCCCGGCGGATCGGGGATGCGGCCTTTGAGCGCGAGAGCCATCAGGATCTGGCGGACCCAGTACGGCCAGCCGAGGCCGCGCACGGTCCTCGCCGACAGGACCTGCACGCGGCACCGCCCCGCGGTGGACTCCACGGCCACCTTGGAAAGGTGGAGATCGTCCCCCATGGCATCCCAGACCAGGAGCTGGGCCGGGGGCTCGCCTGCGAGCGCCAGGGCCGCCGCAACCTCGCGGGACACGATCGTCAGACGGCGGAATCCGCGACGGCGGAAAACCTTGTGAAAGGCCAGCCGCGCCTGCCGGCCGGTGGAGGCCGGCACGACGACGAATGCATCCATTGTCCGTGCCCCGTGCTCGCGGTTCGCGAGGTAGGCGAACACGGGTTCCAGCAGAGCGTCGAGGAGAACGATGGCGACCTCGGGCAGGACCGGCTGGATGAGAGGATCGGCCAGCGCCGCAGGGGACGAGAGCACCGCGAGAGGAGAGCTGAGCCGCAGCGCTTCCGCGGGCGAAGCGAGCTCCCAGGGCCGGCGAAGCCCGAGACGGCGTGCGCGATGGAAGAACCCCCGCGTGCCGGCCTTGGTCAGGGCCTCCACAGCGTCGTCCCAGTCGAAGTCGGGATCGTTGGTCACCTGCGGATCGAACAGAACCTCGGCAGAGAAGGTACGCGTCAACACCTGCCGGATTTCCTGGCTGCAGGGATCGATCCGTCCTTCCGCAGTGACGAGCAGCGCGCTGAAGGTGCGGTCGCTGAAATCGACGATCAGTGCCGGGCGCATTCCAGCGATCCTCCTCAACCCATCCAGCTTTCTTCGCCGTGAAGGCGCACGGGCTGAATCGGGACCTCCTGTCCGTCCGCGAACACTTCGAGCTTGCGGTTGGCGTCGATCACGAACCGCACCTCGCAGCCCGGCTCGCCGTCGGCCAGGGTGTCGATGGAGATCTGGCCGATGAGGCTGACCTCGCGGTTGGCAACGATCTTCTTTTTGATTCCGGCGTTCTGATAGAACTTCAGGTTGAGCTGGCCGCTGGGCGGGATCATCTCCGGGCCGTAGTTCTTGGCGGCGACGGTCGGATAGGCGCTGCCGCGGCGGATGATCTCGTCGAACTCCGGCTGCAGGAAGTTGGCGAACTTCTCCACTCCGTAGCTGTGCGGCAGCCGCCGGCCTTCGCTGAGGAAGTGAATACGCGCTTCCGGGTTGACCAGCTTGTCCCGCATCCAGCCGTAGAGCGCGGCGCCTTTGGCGACACAGACCTTGAGGTTTGTTGCGTCAAGCAAGTCATGGTCCGGAGGAAGGTTGGGAAAGACCTCCTTCACGCTCTGCCGAATCAGTCGCGATTGGCTCTGGCGCCCGGTGTGTAGAATGTAGTCAATCTGGTCGTTCGAGAGCCCGGCCAGATCGAGGGCTGAGTCAATCAATCGCCTGCACTTGGTCAGAATTACCTGCAGAAGATCCTCCAGGAGGATTTCCGGAATCGAAAGCTTGACGACCCGCGGTGCGCGATGGATTTTGCCGTCGCCGAGGCGGATGATGAGGTCAGGCATGATGTCGACGTCGGTCTTCTCCCCATTCGACAGCCGGATCTTGGCCGCTTCGGAGAGGTCCTTCCAGGAGCTTCTCACCCGCAGGATTTCCCGCCACGTCTCGGCGCTCCAGCCCTCTGCCTCACGCCGGGCCTCGAGATCCTTGAAGTTTTCGCTGACCAAGGCGGTGTCGAAGTCGAACCCCTGCAACTGGCCCTTGCAGCGCCCCAAGAGCTCCTTCATCAAGATCAAGTCGATGCTGTCGCCGCCGATCCCGTTATCTCCCATGTTGGCCAGGACCTTCAGTCCCGCCTCGCGACTCTCCAGGCGGATGACGCTAGCGACGGAAACGTCGAGGGTGCCTCCACCGTAATCGAAGACGAGCAGCCGCAGCCCCTCTTCGCGATCGATTGCCTGCATGACCTCGGACCCATCGCGCTCTTGGCTGAGCTGGTAGATGTAATACAAGACTGCGGCGGAGGGCTCATCGAGGATGACTCCCGCGTTGACCGCCTGCCCCAGCGCGTCCTGCATGGCCTGGGCCGCTTGCTTCACCTTGTCCTCCTCGGTGTCCAGACCCGCGGCCTGACAGGCCTTGAGCACGCCGCGGATCTGCAGATCGAAGAAGTTGGCGGGCACCGTAATGATAGCCTTGCGGACGTCGAAATAGCTGCCGGACTGCTTGTGGAGCTTGCTTTCGGTGAGCTGAGTCAGCTTGCGGATGATGCAGGCGGCCAGCTCCTCGGGGGAGAACTTGCGCCCGAAGAACTCCCTCTCGAATTCATATCCCATGATCCGCTTGATCGAACGGACGGAGCGGTCCGGCGCCGTACCCATCTCGTTCTTGGCGGCCTGGCCGATCTTGTAGGTGTCCGCATCCTCGAAGACGAGGACGCTGGGAATCAACGCCGATTGCGAGAGATCGTCCTCCACCAGCTCGATCTCGTACGTCTCCTGATTGAACAGCGCCACGACTGAGTTTGTGGTGCCGAAATCGATGCCGACGTAATCGGGGTAGGCCCGAGGATGGATGACGTCGACCTCGATGCCGAGGAACTTCGGCTCCTGGCCGACGGGCCGCACCGTGATCCGTCCCTGATGCTTGCCCGTGGGGAGCTTCTGCGGATGGCAGACGACCTTGAAGTCGTAGGTGCGGGCAAAGGTGGTCGGGGAGATCTCGCCGGACCGCTGCCCTGCCGAGTCCGCGCACAGCAAGGTAAAGCTCCTGGCGCGGCTGATCACCTCCAGCCACGTCTGATCGGATTCGATGCGCTCGATTTCGAGGTCCGCCGTGCCGCGGTTTTCGATGTCCACCCGCAGCGATCGGTCCTGCTTCGCCAGCACCTGGGAGAGCCGGATCTCCGCCGGCTTGAGCTCTAGGACGTAACGAAAGGTTTTCGCCCGTGCCGGGACGAACAGGCTGTCGGGATAGTTGCTGAACAGGACGCGTATCCCGGCCGGTTCCGGATCGTCCTCCGGCTCCTCGACGTTGCTGTCCCAGAGCACGGCAACCGCCTGCTTTTGCGTCGGTTGCAGGAGCCCCGGCGCGAAAGGCTGCTTCAGACGCAGCCGGGGAGAGCCCTCGGGCCGCACTTCGCGGACGTTGAGGGGAATGCCGCCGACGTTGGCGATCTCCAGCGACCGCTCGACGATCTTGCCTTCCTGCACGTCGCCGAATTGCAGCACTGGAGTCAGCAGCTTCGGCCGCGGTCCGGAGCGGACGGTAATCTGAAGCGGGAACTGCTTGCGCGAATCGTCGTTCACCACGCAGACGTAATCGAGCACCCGGTCCTGAAAGTCGGCGGGGAGCTGCGCGGCGTCGAGCCCCACGCGTACCCGCACTTCTTGATCCGGTGGGATGTCGAAGGTGCCGGCCGGCTCGAAGACGAGAGCGGAGAACTTCGGTCCCGTCCGCGGCACGATCACCGCCCGTAGCGATTGCGGGCTGGAGTTGCGGAACACGAGCTCCTTTTGCGGCGCTAGCGTCGAGATCAGGATGAGCGATTCGGGCTGCACCTCCAGCGACAGCAACAGGTGCCCGCAGAAGCTGCAATAGCCGTCGTCGACGGAGCTCTCCCACTGATGGCAGTAGCGGCATTCGACCGCCGCGGGAGACGAAGCCGTCCCCGGCGGCTGAGCTTTCTGAGCGGCGGCGGCAGGGGACTTCGACATGGCTGTTCTAACCGGAAAAGGCTCCGGAGGAGAAGATGAGAATGAGGATGAGCACGAGGAGAAGGGAGATCGCCGCCGCCGCCACGATCTTGGGCCGGAGCCGGAAACGCGGGGTTTCGGGCTTCTCCGACGCGGCGACGACATCGACCCCGACCGGAATGGCGATATCTTGCGGCTCGCCGTTTTCGATCCGCAGGGTGAGCAAGAGCGAGTGCGGACCGGGCGGAAGCTGCGAGGGAGCGATGCGGATCCGCAGAGTCGCCTGCCCCGGTTTGCCGTCCCTGGCACCGGGAACGACGGGCCGGTCATGGAGCTGCAGCGCCGGGCTCAGCGATCTGAGAGAGAGACGGGCCGGAGAGTGCCCCCAATTCGTCAGCACAGCCTCGACCCAGCCGGCCTCGCCAGGCGCCAGGCGCGCCCGCTGCGGAGCGGTCAGCGTCACATACGGCTTCGTGGTCTCGATGCGTGCTGTAAATTCGAGATTGACATCCCGCCAGGCCGGCCGGGCGTCGTTGGTGCGCAAGCGGAGACTGCTGCGTTGAGTCCCCAGGAACTGGAGACTGCAAATTGGCCGGATTTCGACCTGGAACGGAGCTGTCCGCTCGAAAAACCGGCCGGAAACCGGGCCTCGGCGCTGGTAGCCATCCACCTCGAAGACCAGCCAGGCCGGAAGATCCGCAAAGCTCACCACCAGTGGAACCGAGGTGAGGTTCTGAATGGAGAGGGTATAGGCGGGAAGCATGTCCTGGCCGGAAGACTTGACATCCAAAGAGCCGAAATCGAAAACGCGCGGCTCGGGAAGGCCCTGAAATCCAAACTGTCCGTAGGGCTGGGTTCGGTGTGTCGCGAACCGCACCGGAATTTCCGCAGCCCGGCTCTTGCCATCCAGGCTTTCCGCCAGCAATCGGACAGAGCCAGCGAGGACCGTATCTTCTAGGAAGTCATGATCGACGACGAGCTCGAGCTCGGCGCTGCTCCCGTCGAGATGCAGGACATGACCGTGGCCCTGGAACCAGCGAGCCTCCAGCCATGGATTGGGATTCTCGAGCTTGAGGGTCAGCGTCTCCGTGCCCAGGTTCACCACGCGCAGTGTCTGCCGCTCCTCTCCGGGAGATTCGGCCGTACCGAGGTCGACGACGGATTCGCCATTCCATCGCAGCGCAGCGCCGGCCAACAGCACGCGCGGACCTGGGGCAGGAACGACCCAGAGCGGAGACGGCTCGCTCAGCACGCCGAGAAAATGGCGCTTCAGCCCGACGAAGGACTCTTCTGAGAGCTTCATTTCTTGAGATGAGACAGCCCTAGCCTAAGAGCAGAGCTTTCGCAATGTCAAGCCTCGCCGGACCGCCGCTCTTCAGCGCCACGACGTAGAGCGAGCTGGAGCCGATCACTTCTGAGAAACGCCCCTGAGGATCGTCGAGTAGTGCCTCCACTCCATAGGTTCCTTGCGGCGCCTTCGCCGGCAGCGTGACCGTCATCGTGGACTCCACTATCCCTCCTCCCCTCGAAACCACGAACTCGTTTGGGCCCGCCCCCATGACGTACTCTTCGCCATACTTGAGGCCACGGAACAGCCGGATCTTGATGTCTTCGCTCGGATCCGGCCCCACTACGAGGTATCGTACGTAGAGAGTGGCGGCCTGGCCGGGCTTGGGTTGAGCCGGATCGAACTTGATCTCTTCGACCCGTGCAACATAACCCTGTGAAGGATCGTACTGCGCCACGCTGATCGCCTCATCGCGCTGTGCATACATTTTGTCCTGGCTCTTGCCGACTAGGAAACCGACGACGGCTCCAGCTACGGCTCCAGCTGCCGCTCCTTTCCAGAGATTCTGCCCCCGTACCCCGGCCGCAGCAGCCCCAGCCAAAGCTCCAGCCAAGGCTCCCAATAGGGCCTTTTTCTTCGGGCGGCTTTGCTGGTTCAGCCACTCTTTTACATTTCTTGGGGCGCTTGCCTGCTCGTTCGCCGGTGTTGAGCCAGCGGATGCAGACCCTGCTACAAGAAGTGTACAGATTAAAAGATAGCCAAGGCCTCGGTTCATGATTTCATCCTCCTCTCCCTATAGTTCAGGGGGGTTTTCTGGATTTGCGAATCTCGTTCTTGGTGGGTCCCATCTGGGTCTCGCCCCAGATCTTCTTGAGCTCTTCCTTTGCCTGAGTCGACAGCTCGCGGGCGCGTGCGGCCACCGGCTCCGGCACGCCCGGTTCCTGGCTCAGGACCTGGGCCAGGTTGTCTGCCTCGGGATACTTGTTCTGTTCCATCAGCCGTCGGATTTGCTGGACCCGTTCTTCCCAGGCCGCCTGTTCCACCTCCTCCTTCCTGATTCGGGCCTGCTGTTCGACCAGCCCTTCTGTCAGTCGCTTGCGCACGCCGCGAATCTCTTCGATCTCCGCTTGCAGCTCCACCGGGTAGCGCTGGGCTTGGCCGATCAAGTCGTCGAGGCTCTTCTGGGCCGACTCGAAGTCCTGGATCTGGACTTCGGATTCGACCCCCCGGATTCCCTGGCGCACCGTCTCCCGAAGCTGGCTGATCTCCTGAAGCCGGATTTCGGCCGGATCGGGACCCACTGACGCAGGAGGAGAGGAAGCCGCTGGCGGCTCGGGAGTGGGCTCCACGACGATCTCCTTGGGAGGAGACACGGATTCCTCGTGGATTGTTTGCCGCTGCGGCGTGTTGTCTCTGTGCGTCCTCACTGGCAACGTCGATCGGTTCGGAGCCTTATCCTCCTGCTGTCGAGTGGGCCGGGAGGGAACGGCAGGGCGGTACCAAGCTCGCCAGAGTCCATAGGTCCCGGTCAGACCAAACCCCAGCAGAATGCAGGAAGCCACGATCAACCTGGGCTGTTGGCCTAGCCACGACTGCAAAGGTCCGGAATGAGCAGGCGGAGGTGCGGCAGCCTCAGGAGGCGAGGGAAGCTCGGCAAGAGATCTCGCGGCCGGCTGGGGAGCCAAGGGAAGAAATCCGGCCGCGCCCTCTTCCAGCGCGACCAGGAAGTCCTCCGCCGTTTGGAAACGCTGGTCCGGGTCCTTCCGTAGGGCGATGGCGACGACTTCGCTCACTCCGGAGGGAATCTTCGGGACCAGGGCCTTCAGCTCCGGAGGTACCTCGTCAAGATGAGCCTTGATGAGCGCATAATCCGTCCTGCCATGAAAGGGATGCTGGCCGGCCAGCATCTCGTATAAGACGACCGCTGCACTATAGATATCGGTTCGCGAGTCGACTTTCGAAGACCGCAATTGCTCGGGTGCCATGTAGGCGGGAGTTCCCAGCACCGGTGACGAAGAGGTCTGGTGATAGGCTCCCGCGAGAAGCGCGATCCCGAAGTCCATCAGCTTGATCTGTTCCCCGCAGATCATTAGGTTGGCCGGCTTGACGTCGCGATGAATCACTTCATTTTGATGGGCGTACACGAGAGCGCCGAGAACCTGCGTAAATAGGCCCAGGGCTTCGTTGAGGGACAGTCCCTGGCTCTGCCGCCTCTTGAGAAGGGCGTCGAGGGTCGTACCTTCGACGTATTCCATGGCAATGAAGACTTCACCCTTATCCTCGATGAGGTCGTAGATGGTGACGATGTTTGGGTGCTGGAGACGGGCCTGGACCCGGGCCTCCACACCCAAGCGCTTGCGCATCTCTGGATCGGTGTTTTGGGCGGGATCCAGAGCTTTGATCGCGG
>Ga0134122_10004428_pt1 | contig 10431 bp, 9 predicted proteins | sample KB302_FD_96461 | JGI IMG/M metagenome (GOLD analysis project Ga0134122, IMG submission 96461) | Terrestrial soil microbial communities without Nitrogen fertilizer from Kellogg Biological Station, Michigan, USA - KB3-0-2 | ecosystem: Environmental > Terrestrial > Soil > Unclassified ... | reverse complement strand
TCGGCAAAGCTTTTAAAACCCTTGATCTCTAAACTTTTTAATCGCACAGTGTACAGGTTTTATAGCGGCGAATATAGCGAACGCCCTTCAAAATGAGGATTCGGTCAACAAGCAGTTATTCACAAAAACAGGTTAAATGTGGAGAAGAAAATATTGGAACGAGGAGGAGAATTTATTATCATTTTTGATGTTGTACTTAAAAATAGCCAACGGTTTAAACCGTTGGCTGTGTCACAAAATAGAGCCTTCGGATCTCGTAACATGACACGTGTTAAATCAATTTGGAATTACCCCTTCTGCACATAGTCTATTTTTCATATCTTATGAGAATTATCATTGCCTGAATAACTGATGCTGCGAGTTATCCCATATCGTTATCGTGTACTTGTATTTCTTTGCTCTTTAACAACCCTCACCTATCTTGACCGGATCTGTATTGCGATCGTGGGCGTAAGCGTAAAAACCGAGTTCCATTTGGATAATGAACAATTCGGATGGGTGCTCGCATCATTCGCTTTAGCTTATGCATTGTTTGAAATTCCATCTGGTATGCTGGGTGACAAAATTGGTCCCCGGGCTGTTTTCATTCGCATCGTTCTGTTCTGGTCATTATTTACCGGTTTGACGGGTTTTGCGATAGGTTTGATATCACTGATCATTGTTCGTTTTTTGTTTGGTGTTGGAGAATCGGGCACCTATCCCAACGCTTTGATTGTTGTTTCACGTTGGTTTCCCGCGAATGAAACTGGCCGCGCATTGATAGGTGTCGGTGTCGGTCAGCAGATCGGTTCTGCTATCGCTCCTCTCATTATTATTCCGTTGGAGATTGCCTATGGTTGGCGAATGCCATTTTTTGGAGATGCTGCAATAGGAGTTGGATGGGTGCTGATCTGTTATTTATGGTTCAAAGATTTCCCGTCACAAATGAGAAACATTTCGGAAATCGAAAAACGTAAAATTGAATCCGGTTGCCGGCATAGTAAACAGCAACATTCGATCCCGTTGAAATTCATTTTCAGAAACCGCACGCTCTGGGCTTTGATGGCGATGTACTTTTGCTTTCAATGGGCAAATTATTTTTTTATTGCCTGGATGCCGGTTTATCTGCAGGAACAAAGGCATTTTTCAAAAATTGAAACAACTCCAATTATTTCTTCATTGTTCATTGTAGCGATCATTGGCTTATTAGCCGGAGGTTTTATTGCTGATTGGCTGGTGAAGAAAAGAGGATTGCGATTTGGACGACGCCTGGTAGGAATGACCGGAATGGGAATGTGTGGCCTGTTGATCCTCGCAGCGGCTATCGCTCCGCAGAATAATTTAGCCGCTTTTTCGCTCGTGGCAGCAAATGGATTTTACGGTTTTAGTGTGATGTCTTGTTTTGGCGTTTGTTCCGATATAGGTCGCAATAACTCGGGAACCGTTAGCGGTGCCATGAACTTCGCTGGTCAAATGGGCGCATTTTTCCTGGCTATTGTATTTGGAAAGATCGCAGACATGACACACAACCTCAATTATCCTCTTTTTGTAGTCACCGGGGTACTATTGATCGGGTGCCTGCTCTGGCTCGTGATCGATCCTATGCAACAGTTATCAGCACCCACTAAAGAAGAAACCAAACTCGTATCTGCTTCATTACATCACGAATGAACACTATTGTCTATGTCCTCCCAATCGGATCTTATAGGCAAGTCCCGCAATCGGTAAGTGCGTGTCAAGGTCGTAGCGCCAATCCACATTGAAAAAAAGATCCTTTACGATGCGAACATAGACACCTGCTCCAACGATGACCGTGACTTCAAATGAGGATTTCTCCTGGGTATTTGAATATTCTGGAGAAGACGTGATCAATGAAGTTTGCGTAGTAGTTTGCTTTTCTTTCTTATAAGCGATCCCTGCACCTCCGTAGATATAGGGCTGAATTACTTTTTGGAGGAAGTCATATCGAAATAAAACGGGGATTTCAAAAATCTGGGTGTTGTATTTGTCTTTGACATCAGCTAAAGTATAGCTGCGTGTTGATTCGTGTGAGCTGTTCAAGTAAACAAGCCCGGTTAGCAAACTTGCTTTCATGGTTACTGATGGGAACACAAATTGTCCTAATGCCTGGATCGAGATGTCTGATCGTGTATCCCATTTCAGTCCGCCGACAGATAAGATAATATTTTTTTGTGCCTTTGACTTTGTATAATGAACGATCGCATTACTTGTGTTTCCATTGCATTTTTCCAGCGAGACGAAAAAAGACAGCAGCGACTCCTCGAGGAAATTAACATTTTCGGCTGTGGCGCTGAGTTTTGGACATGTGCGGCTAAAAAAGGAGAGAAGACTCTGGTAATTCCCTCTATCAATGACAGCACCCAAGGGAGTTTTTATGTCATCGTACAAAAGGTATGAGGTGTCTTTATTCACAACGAGAAAATAGAGGTTGTCCTTTCTTTGAAAAGAAAAAAGTTGATAAGTGCCCTCGAACAGGAATTTGGCAAAATGAGTTTTGCTTTTTAAACTGTCCAATGGATCCACATAATTTACCAACCGGAAATCATCTCCCCCATCAAATCCAAACTCTTTTATATCTCCGATGGACAGTGTTTTCGCCACGCCCATTTCGTCTTTGAAATTGATGGATTGAGTTAATTTTTCTTCAACATTTTCCTGGATGGTTCCACGGATAGTATCGCCGTTGTTTTTGATGAGGTAACCTTTCTTAAAAGATTGCTGGCCAAAAAGAAAACAGGAAGTGAATAATAAATAGGAAAGGAGGATGGTTCGCATAAGCATAGTTTTCAGAAAGATAAAATAAAAGTTGAAAGAATGAAAGCGTTCTCCCTGGTACTAAGTAAAGTCACTTAACGGAAAAAGACAGTTGTGATGCCAACTACGCGGTACAAAGCCTTATTTGGTTTTGTTGTAAAAGTTAGACTTCCGGTGATCCGGACGACGAGAGGTCATTTCTTCTGGAGCGAATTTTCTGATTCCCCTCACGGTTTACCAGTGCGGATAATGCTTTTACTACAGTTCTTTCGCCTGAAGTCTTAAAAGAAGAATTCGTTTGTTCAGTAGGAATAGCCCTGAACGAATGAATGCAAAGAATACAACAATATGCGGATAGCAGTCTCTTCATAAGATATCGAAACCTGCAAATTAAAAACTGCGCTATGTATCTGCAATAGTAATCACCGCAAAAAACCAAAAAGATTTTTGGTAATTCTACTGAGAAAAATCATGTGTCATTGTAGAATCGCTTTTTAATGAAGCCTTTATAGAGTTGATTCTGTGGGGGCCACTGATTCATTCTTTTGCGTAGCTTAGGATCAACGATGGATAAAATGAAAAGTTTTATGAGAAAACTCTTAACCCTGGTCTTTTTCTACGCACCCCTCCTGGTCGCAGGACAAAGAAATTATTCCCCTGCAGAGATCAGTCGCCTGGCCGATCTTGGCAAGATCTGGGGAATATTGCACAATTTTCATCCTTCCATGGCAAGAGGCATGATCAGTACCGACAGCCTCGTATCTGATGTTGCTGCAAGTCTTGCCAATGATCCATCGGCTGCTAATTTCAAAACTTGCCTGGAAAAAATGTTCGCAAAATTAAATGACCCGTTGACACACGTGGTCATTGATAAAAAAACATCTGTAAAGTTGTTGACGAACCATGATAGCCTGCCCGTCTATCGTTTACTCGATGACAGCGTTTTGTATGTCGCATTTCCAACAAGTTTTGGATCCAGGGACTCAATAACAAGAATGAATTGGTTACAGCCAAAGCAACTTGCGAAATATAAAGCGATCGTTCTTGATCTGCGTAATGAAACAGAAGTGTATGATGATGATTATTATTTCATGCGAAATTTCGGCGACTCTCTTTTAAAAAATGTCGTGACGGGATCATTGCCTATGACACCATCCGTCTACCGGTACCAGTCAGGTTTTATTGACCAGGGCTATAGCATGATCGGTTCAAACATTTACAGCGCAGGATGGCAAACAACGGCATCTGATCCTTTTATTGGAGCCAAAAATTCGAATTGGGGAAGTGGAATAATTGTGGTCGTGAATAAATATATCTCCTCACAACTGATGAAATATTTGCTGGCGCTGCGATCAGCCGGCTATTGTAAAATTATTTTTGATGGAGAGGCCTGTGACTATATTAGCGACGCAGCTATGGATTATTACACAACTGCCGACAGCATTCATTTAAAGATCCGAGTACTCGATTACCTGGACAGGAACGGAAAGATCGCCAGGGAACCCGATCTTCTTATCAACGGGATCCGGGATGAAAAAGCTTTTCTTGAAGAATGCGGGAAGCTTGCTCTCGCACCAAACGAATCAAGTCCTGCTATGAGCGCTTCTTCGCTGGATTACATTCACCCTTTTCCGCATGATGTGAACATAGCGTTCGCATCCGTAGGACAAAGATTATTTGGCTTATACAATTACTGGAATGCCATTAACTATTTTAATCCCAACAAACACCTATTGAATCAATCATGGGACAGTGTGCTCACGGAATTTATCCCTCGTTTTATACATGCGAATGATACCGCGAGTTATTATTTCACGATCACCGACCTCGTTAGCCATATTCACGACTCTCATGGTTTTTTTGGAAAGTTGCCGGACATGAAAACAGTATCCGACAATCACAGCTATACTGTTCCATTGTCCGTAAGGCGCATCCAGGGAAAGTATTACATAGTTTCCACAAGCAAAGATTCAACTCTGAATGCTTTCCAACTGTGGGATGAGATCGTTGCGATCGATTCTATTCCCGTAAATGCATATAAACAAATGTTCCGTTCCCGTTTTGCTTACAGTAATGACTGGGTTTTTGAAAGGGATCTGTGCAGCTATTTCTTATTGACCGGTAAAAAAAATAGCTTGGTACGAGTTACGATCCAGCGCAATGGGAAAAAGATGCAGCTAAATGCCACGCGGGTAGCCCCCACATACATGCCGGATTACAAACAGGTTAGTTTTAACGATGATCACAAGGATATCGAATTGCTCAAAGGAAATATCGGTTACGTAAACATGGGCTCATTGTCGCAAGAACGAATAGATAAGATATTTGATACACTCATGAATACAAAGGCTATCATTTTTGACATCCGCAATTACCCGAAGGGAACAGCGTGGGGCATTGTTCCAAGGTTAACCGATCACGATTCAGTAGCTGTAAAATTTGGGAAACCCTATGTCACTTATGAAAGTATCAATTCACCGGTGATATTTAAGATGAGTGAATATTTTATTGTCAACGCGGATAAAACAAAACCGTACTATAAAGGCGATATCGTAATGCTTTGCGATGAACACACCCAAAGCCAGGCTGAGTATACGATCATGATGTTCCAGGGAGCAGCGGGAAAAAGAGTAACAGTGGTTGGCAGTAACACTGCCGGCGCAGATGGCAACATCACCGCAGCCAGGTTGCCGGGAGGATACAGCACTTATTTTTCAGGACTTGAAGTTTTATACCCGGATGGTTCACTAACACAACAAACAGGAATACGTATCAATATTAAAGTGGAACCTACTCTTGCAGGTTTAAAACAAGGCAAAGACGAAGTGTTGCAAAGGGCTATTCAATTTATTGAATCCGGGAAGTAGACATTTAATTTCACGCAAAGACGCCAAGGGCGCGAAGGCGCAAAGCAAGTTTCACTTATGCATTTACTTTGCGTTTCTTTGCGCCTTTGCGTGAAATCATTGTTGCTTCAACAAATACTTTTTGAGAAAATCAATTCCTTTTTTCACCTCCCCTCTCCCCTTTGACTCAATGCCATACCATCCACGATAACCGGAATCATGACTGACTTGTATCATCTCCGCCGTTAACTCTTCGGTGGGTTGATTTCGATATGACATCCCTTTTGCAAACGGCGCAGTCTTTTTTAAATAGGTATAATTGTCAAATTCATCAGAAGGGTTTCTCCAATCCGGGAATGTCCCAAAGGATGGATCGTTTATTTTTTTTACCAGGGAGATCATCCAGTCGGGGTCGTTTGACACGCCACCATGGTTTTCGATCACAACATTAATTTTTGCCGGCTTTGCATACGCCAACAGCATGTTGTAAGACTCCGCTGCCCATTCAAGAGCTTCCTTTTTATCGACATTCTCAGGCCCACGGCAATTGGTACGAATAGCATGGCATCCCAGATAGTGTGCTATATCAACCCATTTCCGATGGTTGATCTCAAATTGTTTTCTCCCTTGTTTTGTATCTGCACACCCGTCACCTTCTTCATCCACCATGATCAATACCATTGTTATGTTGTGATCATTTGCACTTTGTTTTAACTTTTTCAGATACGTTTCTGTCGGTGACTCAAAGAGTGTGTTTACAAATTCAATTCCATCCAGATCAAAATCTTCCCGGGCAATACGGGGAAAATCCAGGTTTTTCCATTTACCTGCCCGGATCTCTTCAACCAACGCCCATTCGGCAAGCGAGATGCCATCCTTCGCAAATTGATTCATAGTCTGTGTTTTCTGAAATGAACAGTGAAGCTATCAAATTCTAGAAATATTTCTCAATGAGAATTCCATAAGTCATGAGTACATTCTCACGTTTCGTCCGGCTTACCTTGTTGTATATAAAAGCGCCCGTAATGCCCAACCACTTATTGAGCTTCACGGCAACATTACTGGTTGATGTGATAATGTAGTCGCTGATATCGCGAAATGAGGGCTGGTAGAAATGAACGCCATCAATGATCAGCTTGTCGTGCAGCGACCAGTGATACATGAGCCGAAGTGAATTACGAGCTGTATTGTAAACCAGGTGCGGATCTTTGAGATTTGCGTATTCATACAATACTCCCTCGCTCAAATTTATCTTTAAATAGGGACTGTCAATAAAATCATATCCTATACCGGCGCCAGCCTGTACACGATCGGTAATTTTTAAAGAGAAACTTTTATCATAATTCACCAACGCCCAGTAATAAAGTTTGTGTACTCCCTTTCCAAATTCCATGTCAGCATGAGCTGAAAAATCATTATTGGTAAGTTCATCATTCTGCAAACCATAAAGCCATGTAGCCCCGGTGTTCGTCACGACTGTTTTGTGTTTTACGCTATACGCCAGTTTATTGGCGAATACGTAGGATTTGGCATCGTTGGTCCTGTTAATGACGCCGGTGGAATTAAATTTAAAATAGTGATTCGTCGTATCTGTGAACTGCGAGAAACATGAAAAAGAAAAGAGTAAAAATGTCAGAACCGCAATAATTTTTCCCATAGCTTACAAAATTGAATTGTCAAAAATACATTACCGACAATATCCGCCTTCAAGTTAAATGCCAATAGTTATAATGGTAACTTCGTTTCAAATGATCGATCATGACACAGAAAAAGTACAGTAATGGAGAGATCACTGTGACATGGGAACCGGGGGTTTGTCAACATTCAGCCCGGTGCTGGAAAGGCCTTATCAATGTATTCAATCCACAAAAGAAGCCCTGGATCAATATGGAGGGTGATACTTCGGAACGGATCATTGAACAGGTAAAAAAATGCCCAAGTGGGGCATTAAGTTATTTGCAAAATGTAACCACCGATGCCGAAGGGTCCGCATTAGGGTAGTAACTTGTTTGCCTTCATCCATTCAATGCAGCTCTGAAACCAATCTTCATTTGTAGTGGTGTTGTGCAGCCCGAAACCATGGCCACCATGTTCATAAAGATGCAACTCTGCCGGCACCTTGTTCTTTAGCAACGCCTGGTAAAAACGCACGCTGTTCTCAGGATTCACACCATCATCGTCAGAAGCGTGGACAAGAAATGTAGGAGGCGTTTGAGAAGTTACCTGCTCTTCATTGGAAAATAAATGCACTAATTTCTTATCAGGATTTTTTCCAAGCAAATTATCCCTTGAACCCACGTGACCAATTTCCTGGTTGAAACTGATCACCGGGTAAATAAGCATCATAAAATCAGGACGGAGGTTAGCGTTTGTCAGTTCCTTACGGACGGGTTCAAAATGCGTACCCGCCGTGGAAGCAAGATGACCACCTGCCGAGAAGCCCATAATACCGACCTTACTCGGATCAATATGATATTGCGATGCATGGCTGCGAACAAAATAAATGGCCTGTTGCGCATCCATTAACGGAACATACTCTTTGTGATCCATGCACTGATCATTTGGGAGGCGGTATCGAAGCACAAAGACTGTCACGCCCGCATCGTTAAAAACTTTTGCAACGTCCGAACCTTCATGACCGGCGGCAATTACACTGTAGCCTCCGCCAGGACAAATGATAACAGCCGTTCCATTTTTTTTCTCTGCTGAAGGTTCGAAGATTGTCAGTGTCGGCTTTGTAATATGGTCAACGATAAGGATGCCCGCCTTCATCCAGGATGTATCGATGAATTCATGATCTGTTTCATTGCATGTTTTTGCGTTTGGAATGGTGCCATCGTACAAGGGTATGACCGTTTGTGCCGACAGAATGGATGTGCTTATCATTAAAAAGAGACTTGTTGTTATTTTATTCATGAAAGGTTTTTTTGTAAATCGATATTTTTACAATTGCCGAATTTAAATTAAATCAAGTCAACGACGCAATTTCTCAATGAGAATAAGTGAAGCAAACAGGGTGCGAATCCTTTACTTTCTGGTGTTTTGCTGTACAGCGGCATGGCTGCCTATTTTCGCTGACTATCTTAAAGGTCATGGCCTCACCGGCATAAGGATCGGGCTTATTCTAGCCATTACACCCGTCCTGATGTTTTTGATACAACCTTTTTATGGAATGCTGGCAGACAGGATAGGATATAAAAAATGCCTTCTGCTCTCTTCAGGACTTGCTTCAATCAGTTATGCATTGTACCTGGTTGACGCAAGCTTTACCTGGATTGCATTGGTCACGATCTTCATGTCTGTTTTTTATAACGCTATTCAGCCGATCCTGGACAGTCTTTCACTCCGATTAGCACAGGATAATCCCAAATTCTCTTATGGTACTCTCCGTATTGCGGGGGCAGCGGGATGGGCCTTCACAGGCATCATCACCGGGCAATTGATCGACGCTATCAATACGACCGTCATCTTTTTGATCTCAGCTATTAGCTTGTTTTTTACTTTCATCTTTACGCTTTTTTTAAACGCTGATAAAAACGAAACCACTACGGAAACCACCCAGTCATTCCAACACATGAAAGAAATTTTCAGGAACAGAACGCTTATCCTTTTACTGACTTGTGTATTCCTCATCTCAGCAGGTGCTTCTACCATTTGGTATTTCTATTCTATTTACATGAAAGAAAATGGAGCCTCGGCATCACTGGTAGGCTATGGGCTTTCTTTCCAGGGATTGTGTGAATTGCCATTGTTTTATTTTTCCGCAAGGATCATCGCCAGGTTTGGTGTGAAAACAACTTTGCTGATCACAGTTTTTGCCACGGCAATTCGATTATTACTTTACAGTGTGATAAAAGATCCAAAGGCTGCCATTCCCATAGAAATGTTACACGGCATATCATGGTCTTTGTTTTGGGTTGTTTGTGTTGAATATGTCAATAAGCTCGTTCGCGAAGATTGGAGAGTAACGGGTCAGTCTCTTTTGTACGCCGCTTATTATGGTGCAGGCGTCATAGCAGGGAATTTCTGGACGGGGTATTTGTCGGATACAAAAATGAAAGTCTCCGAGATCTTTTTATTGAATGCAATCATCGTGGCAGTAGTGGGACTATTTATCTTCTTTGTGATGAAACGGGAAAAAACAAATACAGTGGAAATTGTTTCGCCAAAATTATAGCTAACAAATATCGATTTATCCTTTGTGACCTTTGTGACCAGAACAATAGATCAAGACGTATACGAAGTAGCACAACGTGGACAAAGTTTTCGTTTATAGATCGGCTGTTATCGCTTCACTGATCCCTTCCCGCATTCGCTCTACATACCAATCGATAAATTTTGCCACATCGAGTTCTACCGGGGCATAAGGGCCAGGTTGATATTGGCTGGATTCCACTCCCCTGAAATTATTCTCACATAATTTCCAATCCTGTTCACCGGTAATTTTCCAAAATTCAATGAGTCGTTCAACATTGTAATCAACACCTTCTCTTGCAGTACCATCGACCAACCATGCGAGATCGAGTATCGTAGAAGACGGACTTACAGCAGTAAGCCGCATCGTCCACATGTAATCACTCACAGCATCCATCCAGAAGTTTGGATAAACAACGAGTCCAAGGACACCTGAATCGTAGTCCACGTGATCACCCATTGGGATGGCGATCGCCTTTCCGTCAAGGCTATAACTCGTTACACCTGGTCGCAGTGGATAACGAATCGCAAAATGAAATGAGTCGTTTTCAAAATCAATATTGTGAATGGCCAGGCCTTTCTGTTGCCACGCGACTCTGCGTTCCACCAACACGTCATCCACAGATTCTCTCAAATT
>Ga0134122_10004427_pt1 | contig 10431 bp, 6 predicted proteins | sample KB302_FD_96461 | JGI IMG/M metagenome (GOLD analysis project Ga0134122, IMG submission 96461) | Terrestrial soil microbial communities without Nitrogen fertilizer from Kellogg Biological Station, Michigan, USA - KB3-0-2 | ecosystem: Environmental > Terrestrial > Soil > Unclassified ... | reverse complement strand
TCGATGGGGTCCAGAGGCGGCAGGTCGCGCGCCTCGGCGAACAACGTCTCCAGCGAGCGTGACAGGCGCTTGACGATGCCGCCGAAGTCGCCCGCCGCCGCCTTGATACGCTGCAGCGACGGACCCTGCTGCTCCTGAGGGAGCTTCATGATCTGCGCCAGGTACCCGTCAATCGCCTCGCGCAAGGGGCCGAACGGGGTGCGCTCGCCCTGCTGCGCCTTGCCGGAGAGCACCAGCCCGCCCTCAGCGCGCGCTACCCGGATCAGCTCGCGGACCAGGCGCGTCTTGCCGCTGCCGCCTTCGCCCTCCATCTGGATCATCGCCCCCTGGCCGGCGCGGGCTTGGGCCCAGCACTTGCCCAGCGACTGCAGCTCGGTGGCGCGGCCCACCAGGGGGACCTCGAAGCCGCCGAACAGCGCCCCGTCCCTGGACCCCAGCGTGAGCTGGCGGCCGAACTTCTGGGCCGTCTCCAGCTCGGACAGGTTGTCCAGGTCCGCCAACAGGCCGGCGCAGGTCTGGTAGCGGTCGTCCGGGTCCTTGGCCATCAGCTTGGTCAGGATCAGCGCCAAGATGGGCCGGACGGCCGGGTTGACCTGGTGCGCGTCCGGCGGGCGGATGGCGGCGTGCATGTGCAGCAGCTCCGCCAGGTTCTGGGCCTTGAACGGCGGGGCCCCGGTGGCACACTCGTAGAGGATGGCCCCCAGCGCGTAGATGTCCGCGCGGCTGTCCACCTTCCGCTTCAGCATGCCGGTCTGCTCCGGCGCCGAGTACAGGAAGGTGCCGATGACCTCGCTCTCGGCGTCTTCGCTGCGCTCATCCACGTGCCCGACGAAGCCGAAGTCGATCACCTTCGCCGCGCCGCTAGGCAGCAGGATGATGTTGGCGGGCTTGAGGTCGCGGTGGACCAGGCCGTGCCGGTGCACCTCGGAGAGCGCAGTGGAGACCGACTTGGCCACCGTGAGCAGTTCCGGCTCCGAGAGCGGGCCGCGCTGCAACCTCCGCTCCAGGCTCTCGCCCTCCACCAGTTCCATCACCAGGAACGGCTGACCCTGAGACTCCCCGACCTCCACCACCTTCACTAGCCCGGGGTGGTCGAGCCGGGCGATCGCCGCGGCCTCGCGACGGAAGCGGAGCGCCGCGTCCACGTCGTGGCGCTTGGGATCCGCGCGCATCATCTTGATCGCGTAGGGCCGGCCCTCGCGCACCCCGCGAAACACATTGCTCATTGCCCCTTGCCCCAACAGGTCCGTTACCTGGAACCCTGGGATTTGCGGAGTGCTCTGAGTCGTCGCCATCGCCATGTTCGCGCTTCCTCCGGGAAGGCTCCCGCTGAGACCCACTCCAGGCGGGCCCGCGATAGAATCGGCCGAAGCTTACTCAAAATGCCCGAGGCCCGCGCGATCCCGACCCATTTCCATGCTGGTCAGCCTGTATGAGGCCCGTGCATCCAGGCGCCACGGGCTAGGGTCGTGGATGACTCTGTGGTAGGGGTTCCCTCAGGCTGGGCCGTCGACGCTGGGACGAACGAGAACCCGCGACTCCCTCGGGGCTTCGCAGTGCTTGGTCCCGGTGGAGATGGCGGCGATGAGCTTGCGCATCGGGGCGACATTGAAGGCATGCCGCAAAGCCCAGTAGGCTCCCCGACCGTGGGCACGGAAACCCCGGCGGACAACGTCTATGCCCAAGAGGGCCACGTCGAGGGCGAGCGGCTTCGCATCCAGGCCCGCACCTGGGAGCCGGAGGCCGAGGCGATGCTCGACCAGATCGGCCTCAGGCCGGGCTCGTCATGCGTGGATCTCGGCTGCGGGGCCATGGGGATCGTCGGTCCGCTCGCGCGCCGGGTCGGCCCGGCTGGACGCGTCATCGGGGTGGATAAGGACCAGCGACTCCTGGACGTAGCCGCGGAGTACCTGAAGCAGGAAGGGCTCACGAACGTCCAACTCCTCAACCTGGATGCGTACGACACCGGGCTGGCGGCAGGGACGTTCGACTTCGTCCACGAGCGACTCGTCTTCTGCCCCGCCGGCGCTGCTGACCTCCTTCTCGGGGAGATGTTGCGGTTGGCCAAGTCCGGCGGAGTCGTCGCAGTCCAGGAACCGGATCCGGATTCCTGGCACCTCCACCCGCGCAGCGAAGCGTGGGAGAACCTCTTGCGGGTGACCGAGTCGTACATTTCGATGGTCGGCGGAGATCCCCGCGCCGGTCAGAAGACTTTCGGGCTCTTGCGGAAGGCCGGCCTGTCGAACGTCAAGATCAGGGCAGCGGTCAAGGCGCTCCAGGACGGCCATCCCTACATGTCCATGGCGCTGTTCGCGCTGAGGCTCATGCGAGACGCGGTCCTGGACGCCCGCATCATCTCAGAGCCCGAGCTGGACCGGATCATCACCGATGTCGAAACGCGCCTCCGCGACCCCTGCAGTTACATGACGACATTCACCATCACCCAGGTATGGGGCGTCAAGCACTGAGCCTTGGCGTCCCCGGTGCGGAGCCGAGGCCACTTCCGCCACCTCCACCATCCGGAGTTGTATCGCGTCACTGAGCGCTTGGTCGGGCGATGAAATATGTATTTCTTGGGAACTCTCTCCACCCGCAAGGGATCTAGCTACTGCGCGTCCGGAAATTGAGCCCCGGGCGCTGTCCAGCGCTGGGCTCGGTTGAGCCCCTATTCCAGGGTGGATGCGAGATTGAGCGTTGCTGCCGGCTGTGACCTGCGCCGTGATCGCCCCAGCTTCATCCGACCAGCACCACTTCCTTGCGCGCCGCGAGCTCGCGAGCGAGTTTGTTGAGGTTGAAGCCGAGTACCGCGCGTTGGCCGCACATGCCCATCGCCCGCGCTGAGCGGACCGGTGGCCGGTTGAATCCGTACCGCGCATTCTTGATGGTGCCGATTCCTGCTTCGATGAGAGCGCGCTCTCGGACCAGCACATTCCTCATCCTCTCGCTCACTGCCCATGGCGCGTTGCCCTGGGGGGCCAGGCCCACGTGTCTCACGCCCTTCTTCTTCATGGTGGCGACGTTGTCTTCGCTGTGCCCGCCGCGGTCGTAGGCATAGGCAGTGGGCGCCGTCCCAAAGAGGGCAATGCAGTCGTCCACCGACCTCACCGCGAATCGCTTGTCGTGCAGTTCGTGCCGATGCGTCGCGAGCTTCGCCAGCAGGTAGCCGCCGCGCAACCGGGTGATGCCCCAGCTCAGCCCAAATTCCACCGGCTTGGCGATCTTCCCCCGCACGATGGAGTACAGCTCGGGGATGTGGACGCTGATGATCTTGTTCTTCGCCACGTACCCGGTGCGGTGCCAGTAGGCGATCTGCGGCAAGAGCTTCTTCATCGTCTGGTACAGCTCGAGCACCCTGGCCTGTGCCACCTTGCGGGACCTCGTCAGTCGCACCCGCTGCTGATTCGCGGTGGCAATCGCTCTGGCGAGGAGCCGCTGCACTCGGCCCACGGCCTCCATCATCGTCGCCATCACAGCCAGCCGCTTGGTCTTGGTCTTGGCGAAGAGGCGGTACTCGCGGACCGCCTTCCTCGCAGCGTCGAAGTGCTCCACCGCGTCCTTCGCAAACTCCTGAAGCGCTCGGCTTCCCCGCTTGCTCGCCGCTCCCACTGATGCCACGAAGGCGGCCATCAATCCCATCTCGTTCGGGTAGGGGACGGCCGCCTCCTGCGCTGTCGTGTCCCCTACCGCCACGCTCGGGTCGGCCAGTTTCTCGGCCACCGCCCATTTCACCGCGTACTCGTTGATTTGCCGCACCCCTTCTTCGCCCAGGAGCGTCTCGAAATCGAAGAGGGTGTTGTGGTCCGGCGTCCAGTCCGTCTCCGTGAGGCCACACAGGTACCGCGCTGGCGCGTAGTAGCGGATGAGATCCTCCGTCTCGCGGTAGGTCTGCCTCCGCGTCGCACGGAGTAGTAACGCACCCACCAGCGCCCTCAGATGTGGAGGCCTGCCAGCCGCGCTCTTCACCTTGCTCAGCCGGATCGTCTCGACGACTCCCAGAAGGTCCGTCCAGTCGATCTCCTCCGCGAGCACCACCAGCCGATGGTTCTCGTCGATAGGAATCGTCGGTCTCATCGAAAACGGGATGAGCTGCCGCTGGCGGCTGCCGCCCTTGCGCTTTGCCACGCGTGACCCCCTCTCGGTCCACGCATGAGCAGGAACCACAACACGGAGGTGCTGTCGATCCCCTCGGCCAACCGAGCGATCTCGCTGCGGGAGTTCAGCTCGAGGTCCCGCCGCTCAGCGGCGCACCTCGGCTCAATTTCCGGACGCGCAGTAGCTAGGGCGGATGACCGAGGCGTGATAGAGCACGGGGTTGCCGTCCGAGGACGGCCAGGAAGATCTGCGGCCCCGGAAGGCGGCGGAGGTACTGCACCCGTGAGCGCGTTGGACTCTACGACGCAGACCCAGGAGGCGCGGATCCGCGATCTGGAGGAGCGTCTGGGCAGCGCGTTGGCCGAGGTCGAATCGGTACGCCAGGGACTTCCACTGGACGGCGAGCAGATCGCAAAGGAAGCGCGCCGCCGGTTCCTCCACTTTATCGTCGACCGGGTCAACCCTGGATATCAGGAGCGCCATCGCGGCGACCTGTCGTCCTGGAACCAGGAGCTGTGGAAGGAAGCCGGGCAGCTAGGACTGATCGGCTTCAACGCACCGGCGGAGATCGGCGGTGAAGGGCGGGACACCGGCTCATGGAACATCACCCTGGAGGAGCTGGGAAAGCTGACGGAGGACCCGGGGTTCCTGATCATCATCGTGGTCAACAAGATCTGGGCGAACCTGATCCACTCCCAGGGCAATGCGCGCCTGGTGGAGCGGTTTGCGCGGCCCATGATCTCGGGGACCTCTCGCTGGCCTGGGCCGTCTGGGAGCCAGCGGACCTGTCCTTCATGCAGTCCGTGGCGCGCAAGGTGGACAGCGGGTGGATCCTCTCGGCGGACAAGCCCATGCTCACCGGCGGGCAGTACGCCGGGGTGTTCGCGGTGGCAGTGCGGGACGAGGCGACGAGCGAGCCCATCCTCTTTCTGGTGGAGCGCACCGATCCGGGAGTGAAGTGCACGCCGCTCCCGACCGTGGGCGGCCATCACATTGGCTATGCGAGCCTGAAGCTGAAAGACACGTTCGTGCCGGAGGATCGGTTGCTGCTCGCGACGGATGCAATTAGCGCGGTGAGCCCTCGCTTCGACTTCGGCGCGCTCGACGCCCTGGCGGTCCACCTGGGATGGATGCAGCGAACCGTGAGCCTCTGCGTGAGTTCCCTCAGGTCCAAGGTGCGCGCCGGTATGACCGTGCTCAGCATCCCTCACGTCCAGGCCGAGCTCGGGCGGCTGTTCATGGGGGTCGAATTGGCGCGGGCGATGTTCCTGCGAACGCTCGAAAGGGGCCGCCAGCACGATTCGGCGACGGAGTCCCTGGTCGTCATCCTCAAACACTTCCTCACTGAATCCGCGCTGGATACCGGCCGGACGGTGATGGGGCTCCAGGGAGCATCCGGCTACATGGACGAGAACCCGTGGGGCCGCTACTGGACCCACGCCATCTGCCTCCTTCACGCCGCCGGCGCGCAGGATCTGCTGCCGCAGCAGCTGGGGGAACGAATGCTGGTGGAGTTGGAGATGAAGAAGCTCCGCAAGGTCGGATTCTGAGCCAGGCTTTCCGGGATGCCGCCCCGCACGAACGATTCGCTGCAGGCAAGGTTGCTCCGCAGGCTCGCACAGGCCCCGGAGGGGCCGGCGCTCGCCTTCGCCACCGCGGAGGGCCAGTACCCCTGGCGCTCCATCTCCCAGGTGCTCCGGCGCGCCGCGTTCGCCGCGGAGCGGCTGCGCGAATCGGGCCTGCGGCGCGGCGGGGTGTGCGTGATGGCGCTGAGCAGCGGCGAGGCCTCCGCCCACGCCACCCTGGGCGCGCTGCTGTTGGGCGCGCTCCCGCTCCAGGCCGCGCCGCCGTCCATCCAGTCCGCCGCCACCTCCAGCCTGGGGACCATCCTGGAGGGCGTGGTCGCCCGCTCGCGCGCGCAGGTGCTGGTGCAGCAGTCCTCGCCCGCGCAGGCCCCGCGCGGAGGCCCCGCCCAGCTCGGCGAGGCCGCGCTGGAGGGCGAATCGGACCCGGAGCGGCTCCCGCCCGTGCTCCCGCGCGGCGAGGACGTGGCCGCGTACCAGCTCACCTCCGGCACCACCGGCTTTCCGCGGATCTGCGTGTGGAAGCAGCGGGGGGTGCTGGCGGCGTTGGACGGGATGGCGAAGGCGATGGCGCTCTCCGCCTTCGACGTCTGCTTCAACTGGACGCCGCTGTACCACGACATGGGGCTGGTCAATAACTTCCTCCTCTGCCTCACCGGCTCCGTGCCGCTGGCGATGATGGGGCCCCAGGACTTCGTGCGGCAGCCGTCCTCCTGGCTGCGCGGGCTCCACGACACGGGCTCCACGCTGACCTGGTCCCCCAACTTCGGCTTCGCGCTCGCCGCCCAGCGCGCGGAGGAAGCGGAGCTGCAGGGGATCCGGCTGGAGGGCGTGCGCGCCTTCTGGAACGCGGCCGAGCGCATCCACCTCAAGACGATGGAGGACTTCTACGCCCGGTTCTCGCCGTATGGCGTCTGCTGGGAAGCGCTGAAGACCAACTTCGGCTGCGCGGAGAACGTGGGCGGCGCCACCTTCAGCGACCCGGAGGGCGGCCTGGTGTTCGAGCGGCTCGACCCGGTGAAGCTCCAGCGCGGCCGGGCGGTGCCCGCGGCGGATGGGGCGGGCCTGCCGGTGGTGAGCGCCGGGCGGCCCAACCCGGGCGTGAAGCTGCGCATCCTCTCGCCGCGCGGGCGGGAGCTGGCGGATGGACGGGTGGGAGAGATCGCCCTGCTCACCCCGTCCCGGCTGGTGGGCTACCTGGACGACGCGGCCTCCACCAGGAAGGCGATCCGCGGCAAGTACCTGGTCCCCGGCGACCTCGGCTACCTGCGGGGCCGCGAGCTGTTCTGGGTGGGCCGCTCCAGCGAGCGGATCTCCGTCCACGGCCGCAAGCTGGATCCCAGCGACTTCGAGGCGGTGCTCCACGCGGTGCGGGACGTGCGCCCGGGCTGCTTCGCCGCCTTCGGGGTGGACGACGCCCGCCGCGGGACGCAGCGGGTGGTGCTGGTCACCGAGGTGAAGCAGCCCCTGCGCCGCCCGCCGGAGGTGATCCAGGGCGAGATCCGCCGCCAGGCCTACGGGCTGCTCGGCGTCGACCTGCGGGAGGTGCTGCTGGCGGCCCCGAGCGCGCTGGCCAAGACCTCCAGCGGCAAGCGCCGCCACCGCCACTTCCGGCAGCTCTACGAGAGCGGCGCGCTGGCCCCCCTTCTCCTGGGTGCGGAGCACCCCCGGGCGCCGAAGGAGGGAAGGGAGACGACGGGCCGGAAACCGGGCTAAGATCTTGCCCATCGCATGCGACGATTCGAGCTGGTGCGGGGGCTGACCCGCCGTTTTTGGCACGTCGTGGTTGAAGGTTCCCATGTCACGGTGACCACCGGTATCGCGGGGATGCCGGCCCAGCCGCTCACCGCCACGTTCCCCACGCCGCAGGCGGCGCTCGCCGAGCAGGAGCGCCTCGTCAAGGAACGACTGGGGTGGGGCTACGTCGAGCTGGAGCCCTCGTTGCCCCTGGTGGCGCCGGCCGAGCCCGAGTCGGACGAGCTCCCGGCCAACCTCGAGGCGCCCGCCGGGGAGCCGGAGCGAGCGCCCGCGCGGGCTGTGGCGGCAAAGCCGGCGGAGGACCAGGCCGCCCGGGCGTCCGCGGCGCGCAAGACCGGCGGCGCCGCGCGGCCCCGGCGCTCCGGGCCGTCCAAGAAGCTGATGGGGCTGCCCTCGCAGGCGCTGGCCCTGACCGTGAAGAGCACCGCCAACCGCAAGGTGCGGCGGGACGCCATGCTCACCCTGGTGGCCCAGACCTCCGTGGACACGCCCCGCTGGGTGGCGGAGAGCCTGGTGGACACCGATCTCGTCATCCGCGCGGCGGCGGAGGAGTACTTCGCCCGCGCCCCGGCCCACCTGGACGCCGCGACCTCGCCGGGAGAATCCCCGGTCGCCCCCGCGGTGGCCGCCCGGCTCCGGCAGCTGGCTGGCGAGCTGGCCCCGCCCGCCAAGGAAGCGTCCCTGCCGACCCTCCCGCCCGGGCTCAACGACGGCGCGAAGGCCAACGAGGCCGGCTCCTTCTGGTCCGCGGCCGCGCTCGCCCGCCCCCAGCTGGAGGGCGGCGCCGGGGCCGTCCCGCTGGACGCCGTGCGCACGCTGGTGGAGCTGATGCGGACCGCTCCGGACAGCCGCGCCTCCTTCGTCCGCTGGCGGCAGACCTGCACCGCCTCCTCGCTGGAGGACTTCGCCTGGAGCGTGGTGCGCGCCTTCATCGCCTCCGGGGCGGCGCCCGAGGACGCCTGGGCGTTGCGCGGGCTGGTGGCCTTCGGCGGGGACCGCACCTGCGAACGGCTGGTCCAGCTGGCGGTGGACTTCAACGAGGATGGGGCCAAGGACCGCGCCCGCAGCGCGCTGTCCGCCCTGGGCGATCTGGGGACGGACGCCGCGCTCGCCGCGCTCCACAAGCTGGAGACGGAGCTGGGCCGCGGGGCGCTCGCCGGCGAGGCCCGGCAGGTGCTGGCGGACACCGCGCGCCGCCGCGGGCTGGACCCGGAGTCGCTGGCGGACCGGCTGGTGGACTCGCTGGGCCTGGGGCTGGACGGGACGCGACCGCTCGGCCCAGGGCCGGACGCGCCGCGGGCCGCGCTCGATCCCGCGCTGCACCTGGTCCTCCAGACCGCCGCCGGAAAGCCGCTGGCCAAGCCCCCCAAGGACGCGGCGGTGGAGCAGGCGTGGGCCATGCTCAAGGCCGCCGCCCCGCGCGTGGTGGCCGAACAGGTCCGGCGGCTGGAGCTGGCCATGGCGTCCGGCCGCCGCTGGGCGAGGGACGACTTCCTGGGCGGCATCGCCTCGCACCCGGTGCTCCGCGCGGTGGCCCGCGGGCTGGTGTGGGCCGCGGGGGACAGGTCGAGCCCGCTGATGTTCACGCTCGACGCCCGCGGCCGGACGGTGGACGCCACCGACGCCACCGTCGCTCTGCCGGAGGGCGCCGTCTGGCTCCCGCATCCGCTGCAGCTGGACGATCAACCGAAGGCGGCGTGGGTGGCGGCGTTCGCGTCGCAGGGTCGGCCCCAGCCCTTCCGCCAGCTCGACCGGCCGGTGTTCCAGCTCAACCCGGACGAGGCCAGCGCCCGCACCCTCTCCCGCTACGCCGGCCGCACCGTCTCCGCGGCCCGCCTGGCCCACCTGGTGAAGCGGGGCTGGAAGCTGGGGCCCGCGGACGGCGTCTCGGACGCGGTCCGCGTCCTGCGCAAGCCGGTGGGCGCCTCGGTGGCCCAGCTCAACATCTCCCCCGGGCTTCCGGGGCGCACGCTGGTCGGCGGGCCGCCGCAGGCGCTGGGCGAGGTGAACTGGACGGACGCCGGCCCGCTGGGCCCGGTGGAGGCCAGCGAGATGCTGTTCGACCTGGGGGCGCTGGACGAAGCGGCGCCCAGCTCAGGGGGCGGCGGGCGGTGAGTGCGAGAACGTGGCGGTGAAGAGCGCGCCCTCGCCGGGCGTGGACTCGCACTCCAGCTTGCCGCCGAACCGCGAGGTGACGATCTCCCGCGCGATGGAGAGGCCCAGCCCGGTGGCGCCCTTGGAGCGCGCGGTGGTGAAGAACGGGTCGAAGATGGTGGGCATCACGTCCGGCGGGATGCCCTTGCCGTAGTCCCGCACCGCCACCGAGAACTGGGGCGGCAGCCCCTCCTTGGAGGTGAGGATGAGCTCGATCTTCCCGCCCTTGCCCTCCGGGTAGGCGTGCATCTTCACGTTGGCCAGCAGCGCGGTGAGCACCTGCGAGAGCAGGCCGGCGTAGCCCTCCCAGAACAGGCCGGGGGTGAGGTCCTTGTCGACGATCTCCACCTGGAGGTTGGCCTTCTTCGCCTCCCGGCTCCACAGCGAGAGCGCTTCCTTGGAGGAGAGCCCCAGGTCCAGCTCCTCGCGGGTGTCCACCATCTGGCCGGCGGAGAGGCGCTTGAACTTGCGGATCAGCTCGTCCACCCGGAGCAGGTTGCGCTGGATCAGCTCCGTGCCCAGCTGGAGATCCGAGAAGTCCTCGCTGATGGCCGGGTTCTCCGCCAGCTTCTTCAGCTCGCCGTTCTGCAGCCGGTCCACGATGCTGGCGGCGGCCGCGTTGGCCACGCCCAGCGGGGTGTTCACCTCGTGCGCCACGCCGGCCACCATCTGGGCCAACGCCTCGCGCCGCTGGCGCTCCAGCTGCTGCTGCACCGCCTGGGCCTTCTGGTACTTGGCCTGGATGGCGGCCTCGTCCGTCACGTCCCGGAGGATGATCATCGTCCCCGGCTGCCCGTTGGGCAGGGTGACCGGGCCGGCGGTGACGTTGAGCCGCAGCGCCACC
>Ga0134122_10004423_pt1 | contig 10436 bp, 8 predicted proteins | sample KB302_FD_96461 | JGI IMG/M metagenome (GOLD analysis project Ga0134122, IMG submission 96461) | Terrestrial soil microbial communities without Nitrogen fertilizer from Kellogg Biological Station, Michigan, USA - KB3-0-2 | ecosystem: Environmental > Terrestrial > Soil > Unclassified ... | reverse complement strand
TGCTTCCATCACCGCAAGTTTTTCCTGAGCGGTCCCCTTGCCGCCGGCGACGATTGCGCCGGCGTGCCCCATCCGTTTGCCCTCCGGCGCGGTGACGCCCGCGATAAAGCCGACGACCGGCTTTTTCATGTTCTCCTTGGCCCACTGCGCCGCGGCCTCTTCGTCGGTGCCGCCGATCTCGCCGATCATGACCACCGCTTCGGTGTCGGGATCGTCGTTGAACAGCCGCAGCACATCGAGATGCTTCAGTCCGTTGACCGGATCGCCGCCGATGCCGATAGCAGACGACTGGCCGAGACCCAGCTCGGTGATCTGCGCGACCGCTTCGTAGGTCAGCGTGCCCGAGCGCGAAACGACGCCGATCCGTCCTTTGCGATGAATATGGCCGGGCATGATGCCGATCTTGATTTCGTCCGGCGTGATCACGCCCGGACAGTTGGGTCCGAGCAGCAGCGTACTCTTGTCCCGCATGCGGTACCGGGTTTGAATCATGTCGCGGACCGGAATGCCCTCGGTGATGCAGATCACCAGATCCAGGCCCGCATCGACCGCCTCGTCGATCGCCGCCGCGGCGAACGGCGGCGGCACGTAAATGACGCTGACCGTTGCGCCAGTCGCCTGCCTGGCCTCGCGCACCGTCCCGAAGATCGGAATGCCCTCGAAATCCTCGCCGGCCTTTTTCGGGTTCACCCCGGCGACGAAGCAGTTCTTTCCATTGGCGTAGTCGCGGCACATCCGCGTGTGGAACTGTCCGGTCTTGCCGGTGATTCCCTGCGTGATCACCTTGGTGTTCCGGTCGACCAGAATGCTCATGGCTGGCGTGTTCCTTTCGCGGCTGCCACGACCTTTTCCGCCGCGCTGGCCATGTTGTCGGCGCTGATGATCGGCAGGCCGGATTCGGCGAGGATCTTTCTGCCGAGTTCCTCGTTGGTGCCTTTCATGCGCACGACCAGCGGGACCTTGAGCTGCACTTCGCGCGCGGCGGCGATCACGCCGTTGGCGATGGTGTCGCACTTCATGATGCCGCCGAAAATATTGACCAGGATCGCTTTGAGCCCGGGGTTCTTCAGCATGATCTTGAACGCCTCGGTCACCTTCTCGGCGGTGGCTCCGCCGCCCACATCCAGGAAATTTGCCGGCTCGCCGCCGTAAAGCTTGATCACGTCCATCGTCGCCATCGCAAGCCCGGCGCCATTGACCAGGCAGCCTATGTTGCCATCGAGCGAGATGTACGAAAGATCGAACTTGGACGCCTCGATCTCGGCCGGATCCTCCTCGTCCAGATCGCGCATCTCGACGATATCCGGGTGCCGGAACAGGGCGTTGTCGTCCAGGTTGAGCTTTGCGTCGAGCGCGATCACGCGGCCGTCGCCGGTGACGATAAGCGGATTGATCTCGGCGAGCGATGCGTCGGTCTGGTCGAATGCGCGGTAAAGCGCCTGCAACAGCATGCGCGCCTGGGCCACACTCCCTTCCGGAATGCCGATCTGCCGCGCGATGCCGTCGCCTTCGCGGTCGGAAAGACCTTTGCCCGGATCGATGAAGACCTTGTGAATCTTATCCGGCGTGTTGGCGGCGACTGCCTCGATGTCCATGCCGCCTTCGGAGCTCGCCATCAGCACGACGCGCTGCGTCGTGCGATCGACGACCATGCCGACGTAGAGCTCCTTCTTGATGTCGGCGCCTTCCTCGATCAGCAGGCGTCGGACCTTCTGTCCGCGCGGCCCGGTCTGGTGTGTGATCAATTGCATGCCGAGGATTTGCCCGGCCAGTTCGCGCACGGCGTCGATCGACTTGGCGAGCTTGACGCCGCCGCCCTTGCCCCGGCCGCCGGCATGGATCTGCGCCTTGACGACCCACACGGCGCCGCCCAGCGCTTCGGCCGCCTTGACCGCCTCGTCGACCGAAAACGCCGGGATACCGCGCGGCGTCGGGATGCCGAATCGACGCAGGATTTCCTTGCCCTGGTACTCGTGAACTTTCAATTCCGCTCCTTGCGGCCGTGCTACGCCGCGCCGCGATACCAGCGCGGGTAATAGCGCCGCACGGTCTCGGTCGTCGTTTCCAGCGCATGGCAGCGATCGAGCTGGAACGGCCGCTCGTCGCCTTCGATTTCGCGGCGCAGACCGGCGAACATCTGGATCGCCGCGGTCGGTGCATGCGACAACAGCTCGGTCAGATGGCTGCAACCCTGGACGCCGCCCATCGCTTCCTGCAGCGTCCGCCGAAAGCCGTGCAGCAGGCTCGCGCCCACCAGCTTGGCGTATGCCGGCGTGATCAGATCGCAGGCGCCGGGATACGGCATCTCGTCGGTCCGGACTTCGATGGCGCGAATCAGATAGTCGCTTCCGATCGTCAGGCGTATCCACATGTCGTGCACGGGCTCGCCGGCGCGACGCACGCCTGTCAACAATTTGTAGTCGTGGTCCTTGACGTCGGTCAGATGGCCTTCGATATCGAACAGATCGTCGCCGCGCCGATAGCCTTCGTAAGTCACGGCGCGCATGTGCAGGCGTGATCGGTCGACGGCGGCGGATGAAAGCGGCATGGATCTGGAGGACCGGCGTGGCGGACGTTTGGCCCGGCAAAGTGGCTACAATGCGAGCGGCCACAAAGCGCCCTATGTTACCTTATTTGGCCGTTCTTCTTAAGGCGTCGGCGATGTCGTTCGTGCTCGCTCTCGACCAGGGCACCACCAGTTCCCGCGCGATCGTGTTCGATCACGCGGGCGCGATCCGCGGTGTCGCGCAGAAGGAATTTCGCCAGATTTTCCCGCAGCCTGGCTGGGTCGAGCACGATCCGACCGAGATCTGGGCGACGCAGTCCGGGGTGGTCGTCGAGGCGCTGGCCAGTGCCCACATCGGGACCCGCGATCTCGCCGCGCTCGGCATCACCAATCAGCGCGAGACGACGCTGCTGTGGGAGCGCGCCAGCGGCAAGCCGGTGGCCAACGCGATCGTCTGGCAGGACCGCCGCACCGCCGCCGCCTGCGACCAACTGCGCGCCGCTGGCCACGAGCCGTTGTTCAGACGCAAGACCGGACTGGTGCTCGACGCCTATTTTTCCGGCACCAAGCTCAAATGGCTGCTCGATAACGTATCCGGCGCGCGCGAGCGCGCGATGCGCGGCGAGCTCGCGTTCGGCACCGTCGACTCCTGGCTGATCTGGAACCTGACCGGCGGCGCGGTGCACGTCACCGATGCGTCGAACGCCAGCCGCACGCTGCTGTTCGACATCCATCACGGCGACTGGGACGACGAATTGCTGGCCTTGCTCGACGTACCGCGCGCGGTGCTCCCGGCGGTTGTCGAATCGTCGGGCGTGTGCGCGGACGCGACGATCGCCGGGGCCAGCGTGCCGATCGCAGGCATCGCCGGCGACCAGCAGGCCGCACTGTTCGGCCAGGCCTGCCTGGAGCGCGGCATGGCCAAGAATACCTACGGCACCGGCTGCTTTCTGCTGCTCAACACCGGCACCGGCGCTGTCCCGTCGTCCCATCACCTGGTATCGACAATCGCGTGGAAGCGCGACGGCCGCATCGACTACGCGCTCGAGGGCAGCGTCTTCATCGCGGGAGCGGTCGTGCAGTGGCTGCGCGACGGGCTCAAGATCATCCGCAACGCAGCCGAAATCGAGGCGCTGGCGGCGAGCGTGCCGGACAACGGCGGTGTCTACCTGGTGCCGGCATTCGCAGGTCTGGGCGCGCCGCACTGGGACGCCTATGCGCGCGGCGCGATGTTCGGCCTGACGCGCGGCTCGACCTCCGCGCATATCGCGCGCGCGGCGCTGGAGTCGATCGCCTACCAGAGCGCGGAAGTGCTGCGCGCGATGCAGGGCGACGCGGGGCTCGCTCTCGCCGAGCTCCGCGTCGACGGCGGCGCCACCGTGAACAACCTGCTGATGCAGTTTCAGGCGGATCTGCTCGGCGTGCCGGTCGTGCGCCCGAAAGTGCAGGAAACCACCGCCTTGGGTGCGGCGTATCTCGCCGGACTCGCCGTCGGCTACTGGAAGAACACCGACGACATCCGCGCGAATTGGCGGGTCGACCGGCGCTTCGAGCCGGCGATGACGCGCGAGCGCGCAGCCGAGTTGACAGCGGGATGGGACAAAGCGGTGAAGCGGGCTAAAGGCTGGGCGTAGCGAACCCGCTTGTTAAGACGCAAAGATGACGGTCATGTAATGCGCCGTCGCGGACTCAAGCCGGCCGGATCGCGTCCACCGCATCGGTGATGATGCCGTCGACGCCCCAGCGCACCAGCTCCGCAGCCTGCGCAGGATCGTTGGGCGTGTAGCAAAGCATCTTGTAACCGGCGGCGTGGACGTCGGCGACGAGAGCCGCATCGATCTCGCGATAATCGGTGTCGAGCGCCACGCATTGCAGGCGCGCCAGGCGCTCCGGCCAATCGGGAGGAACCTTTTCGAAAAGCAGCGCGCGCGCCAACTCCGGCGCGACGGACATTGCCTCGGCCAGCGCGGCTTCGGAAAACGACGACATCAGCGGCGCGATCGGCGTGCCGCGCCACAGCGTGCGCGCGTCCAGCGCAACCGCGGCGCCCGTCGCGCCCTCGCGGCCGGGGCTCGGCTTGATCTCGATATTGCACGCGACGCCATTGGCGATCGACCACCGGGCGATCGCACCCAGCGTCGGCAACATTTCTGCGGCGTACTCGGCAGAATGCCAGCTCCCGGCATCGAGCTTGGCGAGCTCCGCCCAGGTCAGGGCGTCGGCACGACCGCGGCCGTCGGTCGTGCGGTCGAGCGTATCGTCGTGCAGCAGAAACGGCACGCCGTCGCCGGAGAGCTTGACGTCGAACTCGACCATCCGATAGCCGTGCGCGTAGCCGACGCGCATCGCGGCAAGCGTGTTCTCCGGCGCCAGCTTGCCGGCACCGCGGTGGGCGATATAGCGAGGATACGGCCAGCCGCTCATGGGTCCCACGGGCTTGCCGCCGCTGCGCTGCCCCCGTTGCGCGCGCTTCGCGCCTTGGAGCGGTCCGGCGACGTTCATGGACGCGGTGTCACGACGGCAGCCGCGCGCCTGTGTCGGCGTCGAACAGGTAAATGCGGTCGCGATCGGCGGACAGCGCGATCGGCTCGCCGATTTCGGCCGGGGTGCCATTCGGCAGACGGGCGATGATCGTGTGTCCTGCGACGGCGACGTGGATCAGGGTGTCGGCTCCCAGCGCCTCGATCATCTCGACACTGCCGACCAGATTGGCTTCGCTGGGCTTGCACGGCGTCAAGTGTTCGGGCCGGATGCCGATCGTCAGCTTCCGTCCGGCAGGGGGAGCCTTCGGCACGACCAGCACGCCGCTGCCCTCGAGCTGGATGCGGCCGTCGCCCTCGCTCTTGCCCTCGATGAAGTTCATCGCCGGCGAGCCGATGAATCCCGCGACGAAGACGGTCGCCGGATTCTGATAGACCTCCATCGGCGTCCCGATCTGCTCGGCCCGGCCGGCGTTCATCACGATCATTCGCTGCGCCAGCGTCATCGCCTCGACCTGGTCGTGCGTGACGTAAAGGCTGGTCGTGCCCAGACGGCGATGCAGCTTTTGTATCTCGAAGCGCATCTGCACGCGGAGCTTCGCGTCCAGGTTCGACAAGGGCTCGTCGAACAGAAAAACCGCGGGCTCGCGCACGATCGCGCGGCCCATTGCGACGCGCTGGCGCTGCCCGCCGGAAAGCTGGCGCGGCTTGCGCTCTAGCATCGGTCCGAGCTCGAGAATTTCCGCGGCGCGCTTGACCCTGGCGTCGATATCGGCTTTTTTGAAGCCGCGGATCTTCAGGCCGTACGCCATGTTGCCGAACACGCTCATGTGCGGGTACAGCGCGTAATTCTGGAACACCATCGCGATGTCCCGGTCCTTCGGCTCCAGCGCGTTTACGACGCGGTCGCCGATGACGATCTCGCCGGCCGTGATCGCCTCCAGCCCGGCGACCATGCGCAGCAATGTCGACTTGCCGCAGCCTGACGGGCCGACGATGACGATGAATTCGCCGTCGGTGATGTCGATCGACACGCCGTGGATCACCTCGAGATTGGCGTAACTCTTGCGCACGTCGCGGAGCTGAACTTTAGCCATTGTTCCCTGCCGTCATTTCTCGGCGTCGACCAGGCCCTTGACGAACCAGCGCTGCATCAGCAGCACGACCAGCGCCGGCGGCAGCATCGCCAGCATCGCGGTCGCCATTACCAGGTTCCAGTCGGTCGCGGCGTCGCCGCCCGAGATCATGCGCTTGATGCCGATCACCGTCGTGTACATGTCCTCCTGCGTCGTCACCAGCAACGGCCACAGGTACTGGTTCCAGCCGTAGATGAAAAGGATCACGAACAGCGCGGCGATATTGGGCCGCGACAGCGGCACGACGACGTCCCAGAAAAAGCGCATCGGCCCCGCGCCGTCGATCCGCGCGGCCTCGGCTAGTTCGTCGGGTATCGTCAGGAAGAACTGCCGGAACAGGAAAGTCGCCGTCGCCGAGGCGATAAGCGGGATCGTGAGCCCGGCGTAGGTGTCGAGCATGCCCAGGTCGGCGACGACCTTGTATGTCGGCAGGATGCGCACCTCGACCGGGAGCATCAGCGTGACGAAGATCATCCAGAAGAAGAATCTCCGGAACGGAAAGCGGAAGTAGACGATGGCGAACGCCGACAGCAGCGAAATCGCGATCTTGCCGATCGCGATGACCAGTGCCGAGATCAGGCTGTTGACCATCATTCGACCGACGCCGGCGCCGGATTCGCCGGCGCCATGCGCCAGCACGGCGGCGTAATTCTCCAGCATGTGGGTGCCCGGCGTCAGCGGCATCGGCGCTTGCAGCACTTCCTGCGCGGTGCGGGTCGATGCAACCAGGGTCACGTACACCGGAAACGCGACGATCGCGACGCCGATTGTCAGCACGATGTAACTGATCCAGGTAAGCAGCGGCCGGTTCTCGATCATGCGTTTCGGGGCCTAGTACTGCACCTTGCGTTCGACGTAACGGAACTGGATCACCGTCAGGGTGATGACGATGGTCATCAGGACGACCGACTGCGCCGCCGAGCCGCCCAGATCCAGACCTTTGAAGCCGTCCTTGTACACCTTGTAGACGAGAATCTCGGTGGCCTGCCCCGGTCCGCCCGACGTCGCGGCGTCGATGATGCCGAACGTATCGAAGAAGGCGTAGACGATATTGACCACCAGCAGGAAAAACGTCGTCGGGGACAACAGCGGAAAGACGATCGTCGCGAAGCGCTTGACCGGGCCTGCGCCGTCGATCGCAGCGGCCTCGAGCAGTGACTTGGGGATCGATTGGAGGCCGGCGAGAAAGAACAGGAAGTTGTAGCTGACCTGCTTCCAGACCGCGGCGATGACGACGAGCATCAGCGCCTGGTTGCCGTACAGCAGGTAATTCCAGTCGACGCCGGCGCTCGTAAGCCAGTGGGCGACGATGCCCAGCGTCGGATTGAACAGGAACAGCCACAGGACGGCCGCGATCGCCGGAGCGACGGCGTACGGCCAGATCAGCAGCGTCTTGTACACGCCCGCACCGCGGACAATGCGATCGGCGAACACCGCGAGGATCAGCGATATCGTCAGCCCCAGTCCGGCCACCAGGATCGAAAATATCGCCGTGACCTTGAACGACTCGAGATAGAGCGCGTCATTGAACAGGTCGCGGAAATTGTCCAGACCGACGAACTGCAGGCTGCCGCCGAAGGCATCCTGGATCTGCGTCGACTGGATCAGCGCCTGCCCGGCAGGCAGGAAGAAAAATACGATGGTGACGATGACCTGCGGCAGCAGCAGCGCGTAAGGCAGCCACGGGGAGCGAAACAGCGCACGCTTTTCAGCTGCCATAAGCTTGGCAAACCTTCGAGGTGAGTGCGGCGGCCGGATTGAACGTCAGGGCGGTGCGCCGCCCTGACGCTCGAATCCGGCCAGATATTGCGTCGCGCCGGGAAAGTGTCTTAAGAAGACGACTCCGACTGTCCGGCGTGACGCAATATCATTCTTTTGCGGTTTTTGCGAACCGATCGATCTGCTCGTTGCCGCGCGTGACCGCCGCATCCAGCGCCTCCTTGGCGCTCTTCTTGCCGTTCCAGACGTTTTCAAGCTCTTCGTCGATGATGTCGCGGATCTGCACGAAATTGCCCAGCCGGACCCCGCGCGACTTGTCGGTCGTCTTGACGATCATCTGCTTGACCGACACGTCGGTGCCTGGATTCTTGTCGTAGAAGCCCGAATTCTTCGTCAGGTCGTACGCGGCCATCGTGATCGGCAGGTAGCCGGTCGCCTGATGCCACTCGGCCTGCAGTCCCGGTTGCGACAGGAAGGTCAGGAACTTCGCGACCGCCTTGTACTCGTCCTTCGACTTGCCGCCCATCACCCAGAGGCTGGCGCCGCCGATGATGGTGTTCTGCGGCGCGCCGGCGACGTCGGCGTAGTACGGCAGCGGCGATACGGCGAACTTGAACTTGGCGTTCTTGACGATGTTGCCGTATGCGGCCGACGAGCTGGTCAGCATCGCGCATTCGCCGCCGAAGAACTTGGCTTCGGGCTTGTTATCGCGTCCGGCGTAGCTGAAATAGCCTTTCTTGGCCCACTCCTGCATGTCGGCGATATGCCGGACCTGCAGCGGTCCGTTGAACACAAGCTTCGGATGGTTGCCCGCGAAGCCGTTCTGCTCGGTCGCAAACGGCACGTTGTGCCAGGCGCTGAAGCTTTCGAGCTGCACCCACGATTGCCAGCCGGTCGTGTAGGCACAGGGCAGCGCGCCCGACGCCTTGATCTTGGCGGCGTCGGCGACAACTTCGCCCCAGGTAGCCGGCGCACGGTTCGGGTCGATCCCCGCCTTCTCGAACGCATCCTTGTTGTAATAGAACACGGTGGTCGAGCTGTTGAACGGAAACGACAGCATCTGCCCCTTGGTATTCGTGTAGTAGCCGGCAACCGCAGGGACGTAGGCCTTCGCGTCAAATTTCTCGCCGGCATCGGCCATCACCTGGTAGACCGGCTTGATCGCGCCCTTGGCCGACATCATCGTCGCGGTGCCCACTTCGAACACCTGCAGTATCGAGGGCGCATTGCCCGAGCGATAGGCCGCGATCGCGGCCGCCATCGATTCCGCATAGCTGCCCTTGAACACCGGCGTGACTTTGTAGTCCTTCTGGCTCTCGTTGAAGCGCTTGGCGATATCGTTGACCCGATCGTTGAGCGCGCCAGTCATCGAGTGCCACCACTGTACTTCGGTGACGGCCTGTGCCTGGCCAGTCAGGGCCAACAGCGCAAGCGCGAGCGCCGCGCGCACCAAGCTCGAATTACCGATCTTTATCATCTCTCCTCCTCGGGACTGGATTCTTGTCGGACGGCAAACTGGATCATTCTATTGTAAAAGGCTTTTTGCGTCAGCTACGCGTCACTGCACCCTCGCGTGCGATGCCCTAACGCGCTGCTAACGGTGTTTCGTCGGTCCACCCGCCGCCGAGCGCCTTCATCAGATCGACCGACGCCGACAGCTGCGCCTGGCGATTGCGGATCAGCGCGAGCTGCGAGATATTCAGCGAGCGCTGCGCATCGAGGACGGCCAGATAGGCCGAGTATCCCGCCTCGTATCGCTCGGTGGACAGGCGCAACGCGTCGCGCGCGGCATCGACGCTGGACTGCAGATCGATCTCCATCGCCGACGTCTGGCTGACGTTCACCAGCGCGTCGGAAACCTCGCGGAACGCCGTCTGGATCGACTTCTGATAGCCGACGAGCGCCTGCTTCTGCCGAGCGGTCGTGGCGTCGACCTCCGCGGTCAGGCGGCCCCACGTGAAGATCGGCTGCGCCAGCGCAAATCCGATCGACCAGATGCCGGCGCTGCTGCGTGCGAGCGAGCTCAGTTCGGCGCTTTCGCCGCCGAGGAGGCCGGTCAGCGAGATCCGGGGCAACAGCGCCGCTTTGGCGACGCCGATCTGCGCGTTCGCCGCGACCAGGTTTTCCTCGGCGAGCCGGATATCCGGCCGCCGTTCCAGTAGAGTCGACGGCAAGTCCATCGGCGGTGTCGGAGGAAAGGGCAACTGCGCGAGATCGCCAGGCGCCACCTTGAGATCGAGCCTCGAGGTCAGCGTTCCGAGCAGATGCTCGGCCAGCTCGCGCTGCCGCACGAGCTCCTTCAGCTGGGCCGCGGCGTCCGAGCGGGCGCCGAGCGCCTGCGCGAGATCGAGGCCCGAGGCAAGACCGGCGTCGACGCGGCGGCGAACGACGGCCAGGTACTCCTCGCGAGTGGCAAGCGTCTCGCGCGTGGCGGTGATCTGGGCGTCGAGCGAGCGCAGCAGGAAATATGTCTGCGACGTCAGCCCCGCCAGCGACAGCGTGACCACGTCCTTCGCGTAATGCGTCGCCAGGACCTGCGCCCGCGCACTCTCGAGCAGTCGGCGCAGCCGTCCCCAGAAATCGATTTCGAAAGAC
>Ga0134122_10004422_pt1 | contig 10436 bp, 6 predicted proteins | sample KB302_FD_96461 | JGI IMG/M metagenome (GOLD analysis project Ga0134122, IMG submission 96461) | Terrestrial soil microbial communities without Nitrogen fertilizer from Kellogg Biological Station, Michigan, USA - KB3-0-2 | ecosystem: Environmental > Terrestrial > Soil > Unclassified ... | reverse complement strand
TGAGCGGCTGGCCCATGACCTCGCTCCACGAGCTCTCGACCAGCCGGCCGGCGGTGAGGAAGGCGAAGGCATCGTTGCCGTCGACGAAGTCGCTCTCGCATCCATCCACCGGGCAGGCGCCGCAACCCGCCGCCGGGCTCATGCCATTGATCCAGTCGCGAATGATGTTGATGTTGGTGGCTGACAGCGGCCCCGAGGGCGGCATGCGCGACGTGCCATCGGGCAGCATCGAGCCGGCCGCGCTGATCTTGTCGAACAGGTAACTCTGTGACGCATCGCCCGGGAAGACCCGCAGCTTGGCCGCGTTGGTGGTCGACGCCACACCCGCGGTGGCCGACGGAAAGTCAGCCGAGTGCATGGTGAGGCCACCGGACCCGAAGCCATGGCAGCTGAAGCAGCCCGCGTTATCCAGCACCGTGCGCGCCGCGGCTTCCTGCGCCACCTGCGTGGGCGACTGCGGCGGAATCGCGGTACCAGCGCCGCTCGGACAGGAAGTCGTGCTGGTGCAGTAACCGCATTGTCCGCTCGAGGTGCCCGGCAGGCGGCCACGCGCCAGGCCATGCTGCTGCAGGTTCTTCACGCCGGTGTCGAGCGAAGTCTCGAGTTGCCACACCGAGCCAGTGCGGCCCCGCGGTGTGACGAAGTACGAGATCAGCGGCCCGCCGCCCGGCGTGGTCAACGAGTCATTCGGAACCGAGCCGGCGGCAGTGAACGCGCCGCAATTCGCCATGCCCCACGGTGCGACGGCGCCGTTGCGGATGTCGGTGCGCAGCATGGCGTGCACTTCATCGGGCGGACGGCCGGTATCACTGCCGTAGAGACCGAAGGTGAAGCGGCCGCGGATCGGGAAGTGCCGGTTCCAGAACGTCTGTGGGCCCGTGGTCGATTGCTTGGTGTTGTGACAGGTGAGACAACCGAACTGCCGGTGCGTGTACACCTGCATGAAGGTGACGCCCAGATCGTCGCGCTCGTTCTGCTGCGAGATCTCGTTGCCGGTGATCGGACGGTTCACCATGCCGAACAGGTAGGCGCGATACGAAGGCGACAGGTCATCGAGCACCAGCGAGGATCGCAGCAGGTCGCTCAGGTTGAAGGCGCCGCCAGGCGCGGTACTGACGGGGCCGTGGTCGCGCACGAACTGCGCCAGGTTCAGCGTGTAGTCGCTGGCGCGTTGCGGATCGCCGAGGCATTGGCCGGCACCCGTGATCTGTTTGCCGCTCTCGCGATGCGCCCGCATGATGTCGACCACGTTTTCGCTCCATTGATCGGCGAATTCGTGGTTCATCGCGGTCTGGTGAAACATCGCGCTCAAGGTCGTGGCGCGGTCGCTGGCGGCGATCATGTCGGTGAGCACCTTCACCTCGGCATAGCCGCGCGCCTTGCGGCCCGCGATCTTGGGCACCACCTGCCGCACCCAGGAGAAATCTCCCGCGTCGCTGTCGCGCGTCTCGGGCAGTTCGGGGGCACATCCGGAGCAACCGCCGAGCAGCGCAATCGCGGCTATCAACGTGGTGATGACGATCTTGCGCATGGGTGCACTCCCTCAGGCGACGCCGAGCACGCGGGTGCGGATGTTGGCGGCGGTGAGTTCCTCGGTGGTATCGCGCGTCGAATCACTCATGTCGCCGATGCCGAAGTTCTCCGACTCGAACGGAAAGATGCCGGCGGCCATCAGCACGGCGGCGTGGAATTCCGAGGGGGTGAAGCGGTTCTTCGGGTCGGTGGATACGGCGCTGTTCGCCACCGCGTTGCCGCGGTCGCTGCCGGCGAAGGCGATGCTCCCGGCAATGGCGCGCGTCGAGACCGGACCGCCAATGAACGTGTTCACGTAGCCGAATGGCCAGTGGTCCCGTCCCGTGCCGCCCTTCGGATTCGGGGTGCGCCCGAACTCGGTGCGCAGGATGACGAGCGTGTCGGACAGCGAAATCTTGCCGGGCGCGGGCGTCGGCGACGGGTCGATCATTTCCGCCAGCGTCGCGGCCACGTTGAACACGTTGACGAACTGCACCGTGACGCTGTCGCCGTGCGTGTCGTAGCCCGCGCCGCTCGACTGCAACTGCCCGCCGTCGATGACACCGACGTAGCGCGCTCCACCCGAGGACGCAGGCTGCGAAAGAAGGAAGGCGCCCGCACGGATTGAGGCCGCGGTGCGGTTGAGCGCTGTGATCGGCGCACTTGGCAGGAACGAAGCGCAGGAGGCGGTGTTCGACGGCGACAACGGCGCCCCGCCCAACAATGTCGACAGTGCCGGCGCACTCAACAGGTTGGCCAAGGACGTGCTGTACGCCGAGTAGCCCTTCGAGCGCACCAGGTCACCGGTGGTCCAGCGCATCTTGTCGGCGTACTGCGCGTTGTAGAAACGCAGCAGGTTGTCCGACTGCGTGGTCATGCCGTTGCGCGCGAGCTGCGAGGAGATGCTGGTGATCGAGCTGCCCATCATCAGCAGCAACGGCTTGTGTTCGCCGCCATGGGTGCCCGTGGCCGTCATGCCCTGGAAGTTGTCGCCGGTGGTGGCGCCTCCATCCGGCGTGAACACGTAGGCCATGGGCAGCGGATGCGCGGAGTTGGAATGGCGATGACTGATGGCCGCACCCAGGCCCGCGAAATTCGGGCGTCCGAGGACGTGCCCGGTGAGATTCAGCGGAATCGCGGCCTCGTGCGGCTCCAGGTTGTGGAACTGCACCACCATGCGCGCGCGCGAATAGATGTCGGATCGCCACAACGGCGCAGTGGCCGGACCCCACGATACGGAGCCGAGCGAGTCGCTGGCAAAAGGCTCGGTATCCGTCGCCGGACTCGGCGTGCCGGTGCACGAGGTATTCCAGTCGAGGTCGCCCGCCGCGGCCTCCATGCCGAAGAACTTGTCGGTGAGCGAGTCGCGTACGTAAAACGTCTCCCAGGGTGAGACGCCGCCGTACATGAAGATTTCGAGCACCTTGTAGCCGCCCACGGGGTGGGTGCCTGAACCCAGCGTGCCTGCGGCGATGGGATCGGTGAGCTCGCCCCAGGCGCGCGCGCGGGATGACCAGGACATTCCGAGCCCGAGTGCCGCGGAGCCTGCCAACGTCCGTGCGAGGAACCGGCGTCGCGAAACGCGCATGAGACCTCCCTGTGTGTCCCTGTCCGTTTCGCTGGAATATGCGCCGCGAAAATCGGCGCTAACAAAGGCGAACTACGCGCGCGTGTGAAACTTGAGACTTTGTACCGCTTTCTAGCTAGACGTCGTCGCGTCCATCACGCAGCGCAAAAGAAAAAGGCCCCGGAAGTTTCCTTCCGGGGCCACATCCCCTGCGTACCGCTCAGAATTCCTTCCAGACCGAATCCTCGGCGACCTGCGCCGGAGCACTCGCCACCTTGACCGCCGGCGCGGCCTTCTCGGCGCGCTGCGACCACGGACGGCCTGTCTTGCGACGCTCCGCCTGCGCGGGCGCGCTGGCGCGCGGCGCCGCCACCTCGACTTCGTCCGATTCGGCAACCCGGTAGCGCTGCATCGACTCGTTGAGGCCACGCGCCTGCTCGGCCATCGACTGGCTGGCGGCCGACGCCTGCTCGACCAGTGCGGCGTTCTGCTGCGTCATCTCGTCGAGCTGCATCACGGCCTTGTTGACCTGCTCGATGCCGGCGGACTGCTCGTTGGACGCCGCGGCGATCTCCGCGACGATGTCCGTGACCTTCTTGACGGCATTGACGATCTGCTCGAGCGTCGCGCCCGACTGCGTGACCAGCGCCGAACCTTCGTCGACCTTGCGCACGCTGTCCTGGATGAGCGCCTTGATTTCCTTGGCCGCCGTGGCGGAGCGCCCGGCGAGATTGCGCACTTCCGAGGCCACCACCGCGAAGCCGCGGCCCTGCTCGCCGGCACGCGCGGCTTCGACCGCCGCGTTCAGCGCCAGCAGGTTGGTCTGGAACGCGATCTCGTCGATCACGCCGATGATGTCGTTGATCTTCTTGGACGACTCGTTGATCTCGGTCATGGCCTTGACGGCCTTTGATACCACCGCACCGCCCTTCTCGGCCTGGTCGCGCGCGGCGACGGCGAGCTGGCTGGCCTGGCCGGCGTTGTCGGCGTTCTGCTTGACCGTGCTGGTCATCTCTTCCATCGACGACGCGGTCTCCTCCAGCGACGAGGCCTGCTCCTCGGTGCGCTGCGAGAGATTGGCGTTGCCCTGGCTGATCTCGTCGGCGCCACGGCTGACCGACATCGAGGCTGCCTTGACCTGCGAGACGAGGCCCGAGAGGTTCTCGGTGAGCTCATTGATGCCCGTGCCGATCTTGACCAGCAAGCCGGGCTTGCCCTGCGTCACGATGCGGCGCGTGAGATCGCCCTGGTTGGCGGCCGACACCAGGCCCTGCACTTCCTCGACCACGCCGCCGATGGCGTCGACCAGCTCGTTGATGCCGCGCGACAGCACCAGGAAAAAATCGCGCTTGCCGTCGAGCGAGATGCGGTTGTCGAGGTTGCCCGCGGTGACCGCGCCGATGACTTCCTGCAGCTCGGATTCGGTGGCCACTTCCTGCGTGCGATCGAACCACTCGAGCACCGTGCCCAGGCGGCGACCGGTATCGTCCTTCATGGGGCTCATGATGGCCTTCATGGTGCGGCCACCGATGACTTCCTGGCGCGTCGCGAGATCCGTGAGACGCTCCACCTCGCCGCGCAGCACGGCGGGTTCGCGCGTCATGGTCTCGAGGCTCGTGCCCTGCAGCGACTTGGCGTCGAACTTCGGCAGGTCGCGGCGGAAGTCCGCTTGCGCGCGGCCGAGCATCGCGGTCGCGGCCGGGTTCACGAAGATGATTTCGAGTTTGTTGTCGACCACCATGACGTTGGCGTCGAGCTGGTTGAGCGCGCCGCGGAACGCGGCGTTCAGCAGCGCTTCCTGGCGCTGCCTGGTGATGTCGTTGAGGTAGGCGACCACCTTGGACGGCTTGCCATCGGCGTCGAGGATGGGGTTGTACACGCCCTGCACCCACACCTCGCGGCCGTCGCGGGCGACCTTGCGGTATTCGCCCTGCTTGCTCTCGCCGCGCGCCATGGCCGGCCAGAAGCCCTGGTAGCTCGTGGTGGCGCGCACCTCGGCGTCGACGAACATCGAGTAGTTCTTGCCGCGCACGTCCTCGAGCGTGTAGCCCATCATCTTCAGGAAGATGTCGTTGGCATTGATGACCTCGCCCGACGGCGTGCATTCGATGACGCCCTGCACCTTGGCGATGGCGTTGATCTGGCCTTCGTAGTCGAGCTTGGAATGCAGCAGGCTCGCCTTCATCTGGCGCAGCGCGCCCATGAGGCTCACGTCGTCATGACGACCGGCTTCCAGTTCGAACTGCAGTTCTCCCGAGGCGATGCGGCGCGCCACTTCGGCGGCCTCGCGCGGATCGGCGCCGAGCTTGCGCATGGCGCCGCGAATGATGAACAGCGCCAGCAGGATGGCGAACACAGCTCCGCCAGACAGCAGCATCACGCCATTGCGCTGCGCGACCGCCTGGCTCTTCTTGGCGTTCTCGAGGTCCATGTTGGCGGCGGTGAGCTGCATGCCGATCAACTGCTTGAGGTTGCGCGCACCGTCGGCCAGCGCCGGGCGCAGCGTTTCGTTGCGCCAGGCGGCGAGGTCGGAGACTTCACCCTTCTCGAGTTTCTTGAGCAGCTTGCCGATCGTGCTGTAGGCCGCGTCGAGCATCGGCGTGGTCTCGTCGGCCAGCTTCTGTTCGTCCTCGATCATCTCGCCGAGGAAGTAACGGTCCCAGTCATCGTGCGCGGCATCGACCGCGGCCTTGATCTGGTCGTGGGCCTCCTGCGGCTCCTGCTTCTTCTCCACCACGGCGAGCGACGCTTCCAGCGACAGCGACAGCGCGTCGGACACGCCCTGCAGCGCCTGGCCGGAAACCATGCGGTTGTCGATGGTGTGCTTCAGCGTGCCCTGGGTCGCCTGCACCTGGCGCATCGCGTAGTACATCAGGCCGGCGGAGATGCCGAGCAGGATGACCACCAGCGCGAACAACTGGGTGGAGAGGCGAATGTTCTTGAAAGGATTGAGGCGCATTGAGTTCTCTTTGAATTTCTTTGAAACCGGTCAGGCCGCTCTTTCGGCGGATGAAGCATCAGGCGAAGTGGCGGAGAGTTCGCTCGCCACCAGGTCATCGGGGTTGAGCAGGATCAGCATCTGCTCGTCGATGGTGGTGATGCCCTGGATGAATTCGCTGGCGGTGCCGGCATTCATCGACGGCACGGGCCGGATGTTGTCGACGTCGATGTCCACCACGTCCTTGACGTTGTCGACCACCACGCCGCATTCGCGCTGGCCCTCGCCGGTGCGCAACGACAGCACGATGATCACGGTCATCGCGTTGAACTCGGCGCTCGCCAGGGAGAAGCGCACGCGCAGGTCGATGATGGGCACGATGGCGCCGCGCAGGTTCAGCACGCCGAGCACCGAGTCCGGCGACTGCGGAATACGCGTCACCGGCGCCCAGCCGCGGATCTCCTTCACGCGCAGGATGTCGACCCCGTAGACCTCACGGCCCAGCGAGAACGTCAGTACCTGGCGCGAACCGCCACTGGCCACGGCTCCCGGGTTCCTGGCCCCTGTTCTGGTTTCATCGTTGTGCATCGTCGTGATTCAGCCATCGAGCGAGCCTTCGCCGATTTCTGGCTGTCCCGGGCTCGCTATCGGCGGCCCCATCCCTCGGGCGCAGGGGATGGACGTCACATTTCGTTACCTGTGTGAGACGCATCCCACGGGGCGGCGACGGATTTCCGTCGGGTGCCGAAAATCCGGCGGCGTTGCGAAACCACAAGCGTGATGCAGTTCCGCAAGCAGTGCTGCAGGCGGCCGATACAGGGTCTGGCCCCATTTCAGACTCGGCACCACAGGGGTGCCTGTGGGGTTTACTTAGTAATGGAGAGAGAGATGAAGAAGATTGTATCGATCGCTGTGCTGATGGCTGCGTTCGCGGCGCCGACCTTTGCCTGCGACAAACCTCCGGCCCCCGGTTCGATCCCCGACGGCAAGACTGCCGCCATGGACGAAATGATGGCCGCCAAGAAGGCTGTCGATGCGTTCAAGACCTCGATGGAAGAGTACCTGCAGTGCGAGAAGAGCTCCGCCAAGCAGGACGCTGCCCAGAAGGAACTGGTGCGCATCGCTGACGAGTTCAACCAGCAGGTCCGCGCGTTCAAGGCCAAGGGCTGATCCACTAGCCAGGCCTTCGGGCCTGGTGCGAATTCCTCGCACCGCGCTGCCGGGCGCACCCGGTAGCGCGGTGCTTTGCTTTGCGAAGCCGCATCCCGCGGGCCGTGTTGATTTCATCCATCACGCGGTTCACTTAACCCCGAAGCGGCCGATACACATTCCAGGTGCGGTGCCTGCGTACCCAGGCGCCATCATTTCGGTCGGTCGTTCAAACATGATTCAAATCATCGGCTCGGTAGTCGTGCTCGGCTGTGTGTTGGGCGGCTTCCTCCTCGAGGGTGGCCACATCCTCGCGCTATGGCATCCCACCGAGATCCTCATCATCGTCGGCGCTGCGTTCGGTGCGTTCCTCACCAGCAACCCGCCCAAGATCGTAAAGGCCGCGTTCCAGCAGGCGCTCAGCATCCACAAGGGGCCTCGCTATAAACGCGAGGACTACGTGACGCTACTGAAGCTCATCTACGACATCCTGATGAAGGTGCGTAAGGAAGGCTTGCTCGCGATCGAGGCCGATCTCGAGAAACCCGAAGAGAGCAAGCTGTTCCAGCAGTACCCGAGGGTGCTCGAAGACCATCACATGGTGGTGTTCATCACCGACTGCCTGCGGCTCATGGTCGGTGGCAATCTAGATCCGCACGAACTCGAAAGCCTGCTCGAGTACGAACTCGAGACCCATCACAAGGAAGCCCACGAACCGGCGCACGCCGTACAGAAGGTCGCGGACGCGTTGCCGGGCTTTGGCATCGTCGCCGCGGTGCTCGGCATCGTGAACACCATGTCGTCGCTCGAGGGTGCGGATACCGCCAGCATTGGTCACAAGGTGGGCGCGGCACTGGTCGGCACCTTCCTCGGCATCCTGGTGTCGTACGGCCTCGTCGGTCCGATCGCCTCGGCCATGGAATCCAAGGCGAACGACGGGTCCAAGGCCTTCGAAGTCGTGAAGATGGCGCTGGTGGCGAGCGTGCGCGGCTACGCGCCGTCGGTGGCGGTGGAGTTCGCGCGCAAGCTGCTGTTCAGCGAAGTGCGCCCGACATTCGCGGATCTCGAGAACGAGCTGAAGGGTCGCCCGAAGAGCGCCTGATTCCTGCCATGGCCGCCAATCCGAATGTGAAGGGTTCCGAGGCACCGCGGCCTATCTACGTGCGGCGCGTGAAGAAGGTCGCGGCCGGCCACCACGGTGGCGCCTGGAAGGTTGCGTACGCCGACTTCGTCACCGCGATGATGGCGTTCTTCCTGGTGATGTGGCTGGTGACGGCCGTGTCGAAGGAGCAGCGCGCCGCGATCTTCGACTACTTCAAGAACCCGAGCATGGAGCCCGGCAAGAGCGTCAAGCCCGCGCCGGGCCAGATGGGCCCGGGCGGCGCCAGCACCTCGCCGATCAACCTGCACGGCGGACTCGATGCGCCACGGAGCTCGGCGAAGCAGAGCGACCGGATTGGCGCAACGGTCATGACCTCGCCGGCGCCGCCCATCGACCTCAAGTCCGAGGCGCAGAAGTCTGCCGAAGAGGAAGCGATGCGGATCGAGCAGGAACGCCGCCAGCTGGATGCGCTGATGCAGGAACTGAAGGAAGCCATCAACAAGAGCCAGGCGCTGCAACCCTTCAAGGACCAGCTGCTCCTCGATGTCACGCCCGAAGGACTGCGCATCCAGATCGTCGATGCGCAGAACCGCCCGATGTTCGATCTCGGCAGCTCGCGCCTGAAGCCCTACACGGTCGCGATCCTCAAGGAGGTCGCGCAATACCTGAAGACCGTGCCGAAGCGCATCAGCATCACCGGCCACACCGATACCACGCCGTACGGCGGCGCCGGCGGCTACACCAACTGGGACCTGTCCACCGACCGCGCCAATGCGGCACGGCGGGCGCTGGAAGCCGCGGGCTACGACACGCAGCAGATCGCACGCGTCACCGGCCTGTCATCTTCGGTGCTGTTCGACAAGGACAATCCGCGCAGCGCCGTGAACCGCCGCATCAGCATCGTGGTCATGACGCAGAAGGCCGAGGAAGCAGCGCAGCGCATCGACATCCCGGCTGTCGCGGACGCACCGACCGCGGATGAACCCGCGGGAGACGACGAGACGGGTTGAAAATGCGGCGAGTCGCCGCTCCACGGCGCCACCGCATGGCAACCATTTCGGCTCTCGATCCGTCAGAGTGGAATGGGAGTGAGACTTTCGCCTTGGCTGTTGGGCGTCTTGGCGTTGCCGGCATACGCGGTCCAGGTCGACGGCCGCATCGACCCTTCGGAATGGCAGGACGCACGGCACATCACCGAATTCCGCCAGGTGCAGCCGCTCAACGGAGAGCCGGCGACGCTGGCCACCGAGGTCTGGATCCTCGCCACTCCCGAGGGACTTGCCGTCGCGTTCCACAATACCCAGCCGGCCTCGGTGCCGCGCACCATGCAGCGCGTGCAGCGCGATTTCACCGAGCAGGTCGATCGGGTGAACGTGATGGTCGACTTCGATGGCGATCGGCGCACGGGCTACGACTTCACCATCAGCAATACCGACGGCATCTCCGACTCCATCATCAGCAACGAGAACAGCTTCAACTCGGACTGGGACGGCAACTGGCAGCACGCGGTCGTCTCGGATGACGAAAGCTGGTCGGTCGAAGTGCTGATTCCCTGGCACATCGCGCCGATGCGCAATGCGGGTGACAAGCGCAAGCTGGGCATCTACGTCGATCGTGTGGTCGGCTCCACCGGCGAGCGCTCTGCCTGGCCCTATGCAAGCTTCGAGCGACCGCGGTTCCTGTCCGACTTCGCCGATATCGAGGTGACCAACTTCAGCCAGTCGCTGCTGGCCATCACGCCCTACGTGTCGGGCCTCTACGATGTCATCGGTGAAGGCAGCGACGGCGACGCCGGCGTCGACGTCTTCTGGAAGCCGAACGGTCAGACGCAGCTCACCGCCACGGTGAACCCGGACTTCGGCCAGGTCGAGAGCGATGACCTGGTGGTGAATTTCAGTGCCACCGAAACCTTCATCAGCGACAAGCGGCCGTTCTTCACCGAGAACCAGGGCATCTTCGAATTCACCACGCCGTCGGATTTCAGCCAGCTGCTGTACACGCGGCGCGTGGGTGGTCCGGCCGACGACGGCAACGGCCCGGGAGACATCACGGCGGCGCTCAAGCTCAATGGCAGCCTCGGCAACACCAAGTACGGGCTGTTCGGCGCCGACGAGGCCGATGAAGTCGGCCGCACCTTCGCGGCCGCGCGCCTGGTGCGCGATTTCAAC
>Ga0134122_10004421_pt1 | contig 10436 bp, 1 predicted proteins | sample KB302_FD_96461 | JGI IMG/M metagenome (GOLD analysis project Ga0134122, IMG submission 96461) | Terrestrial soil microbial communities without Nitrogen fertilizer from Kellogg Biological Station, Michigan, USA - KB3-0-2 | ecosystem: Environmental > Terrestrial > Soil > Unclassified ... | reverse complement strand
GGGCGGCGCGGAGATGGCCGCGCGGACCTGGGACAAGGCGCGGCAGGTGCACGGCGCCGTTCTCAATATCGCCATCAGTTATCTGACTACAAAGAACAGTGTCGGGCTTGGCGCGACTTCGCCGGAGAGCCGGCGGAAGGATTCATCGAACGGCAGCAAGCCGACCCAGAAATCGGCCCTGCAAGCCCCGGCCGATGACACCGCCGACGACATCATCGCCTATCCGACGCTCGAGGGTCTCTTCGGCGAGCTGGACTTCTGCGCTTGCGACCACTGCCGCTCGATCCTGTCGCCCGCCGCCTATCTCGTAGACCTGCTGCTCTTCATCGACCGGCCGCCGGCGGAGCTGAACACGGACAATCCGCAGACCGTTCTCCTGGCACGCCGGCCGGACATTCAACACCTCCCGTTGACCTGCGAGAACACGAACACCGCCCTGCCCTATATCGACGTGGTCAACGAGACGCTGGAGTACTTCGTTGCCAACACCTTCCAGCCGCTGTCGCTGAACGGCTATCTGGGGCACGACACGGACAAAGCCGCATCGGAAGACCTGCTGGCAAGCCCGCAGTCGTTCAACGACGGAGTGCGGGACACAGCCTACACCATCCTGCGCGGCGAAGGCTTCCCGCCACCGCTGCCCTTCCACCAGCCGCTGGAGAATCTGCGCCGCTACTTCGAAAATCTCGAGGTTCCGCTGACGACGGCGATGGAAAGGCTGCGTAAGAGCGATGCCCTGGACGTCGATCCGGCCACAAATCCGCCGCCGACCGACTACGCCTGGCGCGACATCCTGATCGAGGAGCTCGGCCTCTCGCGCGCGGAGCACGAGATCCTGACCGACTCGAACGCCGTTCCGCTGTGGAAGATGTATGGCTTCGCCGCTGGAACCACGGATGCCGCCGCCGTCGACGCGTTGTCGAACGCCAAGAAGTTTGCGCGCCGCCTGGAGATCACCTATGAGGACCTCGTCGCGATCCTCGGGGCGCGCTTCGTCAATCCGAACAGCGACCTGGTGCCGAAGCTGGAACGCCTCGGCGTCTCCTTCGCGGCGCTCCAGAAGCTCAAGAACACCAACACGCAAGCTGCGAATGACGAGTTCGACAAGCTGCTGCCGGCCGGCGCGGGCGCACCCGACCCGGCGGAATACGGCGGCGACATCAAGGCCTGGGTGAGACAGCAGGAGAACTACGACCGCATCATGAAGATCATCACGCTGACCGACCCGACGGCCAGCGCGGACCCGTGCAGCTTCGACAATCTGGAATTCCGTTTTGCGCAGCCGGTGGCCGGCCTCAACGACACCTCCACACGGCTGGGCGCGGTCGAATTCGTCCGCCTGCTGCGCTTCATTCGCCTCTGGAAAAAGCTGGGGTGGACGATCGAGCAGACCGATGCGGCGGTCTGCGCGCTTTTCCCCGTGCCGCTCTTCCCGCTCGGCGCGAATGCGATCGATACGATCGCCAAGCTGGACGCGGGATTCCTCGCTCTCCTTCCGCGCCTCGGCGTCGCGGTCCGCGTGATGCGCGCGCTCAATCTCACGCCGAAGCGCGACCTGCTCCCGCTCCTGGCCCTGGGGTCAACGCTCGGCACGCACGGCGCCGGCGCCCTCTACCGGCAGATGTTCCTCAACCCTGCGCTGCTGGCGCAGGATGCGGCCTTCGCCGACAACGGTTATGGTGAATTCCTGCAAGACAACTCCCAGCACCTCCTCCCGCACGCGGAGGCGCTGCGGTCGGCGTTCAACCTCACGGCAGAGGAATTCGAGCGGATCGTCACCGCGCTCGCTTTCGACGCCAATACGCTGCTCGATATTGACCACGTCAGCGCGATCTACCGCCGCGGCTGGCTGGCGCGCAAGCTGAAGCTCAGCGTTCGCGAGCTCCTGCTGTTGATCCAACTGACCGGCCTCGACCCCTTCGCCGCGCCCGACCCGGCCCAGCCCGCGATCCTGCAGCTCATCACGCTGGTGCAGGCCCTGAAGGCCCGGTCTCTCAAGTCAGCCGCGGCGCTCTACCTGATCTGGAATCAGGACCTGAGCGGCAAGTCGGCCCCGGACGCCGCGCAGATCGCGGCCTTCGCCCGCACGCTGCGCCTCGGCCTCGCCGCGGTGGAAGCCGAGCTCGCCGTCAAGGACGATCCCGACGGCGCGATCGCCCAGGCTCGCATGGCCTTGGTCTACGGGGCGGACGGGGCCGCCTTCTTCTTCGGTCTGCTCAACGACACCCTGGCCACCGAAGTGCCCTACAGCCGCGCGCCAACGACCCTGGTGACAACCGTGACGTACAACCACGGTCAGCCGGCTTTGGAGCAGGCCATCCTGGACGCCGGGCAAGGGCTCCTCGCCTACGACGACGCCGGCAAGCATCTCTCCTTCACCGGCGAAATGACCGCCGGCACGCGGGATGCGCTGAAGGCCGTCGCCGGAGTGACGCCGAATTTCCAATCGGCAATCGACAATCTCTATGCGGAGAACGAAAAGGTCACCAAAGCCAATCTTCAGCAGCCCATCGCGGATGTCGCGCCGGGCCGTATCGCCTACGACGATTTCCGCAAGCAGCTCACGTGTTGGGGAGTCCTGTCCATGGCGGCCCGCAACGCGCTCCAAGCTGCCGCGGCGACGGCGCTCTCCCCCCAGCAGGCGATCGATGATTTCAACGCGGCGGTGGATGCGCTGTACGTGGAGAACCAAAAATCCATCGCTCCATTCTTCGCCCGCTACCCCGAGCTGCAAACTCCCTACGATGACTATGCCGCGTCCAACGACCCCGTGGAGACGAAGCGCAGCACCCTGCTGAGCAAAATCCTGCCCGAGCTGGTCAAGCGGCGGAAGCAACAGCAGGCGTTCCAAGCGGTGAGCGCGGCGGCGCAGACCAGCCTCGACTTCGCGCGCACCCTGCTCGACACCTCGGCCTACGGCAAGGCCCTGCATGCCGTGGGTTATAACGATCAGCCCGCGCTGAACGACCTCCTGGCTTTGGAGATCCAGGGCCTCTCCGTGCAATTCTTCGCCAACGACACGGCGGCGGACGCTGTCATCTCCTTTGCGAGCGTCGCCGCCGATCTCGATTACGCTCCTGCGCCAGGCGGCGCCGGCAACCCGCTCCCCGCCAACCCCGCGCTCAAGGACGCCGCCATCTCCGGCATCTGGCAAGGTTATCTGGAAGCGCCCGCAAGCGGGTCCTTCAATCTGTGGATCGAGGCCGACCCCGGCGCGACGGTGACGCTGAAGCTGAACGACCAGGGCATCGCGTTGGCGCACAACGCAAAGCTCTGGAACAACACCGCTCCCCTCGAGCTGCGCGCCGGAGCGCTCTATCCGATCGAGCTCACGGTGGAAAAGGTCAAGGACGTCGTGCGCGTGCAATGGGAGTGGCAACCGAAGGGAGAGGGACGCGTGATCATTCCGCCGCGCTATCTCTATCCTGCCACCCTGTTCCAAGCCTTCCGGCAGATCTACCTTCGCTTTCTCAAAGCTTCCACCCTGGCAACGGATCTCCGGCTGACGGCGAACGAGCTGGCCCACTTCGCCACGCATGCCGACTACCGGATCAACGCGCAAGGGCAGTTGAACCCCAGCGGCGAGGGTTGGCTCAACGTCCTGCCGAATGCGGATAACCTGCACCTCTCGGACCCGGCGGCCGCCGCCGTCGCTAAGGCCTTGAACGCGACGCTGCTCACGCCGCTGCACGCTCTCCTGGATTACGCCCGCATCAAGGCCGAAATCTCGTCCGGCGACGAGTCGCTGCTGGCCATCCTGGAAGACCCGGCGGCGACGACGCAGAACGTGGACAGTCCGCTCCTGGCCCTCACCCGCTGGGACAAGGCCTCGCTCGACGCCTTGCTCGCACAGTTCGGCGGCACGATCGCCGGGCTCGGCCACTTCGAGCTCTTCCGCCGCGTCTATGATGCATTTGCGCTGATTCAGACGATGGGAATCTCAGCCCAGGCGTTGATTCCGGCGACGACCAACGAGCCGGACGCCAACACCGTGCGCGGTCTGCAAGCCGCCCTGCGGGCCCGTTACGACGCCGCCGACTGGCGGACGATCGTCCAGCCGATCAATGACGAGATGCGCGGTCTCCAGCGCGACGCCCTGGTCGCCTACATCCTCCACCAGATGCGCTCGCAGCCCGCCACCGAGCACATCGACACGGCGGACAAGCTGTTCGAATACTTTCTGATGGACGTGCAGATGGAGCCGTGCATGCAGACCTCGCGTATCCGCCATGCGCTCTCCTCCGTGCAACTCTTCATCGAGCGTTGCCTGATGAATCTGGAGACGGACGTCTCTCCAGCGAGCATCAACGCCAAACGGTGGGAGTGGATGAAGCGCTACCGCGTCTGGGAGGCCAACCGCAAGGTCTTCCTTTTCCCCGAGAACTGGCTGGAGCCGGAGCTGCGCGACGACAAATCCCCCTTCTTCAAGGAGATCGAGAGCGAGCTGCTGCAGAGCGACATCACGGAGGACTCCGCCGCCGTCGCCATGCTGAATTACCTTTCGAAGCTGGAGGAGGTCGCCAAGCTGGAGCCGTGCGGCATCTATCACATCCCGGCGGATCCCATCCAGCAAACGAATGAGACCGACCACGTCATCGCCCGCACCGCCGGGGCGCACCGCAAGTACTACTACCGCCGCTTCGCGGACGATTCATGGTCGCCCTGGGAGCAGATCAAGCTGGACATCGAGGATGACCCGGTCGTCCCGGTCGTCTGGAACGATCGCCTGCTGTTGTTCTGGCTGCGGATCCTGAAGAAGGGCGATGAAGCGGCCCAAAAGCCCGCCGCTGGCAAAGTGCTCACCGGCCTCATGACGGATGACCTGCCGAGCGAGCCTACAATTACGACGCAGGCCGCGCTCTGCTGGAGCGAATACCACAACGGCAAATGGCAGCCGACCAAGACCTCCGACGTCAAGCTTCCCACAGAGATCTGGCGTGCCCGTGAAGTTGGGAGCCTGATTTTCGACCGGAAGAGATTGACACTGACTCTGGGGGAAAGAGAGAATGCGTTATATGTGGGCCTCCAATACAACGGACAGTGGTGGCCTCCATTTTTCCTCCTTTACAACACGCACAGCCAGCCCGTGCGCAGTGAGGATCAACCAGAGACCGAGGTTTCAATACCTGATCACTTCAGGGTCTGGGATCAAAATAACGGCGCCTTTTCCCTCACCTATTACGCCAATTTCATAGATTGGCACTGGGATCCGATCATGCCGCGCCACATCCTCAAGCCCTGGCAGAAGCTCAGGATCGTGGAGACACATCAGGAGTATCCGACCTTCGACGCTCCGTTCTTCTGCGAGGACAGCCGCCACGTCTTCTTTGTCAGAACGAAGGAAAAGCCGGTGAGGATCCCCGACCGCTTGGACTATGGCGTCGTGATCGATACGGTGTGGGAAGCCGACATCCCGCCGCTGGTAGGCGAGATCGACCCCAAGACGCAGGTCGGACCACAGTACTGGGGTGATGGTGGCCCCATCGGCCCCGACACGGGTATCTTCAAGCCCGATTCGGTGCAGCGGTTCGTGACCGAAGACGCCAATATCAACATCGGTATCGCCACCGCCGGCAGTGTGACGTACGGCGGCTACCAGATCGGGCCTGGAGGCGCGATTCCCAACCTGAAGGGCAAGATCTGAGGAGGAAGCCATGGCAGGAGGCGGCAACACTCACACGACCGGTTTTCACGACCAACACGCGGAATCCCTATCTGACCTCATACAGTTGTCTCATGGGGACACGAAGTTCACTTACACCTTCGAGAACTTCTTCCATCCGTTCGTCGGTGAGCTGATCTCGAAGCTCAACAAGGAATCGTTGCCCGGCATGTTGGACGCCAAGTGGCAGGACGATCTGGCGCACGAGTTCTTCGACGCTCTCTACCACCCGACACAGGACGAGCTCGTTCAGGTCGAATATTTCGAGAAGGAAATAGAGGTCAGGGTCGGCGGGCCGTACGCCAACTACAACTGGGAGCTGCTGTTCCACGTTCCGCTCACCATCGCCGTCCATCTGAGCAAGGCGCAGCGGTTCGCCGAGGCGCAGCGCTGGTTCCATTACATCTTCGATCCGACTTCCAATGACAAGAGCGTCGAGCCGCCGCTGCGCTTCTGGAAGTTCCTCGCCTTCCGCAAGCCGGGCGTGAGCGTGGAGATCGACGAGGTCCTCCGGCTCCTTTCCATACCGAGACCGGAGCTGTCGCCCGCGGACCAGCTCGCGCAGGATCAAGCCCTGGCGGGCTATCAGGGAATTCTCGACAAGCCGTTCCAGCCTCACGTCGTCGCGCGTACCCGGCCCCTGGCCTATCAGTACATGGTGGTGATGAAGTATCTGGACAACCTGATTGCCTGGGGCGATCACCTGTTTCAGCAGGACACGGTGGAGTCCATCAACGAGGCGACGCAGCGCTATGTGCTGGCCGCCAACCTGCTCGGGCCGCGCCCGCAGCGCATTCCGCCGCGCGGAGCGGTGCAGGCCAAGACGTTCAAGCAGCTCAAGGACGAGGGCCTCGGCCCCATCGGCAACGCGCTGGTGGAGCTGGAAGACAAGTTCCCGTTCAACCAGGCGCAGCTGGATTCGAGCTCGCCCGGCGGTGAGGGCGAGAGCTCGGAGACGCTCTTCGGCATTGGCCGCACGCTCTACTTCTGCATCCCGCGCAACGAGAAGCTGCTCGGCTACTGGGATATCGTCGCCGATCGGCTGTTCAAGATCCGTCACTGCATGAACATCGCGGGCATCGTCCGCCCGCTCGCGCTCTTCGATCCACCGCTCGACCCCGGAATGCTGGTCAAAGCGGCGGCGGCCGGAATCGACATCAGCAGCATCGTCGGCGGCCTCAACCAGCCCATCGGCCCCGTCCGTTGCCTGATGCTCATTCAGAAAGCCCTGGAGCTCTGCGGCGAGGTGCGCAGCTTGGGCGGGGCGCTGCTCTCCGCCTTGGAGAAAGGCGACGGCGAGCATCTGGTGCTGGTGCGGCAGCGCCACGAGATCATGATCCAGCAGATGACGCAGGAGGTGCGCTTTCTGCAGTGGCAGTCGGCGCGGGAGGCGACCCAGTCGCTGCTCACCAGCCGCGCGACGGCCTTGGAGCGGCTCAACTATTACAAGCGCTTGCTGGGGCTGCCGGCAGATCAGAACGCACCGGAGAAGCTGCCGCTCGATCGCAGCGAGCTGACGGAAGAGAACTTCGACGAAGCGTACGGCTCGCTGGTCGGGCAGTACGACAAGACGTTGACACTCCAAAAGCTCCCGAGCTTGAGGATCGTCAACGGCACGTCCCCCGCCCAGCAGTCTGGCGCATCGGGCCAGGGGCGGCTTTATCTCAACGTCAACGAGGACGCGGAGCTCAACAAGCATTCGCCGGCAGCGAGAGATACACGCCTGGCTTCCAATATCTCGGACACCGTCGCATCTGTTGTCACAATGATTCCCGACTTTGACGTCGACCTGCATTTTTGGGGGATGGGGGTTCATTCCAAGGTATTCGGGGGAGTCAAGCTTTCCGAGGTGAGCAAGATTGCGGCCCAGATTCTGCGGACGATTGCGGGATGGGAGCAAGACCAGGCCGGCATGGCGGCGCGAGCGGCGGGGCATGAGCGCCGGGCGGACGACTGGCTCCTGCAGTACAACCTCGCCGCGCACGAGCTGATGCAGATCGGCCGGCAGATCCTCACCTCGCTGATCGCCGAGCAGATCGCTCATCACGAGTATCTGAATCTCAAGCAGCAGATCGCCAACGCCCAGGAGGTGGATCAGCTCCTCCACGACAAATTCACCAACGAGGACCTCTACCTCTGGATGCAGGGCGAGATCTCGCGCCTGTACTACGAGTATTACCGGTTCGCCTTCGACACCGCGCGCAAGGCGGAGCGGACGATGAAGCAGGAGCTCATGCGTCCCGAGCTGGACGCCCAGGACTTCGTGAAGTTCAACTACTGGGACGGCGGACGCAAGGGCCTGCTCTCCGGCGAGGCGCTGCACCTGGACGTCAAGCGGATGGAGATGGCCTATCACGAGAACAACAAGCGCGAGTACGAGCTCACCCGCCACGTCTCGCTGCGGCAGCTCAATCCGCTCGCGCTGCTGACGCTGAAAGCGACGGGAACCTGCCAGGTGACGGTTCCCGAATGGCTCTATGATCGCGATTGCCCGGGCCACTACATGCGCCGCATCAAGAGCGTCTCGCTTTCGATCCCCTCGGTCGTCGGTCCGTACACGAGCATCAACTGCACGCTCTCTCTGCTGCGCAGCAGCCTGCGCAAGTCCCCGCTCCCGAAAGACAATGAGTACGCGCGGCAGGGAACCGAGGACGACCGCTTCGTGGATTATATCGGCGCGGTGCAGTCCATCGTCACCAGCGCGGCCAGCAACGACAGCGGCCTGTTCGAAACCAACCTGCGCGACGAGCGCTTCCTGCCCTTCGAAGGCGCGGGCGCGGAGAGCACCTGGAAGCTGGACCTGCCCAAGGATTATCCCACCTTCGACTACGCGACGATCTCCGACGTAATCCTGCACATCCGCTACACCGCGCGGCAAGGGGTTGATCCCACAAAGGTAAAAACGGCGCTGGACAACCTGCTCCAGCAGGCGAGCCAGTCCAATCTCGCGCTGCTCTTCAGCCTGCGCCAGGACTTCCCCACCGAATGGTCGGCGTTCGTCAACGGCGCCGATTTCATCGCCACCATTCGCCGCGACTATTTCCCCTACTTCGTGCAGGGTAAGACGATCGTGATCAACGGGCTCGAGCTGTACGGGCCGAGCACGAAGAAGCACCACGAGGTTGGCAACGCGAATTTGGCGACGAGCGCGCTGTCAGATCAGGCGCAATTCACTATCACCACGGGAGCGGATGCACCGGGTCCGACCGCGGTGTTGACGCGCACGGCGGGCACGCAGGCCTTTTTGTTGATCGGTTATACCGTCGAGTAGCGAGGCTAGCCCCGCCGCTTCCGCGCCGCGCCGACGATCAGCTCCCGGGCGTGCGACAGCGAAAGGTCCGTGACCTTCTTGCCGGCGAGCATGCGGGCCACTTCCTCGACGCGCGTCTCGGCGTCCAGCTCCTCCACCTCGACGCTGGTGCGCTCGCCGGCCACCTTCTTGCTGACCCGGAAGTGGTGGTCGGCGTGGCTCGCCACCTGCGGCATGTGGGTGACGGCGAGGATCTGTCCGCCCTTGGCGAGGCGCTGGAGCTTGGCGCCGAGGGCCGCGGCTTCGGCACCGCCGACGCCGGCGTCCACCTCGTCGAAGACCAGCGTCGGATGCGCCTTCTCCGCCTCTCCCCGCGTGGCGAGCTGCAGCGCGAGATGGATGCGCGAGAGCTCGCCTCCGGAGGCGATCCTGGCGAGCGGCCGCGGGTCCTCGCCCGGGTTCGGCGCGAAGAGGAAGACGACCTGATCGACGCCGTCGCGGCCGAGCTCCACCGCCTCGCCGCCGAGGACGAGCGGGCTCCCCGCCCGCCGGCGGCGCTCCAGCGACACCGCGAGGCGCGCGCGGGCGAGCCCCAGGTCCTTGAGCTCGCCCTCGATCCGCTCCACCAGCGCCGCGCCCCAGGCCGCGCGCGCCTGCGACAGCGCGAGCGCCGCCTGCCGGTACTCCGCGAGAGCCGCGGCGACCTTGGCCTCCAGCTCGTCGCGGTTCTCGGCGTCCCCCTCCAGCTCGGCCAGCTCGGTCTCGATCTCGGCGCGCCGGGCGAGCACCGCGGCGGAGCTGCCGCCGTGCTTGCGGCAGAGGCGCTCGATGATCGCCAGCCGCTCCTCCACGAAGTCGAGCCGCGCCGGGTCCGCCTCCAAGCCGTCCAGCCGCTGGCGCAACGCGCGCGCCGTCTCCGCGAGGCGGATGCGCGCCTCTTCCAGCTCCGCCCTCCAGGCGGCGGCCTGCGGCTCCCAGGCCTCCACCTCGCCGAGGAACGTCTGGGACCTGGCCGTGCGCTCCACGGCCGAGCCCTCCTCCTCGAACAGCAGGGCGAAGGCGGTGCCGAGCCCGCGGGTGATGGCCTCGGCGTTGCGCAGCACGTCGCGCTCGGCGCGCAGCTCCGTCTCCTCGCCGGCCCGCAGCCTCGCGGCGTCGATCTCTCCCGCCTGGAAGCGGAGGAGATCCAGGCGCTCGCGGCGCATCCGGTCGTCCCCCGAGAGGCTCTCCAGCCGCTCGGCCAGGCGCGAGTGCTGGTCGAAGGCCGCGGCCACCTTGGCGAGGAGCGGTGCGGCCTCGGCGCCGCCGCTGCGGTCGAGCATCGCTCGCTGGAGGTCCGGCTCGACGAGGCCGAGCTCCTCGCGCTGGCCGTGGATGCGCAGCAGGTAGGGAGCGAGATCCGCGAGCAGCCGCAGGGTCGTCGGCTGGTCGTTGACGAAGACGCGGTTGCGGCCGTTGCGGCTGATCTCGCGGCGGACGAGCAGCTCCTCGCCTTCCGCCTCCAGCCCCGCCTCCTCCAGCGCC
>Ga0134122_10004420_pt1 | contig 10437 bp, 8 predicted proteins | sample KB302_FD_96461 | JGI IMG/M metagenome (GOLD analysis project Ga0134122, IMG submission 96461) | Terrestrial soil microbial communities without Nitrogen fertilizer from Kellogg Biological Station, Michigan, USA - KB3-0-2 | ecosystem: Environmental > Terrestrial > Soil > Unclassified ... | reverse complement strand
TTGCGCGCTGGCGCCGGGATAGCTGGCGCTGACCGTGATCGTGGGTGGCGTGATGTCGGGTAGCTGGTTGATGCCGAGCCCGAAATAGGCAATGCCGCCGATGATGGTGATGACCAGCGACAGCACCGCCGCAAAGATCGGCCGATCGATAAAGAAGCGGCTGATCCTCACCGCGGACGCCCTCCAGCCCTCGAGCAGCCTTTCATTGCGGCACCTTCGTCGGCGGGGTGGGAGTGGCCGGCAGCGACGATGACACGGTGAGGGCAACGCGATTGGGCGCTACGTTCTGGCCGGGCCTGGCGCGGTGCAGGCCCTTGGTGATGACCCAGTCGCCGTCGGCAAGGCCCTCGCGTACCACGCGCAAGCCATCGACCAGCGGGCCCAACTGAATGTTGCGGCGCGTCACCATGCCGTTGTCGGCCACCACATAGACGTACTTGTTGGTTTGGTCGGTGCCGATCGCCTCGTCGGGAAGCAAGAGAGCGGCATAGGCGGCCGTGCCGGTGACGCGTATGCGCGCGAACATGCCCGGCGAAAATAGACCCGCCTCGTTGGCAATGACTGCCCGGGCGCGCAGCGTGCCCGTACCTTGGTCGAGACGATTGTCGAGGAAATCGAGCTTGCCCGTGTGCGGAAAACCGCGCTCGTCGGGGAGCGCCAGCTCCACGGTGGCGCCGAGATCGGCGGCCCCCGCGCCGCTACCGCGCTCGGCCAGGCGCTTGTATTTAATGTAGTTGTTCTCACTGAGGTCGAAGTAGATATAAATGGGGTCCTGGCTGACGATGGTCGTCAGCAGCGTGCTGTTGCTGGCACCGCCGGCGCTCACCCAGTTGCCGGCCGTCACCATGCTGCGGCTGATGCGTCCGGCGATCGGGGAGGCGACGCGGGCAAACGACAAGTCGAGCTCGGCGCTTTTCACCTTGGCCTCGGAGACCTTCACCTGGGCCTGCGCTTCGCGCACCAGGTTCTCGCGGTCGTCGAAGGTTTTTTCCGAAATGATGCGCCGTTCCAGGAGGGGCTTGCCGCGCACGACGTCAAGGTTGGCGTTGTCGACCTTGGTTTGTGCCTGCAACAATTCGGCGCGCGCCTGTTCCAGGGTCAACTCGAACGGTCTGGGGTCGATTTCGTACAGCAGATCACCGTTTTTGACGCGCTGCCCGTCCTTGAAATGAACGGTGGAAAGATAACCGGAGACGCGGGCACGTACCTCAACGGTTTCCACCGCATCGAACCTGCCCGTGTATTCGTCCCATTCGACGATCTGGCGCTGCAGGGGTTGGCTCACCGAAACCGCGGGACGCGGCTCGCCGCCGGGTGCCTTGGCCTGGGTCGGTTGCGGGCTGTCGCAGCCCGTCCCCGCCAGCAAAAGGGCCAGCGCCAGTGAGCCGGGCAGCCCGCGCTCGAGGAAGCTTCTCGCCATCTTTCGGACTCACTGTAAGAGAGGCCGGCCCTGCGCGCCTCGTCTTAGGACCCAGGGGTCCCAGACCCGTCCCACCTCAAGTTTATCGTCTAACATCTTACGGGGGCCTTGTAACCAGCCGCTCGGCTGGGATGACCGTTAACGGGGATGCCCGCCGGCGTCGGCCCGCCCCCGGCCGAGGCGGCATCGCCTGGCCCAGGGCTTGGGGTAAGCAAGGGGTCGGGGTAGGCCCTAGAATTTGAACAGCAAGTCGAAGAGCGACTTGGGTTTGCGCTGGCGCTGCTCGGAGCCCCAGCCCCAGGGATCGGCGGGTCGCTTGGGGGCCTGCGCCACGGGCACGGGCAGCTTGGCCTGCCGCAACTGGAACTCATCGGTGATGCCGTCGGCATTGGCAACGATCACCTTGCCCTCGTCCCAGGTCCAGGTGGCGACCTTGGTGCCGAGCCGCTGCATCTCGATTGCAACCACCGCGTTGGCCTGCAGGTCGATGATGGCGGCATACTCGACCTCCTCGGCTCCGCGCGGGTTGTCCAGCGTCCCGGCAGCAAAGCGCAGAATGGCAATGCCCTGAAACGGCGGCTTCTTCACCTCCCATTCCAGGATCCGGGGCTGGCCCTTGCCCAGCATCTCGAGCTCGATCTGTAGGCGCGGAAATTCCTCGTTGCGGGCAATGAACTGCTTGCCCTTCTGGTAGACGCGCCAGCCGTCGCGAGCCGCATCGGCGACCTCGCGCTGCTGCGGGCGCTCGGCAATGCCAAGCCGTTCGAGCGCGCGGGTTGCGGCATTGAAATCGGGATCGAGCACCAGAGCTTGGCGCAGGTCGGCGACGGCGAGCTCGGCGCGGCCTTGGGCTTCCTGGATCTCGCCGCGCACCCAGTAGGCGACGGCGCTGTTGGCATCGAGCTTCAGGGCGCGCTGGACCTCCTTGAGGCCGAGTTCGGCCTGCTGTTGGTGTAGGTAGGTCCAAGCGCGATAGGCGTAAGCGGTGGCCGCGCGCGGGTCGAGTTCGATGGCGCGCGCGAGGTCGGCCAGCGCCTCCTCGCTCGCCTCCGCCGAGGCATAGGCGAAGCCCCGGCCCGCATAGTAGCTCGGGCTTGGGTTGAGCTCGATGGCCTTGGCATAGTCCTTGATGGCGGAAGCCATGTTGTCGGCTTCGAGGTAGGCACGCGCTCTTAAGGCATAGACCTCTGGATTGGCCGGCTCGAAGGCGATCGCCCGGCTAAAGTCCTCAATGGCATCCTCATAGCGCCGGATCGTGAACTTCGCCTCGGCGCGGCTGCGATAGGCGGCACTAAAGCGGGCGTCGGCCGTGACCGCGCGCGTGAAATCCCTGATCGCCCCGTGCGGGCGCTGCGCGGCCAAATGCGCCCTGCCGCGTCCGTTGAGGGCGGCCGCATTGGCGGGCGCCAGCGCGATCGCCTTGGTGTAGTCGGCGATCGCCTGGTCGATGTCACCGAGCCGCATCAGGGCCCCGGCGCGGTTGCTAAAGGCGGCGGCATAACCGGGCGCCAGCAGCAGGGCGCGATCAAAGTCCCGTTGCGCCTCGCGCACGGCGCCGAGCCCGAGCAGGACGTTGCCGCGATTGTTGTAAAGGGCGGCATACTCTGGATAGAGCGCAATGGCACGATTGAAATCCTCGATGGCCTCCTTGGGTTGCTGCCGCCGGGCGTAGGCGACGCCACGATCATTGAGAATGATGGCGCGACGGTCGTTAGGCAGCGTCTTGTCCTGCAGGACCTGGTCGTAGAGGGCAAGCGCCTGCTCGACGTTGCCACGCTGCAAGACCGCGGCGGCCTCGCGCAGCTTCAAGGTGGTGACGCTTTCCACCTGCGCCGCGGCGGGCGGGCCGGCGCAGGCCGCCAGCACGGCAATCACGGCAGTGATGCGCAAGCCCTTGGCTGGCCGCAGCGGCATCGAGACCCCTTCAGCGCGGGGGTGGAATGCCCCGCTTGCTCGACGTTATAGCCGGAATCGGCCGCTGCCGAAAATGCCCGACAAATTCGACGCTAGCCCGCCGCCACCAAGGCGAGGAGGGCATCCCCCAGTTCCCGGCAGCTCGCCTTGCCGCCCATATCGCGGGTGCGCACGTCCGTTTCGGTAAATAGGCGCTCGATCGCCTGGACGATGGCGTCCGCGGCCGCCTTGTGGCCCAAGTGCTCGAGCATCATGGCGCCGGACCAGACCTGGCCGATAGGGTTGGCGATACCCTTGCCGGCGATGTCCGGGGCGCTGCCGTGCACGGGCTCGAACATGGACGGGAAGGCGCGCTCGGGATTGATATTGCCGCCCGGCGCAATCGCAATGGTACCGGTGGTGGCGGGACCGAGATCGGACAGAATGTCGCCGAACAGATTGGAGCCGACGATCACGTCGAACCAGGTCGGGTTACGCACGAGGTGCGCAGCCAGAATGTCGATATGGAATTGGCTGGTCTTGACCTCGGGAAACTCCTTGCCGATCGCGGCAAAGCGCTCGTCCCAGTAGGGCATGGAAATCGAGATGCCGTTCGACTTGGTGGCCGATGCAAGCTCGCGGCGCTTGCGCGTCATCGCCAGGTTGAAGGCGTAGCGCATGACGCGGTTGCAGCCCGTCTTGGTGAAGACCGCCTGCTGGATTGCCGCCTCCAGCTCGGTGCCTTCGTACATGCGTCCGCCGATGGCGGAATACTCGCCCTCGTTGTTCTCGCGCACGATCAGGTAGTCGATGTCCCCCGGCTTGCGGTCGGCCAGCGGCGATTTGAGTCCCTCAAACAGGCGGACGGGCCGCAAGTTGACGTACTGCTGAAACGTCCGACGGATCGGAATCAAGAGGCCCCAGAGCGAGACGTGATCGGGAACGCCCGGCCAGCCGACGGCGCCGAGGTAGATGGCGTCGTGCCCGGCAATCTCGGCCAGGCCGTCGGTGGGCATCATCGCCCCGGTCTTGGCGAAACGCTCGCAGGACCAGTCGAACCTATCCCAGGTGTAGCTGAGGTCGAAGCGGCGGCCGACGGCCTCCAGCACGCGGATGCCTTCCGGTACCACCTCGTTGCCGATGCCGTCACCGGGGATGACGGCGATCCGCATCGTGTTGGATTTTGCTTTCGCTGCCGACATCCGTCGTGCTCCACACAAGAGTTGGGTTTCACTGGCCGCTTGCCCGCTTGGCTCAGCGCATGCTGGCAGCCGCCTTTTTCACGAACCGATCGTCCCAGGTCTTGGCGCTATCGATGTTGGCGCCGGCGATTTCCTTGTCAAACTGCTTGAGAAAATCAAGCGAGCGCTGGCGGCTCTCGGCGCTGACGATGCCGTCCTGAGAATAGACCTGCCTATTGGCCTTCACCGCCGCGGTATAAAGCGCCTTATCGCCCAGCCAGTACTCCTGCGGCACGTTGGCGGCGATCTCTTCCGGCGTGGCATCTCGCATCCATTGCAGGGTTTTGTAGAAAGCGTTGGTGAGGGCCTGCACGGTGTTGGGGTGCTTCTCGAGCCAGTCGCGCTTGACATAGAGCACCGCGGCAGACATCGGTCCGCCCAACACCTTGGTCGTCCCCTCGGTGGTGCGCGTCTCCGCCAAGGTGACGATGTCGCCGCTGGACTCGAGCTTGGCCATCACCGGATCGATGTTGGAGATGGCGTCGATTTCCCCTTTCTGGATGGCCGCGACGGCACCCGCCCCGGCGCCGACGCCGATGAAGGAGGCATCGTCGGGCTTGAGCCCGGCCTTGGCCATCAAGTACCACACGATCATGTTGGTGGAGGAGCCGGGCGCGGTGACGCCGATCTTGGCGCCTTTCAGATCGGCAAGCGATTTGATCTTGTCGGCCCGATCCTTCTTGACCGCAAGCGAGATGCCGGGATAGCGGCCAAGCTCAATGACGGCGACGATGTCTTGGCCCTTCGCCTGCATGCGCAGGGTATGTTCGTAGGCCCCGGTGACCACCTCGGCCGAACCGCCGATCAGGGCCGTCAGCGACTGCGAGCCACCCTTGAAGTCGTTGACCTCGACGTTGAGCCCCTGTTGCTTGAAGTAGCCGAGCCGTTCGGTCAGGGCGAGCGGCAGATAGTAAAGGGCCGAGGCGCCGCCGACGCCGAGCCGAACGTCTTTTTGCTCGGGCGCCTGGGCCTGGGCCTGACCGACCGCCAGCGACCAGAGCCCACCTAAGGCAAGCAACGCCCAAGGCTTGCAAAGCGTCCAAGACCTCCAAGGCTTCGAAAGCTTCATATTCCTCTGCGCCTCCTGTTTCTTTTTGCGTCAGGCCCGAGCCCCGGCGCCGGTCGGCCGCCAAACCAGCAGGCGATTTTCAATGATGGTGACGAGCCAATCGATGAGCAGCACGAATACCGCAAGGATCACCATGCCCGCAAATACTCCCGTCGTATCAAAGGTCCCTTCGGCCTGCTGGATCAGGTAGCCAAGGCCCGCGGCTGAGCCCAAGTATTCGCCCACCACCGCGCCGATGATGGCAAACCCCACCGAGGTGTGCAGCGAAGAAAACATCCAGGAGAGCGCCGAGGGCCAATAGACGTGCACAAACAGCTGGCGCTGGTTCATTCCCAGCATGCGGGCATTGGCGAGGATGACCGGGCTCACCTCCTTGACGCCCTGGTAGACGTTGAAGAAGACGATGAAAAACACCAGCGTCACCCCCAGCGCCACCTTGGACCAGATGCCAAGACCCAGCCAGAGCATGAAGATCGGCGCCAGCACCACCCTTGGCAGCGCATTGAGCATCTTGATGTAAGGATCAAAGATCGCCGACAGCAGCGGGTTGCGCGCGAACCAAAAGCCGAACGCGACGCCGGCAACTGCGCCGATGGCAAACGCGAGCAGCCCCTCCGTCAGCGTGATCAACAAGTGCTGCCACACGGTTTTGCCAAAGCAGGGATCGGAAACCACCAGCAGGCGCCGAAGCTCGATGCTCTCCTGGCAAGTGATGATCTTGGCGGTACCGTCCGCAAACAAGGTCCACACCCGCAGCGCCACCTCGCCGGGCGTGGAAAAGAAGAACTTCGGGAACAGATACCAGCCGCCCACCGACACGGTGGCGCCAAAGTGCCAAAGCGCGATCAGGAAGACGGCGACGAGGATCTGCACGATCAGCAGGCCGGACCGCGACAGTTTCATGCGGCGGCCCCCGCGTAGGCCTTCAAAACCTCGTCCCTAAGCTGCGTCCAGATCGCCTTGTGCAGCGCGTGAAAGCGCGGCAGTAGGCGGATTTCGGAGGCATCGCGCGGCCGGCCGAGATCGATGCTGTAGTCGCCAATCAGGGTGGCTTCGGGTCCCGCCGACATAATCAGCACCCGGTCCGCCAGAGCGATGGCCTCCTCGAGATCGTGGGTGATGAACAAAACCGCCTTGCGGTCGGCGGCCCACAGATCGAGCAGCAGGTTGCCCATGATCTGTCGCGTCTGCGCGTCGAGCGGCCCGAACGGCTCATCCATGAGCAAAATCTTGGGATCGCGGATCAGCACTTGAGCGAGCCCTACGCGTTTCTTTTGTCCGCCGGAGAGCTGGTGCGGGTAGCGATCGCCGAAGGCGGCAAGACCCACCTTCCTCAGCCACAGCTCGGCCCGCTGCAAGGCCTCGCGCCGCGGCGTGCCGCCAACCTCCAGGCCGATGGCGACGTTGTCGCGCGCGGTCTTCCAAGGCATCAGCGCATCGGGCTGCAGCAGGTAGCCGGCGGCTTGGTTGAGGCCCGCGAGCGGCGCTCCGAGGATGCAGGTGTCGCCCGCGCTCGGCAGCAGCAGGCCGGCGGCGACGTTCAGGAGGGTGGATTTGCCGCACCCCGTCGGCCCGACGATGGCGACGAACTCGCGCGCGCCGACGCTGAGGCTGGTGGCGGTCACGGCTTGATAGCGCGAGCCATTCGGCAGCGCGAAGGCGACGGCGACGTTGCGAAACTCGATGGCGTTGGCGGCGGCGGACCGCGCCGGCGCCGGGCGGCCTAGCGGCTCATCGTTCAATGGACGCTTCCCTGCTGCGATCTTGGGCTTTGGGGACGTGTTACAACCCTAACGGGTCGCGGCGCAAGGCAACGGGCCGGCAGGGCTGCGGGCGAGGACGAGCGCGCGGGGCCCCATCTATCCTCAAGGTCTCTTGTGGGTTCAGGCAAGGACGGTTTGGGCCAACGCGAGCTGCTGCAGCCGACAGCTCATTCAACCGCGCACGGGCGCAAGGCGCGCCAGCACCTGCGGCAAGCTTTCCGGCAGGTCCTCCGCGATCAAGCCCGGTCCAAACGCGGCGGCCGCGGCCCCATGCAGCCAGACGGCGGCACAGGCGGCCTCGAAGGCCGCCATGCGTTGCGCCATCAGCCCGCCGACGAAGCCAGCAAGCACGTCGCCGGCCCCGGCCGTGGCGAGCCAGGCCGGGGCATTGTCGTTGATGGCGGCGCGGCCATCGGGAGCCGCCACCACGGTGTCGGCGCCCTTGCTGATGACCACCGCCCCGCTCAGCTCGGCTGCCGCGCGGGCGCGATCGAGCTTCGAGCCGGGCAGTTCGCCGAACAAGCGCTTGAACTCGCCGTCGTGCGGTGTCAGCACGACCGGCGCCCGCCGCGCGCGTAGAGCGGCAAAGAGCGCTTGCCGCGCCGGCGGGGGCTCCCGATCGCGCACCACGAAGCCGAAGCCGACCGCGCGCACCTCGCCGTCCTCGGCGTCGACGGCAAAAGAGGTGAGGGCATCGGCGTCCAGCACCACCGCGGCCGGCGTCGCCAGCACGCTCAGCACGCTGGCGGCCGTGGCCCTGCCGACCCCGGCGCCGGGACCGATGAGCACAGCGTTGCGGCGCGCATCGCTCAAGAAGTCGGCGAGCTCGGCGTCGGAGGCCAGCGCCTTCACCATCACTGAGGTTGCGTGCGTGGCATTGATGGCGGTTGCCGCTGCGGATCCGACCAAGGTGACGAGCCCCGAGCCGATCCGCAAAGCCGCGCGGGCGCCGAGGCGGGCAGCCCCCGTGCTTTCGGCGGGACCGGATACGACCACGGTGTGGCCACGCTGGTATTTGTGGCCAGTTGCCCGCGCGCGGGGAAAGGCCGCGCCCCAAAGCGCGGGACGGTTGAGAAACGTGCGCGGGGCGATCGTTGCCAGCGTTGTTTCGGGAATGCCAATGTCGGCGAGCCTCACCTCGCCGCACAGCTCGCGCCCCGGCAGCAGCACATGGCCGGGCTTGAGGCGGAAGAAGGTGACCGTGCGCGTTGCCACAATGCTCGCGCCCTCCAGCGACCCGGTGCTGCCATTGAGCCCGCTCGGCACGTCGACGGCGAGGACGGTCTTGCCGCTGCCGTTGATGGCGGCCACGATCTGGGCGGCTGCGCCGTCTAGCGGCCGCGACAGCCCGGCCCCAAACAGGGCATCGATGATCAAATCACCGGCGCCGCCGATGCGATCGGAGGTCAACGTTTCAGTCAACGTCTCCGGCGCCTCGCCCCAACGCATCGCCATCGCGGCGGCATCGCCGTGAAGCGCCGCGGTGGTGCCGAGCAGCCCCAGGCGCACGCGGTAGCCCTGCTGGCGCAAGATCCTGGCGGCCACGAAGCCGTCGCCACCGTTGTTGCCCGGCCCACAGGCGACGAAGACGGCGGCCGGGCTCCCGAGCAAGCGCATCGCCTCGGCGGCCACCGCACGCCCCGCCCGCTCCATGAGCTGGAGGCCGGTCTGGCCGCCGGCGATGGCAAGGCGGTCGGCCTCGCCCATCTCCGGAACGCTTAGAAGTTCACAACCCTGCATGGCGGCGCATCATGCACCGACCGCCCCATCTCGCCAATCTCCCTCGCGGTTTGTGCCCACGACTTGGGCAATTTGCGCAGTTATTGGGCGCATTCTGGGCTAGCGCGCGGCGAGGTTGCCCTGTAGATACGCACAAGTCGTTCGTTGTCTGGAGATTTAAGCCAGCGTAATCCTTGGCACGCGGTGTGCTAAGGCCATTAGTCGACAGGCCAGTCTCGAGCACGGTCCTTTGGGAGCTTGAGGGAACGCATGAAGAAAATCGAAGCGATTATCAAGCCCTTCAAGCTCGACGAGGTAAAGGAGGCGCTGCAGGAAATTGGCTTGCAGGGCATCACCGTAATCGAGGCGAAGGGCTTTGGCCGGCAGAAGGGCCACACCGAGCTCTATCGTGGGGCGGAGTACGTCGTCGACTTCCTGCCCAAGGTGAAGATCGAGGTTGTGCTGGCCGACGACATGCTGGGCAAGGCGCTCGAGGCGATCCAAAAGGCCGCCAAGACGGGCCGCATCGGCGACGGCAAGATTTTCATCTCCACCATCGAAGAGGCAATTCGCATCCGCACCGGGGAGACTGGGGCGGACGCGGTTTGATTGCTTGGCACGATGCCCGTTCAGCCGGCGTGGGCTTGAGCAAGACCATTGAGTGAAGACAGGGGAGTAGCAATGGCAGATAGACCGAAGTCCGTTGGCGACGTTTTGAAGATGATGAAGGAAAAGGAAGTCAAATTTCTTGACCTGCGCTTCACCGACACTAAAGGAAAGATGCAGCACGTCACGGCGGATGGCTCGTGCGTCAACGAAGGAATGTTTGCGGACGGGTATGCCTTCGACGGCTCCTCGATTGCCGGCTGGAAAGGCATCGAGGCCTCCGACATGACGCTGATGCCAGACCCCGGCAGCGCCCACATCGATCCCTTCTTCGCGCAGACGACGATGGCGATCTTTTGCGACGTGCTTGAGCCGTCAACCGGTGAGATGTACGAGCGCGACCCGCGCTCGATCGCCAAGCGTGCCGAGGCCTATCTTAAGCAGACCGGCATTGGTGATAGCGTCGTGTTCGGTCCCGAGGCCGAGTTCTTCATCTTCGACGACGTGCGCTTTAGCACCGATCCTTACAACACCGGGTTCCGGCTCGACGGCAGTGAGCTGCCCTCCAACAGCGGCACGGACTACGAGATGGGCAACCTGGCGCACCGGCCGCGCACCAAGGGTGGCTACTTCCCGGTCCCGCCGGTGGACAGCGCCCAGGACATCCGCTCCGAGATGCTCTCGGTGATGGCCGAGATGGGCGTCACCGTCGAAAAGCACCACCAT
>Ga0134122_10004419_pt1 | contig 10437 bp, 8 predicted proteins | sample KB302_FD_96461 | JGI IMG/M metagenome (GOLD analysis project Ga0134122, IMG submission 96461) | Terrestrial soil microbial communities without Nitrogen fertilizer from Kellogg Biological Station, Michigan, USA - KB3-0-2 | ecosystem: Environmental > Terrestrial > Soil > Unclassified ... | reverse complement strand
GTTCACGGGTATCCTCCGAGTGCATGTTTCGCGCCCGCTCTCTTCCGTGGCCGATCCTTTTGACCTGGGGCCTCGCCGTCATCGGGGCGTCCTGTCGCCCCCGGCCCGAGGCCGCGCCGGGAATCGTGCCGGTGCCCCCGCCGATCTCCGCCCCCTCCGCGCCCTCGAGCCCGACGCCTTCGATCTCCGTCGTCCTTCCCGCCGGGGACGCCGAGCTCGAGGCCGCGATCCGCGGGGGCTCGTTCTTCCGTTGGGTCGCGCGCTCGGACTCGGAAAGGGCCGGCAGGCCGGTTCCGCGCGTCACCCTCGGCGTTTCTCCGGACGCGCGGGCGGACGTCCGGGTCGAGGTCGCGCGGCTTCCCGCCCCGGAACGTTTTGCCGCCCTCGCCGCGGATTTGCCGGTCCGCTTCGACGGGGATGCCTTCGAGCTGGGCGGCAGCCGCTATGCGAGCCCCGGGCAGACCCTCTCGCTGCGCCTGGTGCGCGCCGAGCGCCCGACCTGGCTGGTCGCCGGCCGGGACGCCGGGGCGCTCGGCCAGACGCTCGACGGGCTGCTCCCGGCGCTCTCCGGGATCGCGCGGCGCCGGGCCGCCGCGCCGCTCGGCGACTACCTGGTCCGCGAGACGCCCTGGCTCTCGCGCAGCGGCCGGTTCGTGCCCGCGGAGGCCCCGGGGAAGGGCTACAGGATCGACCCGGCGGGCGAGCGCGACACGATCGCGGCGCGCGACGCCGAGATCGCCCGGGCCGAGCCGATCCGGGTCGGCTCGATCGTCCTTCTCGTCCCGCCGGCCGGGCATTCCGGGCCGGCCGGTCCCGCAGCCTTGCCGCGCCGCGGGGAGCTCGCAGCCCTCGCCGCGGACCTCGACCGGACGGCGCGCGGACTCGCCATCCGGATTCCGTACGGCGGCGATCTCGGCGTCACCCTCGTTGTCGAGCCCGACCACGCCTCCCAGGCGCGCGACACCGGCGCGGTGGGCGCCGCGGTGCCGGGGGGCCGCGCGGACTTGGCGCTCGTCTACGCGGCCGAGGACCGGGACGCCTTCCGCTTCGCCCTCGCGCAGCTCTTTGTCGAGCGCTCGGGGCTGGCGCGCGGCTGGCCGCCGGAGCTCGCCGCCGGCGCCGCGCTCTGGCTCTCCCGCGGCTGGTACGGGCGCGACGCCGCGGCCTGGCTGCCGGCGCTCGCGCGGGCGGGCGGGTTTCCCTCCGCGGCGGAGCTCACCGCCGTGGAACGGGCGGAGGACGGCTCCGGCCCCCTCGCGACGCCGGTCGCGGCGGCCCTGATCGACAGGCTGCCGGGCGCGGATCTGGCGGCCAAGCTCGCGGGCGGCCCCCCGGATCGCGCGCGGGTCTCGAAGCTGCTCGCCGAGATCGCCGCCTCCGCCCTGGGCTCCCGGCCCCGGGAGGATCCGGCCGCGGGCGCGCGGAGGCCCCTGCCGCGCTTTTTCCGCGGCGTCTCGTTCGCGATGCTCAACTCGGTCGACGGCGGGTATCACGCGCCGAGCGTCGGCCGCGAGCTCGACCGGCTCGCCGGGCTCGGCGCCGACGCGGTCTCGCTGATGCCGTTCGCCTACGAGCCGGATCCGCACGCGCCGGAGCTGCAGCTGCTCGCCTCGAGCCCCGCTTCCGAGACCGACGCCGGCCTCGTCCACGCCGCGCGCCGCGCCCACGAGAGGGGCTTCCGCGTGCTCTGGAAGCCGCACGTCTGGGTCGGTCGCGACAGTTGGCCGGGGGACGTCGAGATGAGCAACGCCGCGGACTGGCGAGCCTGGCTCGCGGCCTACCGGCGCTACGTCCTCCACCAGGCGTTCCTCGCCGCCTGGGCGAAGGCGGACCTGTTCGCGGTCGGTACCGAGCTCGACCGGACCTTCGCGCGGGAGGCCGATTGGCGCGATCTGATCGCCGCGGTGCGCCTCGTCTATCCGGGCCCGGTGACCTACGCCGCGAACTGGGATCGCGCGGAGGGCGTGCCGGTCTGGGACGCTCTCGACGCGGTCGGCGTCGACGCCTATTTCCCGCTCGCGCCGGGGGAGTCCGCCACCGACGCCGAGCTGGCCCTCGGCGCGCGCGAGGTCGCGCGCCGGCTCGCGGCGCTCGCCGCCCGGGCGGGCCGGCCGTTGCTCCTGACCGAGGTCGGCTTTCCCGCCCGCCGTGCCGCCTGGCGCGCGCCGAGCGTCGAAGGCGGCACCTATGCGGAGACCGATCAGGCGCGCGCCTACGCCGCGCTCTTTTCCGCGCTCGAGCGGCCCCCCTGGCTCGCCGGCCTGTTCGTCTGGAAGTCGTTCAGCGACGAGGCGGGAGCGGGCGGCGCCGAGCCGGACTTCCGCTTCCTCGGCCGGCAGGCGGAGGGCGCGATCCGGGCCTACTACGGCGGCGGCTGACATAATGACCACCTGATGCACGACGACCTCTTGAGCACCGCCGTCGCGGCGGCCGAAGCGGGGGCGGGGATCCTCCGCCGCTACTTCCGCTCCGGCGATCTCGACGTCCGGAAGAAAGGGGACAACGACTTCGTCACCCGCGCCGACGCCGAGAGCGAGGCGGTGATCGTGGCGCGGATCCGCGACAGCTTCCCCGACCACCAGGTGCTCGCCGAGGAGCGCGGCCGGGACCGGGGCGGCGCCTCCGATCTCGAATGGGTGATCGACCCTCTCGACGGCACGACGAACTTCCTCCAGGGCCTGCCGGTCTACTGCCTCTCGATCGCCTGCCGGCGGGGCGCGGAGCTGCTCGCCGGCGTCGTGCTCGATCCGGAGGGCCACAACCTGTTCACCGCCGTCGCGGGCGGCGGCGCCCGGTGGAACGGCGCGCCGATGGCGGCCTCGCGGCGCCCGGGCCTTCGCGGCTCCTTCCTCGCGACCGGCTACCCCTGGCGCGCCCACGGCACCCTCGACCTCTATCTCGAGGCCTTTCGCGACGTGTTCCTGGAGGTCCGGGCGATCCGGCGCTGCGGCGCGGCGGCGCTCGACCTCGCCTATACCGCGGCCGGCGTCTACGACGGCTTCTTCGAGTTCCGGCTCTCGCCGTGGGACATCGCGGCGGGCGTCCTGCTGGTGCGCGAGGCGGGGGGCGTGGTCACGGACGTCGACGGGGGAGACGGCTCGTTCGCAAGCGGCAACGTGGTCGCCGGCGGGCCGGGCGTACACGCCGAGCTGCGCGCCGCGATCGCGCGCCACGCGAGCGAGGCGATCCTGGCCGGGAGGAACGAAGCCGAACGGATTTCGGTGTGAGCAAACCGGAACGCCCGCGCCGCCGGCCGTCGCTCGGGACCTCCGCCGGGCCGCCACCGGGGCCCTGGATCGTCGAGGTCCAGATCCATCCGGCCGATGCGCGCAAGCGGGTCCGCTACCTCTTCCTCTCCCGCGTCGGCCTGACCGTGGCGTCGGTGCTGATCCTCGGCTATCTCTTCCTGGTCTCGCTCGGCACCGCGCTCGCGCGCGACGTCTGGCGGGCGATCTTCGGCAACGTCGAGATCCGGACCCTGACGCTCGAGCGGATGCGCCAGGGCGACCGGCTCGAGGCGCTGGTCGGCGAGCTCGGCGCTCTCGAGCAGCGCACCAAGGGGCTCCGCATCCAGCTCGCCGAGCTGCGCCTCGCCTACGGGCTGCCGGTTCGCCGCCCGGAGGTTCTGCCGCCGCCGCCCGAGGACGACGAGTCGATCTACGGCGGGGCGATCACCCAGGGCGAGCGGATCCGCGCCGTCATCGAGCGCCATCTCGCGGCCCTCGACCGCGGGCTCGCCGAGGTGCGCGCGTTCGAGGCCGCGCATCCCGCCGAGGTCGGCTCCGTTCCCTCGCGCTGCCCGCTCGAAGGCGAGGACCTGGTCCTGATCACCCCGTTCGGCAACCACCGCAACCCCTTCACCAAGGAGCTCGAGTTCCATCCCGGGGTCGATTTCGCGGCGCCCGAAGGCACCCGGGTCAACGCCGCGGCCGATGGGGTGGTCGCTTTCGCCGGCCAGGTCCCGCTCGGCCGGAGCCCCACCTGGTACCGGCTCGGCCAGGTCGTCGTGCTCCGTCACGGCGACGCGTACGCCACGGTCTACGGCCAGCTCGATCGCAGCGACGTCCGGCCAGGGCAGCAGGTGCGGCGCGGCGAGCAGGTGGGCGCCGTCGGGCGCACCGGCTGGGCGCTCGCTCCGCAGCTGCATTTCGAGGTCCGGCGGCGGAATCGGGAGGGCGAGCTGGCCCCTGTCGACCCGCGGATCTACATGTTCGACCGCCACTGGCGCGACGAGGAGAGCCTGCTGGTCCGGGCGACCTCGAATCCCTGGGCGCCCCGCGGCTCCTGGGAGCCGGCCCCCGGTGTCCGCTAGAATTCCGCCATGACATCCAATCGCCGGGCCAGCGACCGGGTCATCCGGCGGGTGCCGGTCCGCTTCTGGCGCGTCGGCCAGGAGCGCACGACGACCGGCTATACGACGAACATCTCGGGCACCGGGATGTACGTCGTCACCCACCAGCCGGCGCCGCGCGGGGCGCGGATCCGGGTCGAGGTCCTCGACCCGCGCTGCGGCTTCATCGTCGAGGCCGAGGTCGCGCACGCGCATCGGGTGAGCACGGAGATGTCGGCGCTCGGCCTGTCGGGGATGGGCGTGCGTTTCCTGCCGGTCGCGGATCTCGTTCGCGAGCTGTTCCCGGAAGCGACCCAAGTCGTCGAGCGGCCGGCCGAGCCGACCCCGCCCGAGCCGGCCGTCGCGGCCACGGCGCCCGGCGCAGCCGCGCCGCCGGGCGCGGCGCCGATCGGGGCGCGCTCGCCGTACCAGGTGCGCTTCTCCTCGGTCGAACAGTTCGACGCGGTCTATCAGCGGGACTTGAGCCAGGGCGGGCTGTTCGTCGCGACCCGCGACCCGGCGCCGATCGGCGCCACCGTGGAGATCGACCTCTACCTGCCCGCGCCGCTCCTCGGCACGGTCCGCCTGAGGGCCCGGGTCGTCCATCGGATCGAGCCGCAGACCGCGGAGGGGCTCGGGGGGCCGAACCTGCTCGCCGGCATGGGCGTCGAGATCCTCGATCCACGCGGGACCCTCGGCGCCCTCGATCCCTTCCTGAAAGGCTACCCGAGGAAGACCGACTCGCCGGGCTGAAGCGGGGCGCAAGCGAGCCCGGCGCGCGCCGGGAAGCTCCGGGACGAGGCGGGCGGAATCAGCGATCGGCCGGGACGGTTAGAATGGAGGAGATTCGAAACCGCCGCGCCCGTCGCGGCAGGAGGAACAGACCGTGCCCTACAGCCCACTTCTCGTTCGACCGATGCGCGAAGAACTCTCCTCGATCGGCGTCCAAGAGCTGCTGACCGCCGCCGACGTCGACCAATGGATGAGCGAAACGTCGGGCACCGCGATGCTCGTCGTCAACTCCGTCTGCGGCTGCGCCGCCGGCATGGCCCGCCCGGGAGTGCGCGCGGCCCTCGAGAGCGAGCACCGGCCGGACCGCGTCGCGACGGTCTTCGCCGGCCAGGACCTGGAAGCCACCGCCCGCGCCCGCGGCTACATCGCGGACATCCCGCCGAGCAGCCCGTCGATCGCCCTGTGGAAGGACGGCGAGCTGGTCTACTTCCTGCCCCGCCACCGGATCGAGGGGCGCTCCGCCGATCAGGTCGCTGCGGACCTCCAGGCGGCGTTCGCCGAGCACCGCGCGGTCGTGGCCTGACCTCTGGATGGGAACCTTCCACCAGGGCAGGGACCCGCTGCACGGCATCACGGTCGTGGTCGAGACCGACGGGCCGGAGCTCTACGTCGGGCGCTGCGACGACGTCGACGAGCGCGGGGTGATCCTCCATGACGCCGACGTCCATCGCGGCGGCGAAGGCGAGGCGCCGCGCGCGAAGTACCTCGAGAACGCGACCCGCTTCGGCGTCTGGAAGAAGTTCGACCGCATCGTCGTGCCGCGCGCGCGGGTGACCGCGATCCGCCGGCTCGGAGAGCTGTAGCCGCCGTGCGCTGGGGGAGCGCGGGCGCCGCGGGCGCCGCACTCGCGGTGATCGCCGGAGCGTTCGGCGCCCACGCGCTGGCCGAGCGTCTCGACGCCCATGCGCTCTCGCTCTGGGAGACGGCGGCGCGCTACCTGATGTACGCGTCGCTGGCTCTGATCCTCGTCGGGCTCGCCGCAGCCGGGCGCCCGCATCCGCTGCTGCCGGCCGCCGGTTGGGCGCTCGCGCTCGGCGGCGCGGTCTTCTCGGGCTCTCTCTTCGCCCTCGCCCTCGGCGCGCCGCGGACGCTCGGCGCGGTGACGCCGCTCGGCGGCCTCGGCATGATCGGCGGCTTCCTGCTCTTGGCGCTCGCCTTGCGCCGGTAGGATAGGGTCTCTCCACGAAACAGCGCGCCGGGCCGCCTCGACGCGCTTCCTCACCCTCTCCAGGAGCCCATCGCATGTCCCACGGACGTTTCCGCATCCCCACGCCCGCGAACGAGCCGGTGCGCGCCTATGCGCCGGGCTCGGCCGAACGGGCGTCGCTCAAGGCCCGCCTCCAGGCGGTGCTCTCGGAAGAGATCGAAATCCCGCTCGTCATCGGCGGCGAGGAGGTCCGCCCGGGCGATCTCGGCACGGCCGTCTGCCCGCACGACCACGGCCACGTGCTCGCGAAGTTCCATCAGGCCGGCCCGGCCGAGGTCGAGAAGGCGGCCCGGGCCGCCCGCGCCGCCTGGCACGACTGGTCCGAGATGGCTCCGGAGGACCGCGCCGCCGTCTTCCTGCGCGCCGCGGAGCTGCTCGCCGGCCCCTGGCGCGACGCCTCGAACGCCGCAACCATGCTCAATCAGTCGAAGAACGTCTTCCAGGCCGAGATCGACTCCGCGGCCGAGCTGATCGACTTCTGGCGCTTCAATCCCCATTACATGGAGGTGCTGACGTCGGATCAGCCGATCTCGTCCCCCGGGGTTTGGAACCGAGTCGAGTACCGCGCTCTCGAGGGTTTCGTCTTCGCCGTCGCGCCGTTCAACTTCACCTCGATCTCGGGCAACCTGCCGACTTCGCCCGCGCTCATGGGCAACACCGTGCTCTGGAAGCCGGCTTCGACCTCGGTGCTCTCGAGCTGGGTGCTGATGCAGATCCTCGTTGCCGCCGGCCTGCCGCCGGGGGTGATCAACTTCCTGCCGGGCAAGGCGAGCAAGGTCGGCGATCCGGCGCTCTCGCACCCCGACTTCGCGGGCATCCACTTCACCGGCTCGACTCCGGTCTTCCACCAGATGTGGAAGACGATCGCCGAGAACCTGCCGCGCTACCGCTCCTATCCGCGGATCGTCGGCGAGACCGGAGGCAAGAACTTCGCGTTCGCCCACCCCTCGGCGAACGCCGAGGCCTATGCGACGGCGCTCGTCCGCGGCGCCTTCGAGTACCAGGGGCAGAAGTGCTCGGCCAGCTCGCGCGCCTACGTGCCGCGCTCGCTCTGGCCGGCCGTCCGCACGAAGCTCGCGGAGCAGCTCGGAGCCGTCCGCATGGGCACGCCGCTCGACTTCCGGAATTTCGTCTGCGCGGTGATCGACAAGAATTCGTTCGACCGGATCCGAGGCTACATCGACTTCGCGAAGAGCTCCGGCGAGGCGGAGGTGATCTTCGGCGGAAGCTGCGACGATTCGGTGGGCTACTTCGTCGAGCCGACCGTGGTGCAGACGACGAATCCGCATTTCAAGCTGATGGAAGAGGAGATCTTCGGTCCCGTGCTGACCCTCTACGTCTACGAGGACGCGGACTTGGAAGCTGCCCTCGATCTCGTCGACACGACGAGCCCCTACGGCCTGACCGGCGCGGTCTTCGCCGAGGACCGCGGCGCGATCGCGCACCTGACGGCGAGGCTCCGCCACGCCTCGGGCAACTTCTATGTCAACGACAAGTCGACCGGCGCGGTCGTCGGCCAGCAGCCGTTCGGCGGCGCCCGCGCCTCGGGCACGAACGACAAGGCGGGCTCGATGGCGAACCTGCTGCGCTGGACCTCGCAGCGCGCGATCAAGGAGACCTTCGTGCCGCCGACCGACTTCCGCTATCCCCACATGGCGGAGGAGTAGATCGGACGAGAGCAAATGCGACAGGGGCACGATCGAGCCGCGCCCCTGTCTTTTTGCGCTTTGACGCGCGAGGGTTCTCCGCTCCTCAGCCCGGCGGGAAGAACCCGTTCTTCGCCACCGGCACGCAGAGCTTGGTCGTCGCGCCCGCGAAGACGTTCTCGGCCGGCAGGTTCATCGCGCGCAGCACCGGATTGAGGTGGTTGAGCACGACCGGCTGGTTGAGCGGCGGCGCCTGCACCGGGTAGCACAGGACGTCGGAGTACGCGACGATCGTCGCCACCGCGTCCGGCGGCGCTTGACCGTTCTTCTTCACCGGCACGCACAGCTGGGGGTCGGGCGCGGTCGAGAACACCGCTTTCTGCCCGGGCATGGCGGCGTAGAGCGGATTCAAATGGTTGAGGAAGATCGACTGCCCGCCCGCGTGGACCGTGGGCTCGAAGCGGTAGCACTTGACGTCGAGCCACCGGATCAGCTGGGCGACCGCCATGGGGAGGACCTGGTTGTTCTTGCGCACGGGCACGCAGAGCTGTTGCGGCTCGCGGATCGTGCCGTCGACCGCGGGGCCGAGCAGCGGCGGGATCTCCGGGTTCAGGTGGTCGAGATGGATGTCGAGATCGAGGGACGGCCCGGTGATGCCATAGCATTTCCAATCCACGAAGCGGATGAAGGGCAGAACGTTGTCCGGCGGCGGGATCTGGTTCTTCTTGACCGGAACGCACAGCTCTTGGGGCTTTTGCAGGATGACGTCCTCGGGCGGCAGACCCTTCTCGACGAAGTAAGGGTTCAAATGATCGAGGTGGAGAGGCACGTTGAGCGGCGGCTGGTCGTCCAACGCGTAGCAGCGGACGTCCAGGTTGGCGACGAAGTCCTTGGGCGTCGGCAGGGGCTGCGCGGCGACGGCGGCCGGCAGGGCGACGGCTGCGAGCGCGAAGCATCCGAGAATGCGGAGCCGATGGACGGATTTGGACATTGCAACCTCCAGGCTGCTCGGCAGAGCAGCGGTCTCGGGAAGCTCGGCGGCCACCGCGCTTCCACTGCGTTCGAGGCCATGGCGGTCGAAGGTCGGGATTCGCCGCGGGACGAATTCCCTTGACGTCTACAATTCTTCGGTGCGCGCGGGCCGGCGAGCGGGACAACTCGCCGCGGGCGCAGGCGGGCGCATAGAATCGCGCGCCGATGACCACTCCCGAGAGCTTTTCCGCGCCGCCCGCTCCCGCGCACGGGGGCGACCGGATCGGCTTGGCGCTCGCGCGCGAAGGCGTGCGCTTCCTCTACACGCTCTGCGGCGGCCACATCGCGCCGATCCTTGTTGGCGCCAAGCGGGCGGGCATCCGGGTGATCGACGTCCGCGACGAGGCGAGCGCGGTGTTCGCGGCGGACGCGACGGCCCGCCTGACCGGGGTCCCCGGGGTCGCCGCGGTGACCGCAGGGCCGGGCGTCACGAACGCGCTCACGGCTCTCAAAAACGCGCAGCTCGCCGAGGTGCCGCTGCTCCTGATCGGCGGCGCGACCGGAACCCTTCTGCGAGGCCGCGGCGCGCTCCAGGACATCGATCAGCTCACCCTTCTCGACAGCGCGGTCAAGTGGCTCGGCAGCTGCGAGCGGGTGCGCGAGCTCGCCCCCGCCGTTCATCAGGGCTTCACGATCGCGCGCGCCGCCGTGCCCGGCCCGGTCTTCCTGGAAACGCCCGTCGACCTCCTCTACGGCGAGGAGCTGGTGCGCGACTGGTACCGGGCGGCGGCGGGGAAGGGGAGGGACTGGAAGAGCCGGCTGCTCGGAACCTACCTCGGCCGCCATGCGGACCGGCTGTTCCGCGGCGCCGGCGCGAAGGAAGGCGCGCCGCGCCGGCCGTCGACCCCCGTGCCCTCGCGCGCGCGCCTCGGCCGCGCCGCGACTCTCTTGGCGAAAGCCGAGCGGCCGGTGCTCGTCGTCGGCAGCCAGGCCGTCGCCACGTTCGGCGAAGTGCCGCGGATCGCCGCGGCGGTCGAAGCTCTCGGGATTCCGGTCTACCTCGCGGGGGGAGCGCGCGGGCTGCTCGGCGCGCGGCACGCGCTCCAGCTGCGGCACAAGCGGAAGGAGGCGCTCCGCGAGGCCGACCTCGTGATCCTCGCCGGCCAGCCGATCGATTTCCGGCTCGACTACGGCCGCCAGATCGGCCGCGGCGCGAAGCTCGTCGCGATGGCGCGCTCGACCGAGGGGTATGCCAAGAACCGGAGACCGACGCTCGCGATCGAAGGGGATGCCGGCCTCGCGCTGATCGATCTCGCCGAAGCGGCAGGGCCGGCCGGTCGAACGCGCTGGGGAGCCTGGCTCGGCCAGCTGCGCGCCCGCGACGAAGAGCGCGAGCGCCAGATCGACGAGGGGGCGGCCGAGCGGCTGCCGGGCGGCGTCAATCCGCTGCGCCTCTGCCGCGAGATCGACAAGGCGCTGCCCGACGATTC
>Ga0134122_10004418_pt1 | contig 10438 bp, 10 predicted proteins | sample KB302_FD_96461 | JGI IMG/M metagenome (GOLD analysis project Ga0134122, IMG submission 96461) | Terrestrial soil microbial communities without Nitrogen fertilizer from Kellogg Biological Station, Michigan, USA - KB3-0-2 | ecosystem: Environmental > Terrestrial > Soil > Unclassified ... | reverse complement strand
TACAACCTGATTGCGGGCTCAATGTATCACGACACACACGGCGCGACAAAATATTTTTGTGTCGAGCATACAAGTGACACCCAGCACCAACTTAAATGATTCTTGCGAATGTGAAGTGAAAACCGGATGCTCGGTTTCGCACGCGCCGTCACTGTGCTGTAATCTGTTGTCATAAGCACCTGTTGGAGGTGGCCAGTCATGCGTAAGACAATTGGAGTTCTAACCGGAGGCGGTGATGTGCCGGGGTTGAATCCCTGCATCAAAGCGCTGGTCTATCGCGCAATCGATGAAGGGTACGAAGTGCTCGGCATTCGGCGAGGCTGGGGCGGATTGCTCCAGTTCAATCCCGATGAGCCCGGCAGCTTCGCCCATCATTTCTTACCGCTCGACAAGCAGGTCGTTCGCACGATCGATCGCACCGGCGGAACGATGCTGCACACCAGCCGCACCAACCCTTCCAAAGTGAAACCAAAAGACGTACCCGAGTTTCTGCGGGACCCTGCCAATTCCGGAGCCGGCGGCGACCTTAGCCCGCGAGATTTCACTCCACATGTACTGAGGAATCTCGAGAGCCTCGGCGTGGAAACTCTCGTCCCCATCGGCGGCGACGATACGCTCAGCTACGGCGAGCGCCTGCACCGCGAGGGCTTCGCAGTCATTGCCATTCCCAAAACGATGGACAACGATGTGTTCGGCACCGACTACTGCTTAGGTTTCAGCACCGCGGTCAGTAGAAGCGTGCAGTTCATTCATCAGCTCCGCACAAGCTCCGGCTCGCACGAACGCATTGCCGTTGTCGAGTTGTTCGGACGCAACAGCGGCGAAACAAGCTTGATCAGCTCGTATCTGGCGGGCGTCGATCGCGCGTTGATTTCAGAAGTGCCATTCGACCCCGAAAGGCTCGCGAGACTTGTGATGCAGGATAAGCGCGCCAACCCGAGCAACTACGCAATGGTGACCATCAGTGAAGGAGCTCAGATGATCGGCGGAGAGATCATCGAGTCCGGCGAGGCCGATGCGTACGGGCATCGAAAGCTCGGCGGCATTGGTTTGCTGGTCGGCGAGAAGCTGAAGAAGCTGACCGGCGAGGACATCGTGTATCAGCAGATCGCTTACTTGATGCGCTCGGGCGCGCCGGACGCGGTCGACCTGATGGTCTCGGTCAACTATGCGCACATGGCGATGGATTTGATTCTCGACGGGGCGCGTGGCCGAATGTGTGCGTTGCGGGATGGAAATTACACGCACGTTCCAATCAGCACGATCACCAGCAGCGTCAAACGAGTCGACGTCGATGAGTTGTATGATTCAGAACAGTATCTGCCGAAGGTCCGCCGCGTGCTCGGCAAGCCGATGTTCTTGTATTGATCGGCGATGAAGCATGCACGGTGTGTGGCGATTCCCCGTACGCTCGTGATATCTTGGCGCTGGGAGAATGCGAATGTCGACAACGCAGCGAGTCAGACAGAAGAGCGGTCCGAGGGAAGCCAGACTGGATGTGCGGCTGAACCAACGCGCCAAAGAAACCATCGAGCAAGCGGCGGTGGCTTCTCATCAAACCGTCACCGACTTTGTCGTTACCAGTCTTCTGCGCGCGTCGAATGAAGTGCTGAAGCAGCATCAGACGATCAGGCTGACCACTCGCGATCGTGATCAGTTTCTTGCCGCACTGGACTCGCGCGAGCGTCCGAATCGCGCGCTTGGCAGGGCCTCGAAAGAATTCAAGCGCAAGTTCAAATAGAATGTGGCTAGTCCGCGACTCATCATCGAGAGGCTTGCTTCTAATCACGAGCGTGGCCAGTTTGATTGCGGCGTCGCTGAATTGAACGCGTACCTCCAGAGATATTCTGGCCAGCACGATCGCAAGGGAATCGGTAGAACTTACGTTGCCACCGAAGCGGGCAATAATCGAATCCTTGGGTTTTACACGATTTCAAGCGGGGCCGTCGCGTTTGACGTGGTTCCTGAGAATCTTCCGCATCATCCCGTTCCAGTTGCTCTGATTGGCCGTCTTGCAGTGGACAAAAACGCTCGCGGCTTGAGGCTCGGTGAAACTCTTTTGATGCACGCGCTTCGGGCAGCTCACGCCGCCTCAGAGTCCGTAGCAGTTTACGCGGTGGTCGTAGATGCGTTGAACGAGCAGGCAAGAACTTTCTATTTGAGGTATGGCTTCAAAGAACTCGCAGACGATCATTTTCACCTTTACCTGCCGATGAAGGTAATCAGCAAGTTGGGCTGGTGATCGTTCAGGAGGCTTTTGGGATGACCCTTTCCGCCATCGACTGGATCATCATGCTGGTCTACTTCGTGTTTGTGCTGGGCATTGGCTTCATGCTCCGGCGCTACATGAAAACCAGCACTGACTTCTTCTTGTCCGGACGCTCGATTCCAGCCTGGATAACAGGTCTCGCATTTCTATCGGCGAATCTCGGCGCGCAGGAAGTGATCGGCATGGCAGCATCAGGCGCCAAGTACGGCATCGCGACCAGTCACTTCTATTGGGTCGGCGCGATTCCCGCGATGGTCTTCGTCGGCGTTTTCATGATGCCGTTCTACTACGGCTCACGAGCGCGCTCCGTCCCCGAATACCTGAAGCTGCGCTTCGATGAAAAAACACGCGGGCTCAACGCGATCTCATTCGCGACGATGACGATCTTTTCGTCAGGCATCTCGATGTACGCAATGGGCCTGCTGCTTCAGACTCTGCTCGGCTGGGATTTCAACTTCAGCGTGCTGGTCTCGGCAGTGATCGTGCTGATCTACATTTTTCTCGGCGGACTGACTTCCGCAATCTACAACGAGGTGCTTCAGTTTTTTTTGATTGTTCTCGGATTCCTGCCGCTGGTGTTCCTTGGATTGAAAGACGCGGGAGGCTGGTCGGGTCTTCAAGCGAGGCTCGGCGTCGTCGCGACTCAGCACGGATTTGGCTCGGGCGCCTGGAGTCACTCCTGGCAATACATGGGAAGCGCGTCGTCTAATCCGATGGGAGTCGAATGGTTTGGAATGGTGATGGGGCTCGGCTTCGTGCTGTCGTTTGGTTATTGGTGCACAGACTTCCTTGTCGTACAACGGGCCATGGCAGCCAATTCTATGTCAGCGGCCCGGCGCACCCCGTTGATCGCCGCCGTTCCGAAGATGTTCTTTCCGTTCCTGGTGATCCTTCCCGGGATGATCGCGATTGCGTTGACGTACCAGGCAGGCGGCAGCGGATTTACTCTGCCGGCAAAACCGGACGGCTCACTGAACTATGACATGGTGATACCGATGATGCTCGGGCATTACTTTCCATCGGGTCTGTTGGGTGTAGGACTAACAGCATTGTTGGCGAGTTTCATGTCGGGTATGGCGGGCAACGTTACGGCTTTCAACACCGTGTGGACCTACGACATCTATCAGTCATACATCAAACGCGGCGCAAGCGACCGGCACTATTTGATGATGGGGAGAATGGCGACTGTGTTCGGCATCGCGGTCTCGGTAGCGGCCGCGTATGTGGCGACTCGATTCAACAACATCATGGATATGCTTCAGTTGGTGTTCGCATTCGTCAACGCGCCGTTGTTCGCGACGTTTCTGCTTGGGATGTTCTGGAAGCGAGCAACGGGGCACGGAGCGTTTCTCGGATTGCTATCGGGCATGCTTGCGGCCGCGATTCATCACGAATTGACGCTGCCGATGCACGCGGTTGCCGGAGTGAAGGGCGGATGGTTTGGCGCGACTCACATCTATCCGAGCGAGATGGCTCAGAACTTCTGGACGGCGATCTTCGCGTGGACCACTTGCTTTGTGGTTACGATACTCGTCAGTCTCGCAACAAGAGCTCGCGAGGAGAAGGAACTGGTAGGGCTGGTGTATTCGTTGACCGAGCGCCCGAAGGAAGAACGCCTCTCGTGGTATCAGCGCCCGGCTATTCTGGGAATGATTGTGTTATTGATGACGCTGGCGCTGAACATTATCTTTTGGTGAGCGAGGAGCAAGAATGGGACTCGACATAAGATTGCCGATCGGAGCGATGTTCACGGTGTTTGGATTGCTGTTGGTTATTTACGGAGCCGTTAGCGACAAGTCGATCTATCAGCGCTCGCTTGGAATGAACGTCAACCTCGAGTGGGGCGCGGCGCTTCTGATCTTTGGCGTTGTGATGCTGTTGCTGGCGCGCCGGTCGTCTGCCAAGTCTGACGACTCTGAACACTCCGGCAATCACAAAAATTGATGAGCAAGTTCGAATCCCTTCGAAGCGGAGGCGCTAGAATCTATCGGGCTCCCGGGCGCGTCAACCTGATCGGAGAACACACCGACTACAACGACGGATTCGTGATGCCCGCGGCGATCGATCTCTACACACACGTGGCGATTGAGCCTCGCGACGACCGCACATTGTCGATTCACTCCGAGGACTTTTCCGAGAGTGTTGAGTTCGATCTCGACGAACCGGCTCCGCGAGCCAGCGGACATTGGAGCGACTACGTCCGTGGCGTAGCCGTCATTCTTGAACACGCCGGATACAAATTGCGCGGCGCCAACCTCGCGATCAAGAGCGACGTGCCGATCGGCGCCGGTTTGAGTTCATCCGCGGCGATCGAAGTGGCGGCGGGCCTTGCGATGCTCGAAAACTCAGGCATTGAGATCGATCGAGTCGAGCTTGCCAAATTGTGCCGGCAAACTGAAAACGAATTCGTGGGCATGCGATGCGGGATCATGGATCAGTTCATCTCGTGTTGCGGAAAGGCAGGGACCGCGTTGATGCTCGATTGCCGTTCGCTCGAATATCGCTTGCTGCCGATTCCCAGTCACGCGCGCTTGGTTATCTGCAACACGATGGTGAAACACGAGCTTGCCGCGAGCGAATACAGCACCCGGCGAGCCGAATGCGAAGAGGCGGTCCGGCAATTCGCCGCTTGGTTGCCAGGCGTGCTAGCGCTTCGCGATGTGACGCTCGATGATTTCACTAGCTTCGGAGGTGATCTCTCAGACGCATTAATGAGGCGATGCCGGCACGTCATCAGGGAGAACGCCCGCGTAGCCGAAACAGCGATGGCATTCGAACTCGGAGATATCGACGCACTCGGCCCTTTGATGGCTGAATCACATCGCAGCCTCCGCGATGACTATCAGGTAAGCTGCGAAGAGCTGGACGTTATGGTAGAACTTGCAAGTCAGGTTGAAGGCGTCTACGGATCGCGAATGACCGGCGGGGGCTTCGGCGGTTGTACGATCAACCTGGTGAAAGCGGATCGGGTCGCGCAGTTTACGGAATCAATCACGCGAGGCTATCAGCAGGCCACAGGTATTTTGCCGCAGGTTATTGTGTGCTCGGCCGCGGGCGGCGCCAGGCGGATATCGAGAGCGCAAACTAACAGACTGACCTTGGAGGAATGAATGAGACGAGCATCTGTGATTCTAACGACGGCCGCGAGTCTGTTCGCGTCCGTCATCGGTAGCGCGCAACAGGATCCCGTCATTCAGCTTCTTCAAACTCTCGCCGATGCGGCCGGCCCGCCGGGTTTCGAAGAACCCATTCGCAAGATCATGGTCGAGCGCATGAAACCGTTCGCCGACAAGATCAGCTATGACGGACTCGGTTCGGTGATTGCGGTCCAGGGCAGCAGCGGGCCGCGAGTGATGGTCGACGCCCACATGGACGAGTTGGGCGGGATGATACGACGGATCACGCCTAACGGTTTCCTCACGATGCAGATGTTGGGAGGCTGGCTCGATCAAGCGCTGGTCGATCAGCGCTGGATCATCATCGGGGCGAAAGGTCCGATCCGGGCAGTCACGGGGATTCGCGATATTCACCTCGCTCCACAGGAAGAGCGAAACCGCGTTTATCCGCGCGATTCGCTTTTTCTGGATGTCGGCGCGAAGACCGAAGCCGAAGTGCGCGCGCTCGGTGTCGAACCCGGTGATCCTGTAGTTCCCGACGCGCCCTTCTTTGTGATGAATGGCACTAATAACTATGCCGGCAAGGGCTGGGATGACCGAGTCGGTTGCGCCGTGATAATCGAAACAATGCGAAGACTTGCCGGCGCGCCCCATCCGAATCAAATCTTCTACGCCGCGACTGTGCAGGAAGAACTTGGTGTCCGTGGCGCGCACACCTCGAGCGAGCTGATCAAGCCCGAGCTCGGCATTGCGATTGAAGGCGGGGTGGTGAAGGACGCCCCCGGCACGCATCCGGAAGAGTCGCAGGTGATACTAGGCAACGGGCCCGGGCTTTTTCTTTATGACAGCAGCGCGCTGCCGAATCGAAAGCTGGTCGCGTTTGTGAAACAGATCGCGGCCGACAAGTCGATCCCGCTTCAGTTTGATTTGGTGCAGGGGTACGGCGATGATTCATCCGAAATTCAAAAGAGCAACGGCGGCGTGCCGACGGTGAATCTGGTCGTGCCCGCGCGATACACGCACGCTCACAATGGTGTGATCAACCGAAGAGACTTCGATCAGATGGTCGAGTTGATGGTGGCGCTGTTGCAGAAACTCGATGCGAACGCAGTAGCGCGAATACGCGACTTCAGCTCGCAGTAGACAAACGCGGGTTCTGATTCCGGACGGAGGGAGTTCCCGAATGAAAAAGTTTTCATTGGTGTTGATAGGAGCAGTTGCCGTTCTTCTTGCGCAGGCAGAGCCGATTCGGAATGCTGCTCCGCTCGCGGAGCGATTGGGATTCAAATCAACCGACAAGATTCTTATCATCAACGTTGACGATGTGGGCAACAGCCACGCGGCAAACGCCGCCGTTATCGACGCGATGGAGAACGGGCTTGCGACCTCATCGACGATCATCGTTCCCGGTCCGTGGTTTCCTGAGATCGCCGCTTATGCGAAGTCTCATCCCAACTCCGACTTCGGCGTGCATCTAGCGCACACAAGCGAATGGAAGACGCTGAAGTGGGGACCGGTTGCCAGCAAGAGCGACGTGCCGGGATTGGTCGATCCTCAAGGTTACCTGTGGCCTGACATCATGGCCGTCTACAAAAACTCGACGCCCGAGCAGGCTTATATCGAAGCTCGCGCGCAGATCAAGAAAGCGCTTGACGCCGGCGTGGATGTAACTCACATCGACTCGCACATGGGTACCCTTCAATACAACGAGGCATACTTTCAAATCTATCGGCGGCTCGCGAAGGAATTCAATCTGCCGTTGAGGATGGGTTCTCAGGAACTGTTAGCGGCGCAGGGAGGCGGACATCAACGCGGGCAGTTGGACGTGGATGGAATCATCTGTCCGGACTACCTGATTCACGGCGATCGCAAACCGAAGGAGCCGATTCGCGATTACTGGAAGCGCTCAATAAGCGCGTTGAAGCCCGGAGTGACTGAGCTGTACATCCACGCGTCGGTTGCCGGTGATGAGATCAAGCACATCACCAACTCGTGGGAAGATCGAGCCGCCGAATACGAGTTGTTCACGAAGGACCCTGAGATACGGCGAATACTCGACGCGCAGGGCGTGAAGCGAATCGGCTATCGCGCGCTTCGGGACTTGCAGCGCAAGCGGTAAGGCAGTGGATAAAACGAAGAGTCCGGATGATTGTGCAGATTCAAAGTACTGCGTCCCGCTTGTCGATCGCAATCCGCGAAAGTTTGTGGATCTCTGGGAGTCATTGATTGAACCGGCTCAGCGTTATAGGATTGGGGTGTTTGGTTGGCCGATCAAATCCGAGTCAACCTTTTGGAGGGTCAATACCAGCACCAGCAAAAGGACAGAATCATGCGCGCAGAAGTATCTTTCCTCTTTCATCTTGAGGATTACTACAAAGTGGCCAAGGAAGCGCACATCGGGAATGGCGTTCGCTTCGAGGTCATTTTCAGCGAAACGCAGCGCAACTGGAGAAACGAGATCATTAACAGCGATCCTCGGCTGAAAGCTCGTAGTATTTTAGACGAAGGATACAATTGGCGTATTTATGTTTCATTAGATGAGGTAACTAACGAGGAGGACCCGCGAATCGAACAGGCGCGGCAGTTAATCCTTCGAGCGATCGTTCTATCCAGGATCATCCATCCAACACCCATCGCTACAGGCAGCCCCTGGATAAAGAGCTTCTATCCTGAAACTGACCCACCTTATCACCGCTGTGAATGTGGCGTAGGTCCTTACATCAGAGCATACACAGCACCGGCGCATGCGGAATTGACGATCACTCCAGACGACGCGGCGCGTATGGCGGAGTTCTGGGCGAGTTTTCAGAACCTTTTCAACAACGAAGAGAAGTATCGAAGAATTGTTCGCGCATTGAAGTACTTTGATGGTGGCTATCACTTATGGAATTCGGAATTCAGACACATGGTTTTTTGCGCGGCTTTGGAGTCTTTAATTTGTACTCAACGGGATTCGATTAAGGCGCAGTTCGCGCAACGACTGCCCCGTTTGACTCCCGAAGTAATAACCGAGAGACGAGCGCTCGCGATCTATTATCTACTTGACGACTTCAAGCACAGTGCATCTCCGTGGTTGATAGAAACGACAGATAGCAGGGAGATGGTTGCAGACAACGAGGAAAGACGCGATGGTGTTCTATGGGCAGAAGAGTCGTTGCGATTGCTCCTTCTACGGGCCGTGTCTGACCGATCCTTCGCTGATCTGCTGTCAGACAGAGCCGAATTTGCTCACCAATATCCCGTAGAAATTAGGAAGAGTTCGATAGGCGATTTCATCATTCGAGATCCAGGAGTGCGTGGCGGACGCCCGATCATTGATGGAACCGGAATCACCGTTAACCGAATCGCAACCTGGTACAATCTGGGTCTAAGACCGGAAGAGATCGCGGGCCGCATGGGGCACTTGTCCCTCGCTCAAGTCTACGCGGCGCTTGCCCATTACCACGCAAATCGCGATGAGATAGATGCTGAGATTGCTGCCGAAGAGGTTGAAGCGGACAGACTAGAACAGGAACACTACTTGTCTCTACCGAGCCGTTCGTGACGATTCGCCTATATCTTGATGACGACTCTTTAGACAAGGCTTTGGTCAAAGCCTTGCGCGAACGCGGAATTGATGTTGTCACGACAGTGGAAGTTGGCTTGGACGGGAGCGATGATGAAGAGCATTTGGCTTATGCCGCGGAACAGGGTCGTGTCCTGTGTACCTTCAACATCGGAGATTTCTGCCGCATTCATTCACAGTGGCTCTCCGAGGGTAAATCGCACGCCGGAATCATACTGGCCCAGCAACAGCGGCACCGAGACGTTGGTGACCGGCTACGGCGCATCCTCAAATTAGCCGCTTCCAAATCAGATCAGGATATGAAAGACTCCGTTGAATTTCTAAGTAAGTGGGGGTAATTGCCTCGTGACTGTGCCAACAGTACAACCATACGGTTCCTGGAAGTCGCCCATCACTTCTGATTTGATTGTTGCCAAAACAATCTCGCTCGGTGACATCGCGTTGGATGGCGACGATATTTACTGGATCGAGAGCCGGCCATCGGAAGGCGGGCGCAGCGTCATCGTTCGCCGAACCCGCGACGGCAGCATCGGTGACGTAATTCCGCCCGGATTCAACTCGCGAACAACGGTTCACGAATACGGCGGCGGCGCTTACATCGTCGATCGCGGCACGGTCTACTTTTCAAACTTCATGGATCAGCGTGTGTATCGCAAGCGCTCCGGTGAAGCTCCGCAGCCGATCACCGAACCCGGGAAGATGCGTTACGCGGATAGCGTAGTCGATCGCCGGCGCAATCTTATCTACTGCGTACGCGAGGACCACAGCGCGGGCGGCCGCGATGCGACCAACACGCTCGCGAAGATCGATCTTGACGGTGACACATTCGGCACTGTGATCGCCTCGGCAAATGATTTCTATTCATCGCCGCGGCTGAGCCCGGACGGGAAGCGACTCGCGTGGCTCACCTGGAGTCACCCAAACACGCCGTGGGATGGATGCGAGTTGTGGGTTGGCGAGCTGGACGAAGCCGGACGAATCAGCAGCAGCGAAATGATCGCGGGCGGCGAGACTGAGTCGATATTCCAGCCGGAGTGGTCGCCCGCCGGTGTTTTGCATTTTGTCTCGGATCAAACGGGCTGGTGGAATATCTACCGCGTAGCCGCCGGCGGAATCGAACCGTTGTGCGAGATGGAAGCCGAGTTCGGAAGCCCGCAATGGGCCTTCAGAATGTCGAGCTATGGGTTCGAGTCCGGCGAGCGAATCGTGTGCGCGTACTGTGAACGAGGCACGTGGCGGCTGGCGAGCCTCGACACTGCGACGCGAACGCTGCAAACCATCAATGTTCCGTACACTGAGATTGTCAGTCTTCGAGCGTCAAACGGCCGCGCAGTATTCAGCGGTGGATCGCCAAGCGAGTCGATGTCGATCGTCGAATGTGATCTTGCAACGAACAACACACGAGTGCTTCGCGCATCCAGCTCCGTCACGGTAGATCAAGCTTATCTCTCGATCCCACGATCGATCGAGTTTCCAACTGAGAACGGC
>Ga0134122_10004417_pt1 | contig 10439 bp, 10 predicted proteins | sample KB302_FD_96461 | JGI IMG/M metagenome (GOLD analysis project Ga0134122, IMG submission 96461) | Terrestrial soil microbial communities without Nitrogen fertilizer from Kellogg Biological Station, Michigan, USA - KB3-0-2 | ecosystem: Environmental > Terrestrial > Soil > Unclassified ... | reverse complement strand
TCTCGCCGCGGTGGTCGACATGCTGGAAATCCAGACCGCGGCGCTCGACGCTCCGGAGAGCGCCGAGCTGGTCGGCCATTGGCGGGAGATGTCGTATCGCAAGATCTTGATCTTGGCCTTGAAGGACCTACAGGGGGTCAGCCAGCGAGTTCCCGAGCTACGCCAAGGGAGTCTTTCTCTCGCGAAGCGTAGCGAGGTGCGTTCCTCGTGCGCCAAGGTCGCCAATGCGCTGGCGTTTTTCGCCGCCCGGGTCGCCGAGCATCCGGCACCGGGCACCGAATCCCGCGCGGAGGGCGCGTCGTGAGACGGTTCTCCGCCAACCTGTCGGCGAGCTTGCTCGCCGGCAGGTTGTTTCTTCTCTGGGGTCTCCTGGGGTCGGCGGTCTGGGCGCAGACGGTCTCGGTTCCTCCTTGCACGCCGCTTGAGCTCCGTGCGAAGGGAGTGACCGGGCGACCGCCCCTCCGGACCTTTTGGACGCTTCCCGGGGGCGGTCGCTCCCGCTCGAACCCGACCCTGTTCGATCCCGGGCGCCGACCGCCCGGCGTCTACAGAGCGACGTTTACCGCGGTCAACGGATTCGGTCGCGCTTCGCTCGGGGTCACCTTCGTGATCGAAGGGCTTCACTTCCGGGAAGCACTTTCCTACGAGAACCTCGGGGAACTTCAGATCCGGGTTGCGGTCTCGACCGAAGGGGCCGCCGAGCTTCAATGGATCTGGGGCGACGGAACGTCCTCGGCTTGGCTCCCCTTATGCGACGGAATCACTTTGACCCACCGCTACCCGAGGGCGGGCACCTACACGCTCCGCGCCCGGGCGCGCAACTGCCGCGACCCAATCCTCCAGAGCCCACCGGTTTCGGTCCAGGTCACGACCCTTCCCGACCCAAAGATCCTCGCCTTCGAGGCGCAGGGCTGCACGCTCGGTTTCTGCTTGTTCGCGCCGGGAGTGCCGATCCGTTTTGACCAGCGGTTCGAGGGAAGCCCTTCGGCGTATCTCTACGACTGGGACGGTAACGGCACGTTCGAGGAGGTAGCCGGTTCTCCGGTCGCCAACCATGCCTATCCGGCGCCGGGGATCTACACCCCGGTACTTCGAATCCTGACAGGCCGGCGTTCGGCGACGCTCCGGCATGCGGCACTGATCCTGGTGCAGTACCCACCCGAGCAGGAGTCTCCATAATGTTTTCCGGCCTTGCTATCGGGGACGAACGAAACGGCGAGCGGATTGTGCAGGCCAAAGCGCTCATCTACTGCACGCTTCCCCAGCGCCTCTGCGAGGTGCAATCCGTCACGCGCGTCGCGCGGACTTCCCCATCCGAACGAATGCGCGTTACGTTCAGCTCGGTCGATCCTCATGTGGCCATCGCTTTCGGAGCCGATCGGGCGTTGCTCGGATGGATTCAGACTCGCGGATTTCGAGACGGCATCGTCTCGCTCGAATCGCTCACCGATTTTTTCCGAGCCTTCGGCCTTGCCCGCGGTGGCCGAGAGTATCGGACCTTTCGCGAACGCCTGCGGCGTTTGGAGTGCCTATCTCTCACCCTTCATCTCGAAACCCCTCAGGAAGACGCCCGGGTGTATCTCCATCCGGTACGGGCCACTCGAATGCCGCGGGCGACTTCGGTTCTCGGCCCTGCGAGCCCCGCACCGCTCGTCCATAGCCGCGGCAGATACGGCTTTGAGCTCAACGGCGACTTCCATGCCTACCTGCGTCAGAACCCGGTGCCTCTCCCGCTTTCGCTCCTGCGCCACTTTCATAACCGACCGAAGGCCTGGGATCTTGCGGTCTTCGTGCTCTATCGCTGCTTTGCAGCTCGGGTGCCTTCCGTGGTTCCTTGGGCCGACCTCCTTTCCCAGATGTCGTCGGAGGATCACTATCCTCGACGCCTCAAACACTCCCTGGCGCAGATCCTTGCCGAGATCCGCCTCGTCTATCCCGATTTTCCTGTGCGCTTCCTACCGGGTTTCCACGGCTTGCACGTGGAGCCCTGGGGGGTGCGCGGTAGTTCACTTCGAATCTCCGAGAAAGACTCTCGGCGATGAACGGCGGTCGGCACGCTACGGAGACGCTGGCCGAAACTCTCGAAGAGCTCACGGGAGAGATTCGGTCGCTGGCGGAACGGCTGGCAGCTCTAGAGAGCGATCATTGCCCGCCTCCGACCGAGATTCTCACCGTGCCGCAGTTTGCGGCCAAGCATCCAACCTTCTCCGTGGGGCGGCTGCGTCGTCTGGTCTTTGGCCGTGAGAATAATGGCCTGACTGAATCCGGCGCCCTGCTTTGGCGCGGCCGGCTTCTGTTGCTCGACGAAGCCGCCTTCCTTAGGTGGTTTCACCGCTTTTCGTTCAGCGATCCTTTGCGTTCCTCAAGGAGCTTGCCCGTCGCCCGCCGGGGTCGACCCTCCCCCAGGGTCGGCCGCCATCGTTGAGATGGGTCGTTCAACTACTTCCTGGAACACCTCTGTGCTCAATACCGCTTGCTGCTCCTGCCCTTGCGCCAGGGTCTTGACTGCCGGATCAAGGAACTTCGCTGACATGCGCTCGCCGACCTCTCTCAAGTGCCCATTCGTCAGGTGAGCGTACCGGGCTGTCATCTGTGGCGTGCGATGGCCGAGCACTTGTTGGATTTCCCGGAGCGACGCGCCGCTCATCGCCAGGTAAGACGCTGCCGTGTGCCGCAGATCGTGAAATCGAAAGTCTTCGACTTTTGCGTTGCGAAGCGCCGTTTCCCAAGCCTTCCGCGGAAAGTTGGGGGCACCCCGTTCGGTCACGAAGACGAAGTCCCGATCGCTTTTAATCTCGCCGACGAAGCGCTCGAACCTTTTCACGAGGGAATCGACCATCGGCACGGTCTTTGGGTCGTCGTTCTTCGAACGCCGGAAGTGAATGAGGCCCTGCCTCAGATCGATATCGCGCCACCGGAGCGCTAGCAGCTCGCCCTCGCGCGCACCCGTTACCAGGGCCGCCAAGACCAATAGCTCCAGCCTGGGGTTCGCGCTCTGCTCGCAGCTTCGAAGGAGGGCTTCGAGTTCGGAGTCCGACAAGTGCCGAACCCGCCCCGAAGGCTCCTTGAGGCGGCGAAGTTTGAGGGCCGGATTCGCCTTTAGCCACTCCCAATCGCGCGTGGCGATCGAGAGCACATGGGACAGTGCCGCCACATAGCGGTTGACCGTCGCCGGTCGGACCGAGCGTGAGAGGTTTTCGCGTGCCGCGGCGATCGCCGGTGGGCGTAGGTCCGCCAGCGGGACCGTTCCAATCCGCTCCAACCACCAATCCAGCTGCCGGATGCGGTTAGGCCGGTCGGTCATCGCTACGCTCGGCAGATACTCTTCAACATAGCGACGGATCGCATCGCCAACCGTCGTTCGTTTTGCCCTCGGCGCGGGACGAGCCCGATCGCCAACCGAGAGTTCGCGCCCGGTCCGAACCGCGGCCTCGGCTTCCGTTCCCCATTGGCGTGCATCGGTTAGGCGCTCGAAGGTTCGGGTGATCGGGGCCGATCCGCCGAGGCGAACTTGGACCTGATAAACGGTCGAACCATTCTGCAGAACTCGGCGTCGGAAGGTAGGCATGTCACACATCCCCTCTAGAGAGTGTGACAAAATTGTGACGCGAAACAGGACTAAATGCAACCCTTGGATCTAAGTTGTTGATTCTATTGGTGGGCGGTCAGGGGCTCGAACCCTGGACCCACGGATTAAAAGTCCGTTGCTCTACCAACTGAGCTAACCGCCCGAAAGGCAGGAACTGCGAAGCGCGGAGTATAGAGGATGGCGCGCGGTCGAGTCGAAGTTGTTCGTCCTCTTATCGCTCGGCGAGGACTTGGGGGAGGCGCTGGCTGGTCAGGCGTTGGAGCGCCGGGTGGTTGCGGACGATGGTTTCTTCGCGGCGGGGGCCGGTGGAGGTGAGAACGATCGGGGTGCCCAGCTCCTGTTCGATGAGGTCGATGTAGTCTCGCGCCGCCTGGGGCAGATCGGCGTGCTCCAGGGTGCCGACGGTGGAGGTCTTCCAGCCCGGGACGGTGCGGTAGACGGGTTCGGCGCCTTCCAGCAGGTGGCGTTCGGCGGGGAGGGTTTTGACCACTTCGCCGCGGACTCGGTAGCCGGTGCAGATCGGTATCTCCGCCAGGGTGTCGAGCACGTCGAGCTTGGTGAGCGCGATGCCGTCGATGCCGTTCAGGATCTTGGCGTAGCGGGCGACCACCAGGTCGAGCCAGCCGCAGCGGCGGGGGCGGCCGGTGGTGGTGCCGAACTCGTTGCCCCGCTGGCGCAGGTACTCCCCCTCTTCGCCGGCCAGCTCGGTCGGGAACGGCCCTTCGCCCACGCGGGTGGTGTAGGCCTTGAGCACCCCCATCGCGCCGTGAATGCGGGTGGGAGCGACCCCCGTGCCGGTCGCCGCTCCGCCGGCGGTCGAGTTCGAGCTGGTGACGAAGGGGTAGGTGCCGTGATCGACGTCGAGCATAGTCCCTTGCGCCCCTTCGAACAGCAGGCACTTGCCGGCGTCGATCCATTCGTTCAACAGGACGGCGGTGTCGGTGATGCAGGGCCGCAGGCGCTCGGCCCAGGCACGGCATTGGTCGGCGAGCGAAGCCGGGGACGGGAGCGGATCGCCGCCCAGAGCGGTGATCTCGGCCTGGATGTGCGCGAGCTGGGCGCGCAGGCGATCTTCGAGGTCGGGCGCCGAGAGGTCGGAGACCCGGAGGCCGATGCGCGCCGCCTTTCCCTCGTAGGCCGGGCCGATGCCGCGCGAGGTGGTGCCGATTTTCTCGCGTCCCCGGGCGCTCTCGCGCGCCTTGTCGAGCGCGGCGTGGGGCGGCAGCAGGAGGTGGGCGCGGTTCGAGACGAACAGCCGGCCGTCGAACCGGACCCCCGCCTCGTAGAGCTTCGCCAGCTCGGCGAGGAAGGCATCGGGCGCGAGCACCATGCCATTGCCCAAGGCGCACAGCATGCCCGGATGGAGCACGCCGGACGGCACCAGGTGGAGCGAGAAGTGCTGATCGCGAAACTTGACCGTGTGGCCGGCGTTGTGCCCGCCCTGGTAGCGGACCACGGCATCGAACGCCGGGCAGAGAAGATCGACGATCTTGCCCTTGCCCTCGTCCCCCCATTGCATGCCGACGATCACCATGTTCGCCATGAGCCGGACCTCGAAGAAGAAAAACCTGGGGGCCGGACCTATCCCGGCGCCGCCTACGGAAGCGGGTGAGGCTAGCAGATGGGCCCGGGAGCGACAAGGGAATGCTACGATCCGCTTCATGGAGACCTTCCTTTCCGTCGGCGTAGTTCTCCTGCCGCTGGCCTACCTGGTGGTGGCCGCGGCGTACGGCTTTCTGTTCTTTTCCGTTCCCTCCAAAGCGAGCCGCTGGGCGACTCCGGCGCTGCTCGGCACGCTCGCCTTCCACCTGCTCTATCTCGTCGTCCTGGCGTATCGCTGGCACCAGTTTCCGGCGGCCACGGTGGCGCAGGCGCTGTCGATCATCGCGTTCGCGATCGCCGGGGTTTACGCCCTGGTCGAGTGGCTGGGACGCGAGCGCTCGACCGGCTTCTGGCTGGTCGGCCTGGTGTTCTTCTTCCAGCTCTTCTCCTCCCTGCTCGGCCGCCCGGTCCCGCCCGATCTCGCCCGGTTCAAGGACGGCGTGATCGCGATCCACATCTCGCTCGCGCTGCTCGGCTACACGGCGTTCGCGATCGCCGCGGGCTACGCCTTCCTGTTCCTCCAGCTCTACCGCGACCTCAAAGGGGGGCGCTTCTCGACCTTTTTCGGCAAGCTGCCGCCGCTCGAAGCGCTCGAACGGATGATGCTCGGCGCGCTGGTGACCGGTTTCGCCGCTTTGAGCGGCGCCGTGCTCAGCGGCATCCTGTTCGCGCAGCGGGAGTTCCCAGCGGTTTGGCATCACGATCCGAAAATCATCGCGACGGCGGCGATCTGGCTGCTCTACGGAGCGGCTCTCGCGCTCCATCGATTCCGTCGCTGGCAGGGCAAGCAGACCGCGATCGTGGCGCTCACCGGCCTCGGCGCGATTCTGTTCTCGCTGTTCGCAGTCAACTTCTTCTTCACCGACTTTCACGGGTTCCTCTGACCATGGCGCGACCCGACGGCCCGCCCCTGCTGTTGGTCGGCACCGACTACCGGCTCGCGCCGTTGGAGCTGCGCGAGCGGGTGGCGCTTTCGCCGGCCGAGACCGAGGAGCTGCTGGTGGCGCTGCTCGCCCGTCCGGCGATCGGCGAGGCGTTCGCGCTCTCCACCTGCAACCGGACCGAGGTGTACCTGGCCCCGCGCGACGAGCGGGACGAGGAGACCGCCTACCGCGAGCTGCTCGACCTGCTGTTCCTCGCCCGGGCGCCGGAGCTGGGCCAGCCGGGCCGGCTGTTCGTGCAGCGGAACCGCGAAGCGGCGCACCATCTGCTCTCGGTCGCCTCCGGGCTCGAATCGATGGTGCTCGGCGAGCCGGAGATCCTGGGCCAGGTGAAACAGGCCGCGGGAATCGCCGAGCAGGTGGGGTCCGGCGGACCGGTGATGCAGCACCTGCTGCGCGCCGCGATCGAGGCGGGCGGCAGGGCGCGGCGCGAGACCGGCATCGCGAGCGGCGCCGTCTCGCTCGGCTACGCGACGGTCGAGCTGGCCAAGAACATCTTTCGCGAGTTGGAGCAGTGCCGCATTCTGATCCTCGGAGCCGGGGAGACCGCGAAGCTGGTGGCGCGCAACCTGCTCGAGCGGGGCGCTCGCAAGCTCACGGTCGCGAACCGGACGGCCGAGCGGCTCGAAGCGATGCGCCGCGAGCTGCCGACGATCGAAACCCTGCCGTTCGATCAGCGCGTGGCCGCGCTCGCCGGAGCCGACCTGATCGTCGTCGCGACGGGAGCCGAAGAGCCGGTGCTCACCCGCCGCGACCTGTCCGCGGCGATGGACGTGCGCGGCAGCCGGCCGCTCCTGGTGGTCGATCTCGGCGTGCCGCGAAACGTCGATCCGGGCGCGGCGAAGATCGGCAACCTGTTCCTCCACACCATCGACTCGCTCCAGAACCTGATCGAACGCAACCTCAAGCGGCGGCGGGAAGAGGTGCCGAAGGTCGAAGAGCTGCTCGGCCGCGAGCTCGACCGGTTCTTTTCCTGGTACAAGAGCCTCGACGCCGAGCCGATCGTGGCGGAGCTGCAACGGCAGGCCGAAGAGATCCGCAAACGCGAGCTGGCCGCGGCCTACGCGCGATTTCCCGCCGAGACCCATGCCGACCTCGATCGCCTGACCCGCTCGCTGGTGAAGAAGATCCTCCATCATCCGAGCGCCCGGCTGCGCGACGTCGAAGGCGAAAACACCGCCGCCCGCCTGGCGATCGCGCGCGACCTGTTCCGCCTCGATTCCCGCACCGACCCGACCGACGGAAACAAGGAGTGAGCTTGGAGCGAGAGGTCCTTCTGAGGCTCGGCACCCGCCGAAGCCCCCTCGCCCTCGCCCAATCGGGGCAGGTGGCGCGCGCGCTCGAAGCGGCTCAACCGGGGCTGCTCGTCGAGCTGGTGCCCATCGAAACGATGGGCGACCGCACGGCGGGCGATCTCGCGAAATTCGGCGGCAAGGGGCTGTTCACCGCCGAGCTGGAGCAGGGCCTGCTCGCCGGCTCGCTCGACTTCGCGGTACACAGCCTCAAGGATCTTCCCGTGGCGCTCCCCGAAGGGCTCGAAATCGCGGCCTACCCGCAGCGCGCGGACGGGCGGGACGCGATGATCTCCGAGCTGTCTTCGGACCTCGCCGGCCTGCCGGAGGGCGCTGAGCTGCTCACCGGCTCGCTCCGCCGCCGGGCGCAGATCCTCGCGCTGCGACCGGACCTGCACGTCGAGCCGATCCGCGGCAACGTCGATACCCGCATCCGCAAATGGCGCGAGCGGGGCGCGGCCGGAGTGATCCTGGCGGCCTCGGGGCTTGCGCGCCTGACGATCGACCGTCCGGAGCTGGCGGAGCTGCCGATCCACCTGCTCTCCCCGACCGAGATGGTGCCCGCCCCCGGCCAAGGAATCCTCGCGTTAGAAGTCCGGTCGGGCAGCGCCGCGCGCGAGATCTGCGCCCTGCTCGACCACCCCGGCAGCCGCCGCGAGGCGCAGGCCGAACGAGCGGTGGTCGCCGCCTTCGGCGGGGACTGCACGCTGCCGCTCGCCGCGTTCGCCCAAAGCTCGGGAACCGCGACGGGGCTGCACCTCTCGCTCTTCCTCGGAACGCCGGACGGCGTGCGGACTCTCCGCCACGAAGCGACCGGCAATGATCCGCAAGCGCTCGCCGCGGCCTGCGTCGAGGCGCTTCGGGCGGCAGGTGCCGACGAGATCCTCGCGGCGATCCGTTCCGCCGGAGCCGAATAGCGGCGAACAATCCAGCCCCTCGCGAACGACCGCAATGAATCCCGTTTCCGGTCCGACCGCTCCCCCTCTCGCCGGCCTGCGGGTTGTCGTCACCCGCGCCGAGGCGCAAGCGACCGAGCTGGCGCGCCTCTTGTCCGAGGCCGGCGCCTTCGTCGCGGCCCTGCCGCTGATCGAAGTCATCCCTCCCGCCGATCCGCGACCGCTCCTCCGCGCCGCCTCGGAGCTACCGCTCTACGACTGGGCGGTCTTCACCTCGGCGAACGGCGCGCGCGCCCTGCTCGACGCGGCCGAAGAGTCGCTCCCCGCGCGCCTCGCGATCGCCGTGGTGGGAAATGCCACCGCCGCGGTCCTCCGGGAAGCCGGTTTCGAACCCCGGCTCATCGCGACGAAAGGCAACGCCGAAGCCCTGCTGGCCGATCTCGCTCCGCACGTCGCCCACGCCCGAGTCCTCCTCCCCCAGGCAGCCGACGCCCGCCCGATGCTCGCCCGAGGGCTCGAAGCCGCGGGCGCGGATCTCTCGATCGTCATCGCCTATGACAAGCGCCTGCCGCCCGATGCCCCGACGCGCGCCGCGACGCTGTTCTCGTCCGGCCCCCTCGGTTGGGTGACTTTCACGAGCGGCGGCATCGCAAGGCGCTTCGCCGACCTCTTCGGCCGCGACTGGCCCGAGCGCCGCCGGGATCTCCTCGGCGCGTCGGTCGGCCCGGTCACCAGCGCCGACCTGCGCGCGCTGGGCGTCGAACCGGCGGTCGAAGCGGCGCAGCCGACGGACGAGGCGCTGGTCGCCGGGATCGTCGCCAGGGTCAACGGGTCTTACCGACCGTCCCTTTAGGCTACGGGCCGGCCGCTCTCCCGCGCGAGCACCTGAGCCCGCCACTTGGTTTCATCGACTCCGACGATGAGGAGCCACAGCGCCATGGCGACTTCGGCCACCAAGGTGGGCCGCAGCTTGTCGATGTAAGGCACCGGCGGCAGGTCGAGGAAACCGAGGAAGCTGTAGTTGGTCAGGTAATAGGCCCCGGCAACGATCATGAGAACGCCGAGCAGGCGGGGGAAGAACCTAGACTTCCACAGGAGATATCCGGTGAGGATGCAGAACACGCCGAAGTAGGCGAGGCTCAGGCCGAACCCGGGTCCGAAGAGACGGATCGGGCCGCGCACGAGGGCCTGAACCTGAGCGGGTCCGAAGGCCGCGTATTCGGGCAGGCGGAGCAGCAGAAGCGGTTCGATGTAGTGGGTGGCGTTGACCGCCTCCAAGGTCGAGGAGGCGACGATGAAGAGCAGCGCGAGAAGGGCGACGCGAGGGTTCACCACCTTGAGCAGCTCGTAGAGGAGGAGCCCCAGCGGCAGGTTGCACATCACCACGATCACCGCCGCAGAAAAACCCATGCGCAGCAACCGCTCGTGCGCCAAGAGGTTGGCCACCGTCTGCGCCATGTCGTCGGGCACGATGAGCGCGCCACGCACGTACAGATAGGCGAAGAGGGCGCAGCCGGTGATGACCAGGTAGATCGCACCCGCGACGCGGGCGAGCAGGCGAGGGTGCTCCGTCTAGGTCATGAGATGTCTCCGTCGAGGCTCTCAAGCGACGGCAGGGCCGCTTTCCCGAAGTGTACTCGCTGCTTGCCAAGGAGCCGCCTTACCGACGGACGTGGCGCTGGTCGTGGGGATCGTCGGCAGGGTAAACTGAGTAAGTCATTGAGGGAAAGGGATCTACGCCTCCCTCTTCGGGAAGATTCAGGCTACGCCAAGGAAACGACATGCTGATCCACCGCTTGAAAGTCTCCGGCCTGCTGTCGTTCGGCCCAACGGGTATCGATTTGCCGTTGGAGGGCTTGAACGTCCTGATTGGCCCAAACGGTTCCGGCAAGTCGAACTTTCTCGAAGTGCTGGCGCTGCTTCGGGCCGCTCCGAGCCAACTACCGGAACCGGTAAAACAGATGGGGGGAATCAAGGAATGGCTCTGGAAGGGTCCGGCGTCTCGGACTGAAGCTGTGATCGAGGCGCTTGTCGATGCCCCGGCAGGCCCGACGCCCGTTCGCCACGTTCTACAAGTCAGCGAGCACGGCGGCCGCTTCGAGGTTACAGACGAAAGGAT
>Ga0134122_10004415_pt1 | contig 10441 bp, 9 predicted proteins | sample KB302_FD_96461 | JGI IMG/M metagenome (GOLD analysis project Ga0134122, IMG submission 96461) | Terrestrial soil microbial communities without Nitrogen fertilizer from Kellogg Biological Station, Michigan, USA - KB3-0-2 | ecosystem: Environmental > Terrestrial > Soil > Unclassified ... | reverse complement strand
CCTTTTTCGCTATTCCTCCCTCGCGTTTTCGCTGCACGGCACGCTAAAAGCAAGGTGCTTTTTGAGGCAAAATGACTGCAATGGAAACGTACTCCACGATTGCGGCTGTTGACCTCGGGTCCAACTCTTTCCGGCTGCAGGTTGGCCGCGTGGTCGACGATCAGGTCTACCCGTTGGACTCGTTGCGTGAGCCGGTGCGGCTGGCGGCCGGGTTGACGGCTGACAAGGCGCTAGACGAGGCAGCGCAGTCCCGCGCTATCGATTGTCTGAAGCGTTTTGGCGAGCGCTTGCGCGGCCTGCCTGCCGGCGCAGTGCGGGCGGTCGGCACGAACACGCTGCGCGTCGCCAGGAACGCGCGCGAATTTGTGCCGCAGTTCGAAGCCGCACTTGGTTTTCCGATCGAAGTAGTCGCCGGGCGGGAAGAAGCCCGCCTTATCTATCTCGGCGTCGCGCACAGTCTGCCCGCAAGTCAGGAGACCCGCCTGGTCGTCGACATCGGCGGCGGATCAACCGAATGCATCGTTGGCGCCGGTAATCAACCACACCGGCTGGAAAGCCTGTATATGGGCTGTGTCAGCTACAGCCTCAAGTTCTTTGCCGACGGCAAGATTGGCAAGTCGGACATGAAGCATGCCGAAACAGCCGCACGCATTGAACTCGAAACTATCCGCAAACAGTTCTCTCGCAAGCACTGGCAACAGGCGGTCGGCTCTTCCGGCACGGCACGCGCGATAGGGGACATTATCGAAGCTAGCGGCTGGAGCACTTCAGGGATCACGCGGGATGGGATGGAGCGCCTGCGCCAGGCGCTGCTGAAAGCCGGCGATACCGCCAAGCTGGATTTGCCCGGATTGAAAGACGATCGCGTGGCCGTGCTGCCCGGCGGCTTTGCGATCATGAATGCAATATTCGCTGAGCTCGATGTCGAGCACATGGCCCTTGCTACCGGGGCCATGCGCCAGGGCATCCTGTGGGACATGATCGGTCGCGCCCACCGCCGCGACATGCGGGAACTCACCGTGCGTCAATTCATGAAGCGCTATCACGTGGATGCCGGACAGGCGCATCGCATCGAACGCATGGCGCTGAAACTGTATGGACAGCTGGTCGATATGGATAGGCACGAACGCGATTACGCGCTGCACATGTTGTCATGGGCGGCGCGTTTGCACGAGATTGGCCTAACCGTCGCGCACAGCGGGTATCACAAGCATTCATCATATATTGTCGCGAATGCCGACATGCCAGGCTTTTCCAAGATGGAGCAGGGCCAACTGTCAATGCTGGTGCTGGCCCATCGTGGTTCGCTTGGAAAACTGCGTGGGCTGGTGCGGGCCGACTACGACTGGTCGCTGCTCGTGGCACTGCGGTTGGCGGCCCTTTTGCATCGCAGCCGCTCGGATGTGCGCCTGCCTGCGATTCGTCCCAGCAGAAAAAAATCCGTGTTTACCATCGAAGTCGATGCAAGGTGGCTGGCCGCCAATCCACTCACGGCGGCCGAGCTCAAAGAAGAGATCAGGGATTGGAAGGGATTGGGTGTCGAGTTGTCCGTCCCGCAACTGGCCGAAGTCGAATCAGTGGGGGAAACAGCGGCAACGGAATGAGAAGCCCAAGCTTCTGCGGAGTGCCGAATCCAGGCGCTCACAGATTGCCTTCAACGCTTTCGCACGCGCCTTCCATCTTGGGCACCCGGCGCGCGTGCGATTGCTTGCTGATGGCGCGGCGTAACTTCGCTGACTCGAACAGCGGTCCTTCTAAACGAAATCAGGAGCGATGACCGCGCGCAGTCGCGCCTTGGGCGGTTCGTCGCGCGCCCGGTGCGATATCCACCAGACGGCGCCTTTCTTGATGCTCCAGGACATTGCTTCACCGGCAATCAGAGTCGACGCGAGCAGGCCCAGCGTCGGCTGATGACCGACCAGGAGGACAGCGCCGTTGCGGTCCGGCCATCCAGAAGCGGCGATCAATGCGGCTGGCGTGGCGCCTGGAGCCAGTTCATTGACGATATCGAACTCGTCAGTAAGTGCCTCTGCCGTCTGCAGCGCGCGTCGCGCCGGACTGACGAGAATACGAGTATGTTTTGGCAGCCGCGCACTTAACCATTCAGCGACCTGGCGTGCCTGCTTTTTGCCCTTGGCAGTGAGCGGCCGGTTCATGTCTGGCACGCCGTCTGCCGCTTCTGCATGACGCCACAACACCAAGTGCATCGACCCATCCCCATGCATGTTTGCAAGCGATGAAATCGTTTCAGCAGTTGCCACGCGCAGTTTTCACCTGTCAGACGCCGATCTTCAATCGGGCGCTGCACCCGAGGAAAGCTTGTCGAGCAGCGCTGCCTGGGCCGCTGCCGCTTTGTGATGGGCGATTTTCTTGCGCGTGTAGCGCCCATCACCGTCCATTTCCCAGGCTTCTCCGCTATCGGCGAGGTAGGCCTTCAGGGACTCGTCCACCACCCGCTTCTTGAGTTTCTCGTCGAGTACCGGGAAGCACACTTCAATCCGCCGGAAAAAATTGCGGTCCATCCAGTCGGCGCTGGACAGCAGCACGGTATCGGCGCTGCTGAAATAGAACACCCGATGATGTTCGAGGAAGCGGCCGATAACCGACCGCACGCGGATGTTATCGGACAGTCCTGGAATGCCGGGCCGCAGCGCGCATACGCCGCGGACGATCAGGTCGATCTGCACACCGGCCATGGAGGCTTCGTACAACGCGGAAATGATTTCCGGTTCCAGCAGGGCGTTCATTTTCGCGGTAATTGCGGCCGGCGTCCCGGCCTTGGCGTTTTCCGCCTCGTGGCGGATAGCCGCCAGTATCTGTGCATGCAGGGTGAACGGAGACTGCCATAAATAATTCAGCTTCCCGGCCCGGCCCAGTCCGGTGAGCTGCATGAAGATATCATTTACATCAGCGCCGATTTCTTCATGGCAGGTGAACAACCCAAAATCGGTATAAAGCATTGCGGTGCGCGCATGATAATTTCCGGTTCCAAGATGGACATAGCGGCGTAACCGGTCTTCTTCCCGGCGCACCACCATCGCCATTTTGGCGTGCGTCTTATGGCCCACAACGCCATAGACGACATGCGCGCCGACTTCCTCCAGCTTTGCAGCCCAATTGATGTTTGCCTCTTCATCAAACCGCGCCATCAATTCAACTATTACGGTCACTTCTTTGCCATTGCGCGCAGCCTCGAGCAGCGTTTGCATGAGTTCGGAGTTGGCTCCGGTCCGGTAGACCGTTTGCTTGATCGAAACCACGTTCGGGTCAGTAGCCGCTTGCTGGATGAAGCTGATCACGGGCCTGAACGACTGGAAGGGATGATGCAGCAGGATGTCCCCTTTGCGCATCGCTGCAAAGAGATCCGGCACCTTGGTCAGTGCCGGCGGGAAGCTTGCGATGAAGCCCGGGAATTTCAGATCTGGGCGATCAACCCAGTCCGGAACCTGCATCAGGCGGACCAGATTGACCGGGCCGTTTACCTGGTAGAGGTCCTGAGCGCTGAGATTGAACTGCTGCAACAGAAAATCAGAAATAGCGGGCGAGCACAGATCGGCCACTTCAAGGCGCACCGCATCGCCGAAATGTCTCTGTGGCAATTCGCCTTGCAACGCCAAGCGCAGATTCTTGACTTCTTCTTCGTCAACGAACAGGTCGCTATTGCGCGTGACGCGGAACTGGTAGCAGCCCTGCACTTCCATGCCGGCGAACAGCTCACCCACATGTGCGTGGATGATCGAGGAGAGGAACACAAAACCGTGATCCGTTCCGGCGAGTTCACGCGGAAGCCGGATGACGCGTGGGAGCAGGCGCGGCGCCTGCACTAGCGCGAAACCCGAGTCGCGCCCGAAAGCGTCTTTGCCCGACAGTTGCACGGCGAAGTTCAGGCTTTTGTTCAGAATGCGGGGAAAGGGGTGTGCCCGGTCAAGCCCGATTGGCGTCATGACCGGCATGATTTCTTTCAGGAAGAAAGCTTTTATCCAGGTCTTTTGCTCATCATTCCAGTCGTTGCGGCGCAAGAAACGGATTCCTTCGCCCGCAAGTTGAGGGACCAGTTCCTCGTTCCACAATTGATACTGGCGCGCGACCAGTTCGTGAGCCCGCAGTGAGACTTCACGGAAAACATGCTGCGGCGAAGCGCCATCCGGACCTGTAAAGTCAGAGCCGAGTTCGATCTGCGCTTTCAGGCCGGCAACTCGGATTTCGAAAAATTCATCAAGGTTGTTGCTGACGATGCACACAAAGCGCAAGCGCTCCAGCAATGGCAATTCACGGTCTTCCGCCTGCGCCAACACCCTGCGGTTGAACTCGAGTTGCGCGAGTTCCCGGTTCAGATAGAGCTGGGGATTGGAGCGCCTGACCTTGCCCGACTTGTCAGCGACCATGGCGGCTCTTTTCCTGGCCGCCTTTTCGGGCGCAAGTGTTGCTGCGCGGTCGGGAGAATCCGTCTTGGTTTGCCCCGCTTTGGTAATTTTTCTTGCTCCGCTGTCTTGTTTTAGTTGTGGATCAGGGCAGCGTTGGCCAGCCAGTTCGGCGAGCCGATTCAGCTAGCCCTGGAGGGAGGGACATAGCCCGCGGCCGAGTCCGCCCCCTGTCCGAAAAAATAATTTTCAGTTTGTTCCAGAAGGTATTTGCGCGCCTTTGCGTCGGCGAGACTGAGCCGGTTTTCGTTTACCAGCATTTTCTGGTGTTCGAGCCAGCCCTTCCACGCCTCTTTGGACACGTTTTCAAAAATCCGCTTGCCGAGTGTCCCGGGAAAAGGCGGAAAATCGAGGCCCTCGGCTTCCCGGCCAAGTCTTACGCAGTTCACCATTCTCGCCATATTTGTCTGTCGGGAAGCTTTAGATTGATTGCGCGCGTTGCGGGGTTACGGATTTGTGACAATCCGCAAACGCTCGAATTCCGCAACAACGCCCGCCTCAATTATAGACCACCGATTCCTGTTCGCTGGGAGGCAGGCCGGCCGCCCCGATTAGACTGACTTGATCAAAACCTTGGAACGGCGCTGGTAGTTGTATAGCGCCTGCTTCTGTTTCGGCAGGCTGCTGATGTCGGTTTCCACAAAGCCATGTTCAATGAACCAGTGAGCAGCGCGCGTGGTAAGAGCGAATAGCCGCTTGACGCGCTGCTTCTTCGCCTTTTCCTCGATCCATTTCAGCAGTTGTTCTCCGCCGCCAGAATCCCGATAGTCGGGATGCACAGCCACGCAGGCCAGTTCGGCCGACTTTTCGTTCATGAAAGGGTACAGGGCAGCGCAGCCGACGATGATTTTGTCGTGTTCCAGCACGGTAAAGCGCGATATCTCCATTTCGAGCAGTTCACGAGAGCGTTTAACCAGCGTTCCGTCTGCCTCGAGTGGTTCGATAAGGCGCAGGATGCCGCCCACGTCGCTGATTGTGGCATCGCGCAACTGCTCGAGCGGATCGCGTGTGACCATGCTGCCGATGCCGTCGTGCGTGAACAATTCCAGTAGAAGCGCGCCATCGGCGTGGCGACTGATCAGGTGGACGCGTGCAGCGCCGCCTTTGCAGGCCTTGATAACATGGGGCAGATAAAGCCTCGCATCGTCAGACAGGGATTGTCCTTTGCGCAGCAGCTTTTCCGCATCTGATACGGTGAGTTCGCGCAGCAGGCGTCCGCTTTTTGCCTTCAATCCGGGTTCGTTCATCAAGAACACCAGCTTTTCTGCTGCCAACGCGATGGCAGTTTGGGCAGCAACATCTTCCAGGGTGACATTGAAAATCTCCCCCGTCGGCGAGTAGCCGAGCGGGGACAGCAGCACCAATTCGCCATCATCCAGCCGGGTATTAATGGCATCCGCATCCACTTTGCGGACTTCACCGGTGTAGCACATGTCGACGCCGTCGACGACGCCACGCGGCCGTGCCGTGACGAAATTTCCCGAGGCGACGCGGATATCGGCGTTTGCCATAGGTGAATTCGGCAGCCCCATGGACAGCAGTGCTTCAATTTCGACGCGTATTTGCCCGCTCGCCTGCTTCACGGAAGCCAGCGCTTCTTCATCGGTTACCCGAATGCCATCAACATACTGTGGCTTGCGCCCGGCCGCTTTCAGTTGCGCTTCAATCTGCGGCCGTGCCCCGTGTACCAGAACCAGGCGAACGCCGAGACTGGCGAGCAGATTCAGGTCGTGTGTCAGTGCAACGAACGAACCTTCTGCCACGACTTCTCCGCCGAAGGCAATGACAAAGGTGCGCCCGCCGAACGCATGGATATACGGCGCTGCGGCACGGAACCAGCGGACGAAGTTTGCTTGCTGGGCGGCTTGCATGTCGGCAGCCGGTGCTTATTTCGGTTGCATGCGGATGGCGCCATCAAGCCGGATGACTTCGCCGTTCAGCATTTCGTTTTCAACGATGTGCCTGACGAGCTGCGCATATTCGGATGGGCGGCCCAGCCGTGAAGGGAACGGCACCATTTTCCCCAGTGCGTCCTGCAAATCCTTGGGCATACCCAGCAGCATCGGCGTTTCGAAAATGCCCGGCGCAATGGTCATGACGCGGATGCCGCTGCGGGACAAGTCTCGCGCAATCGGCAGCGTCATGCCGACAATGCCTCCTTTGGAAGCCGAGTAGGCCGCCTGACCGATTTGCCCATCAAAGGCGGCGACCGACGCTGTGTTGACGATCACACCGCGCTCACCAGCGGCGTTCGGCTGAAGCTGCGACATTGCGTCGGCAGCCAAGCGGATCATGTTGAAACTGCCCACTAGATTGATATTGATGACCTTTGCAAACTTCTCCAGCGAATGCGGGCCATCCTTGCCTACAGTTTTTTCCCCGATGGCAATCCCTGCACAGTTGACCAGCGCCTGCAGACTGCCAAACTCCTTCAGTGCGGCAGCGACAGCTCCTTTGCCGTGATCTTCGCGTGTGACATCGCACTCGACGTAGCGTGCATGCTTGCCCAGCTTTGCGGCCAATGCTTCGCCCTGCGATTTGTTGACATCGGCAATGATTGCGTTTGCACCGGCAGCAACCACCATTTCCACGGTGGCCGCACCGAGGCCTGAACTGCCACCGGTGACGATAAACGTGCTGTTCTTGATTTCCATGCTTAGCGTTTGTTTCGCTACGAAATAAGGGACCCGGAGTATAGCAGCGAGTATTTAAAAATCGCCCCACAGTATCTGGACCGCCGACAGCGCAGCAAGCGCGGCGGTCTCGGTGCGCAGGATGCGCGGTCCAAGACGGATTGGCTGAAATCCGCGCGATTGGGCGAGCTGCATTTCAACGGGAGAAAGCCCTCCTTCCGGACCGATCAGCAGCATCAGGCGCACGGGTGCCGGCAATTCTTTCAAATGCATGCTTGCAGAAGGGGACAGCATTAGCCGCATTTCATCCGCCATGGTGAGCTGAGCCAGCCAGGAGGGGAAGTCCAGCAGGGGCAGCACTTCCGGCACACGATTACGCCCGCATTGCTCGCATGCTGAAACGACGAGGCTTTGCCAATGCTCCATGCGGCGTTGCGCGCGCTCCTCCTTCAACTTTACGATGCTGCGTTCCGTGGACACCGGCTGGATTGTTGTGACGCCAAGCTCAACGGCCTTTTGCAAGGTGATATCCATGCGATCGCCGCTCGACAGGCCCTGCACCAGCCGGATATTCAAGCCGGATTCACGTTCCACGGGCCGATGCACTCCGGTTTTGACGGAGACTTCGCCGCGATCGATGCGTGTGATCCTGGCCTCAAATTCGCCGCCACGGCCGTCGAACAATGCGACAGGGTCACCCACCGCGAGGCGTAATACGCGTACCGCATGATGGGAGGCTTCCGCTTGCAATTTCACCTCCGAACCGTTGCCGAGGTTACCGTGGTAGTGAAATCGCGAACCTGCTTTAGGGGTTGTTTTTCTGTCTAAGTCTCTATCCATGCTAAGATTTTGCCATGCACAATCGGGACTGTCTCCCAGTTCATCAAAGGCCTTCAACGTTGCCCCCGGCGCAACGTGCCAGGCAAAGGGTCTGACGAATGCGGCCGCAGTTGCCGGTGTGCGATTTCGGCTGGAAGGCGGTTGACTTCGACTTGCCGGCTACGGATGGCAAACGATACACGCTGGCCGATGTACGCAGCGAAAAAGGATTGCTGGTGATGTTCATCTGCAATCACTGCCCTTATGTCAAAGCCATACGCGAGCGCCTGATCCGGGACTGCAAGGAGCTTTCCGGGCTGGGCATCGCTGCAGTTGCCGTCAATTCCAATGATCCCGCGGACTATCCGGAGGATTCATTCGCGAACATGCAGCGGGTCGCGCGCGAATTCGCGTTCCCTTTCCTGTACCTGTTCGATGAAACGCAAGCCGTCGCACGCGCCTATGGCGCGGTTTGCACGCCGGATTTCTTCGGCTTCAACAGCGAGCTGCAATTGCAATATCGCGGCCGCCTGGATGCCTCGCGGACTGCGCCGGTCGCAAACGCCAGACGAGATCTGTTCGAAGCCATGAAGTCCGTAGCTGAGACGGGTCGTGGTCCAGCCGAGCAGATTGCCAGCGTGGGATGCTCCATTAAATGGAAGCGCTAGCCGCGCCGGCGCAAGGAATGCTGGACCAGGTTATCGCCTGCGTAAGGGAGGTAGCGGCCAGGGAAGTCATGCCCCGCTATTTGAAAGTGGCCCATCAGCGTAAATCCGACGGTAGCCTGTTTACCGAGGCGGATTTGGCTGCACAAGAGGCGTTGTCGCGCGTTCTGCCCACGATCTATTCCGTTCCGATGGTGGCCGAAGAAATGACGCCGGAGCAGCAGGCGGAATACTGGCTCGCGGGCGCGGAGGGATTGTGGTGTGTCGATCCAATCGACGGCACTTCCAACTTCGTCAATGGCCTGCCCTACTTTGCGGTTTCCGTGGCATTAATGATCAGGGGGCGGAGCGTGTTGGGCGTGGTGTACGATCCCATCGCGGATGAAGTGTTCTACGCCGAAAAGGGGGCGGGCGCGTTTCTTAACGGGGAACCGCTGCCCATCAAGGAACACGTACCCCACCTGCGCAATTCCATGGCACAGGTGGACTTCAAACGCCTTCCTGCAACGCTTGCACGCGAACTGGTAGCCGAGCCGCCTTATTCTTCCCAGCGCAACTTTGGCGCCAGCACGCTGGAATGGTGTTACGTGGCGGCCGGTCGCTTTGACGTGTACCTGCATGGTGGCCAGAAACTTTGGGACTACGCGGCAGGTTCGCTGATTCTCGAGGAGTCGGGCGGCTTCATGTGCACGTTGCAACAGGACGATTTCTGGTCAGACACGCTTTGGAAGCGTTCGGCCATTGCCGCACGCGAAGCGAGGCTGTTCGATGCCTGGAAGCGCTGGATCCGGGCGCGCCTGTGATGACTGGGGCGTTTCCTTGACCGATCTGGGCGTTTGTCGGTATCTTGCTGGGCTTTCGCAGTAATTTTTCCAACTTAGCGGTTTCAGGTGTTTCCATGGAATTGACTGCCGGCGTTACCACCGAGCTGTCCGGTGCCGAAATCACGTTGCGGTGTCTTCAGGAAGAAGGCGTCGAGATCATGTTCGGGTATCCGGGTGGCGCGGTCCTGCCTCTTTACGACGAAATATTCAAGCAGGAGGCCGTAAAACACATTCTCGTGCGGCATGAGCAGGCAGCGGTTCACGCAGCGGATGCCTATGCGCGTTCGACGCAAAAGGTTGGCGTTGTGCTGGTGACGTCCGGTCCCGGTGTAACCAACGCAGTTACCGGCATTGCGACTGCATACATGGATTCTATCCCCGTGGTAATCATCACCGGACAGGTGCCTACGCATGCGATCGGACAGGACGCATTTCAGGAAGTCGATGCTATTGGCGTCACTCGGCCATGCGTCAAACACAATTTTCTGGTCAAGGATGTCAAGGACCTTGCCGCTACGATCAAGAAGGCTTTTTTTCTCGCGGCGAGTGGACGGCCAGGCCCCGTGCTGGTGGATGTGCCCAAAGACGTGCAAACTGCGAAGACGAATTTCTTCTATCCGCAGTCGGTGTCGATGCGTTCCTATAATCCCGTGCTCAAGGGACACACCGGCCAGATCAGGAAGGCACTGAATCTGCTGCTGGAAGCGAAGAAGCCGATGGTTTATACCGGTGGCGGTATCGTGCTTGGCAATGCGTCTGCCGAGCTGACCACCCTGGTGCATGCACTGGGCTTTCCTTGCACCAATACGTTGATGGGCCTCGGCGGCTATCCTGCCACTGACCCACAATTCGTCGGCATGCTCGGCATGCACGGCACGTACGAAGCCAACATGACGATGCAGAACTGCGACGTCCTGCTGGCGGTCGGCGCACGTTTCGACGACCGGGTGATCGGCAATCCGAAGCACTTCGCGTCGGTGGAGCGCAAGATCATCCACATCGACATCGACCCGTCGTCCATCTCCAAGCGCGTGAAGGTCGACATCCCGATCGTCGGTGACGTGAAGGACGTCCTGCTG
>Ga0134122_10004414_pt1 | contig 10443 bp, 6 predicted proteins | sample KB302_FD_96461 | JGI IMG/M metagenome (GOLD analysis project Ga0134122, IMG submission 96461) | Terrestrial soil microbial communities without Nitrogen fertilizer from Kellogg Biological Station, Michigan, USA - KB3-0-2 | ecosystem: Environmental > Terrestrial > Soil > Unclassified ... | reverse complement strand
CGGAGCTTGCCGAGGTCGTGGAAGAGCACGCCGAGCAGCACGAGGTCGCGGTCGAGGTCGCGGTAGTGGCGGCAGATGAGCAGGCCCAGCTCGGCCATCGAGACCACGTGCTCGAGGAGGCCGCCGCGGTAGGCGTGGTGCATCGACTTGGCCGCCGGGTGCTCGCGCAGCTCCTTGCCGTAGGCGGCCAGCGTCTCGGCCGCCAGGCGGCGCATCACCGGCCGCTCCACCTCTTCCTCGCAGAGGCGCCGGAGTCGCTTCCAGAGATCATCGATGTCCTCGCGGGTGGACGGAACGAGCTTCGTTTCGTCGAAGCCGTAGTGGCGGTCGCCTTCGGTGGCCTCGCGGCAATCGTCGATGGTGACCTGGAGCTGGTCGCGGTAGTTCTTCACCGAGCCGCGGAAGGCGACGAACTGGTGGGCCTCGAAACGGCCGTTGAGCGCCGGGCTGTCGGACCAGATCTTCGCCACCATCGAGCCGCTGGCGTCCGTCAGCTCGAGGTCCATGAAGCTCTTGCCGTTGCGGTCCTGGCGCAGCTCCTTGCGGGTGAGCAGCGCGAAGCCCTGGACGCTGTCTCCGGCCTCCCAGGTGCGGATCGGGGCGTTGCGCAGGATCTTCGGCATGGCGAATAGCCTCATAGTAGTCTGTCCGGGGAGCGGTGCCAACCTGGGCTCGACCTCACCCCAACCCCTCTCCTAAAGGAGAGGGGCTTCAGGATGTCGGCCTTCATTCCCCCTCTCCTCCAGGAGAGGGGGTCAGGGGGTGAGGTCGAGGCCCGTGGCACCACCCATGCAACGAGGCTGCGCGTGAGACATCGGATTTCTCTGTTTCTTTTCCTCCTGTCCCTCCTGCCGCTGGCGTTCCTGAGGGCGCAGAACCCGCCGGAGAACGATCCGACTCTTTGGCCCGAGGCGGAGCGCTCCTTCTTCCAGGACGGCCCCGGCTTGCTCCTCACCCCCGAGCAGCGCGACAAGCTGCTCGGCCTGGACGCCGCGGCGCGGACCCGCTGGATCAAGGAGTTTCTCGACGCGGACCCGACCCCCGCGACGCCGGTCAACGAGCTGCGCGAGGGCATCGACCGCCGCCGGCGCCTGGCGGAGGACCAGTTCCTCTCGCCGCGGGACGTGCGGGGCCAGCTCCTGTTCCTCAACGGCATGCCCTACGACCGGCTGATGGTGGACTGCGGCGCCGTGTTCACGCCGCTGGAAATCTGGACTTACCGGCGCGGGGTCGGCCCGGACGGCAAGCCGCTCGAGCGCCAGGCGCTCGTCTACAGTCCCGGCAAGGGCGAGCCGTACCGCCTGTGGCTTCCCAGCGACTCGAAGCGGGTGCTCTACACCAAGCTCATGGAGTACTGGCTGGAGCAGTGGGAGGAGGGCCAGGGCCGCCAGTTCATCGCCAAGCGCTTCGACCTCCAGAACTGCAAGGAGGCGAAGAACGTCGACGAAGCCACCGGCGTCCCCGGGCTGACCGGCGCTCACGCCGGGCGCGGGCGGATCCGGCCGAAAGACGCCTCCTCGTTCCTGGTGCCGCCGGCCGAGCTCGCGGACTGGGCGAAGGAGGCCGCGGCCACCGAGCTGCCGGCGCTGCCGCCGGACTTGAAGGTCACGTCGGTGGAGATGCGGTTCCCCGACCGCGACGGCCAGCGCGTCGTCGCCCGCGCGCTGGTCAGCCTGCCGGCGGACGCCGGCTTCGAGGTGCGGAAGGAGGGCAAGCAAGAGGCACGTCTGATCGTGGAGGGTCTGGCGGAGCAGGAGGGGAAGCCGTTCGAGGACTTCCGCCTGCGCTTCCAGCTCCCCCTCCCCAAGCCCGGCGAGCCCCTGGTGCTGGCGATCGACCGTCCCTCGCGTCCCAAGGAAGCGTTCGTATTGCGGCTCAAGATCCGGGACGAGGTGAGCGGCGCCGAGGCGCGGATCTTCCGCGGCTTCCGGGTGCCGCTGGAGCCGACGCTGGAGCCGATGCCCGCCAATGCCGCCAAGGGCGATCTGGTGCCGCTCGCCGCCGCGGCCGGCGCGGACAGCCTGCTGCTCCTGCCGCCGCCGGAAGACATCCTGATGGGTCTCTGGCGGGCCGAGGCCATCGTCTCCGGCGAGCGCATCCAGAAGGTCACCTTCCTGGTGGACGGCAAGCCTCAGCTCACCACCTCGCGCCAGCCGTTCTCGGCCGAAGTGCGGCTGGAGCAATTCCCCACCGAGCAGACCGTGCGCGCCGAGGGCTACGACGCCGAAGGCAAGCTGGTGGCCGCCGACGAGGTGATCCTCAACCAGCCGCGCGGCACGTTCAACGTCCGCATCGTCTCGCCGCCGAAGGGCACGAAGGTCCAGGCCAAGACCAGGGCGCGCGCCGAGGTGGTGGTGCCCGACGGGCGCCGCATCCAGAGCGTGGAGTTCCATATCAACGACGCACCGGTGGCCTCCCTGGCGAAGCCGCCGTGGGAGACCGAGCTGTCCGTGCCGGCGGACGAGATCGTCTATCTCACGGTGGTGGCCACCCTGGACGACGGCACGCGGGCCGAGGCCACGCGGTACCTGAGGTCCCCGCAGTACGCGGCCGAGGTGGACGTCAACCTGGTCGAGCTGTACGTGACGGTGAGCGACCGCTCGGGCCATGCCGTGAGCGGCTTGCAACAGGACGACTTCGAGGTCTACGAGTCGGGCAAGAAGCAGGAGATCGCCAAGTTCGAGCTGGTGCAGAACGTGCCGCTCGTGGTGGGGATCCTGATCGACACCTCGGGATCGATGGCCGGCTCGCTGGTGGACACGGTGAAGGCGGCGTCCGGCTTCCTGGAGAGCGTCATGACGCCGAAGGACAAGGCCTTCGCGGTGAGCTTCGCCCGGCGTCCGAGCCTGCTGATGCCGCCGACCGACGACGCGGGCGCCGTGGTGCAAGCCATCGAGGGCGTGCAGGCCGTGGGCGACACGGCCCTCCACGACGCCCTGGTGCACAGCCTCTACTACTTCCGCGGCGTGCAGGGCCAGCGCGCCCTCGTGCTGCTCTCGGACGGCGACGACAACGCGAGCCACATCAAGTACAAGGACGCCCTGGAGTATGCCGGCCGGAGCGGCGTCGCCATCTACGCCATCGGTCTCAACCTGCCGCCCTTCGAGATGGGCGTCCGCTCGAAGCTCGAGGAGCTGACGCGGGTCACCGGCGGCCGGTCCTTCTTCACCAACAACTCGGAGGACCTCGCGGGCATCTACAAGCAGATCGAGGCCGAGCTGCGCAGCCGCTACCTGGTGGCCTACAACTCCAGCGAGGTCAGCAGCACGAACGGCTTCCGTCCGGTGGAGGTCAAGCTCAAGAAAGGTGGGTTGAAGGCGCGAACGGCGCGCGGGTACTACCCATGAGAAATCTCTCCGATCCCCACCGGTTCGCAGCACCAGCCCGGGCCCGGCGAATCGGCCTCCTTCTCGCTGTTTTCCTCGCCCTCCCCGCTCTCGCCCAACCGCCAGCCCCCGACTCCGATCCCACGCTCTGGCCCGAGCCGCAGCGGGCGTTCTTCCAGGACGGTCCGGGCCTGCTGCTCTCGGCGGAGGAGCGGAACGAGCTGACGGGGCTCGACGAGGCGGGGCGCGAGCGCTTCATCCGCGACTTTCTCGGCCGCGATCCGATCCCCGCGACGCCGGAGAACGAGCTGGCGGAGGGGATCGACCGCCGGCGCCGGCTCGTGGCCGGCGAGCTGTCGTCGCCGCGGGACGCGCGGGGCCAGCTCCTCTTCCTCCGCGGCCGGCCCACCGAACGTCTGGTGGTTGACTGCGCCGCCGCCTTCAAGCCGCTGGAGATCTGGAGCTATCCGGGCGAGGACGGCCTGCCGCGGGAGCTCATCCTCTACCGGCCATCGGCCGGCGAGCCGTTTCGCCTGTGGCTGCCGATCGACTCCAAGCGCGCCCTCTATACCAGTGACATGGAGTTCTGGCTCCTGCAATGGGACCTCATGCGCCTGCCCGGCCGGAAGCGCATCGACCGCTTCTTCTGTCCCGACTCGAAGCGGGTGGATCAAGCCACCGGCCTGGACGGCCTGGGGGATGGCATTTCTTCTCCCCTCTCCACCGCGGCCTACGCGGCCGTCGATCGGCAGCCGGCGGCGGATCGCGACTTCCGCTGGGTGCGTCCCGAGAACCGGATCGTGCTGCTGTGGGGGCCTCCCGATCTCGCCTCCTGGGCGCGCCTGGCGGCGACGACGAAGCTGCCGCCGGAGAAGGAGCATCTGGCGGCGGGAGATCTGGACATCGACTTCCCCCGCCACCAGGGCCAGCGCCTGCTCAGCCGCATGCTGATCAGCCTGCCGTCGAGCGCCGGGATGGCGACGGTGGAGGTCAAGGGCGGGCTGCGGGTGCGCCTCGCCGTCGACGGCGTGCTGGAGCGCGAAGGGGAGGTCTTCGAAGACTTCCGGACGCGCTATCAGGTGTCGGCGCCGATGCCTGGGGCGCCCGCCACGCTGCTGTTCGAGCGGGCGCTGCGGCCCGGACAGAGCTTCGTGATGCGGCTCAGGATCCACGACGAGACGAGCGGCGCCGAGACCTCCATCGCCCGCGGCTTCCGGGTTCCCGAGCAGCCGGTGACGCACCTCTCCCCCGAGCTGACGGCCGTCGCCGTCGGCGGCCAGATGGCGCGGCCCGGCGGCGTCACAGGACCGGACACGCTGCTCCTGGTGCCGCCGCCCACCGACGTGGCGCTCAGCGTCTGGCGGGCCGAGACGGTGGTCTCGGGCCAGCGCATCGTCAAGGTGGTCTTCCTGGTGGACGGCCAGCCTCAGCTCGCGCGCACGCGGCCGCCCTACTCGGCCGAGCTGCGGCTCGCCGAGCTCCCCCGCGAGCAGGTGGTGCGCGTCGAGGGCTACGACCCTCGCGGCGAGCTGGTGGCCTGGGATCAGGTGATCCTCAACCAGGCGCGCGGCCGCTTCCGGGTGCTGATCACCGATCCGCCGCGGGGCGCGCGCAGCTCGGGCAAGGTGCTGGCGCGGGCCGAGGTCGTGGTGCCGGAAGAGCACCGGGTCGAGAGCGTCGAGCTCAGCGTCAACGGCCGCAAGATCGCCGTCCTCGATCAGCCGCCCTGGCAGCAGGAGATCCAGGTGCCCTCAGACGGCGACCTCGCCTATCTCACCGTGACGGCGCTGCTCGACGACGGCAGCCGGGCCGAGGATGTGCGCTTCCTGCGTGCTCCCGCCAACCTCGGCGAGATGGAGGTGGACCTCGTCGAGCTCTTCGCCACCGCCCTCGACTCCTCCGGCCATCCGGTGCGGGGGCTGCCGGCCTCCGAGTTCGAGGTGCTCGAGGGCGGCAAGCCGCAGAAGATCGTCCGCTTCGAGCAGGTGGACAATCTGCCGCTGTCGCTGGGCATCGCCATCGACACCTCGTTCTCCATGGCCTCCTCGCTCATCGAAGCGCAGCGCGCCGCCGCCGGCTTCGTGCACAACCTGCTGACGCCGCAGGACCGCTGCTTCACCCTGGAGTTCGGCGGCCGGCCGACCCTCCTCGTGCCGCCGGTGGACGACGTCGAAGCCGTGGCCCTGTCTCTCGAGGGGCTGCGGGCCTTCGGCCGCACGGCGCTCTACGACGGCATCATCACCTCCCTCTACTACTTCCGCGCCGAGCGCGGCCAGCGCGCCCTGGTGCTGCTGACCGACGGCGACGACACCATCAGCTCCACCTCCTGGGACGACGCCCTGGCGTACGCGCGCCGCAGCGGCGTCGCCATCTATGCCATCGGCCTCGGGATCAGCGAGCTGAAGCGCGGCCCCCGCGGCAAGCTGACGGAGCTGGCGGAGGCGACGGGCGGCCGGGCCTTCTTCGTCGACCGCGCCGACGAGCTCGCGGGAGCCTACAGCCGCATCGGAGAGGAGCTGCGCAGCCGCTACTTCCTGGCCTACTCCACCGACCGGCCGGCCGACGCGAACGGATTCCGCCCCATCGAGGTGAAGATCAAGCGCGGGCTGAAGGCGCGGGTGTCGCCGGGGCGGCCGTAGGACCTCACCCCTGGGGGCGTGTCCTCGCAGGTCGGACCTGGAAGAAGGCCACGTCGTCGCGGATGCGCAGCGCCTCCTCGTGCGGCACCGCCAAGGGATGACTCACCTGCCCCGCCTTCTATGGCTTCGGACCCTGTGCAGCCGTTCGGTGAAGCCGCCTTCGGCTTCGAAGGCCGCCGCCTGCGCGGCAATCTGGCGGTCCAGCAAGGAGCAAGCCACGCCAATCAGAACCAAAGCGGCATTCGCCGCCAGCGCCGGATAGCTGGACGGCATGGACGAAATGGCCTGTCCACGCTCTCCATACTGTCCATCCTGTCCATCCAGCCGATGAATCTCCCCGATCCACCGCGCCACCTCGTCGGCGGTGGAGCAACGACGAGCCACCAGCGCTTTGCGGCGTGGGTCCTCGCGGTCCCAGAGCGGAAGGCCGCGCTGCCGCAGAAAATCCTCATAGTCCAGCCGCAGCTCCTCGAGGCTGGCGCGGGCAACGTTCGTCAGCTTCAATTCCATCTTCTTCGAGGTGCCGCTGGCCTGACTGCCCTCGGCAATATTCTGCACGCCTGACCGCGCCGCCTGAACCATCTGGTCATGGGTGCGGCTTCTTCGGTCGATGTACCGGTCGCAAAACCGCGCCGTAACGTCATAGACCAGTTGTGCGATCTGGAAGCTCTTGAGATTCCGGTAACCGCCGTGCTTCGGGATTAACGGTTCCTGTCCAGGTTGTCCCTTTTCACCCATCAGACAGCCCTTCGAACTTCTCCGCATTCTGCACCGGAGGCCAGTGCCGCGAATGCGAATCCTCGATGTGACGCGGAGTCAACACAAATACGGTGCCGTGCGCGATGTGCCAGCCGACGGACTCCAGCCACGCGAGGGCGGCCTGCTCGACTATGGACTCTGTAAAGGAATCTGTCACGACGGGTCCGTTGAGCGCGCGCCGAGTCCGTTCCAAGTCGAGATCGCTACATCAATCAGGTCACGCGCGCGACCTTCGATCGAGGCTTCGTCCCAAGTGTCTAGGTCGACGTAAGGGACGGTTAAAGGCAGGCTGGAGTACTGCCGGAGATGCCGCTTCTTCTCTCTCCAGGCCCCATTCTGCATTTTCGAATTGAGTCGCCTCGTAACCAGGGTCAGATTGCCCAGGGTCTTGAGCTTGCGGCTGCGGTGAGTCTTCTCGCCCGCTGTCATCTCCCGGTCGCTCCAATTTGCCTCCCATTTCACCGGCATCATGTGTTCCACGGTGTAATTCCCTAGGCTAAGCTTCGCCACATCCGCGAACCCGTCGCACACTTGGCGCAACGCAAGCAGGAAGAGGATCTCCCGTGAGTTCTGATTGCTCAGCGCTTCGTCGTGGATCGCTGAGGCAAACTCCTCGTCGCTAGGAAAACGGTTGGTATCCTCGGTAAACGGAGCGAGGATGCGAGCTACTCCATCACCATTAACGGTATCGCCAGTTTCCTTAAGGCGGTTGATGACCTGCACGAAGAGCAGATTGTAGTTCTTGGTCGTCAAGCGGCACACGTTTCTTCTCACGAGATAGCTCTCAAGAACCTGGAGTATTTCCTGGCGTGTCGCTGCCTGCGGCACGCATTTGTAAATATACAAGACGAGGGGCAGCACCGTTGTGATCATCAGATTTTCGACGATGTGGAAGAAACGCTTCTCCGATTCATCGAAGGTGATTTCATTGAGATCGGCCCCTGACGGGAAGGACCAGTAAAGATCGGCGTACTCCTTGAGCTCTTGCAGGAATGCCCTCCTCGATGGACCATCCTGACCCTCGAGCCACTTCTTGTACTCCTTGAACAGACTCTCCAGTTTTACGTCTGTACCCGTCTTGATGACGAGATAGCAGTAGAGCAGCACCTCGATATTAGTCCGAATGATGCGGCCAGCCGTTCGTTCAGCATTCCAGAACTCCACCTGTTCCTCACTGTCCTCGTAGATCTCCTTCCAGAGCGAGTTATAGTGACTCTGGATGCTTAGCTCCTTGAAAATGTAGTTCTTGAGGAGTTCGGCGGTCGTGAGGCGGACACCAAGCGCATTGATCGTGTCGAAGATCTCCTGTTCATCGTCTTCACGGGAAAGCATCATGCTGATCAATGACACACGCTCCAAGAGCACGCGGCGCAACTGCTCCCGGCGATCATCGTTCATTTCAACAAGCTGATCCCGAAAGAAGCAGTAGGCCCTGACGATCTTGTGGTCGCTGTTCAGAAACTGGGCGTCAGCTTTGCCAGCCATGATGGCGTCGAAGTACGTGCGATCATAGCTGCTCGGAATAATGCGCGCATGCACTTCATTGTGGGCGTCGCGGAAACGAAGGTTGTCCGAAACCACCTCCTTGAGACGCGGAACGTCACCGGTGGCGGCGTCACCGATTGCCTGAAGCAGGAGCGCAATTGTCGTGAGCCGCTGCTGCCCATCTATTAGGTCGTGGACCTGTTGACCGAGGCGCTCTGCCAGCCGTTGTTTGGTGATGACTGTGCCAATGAAGTGTTCTCCGGAATCCCCTCGCTCGTGACGTTCGAGCACGTCGAGCACATGATCCCAAAGGGTCGACCAGTTCTCATCGTCCCACACGTAGGCCCGCTGGAAGAAGGGCACCTCGTACTGGATGGTGCCCTGGAAGAAGCTGGCCAGTTTTTCCTTTGTGGCATTGATCATAGCGCTACTCCGCTAAGGCTGGGGCGAGGATTCGGTCGGGCACCCGCAACTCACCAGAGATGAGTTTGGGCAGGAGCGTGTCGCGGAGCGCGGCGAGGGCGCGGGCCTCGCTTGAATTGTTCCAGGACGGCACGCTTCGACGGCATAGATCTCCCAAGCAGTTCGGCTCCGGGACTGAATCAAGCCAGGTTTTGAGGACTTCTAATGATACCTGAGGACGAGAGGGCGGCGCGAGGCGGCCGCCATGCCTTGCCATCCAATCCTACCAGGAGTAGGATTCCCGCATGGCGACTGAGAAAGTCTCGCTTACCCTCGAAGAAGAGCTGGTCGCGGAAGCTCGCGAAGCCGTGGGGGTTCGCGGGCTCTCGGGCTATGTCAATCGTGCGCTCCGTCACGAGCTCCAACGCGACCGCCTCACCGGTCTGCTCGCCGAGCTCGAAGCGGAAACCGGGCCGATCGAACCGGAGCTGATGGAGGAGGTGCGGCGAATATGGCCGGCACCCGGAGAAAAGATCTCGAAGCGCCGCAGCGCCTGATCCTCGATGCCGGAGCCGTCATCGCTCTGGCGCGAGGAAAAGGCAAGGCGAGGGCCTTCCTTGCCCGGGCATTGGAGCTCATGGCGCCGGTCGAGATTCCGGTAGTCGTCGTGGCCGAAACGATCCGCGGCGGACCGCGGGATGCTCCGGTCAACCGTGTGCTGAAGGCGGTCGGACCGGTCCCCGACGCGCGCGAGATCCACGGCCGAACCGCGGGATATCTTCTGGGCGCAGCTCGCTCGGCTGCGACGATCGATGCCCTTGTGGTCGCTCAGGCCGTGGCAGGCGGAGGCGCGCAGATCCTCACCGGGGACCCCGAAGATCTCGAACGACTCGCAGCCCGGCATCCCGAGGTGTGGATCCAACCGCTCTGAAGGTCGGAGGAATCGCTTCCCTTGAGCCGGGCGGGCCATCCTCCTCACTCGAAGCGCGCCATCAGTGCCTGGAATCGGGGATCCTCTCGCAGCGGGTCGAGATCGCTGTCGTGCTCCATCCAGTCGCGGAAGGCCCGGCCGGGGACGCCGAACTTCTCCAGCGCCGCGAGAGCGCGCTCGTAGTCGCCGATATTGGCGTAGAAGCAGCCGAGGCTGTAGTAGTGCACCGGCTCCTCGGGAGCCATTTGGTTGACGCGCTCGGCCCAGACCAGGGCGCGCTCGCGGTCGCCGAGGCGGCGGGCACAGACGGCGGCGTAGATGGTGGCCCGGGCGTCCTCGGGATGGCGGTCGAGATGGCGCTTGACGCGCTCCAGGCAGATGCGGTCGGCGCGCACCGCGGCCTCGTGGTCGCCCCGCGCCTCGTAGAGCTGGCCGGCGAGTAGCAGAGACTGATAGTCCTCCGCATCCAGCTTCGCGGCGAGTTCGAAGAACGCCAGGGCTTCCCCGAGCTTGCCCTGGTGCCAAGCGGTGCGGCCGGAGAAGTACCAGGCGTCCCGCAGGCCGGGCTCGAGCTCGCGGGCGCGGACGAGGCAACGCTCCGCCTCCTGCCCTCGCCCAGCGTGGGCGAGGGCAACGCCGAGGGCGACGTGGGCCTCGGCGAGGTCGGGAGCCAGCTCGAGGGCGCGGTGCGCGGCCCTCTCCGCCACCTCGCGCTCCTCCTCGCGGTGTCCGAGCCAAGCGTCGGTCCAAGCGTGGAGGATGGCGATCTGGGACCACGCCCGAGCAAACGTCGGCTCGAGCTCCACCGCGCGGTAGTAGAGCGCCCGGGCCGGCACGAATCGCAGTTGCCAGAAGAGCTGGCGGCCCCGGAGATAGAAATCCCACGCCTGGGGCGAGGTCG
>Ga0134122_10004413_pt1 | contig 10446 bp, 12 predicted proteins | sample KB302_FD_96461 | JGI IMG/M metagenome (GOLD analysis project Ga0134122, IMG submission 96461) | Terrestrial soil microbial communities without Nitrogen fertilizer from Kellogg Biological Station, Michigan, USA - KB3-0-2 | ecosystem: Environmental > Terrestrial > Soil > Unclassified ... | reverse complement strand
TCATCCGGAGTTGGGGAACGATCGTCCGGACGCGTCGAAGGCCTCGTATCGGTGTCATCCGGTCTGGTTGTACGTCCGCCACCTTGACGGCCGCGCCGCAGGCTCGGCCCCGACTGACGTTCCACGGGTTTTAGTGTGTCGAGTGCCGCAAGCCGGGCCTTGACTTTATCGAACTCCGAAGTCGTGACGATGTACTGTTCCTTATCGGGAAGAATCTTTTCGATATTTTCTTTTTCCTTTTTCACGCGGGTCGCCGTGGGTGGATGATCGAGGAATAGCGTGCTGACCTTACGCGAGGATTCCTTGGCCTGAAGCTTCTCAAAGAAGCTGATCGTGGCTGCCGGATCGTATCCGGTCGCGTACATGTATTGGAGTCCCAGAAGGTCGGCTTCGGACTCTGCCTTCTGGCTGAAGCGCAGCATGGTGATTGGAATTCCCAGTTGTGCGGCTTCCTGGATCGCCGTGGCAGCCACTCCGCCCGTGAGAATGATTGCAGGTATGGCAGCAATTTGAAGGATATTGCCCTTAGCCATGTTCTCCGTCGCATGACGCGCCGCGACATGGCCAATTTCATGAGCCATCACGCCAGCAAGCTCGGCTTCGACATCGGCGGCGAGAATCAGACCACTGTTGACATACAACCAGCCGCCGGGAAGGGCAAAGGCATTGATCTCATCGGAGTCGATCACCTTGATGGTGAATGTATACCGCGTGGCGTCGGAATGCCGGACCAGATTCTGACCGAGACGGTTCACATACTCTGTGATCAGCGGGTCGTTGATCAGCTGAACGTCCTGCTCCACTTGCGTGGAAGCCTGCTTACCCAGCGAGATTTCCTTATCGATGGAGGTGAAGTTGACGTTCTTCATCCCTTTGTTGATGTTGCGGTTTCCGATGTTTTCGATATCGGAATTCTTCGGCTTGCCCTTGTTTGCCTTTTTCTGTTCGTCGGCAGCTTTCTTCGCAGCAGCATCCGCGGCCTTCTTCTCGTCCGCCGCCTGCTTGGCGTCTGCTTTCAACCGGGCCGCCTGCGCCTTCTTCTGATCCAGAGTTAGCGGTTCGTTGGAACTCGGGTCTTGAGAACCAGCCAGGGAACGCCCCAAAACAAGTACCGTAATCAGCAGTACCAGAGAAACTCGGGCAATCATGGTTTTCATAAGGGGTCTCCGGAGCGAATTGTATCCATCGTATGAGTCGACTGAATCCGTGTCAAGCCCTTTGACGTGCGTCAGTTGGATTCGGTTTAAATCGAATCCACCGGCATCGCGACAATGTCATCGACCGCCATGGGTTCCTTGACGACGAACGGTTCGCCATATTCGGTTCCAATCACGTGTCCGTAATACTTGCACTGTGTCGTTACCCGGTCAATCACGCGGCCCCACGCCGGATAAAGTTCCGTGATGGGCCTCATGTCCCCCGTGAATTGCGATGCGAAGCAGTTGATCGCTTCGAGCTTCTTTGCAAAGAACGGAGTGATATCGACTACGAATGAAGGATTTACGTCCCAGTAATACATTGATGCGTAAAGAATCTTCTTGGGGCGATGGGGCTCACCATCGATCGGCAGGCGTTTCAGGCCCGAGGCATAGCAGGCCTCGTATCCCAGGGTCGAAGCCGTGTAGTGATCGGGATGACGTCCTTTCCAGTAGGGCAGGATTACCGTTTTCGGCCGTGCAATCCGGATCATTCGCGCCACGGCGAGCCTGTTCTCGATGGAAGCCGTAAGCTGCGAATCTCCCAGATTCATCCGTTCCCGGAACCTTGCGCCAATGGCTGTGGCGGCGGCTTCCGCCTCCTGCGCGCGGATTTCCGGCGTTCCTCGAGTTCCCATCTCGCCCTGTGTCAGGTCCAGGATCCCTACCGAGTATCCCTGGTGCACCATGCGGCAGAGGGTACCGGCGCATGTTAATTCGACATCGTCGGGGTGTGCCGCGATTGTCAGAACGTCTACTTGTTCCACAGCGCTTTCAGATTCCTTTCCAGCTCGGCGCGATCGACGCGGTGCCGATACGCTTCGTCTCCATTTATAAAGACAACCGGGATATCCACGCCATAACGGTGTTCGAGCTCGGCGCTGGACTCGATATCAATCACGTTCATCACTATCGGATAAGATTCGCGAAACTGCTCGATCACCGCTTTGGCGTCCTCGCACAGGTGGCAGCCCGGGCGCGAATAGATTTCAATGCGAATGGGCTCTGGCATGTCCAATATTTCCCAGAAGCCGGAAGAATTTCGCCGCCGTCCGGACGTCGCGTCCGATCTGCTCGGCCAGCAGCCCGGCAGAGTCAAATCGCATTTCATCCCGGATGCGGTGCAAAAACTGAACCCGTGCCCTCGCTGCGTTCAACGGTACCAGACCGTCAAGCACGAACGTTTCAATCGAAAGCGAGGTTTCGCTGAATGTCGGACGAACTCCGATGTTGGTGACCGAATCCAGATATCCGGCGTCGTCGAGCGAAATCCGCGTCACGTAGACGCCGCGTTTTGGCAGCAGTTCGTTTTCAGGAGCCAGGTTCAGCGTTGGCACCGTGACCTGACGGCCTCTGCCGGCACCGCTGACGATTCGGCCTTCAATTTCAAACCAGCGTCCGAGTAGTCGTGACGCCAAGGAAACATCGCCATCCTGGACGGTTTTACGAACCTGGGTGCTGCTGGCGGGGAGGGTTCGAACCGATACAGGAGGGATTTCCACCACTTCGAACTCTCGCGCCCACTGACGGAGCGTCTCCAGGTTCCCGTCCTGACGATGACCAAAACTGAAGTTGGCGCCTACACATATCGCGCGGATGTGAAGCCCATTCACCAGGTATTGGCGCACGAAAGCGTTTGGAGAGAGAGTGGAAAAGTCGCGATCGAATCGAGCGACGAACAGCAGATCGATGCCGGACTCTGCGATCATGCGGACCTTACGCTCCTTTGTGCTGATTCGCTTCGGCGCCTTGTCCGGCGCCAGAACCTGGATGGGGTGGGGCTCAAACGTCATGGCAACGGCGGGCAATCCGAGTTCGCGCGCGTGCCGCACGACGGTTTGAAGAATCGTCTGATGGCCCAGGTGCAGACCGTCGAAGTTTCCAATGCTCAAAACACACCCACTGCCTGCAAGAACGCTCGAGGCTTCGGATAATGATGAGACGACTTTCATCAGCTGTTGAATGTAGCATAGCCGATATAATGCGAAACGATGACTGGAGCAAAATTCGAGAAGCTTGTGGAGATCATGTCGACGCTGCGCGGGCCCAGCGGTTGCCCATGGGACAAAGAGCAGACCTTCGATACGCTGAAGCCCATGATGGTTGAGGAAACTTACGAAGTACTCGAGGCCATCGATAACAAGGATTTCGAGCACCTGTCCGAAGAGCTGGGCGACGTTCTGCTCCACGTGGTCTTCCAGGCCCAGATGGGGAAGGAAGCTGCAAAATTCGATATCGATTCCGTCATCGACGGAATTTGCGCCAAGCTCATTCGACGTCATCCCCACGTATTTGCAGGTGAGACGGCCGGCTCCGCCGATGACGTGCTGAAGAACTGGGATGTCATTAAGGCGGCAGAAAAGGAAGAGAAGGCACAGAAGGTCCAAAAGGTGAGAGGCGGCGCCCCTGCAAAGGAATCCATACTGGATGGAATCCCCGGCAAGCTGCCCGCACTTCACGAGGCCCACCAGATCTCGTCACGCGTTGCGCGAGTGGGATTCGACTGGCCCGGCATGGACGGCGTTTTCAAAAAGCTCCAGGAAGAAGTGCACGAGCTGCACGAAGCAATCGCCGGGAAACAGCAAGACGAAATCGAGGATGAAGTGGGCGATCTCCTGTTCGTTATCGTCAATATTGCGCGGAAACTGAAACTCGATTCGGAATCGGCACTAAAGCGGGCAAACCGGAAATTCAAAACCAGATTTCAACATATGGAAGCCAGACTCGCCAGTTCCGGCAAGAGCCTCGACGAGACGTCCCTGGAGGAGATGGAGAATCTCTGGGACCGCGCCAAGCAGGAAACGGACCCACGATGAACATCCGTCCGCTCACTGCGATATCGGAATACGAGCAGTGTCTCGAACTTCAGCGCGAGGGGTTTGGCTGGTCCGATGCCGATCTCATGCCCGTCCGGTTCTTCGTCGTGACGCGCCATATCGGCGGTCTGGTGCTGGGCGCTTACGAAGGCGAACGCCTGGTCGGCTTTCTGAGCTCGATTCCCGGAACCCGTGACGGCATTTTGTATTGGCACTCCCACATGCTCGCCGTTTCGCAGATCTATCGGAACAAGGGAGTCGGCACACGGCTCAAGTTTGCACAACGCGAACATGCCATTCAGCGCGGCGTTCCCCTAATCGAGTGGACATTCGATCCGCTGGAAGCGCGCAACGCGTATTTCAATTTCCAGAAGCTTGGCGTCATTGTCCGTCGTTACTATCCGAACTTCTACGGAGACACCAGCGGTGTTCAAGGCGGACTGCCCACCGATCGCATCGTCGCCGAATGGTGGCTGGACCGCACACGCGAAACCGTACGAGGTGACGTTCGCAGGGTTTCCATTCATCCGGATATACAAATGTTGAAGAAGCTCGACATTCATTCCGCCCGAAGCCTTCAGGAGCGCGTGCAGATGGAATTTCAAAAGAACCTGGCAGAAAATTTCCATGCCATCGCATTCCAGCACAAGCCGGAGTCGAACGAATACGTGTTTGTCCGGGGAACATACGGTGTTCATCCGGCAGGTTGAACTGCGCGAATTGCGCATGCGGCTCGTGAACCCGTTTGAGACAAGCTTCGGGACGACGAGGGAGCGCCGCATTGTCATCGTCAAGGTTTCAGGCGATACACCCGATACACCCCCTGGATCGCATGCCGGTTATGGAGAAGTCACGGCCGGTGAAGGTCCATATTATTCTCACGAGACCTATCAGACCGCCTGGCACATCCTCAGTGAATTCATCATCCCTCAGACGATCGGGCGAGAGATTGCCAGTGCTGCCGACTTTTCCGGAATCGTCCGGGGAATTCGGGGGCACCGTATGGCTCAGGCCGGGCTGGAAACGGCCCTGTGGGACCTTGAGGCCCGAATCAATCGCCTGCCGCTTTGGAAGTTTTTGGGCGGGACACGAACGGCGATTGAATGCGGCGTATCCATAGGCATCCAGCCCACAATCGATGCCTTACTCTCGAAGATTCAAACGGAACTCGACGCGGGTTACCGCCGGATCAAAATCAAGATCAAGCCGGGCTGGGACATTCAGGTGATTAAGGAGGTAAGAAGCTCTTTCCCATTGATTCCATTGATGGTAGATGCTAATTCTGCCTACTCGCTCGCAGACGTGGATCTGTTCCAAAAGCTGGATCGCCACAATCTGATGATGATCGAACAGCCTCTCCACGACGAGGACATGATCGACCACGCGGAATTGCAGCGTCACATCCAAACTCCGATTTGTTTGGATGAATCGATCCATTCGGCCGACGATGCCCGCAAGGCGATCCAGATCGGCGCCTGCCGGATCATCAATATCAAATTGGGACGGGTGGGCGGTTATCGCGAGGCCCGAGCCATACACAACGTGTGCAGGGATAGTGGCATTCCCGTCTGGTGCGGAGGCATGCTTGAATCCGGCATCGGGCGCTCCCACAATGTTGCGCTCTCGAGCCTGGAAAACTTCTCTCTGCCAGGTGACGTAACGGCGAGCAAGCGGTATTGGATCCGGGACATTATTGAACCGGAGGTGCAGGTTTCCCCGGACGGCCGCATCGCGCAAATGATGGATCCCGGTACGGGCTACCGCGTCGACGAGGACGCCATGGCAGAATTCACGGTGCGGTCCCAGGTGTTTCCATCTTGACGGTCTACGAAGCGGATTGGATTTGTCCGATTGCGTCGCCGCCAATTCGCAACGGCGCGATTTCCGTCGAAAACGGCCGGATCGTTAACGTCGCAACATCTGCGGAGATTCCCGGAACGCGCCGCGTTCGATATTCCGGCTGCGCGATTATTCCCGGTTTTGTCAATGCCCATACCCACCTTGAACTCGCGGTCTTTCGCGGACGGCTGGAGAACCTGCCATTCATGGATTGGATTCAAACTCTGGTCCGGATCAAGTATCAGGAACTGACGAGAGACGACCTGAAGGCGTCGGCTCGATTGGGTGCCGTCGACATGCTACGGGCCGGAGTCACCACCGTGGCAGAAGTAATGGATGCGGGAACCGGTTGGGAAGCCATGCGGGAATTCGGTCTGCAGGGAATTGCGTATCAGGAGGTGTTCGGTCCGGCAGAATCTGCCGTGGCCGAATCCATGAAAGGGCTGGAGGGCAAGATCGACCGGTATCGGATCGAGGAGACCGAAACGATGCGCATCGGTGTCTCGCCGCATGCGCCTTATACGGTTTCGCGGCCGCTTTACCAGGCCGTGCGGGATTATGCTCGCAAGGAGCGCCTTCGCATGACCGCGCATGTTGCCGAGTCGCACGATGAAACGCTTTTTGTGCGCGATGGTGCAGGACCGTTCGCCGCGGCGCATGCGAAACGGGGAATCGAGGTAACGGCGCGCGGCTGCACGCCGGTGGCATACCTGGATTCGCTGGGCGTTCTGGGTTCCGATCTGCTGCTGGTGCACGGCGTGGAGGCTGACGATCGGGACATCGATCGTCTTCGCGATACGGGCACCTTCGTCGTTCATTGCCCGAAGTCAAACGCGAAGCTGGGAAATGCCACGGCACGTATTCTTGAAATGCGGGATTGCGGCGTGCACGTTTCACTTGGCACAGACAGCATGGCCAGCAACGATGTCATCGACATGTTTGAAGAAATGCGCGCGGCGATCTTTCAACAGCGGACGCGGACGGGCCGCGATGGGCTCACGGCCTTCGATGTGTTTCGAATGGCGACGATTGAAGGAGCGCAGGCGATTGGGCTCGGTGAACATCTGGGCAGCCTGGAGTCCGGCAAAAGGGCGGATTTCGCCGTGGTGGATCTTGGCCGATTCACAACCCAAACGGTAAACGATCCGATTGAGACGATGGTGGAATCTGCCTCTCGAGGCGATGTGAAAACGGTATTTCTTGCCGGCCGCGAGGCGTCACTGTAGGCGCGGGCGGACCGCGCGCGATTTCTCATTCCGCATTGTGCGCGGTCAAAGACCGCGCCTACAGTTCAATCCACCGTGTCGATGGCGAGTCGAGCCTGCTTGGCTCGGAAGAGGTAGAGGATGTAGCCGGAAGCCAGCGTAATCGCGCCATACAGCGCCGCTTCCGGAGCCTCCCGGATACTCCAAACCGTCATCCAGATGGTGAAGACCAGAAAGATGAGCGGAGGGATCGGATAGCCGATGCAGACTTTGATCCGCGATCGGCGTTCGCGCCGCAGGCGGAAAAGAGTGAGCACCGTTAGCGCGGCAAAAATATTCAGCGTGAAGCCGATATAGATCAGCAGAGTATTGAAATCCAGAGTAATGGCAATCAGTGTGGCGATCCCTGCCTGTAGTGAGATGGCGCGTGCCGGTACGTTGCGATGATTGAGTTGCGAAAGCCACGTCGGTAGAAACCCGTCCCTCGCCATCGCTTCCGCAATTCTCGGACCGACCATCAGCATCGAGCTGATCGGGCAGAGCAGTGTCAGGGCGATCAGCATCGAAACGATACCTCCCGTTCTGGCTCCCCACAGAGTCGAAGCTACCGTGTAGCCAACCTCTTCGATGCCGGACAACTTCTGGGCGGGTACAGCCAGCAGATACGAAAGATTCAGCAGAATGTACAGGATCGTGACAATCGCCGTGCCCAGAATCAGCGATCGCGGCAATGTCCGTTGCGGATCCTTGAGCTCGGTTCCAATATACGCCGCCGCATTCCAGCCGGCGTAGGCAAACGCCACAAGCACCAGCACTACCGCAAACGGAGACGACACGAGAAAACCGGCATTCAGTTTCAGAAGGTCCCCGTGATCGCCTTTTGGAAACGCAATGAAGACGGCGCCGATGAATCCAATGATCAGAAGAACCTTGGTGACCGTAATGATGGTTTGAAACCGGCTGCCGATATGGACATCCCGGGAGTGTAACAAGGCCAGGGCAATCACCAGCACTGCTGCCATGGCACGCACCGGCCAGTGGGGAATCACCGTCGCAACATAACTGTTCATGAGCATGGCCGAGGCTGCAATCGGTCCTGCAAATCCAACGACGACGGAAACGGTTCCCGACATGAAGCCCAGTGAAGGATGAATCAGGCGGCTGAGGTAATAGTACTCGCCACCGGAATGAGGCAGGTTCGCGCCGACCTCACCATAGCAAAGCGCGCCGCACAGAGCGATAAGCCCACCCAGCATCCAGGCGAGAAGAATGTCGCCGCCGCCAGCGCCATTCTGCGCCATGAATCCTGTTGTGGTGAATGCGCCGGTGCCGACCATGTTGGCGACAACGGTCACGGTTGCGGCGGTCAGTGTCAGAACGCGTCGATCCGTCACGAATCAAACCGTGGAAAGATGATGTCCAAGCTTGTTCTTTTTGGTCAGGAGATACTTCTGAGTATCGTCCGTGGAAGGGATTTCAATTCCGACGCGCTCCACTACCGTTATACCTGCATCTTCTACTGCTTTTACCTTTCGTGGATTATTCGTCATGAGCCGCAGACGAGCCACGCCAAAATAACGAAGGACCTCCGTGCAGAGGTCGTAGTTTCGATGATCGTCCTCGAACCCCAGATGGTGATTGGCCTGCACCGTATCCATTCCGCCATCCTGAAGGTGATAGGTCCGCAGCTTGTTGACCAGTCCAATGCCCCGTCCTTCCTGCAATTGATAAATCAGTATTCCGTTGCCTTCCTCGGCGATGGTTTTCTGTGACAACTCCAATTGCTGGCCACAATCGCACCGGCTGGATTTCAAGGCATCTCCCGTCAGGCACTGGGAATGGATTCGAACCAGGGGAGCGTCGCATGACGAAGGTTTTCCCATGACGAGCGCCAGGGCAGCATCGGACTGGTCTTCAGTCTCGAAGCCGAAAAAAATCCGGAATGCGCCGTATTTTGTGGGAAAAGCGGCTTCACCAACGTTGCTTACGTTCATGGGCGTGAAGTATAACACGCAGGTCCGATGGTCACGGGGTCACCAGCACGTCGTCGGAAGTTCCGCGAATGCCATCGGGACCGTCAGACACCAGGCGATAACCGGTCCCGTTTACCTCATAGCGAATCGGGCGGCCCCATCCATCGAGTCGAACGAGTTCGGGCATATACGTGGGATGGAGGACGTTGGTCAGAGCCACAATATCGACGGCATTGGGTGCAGATCCGGTCTGTTGTCGATAGCTCGCGATTCCACTGGCCAGTTTCTGCATGGACTCGGTCGTCGTGCGGCGCCGGATCTCGTTGACCGCCGCAATCAGTTCGCTTACTCCAATCCAGTCTTGATCGCCAAGCCGAACGGCGGCGATATGCCAGGGATCGGATGATTTATCCCGCTTGAATTCGAAAGCCAGAGAGACCGAAGTTTCCGCAATGGCACTCTTGTCCGTCTGCGACACCACGCGCTGGATCTGAATCGAGCCTGGCACCAATGCCGAGGCTCCAATTCCCGCGATCTGCCGGCGCACTTCATCGTGGGACAGCCGCGCGCCTGAACAGCCGGCAGACATTCCTGCAACCGTGACGGCGCAGGCAAAGACGGCAGGCAGGAGCGTGTGCGAAGCGAGTCGTGGCGTGCCTTTCATCAGAGATTCGAGTCTAGCACGCTGTGATATCATCCAACAAAATGCAGGTCAGACTTCTTTTTTTTGCATCAATCAAGGACATCGTTGGAGCAGGACAGGTCGACGTGGAAATTCGATCCGGAAGCACCGTTGGCAGCCTGCTGGCAGAGTTGGAAGAAAAGTACCCGCGCATTTCAGGATATCGGTCGGTCTTACTGACAGCTGTGAACGAAGAATATGCGAAACCGGAAACAACCATCGCGGACGGCGATGAAGTGGCGTTCTTCCCGCCGGTGAGCGGCGGATGAGCAGCGGCACGTTTCAATCCGAACTTTATCGGATCACGCATGATGCCATTGATGCTCGTGCCGTCGCGACGCAGCTTCAACGGCCGGAAGCCGGCGCCATCTGCATCTTCGAGGGAATCGTCCGGAACAATTCGAAGGGAAAGACGACACGGTATCTGATCTACGAAGGATACGAAACGATGGCGCTGAACAAGATGGAGGAGATCGGCGTGTTCGTCCGGAAGGCCTGGGACATCGATGCGGTCGGCATCGTGCACCGCCTCGGCCGCCTCGAGATCGGGGAAACGAGCGTCGCCATCATTGTCACTTCCGCCCACCGCCGCGCATCGTTCGATGCCTGCGAATACGCCATCGACAAGCTCAAGAAGATTGTCCCCATCTGGAAGAAGGAATTCTTTGAAGATGGGGAAGTTTGGGTTGAGGGCCAGTCGTAGAAGTCGGTTTTGCTGTAGGCGCGGTCTATGAC
>Ga0134122_10004412_pt1 | contig 10447 bp, 8 predicted proteins | sample KB302_FD_96461 | JGI IMG/M metagenome (GOLD analysis project Ga0134122, IMG submission 96461) | Terrestrial soil microbial communities without Nitrogen fertilizer from Kellogg Biological Station, Michigan, USA - KB3-0-2 | ecosystem: Environmental > Terrestrial > Soil > Unclassified ... | reverse complement strand
TCGACGACCGGCAGGCCGGCGCGCAGGGCCTTGACCTGCATCTCGGCGGTCCAGCCGAAGTTCGGATCCGACATGCCGATCCGTTCGAGAGCGGGCCACGAGATGGCGCGGAACGGGCCGAGATCGGTGTAGCGATGGCCGTAGAGAAGACGGATCAGGAGGCAGGCGACGAGGTTGCCGGCGCGCGCCTGCGGCAGGAGGGCGCCAGGCTCCCTTTGCCCCAGGACGCGCGAGCCGATCACGACGGCGGCGCGCCCTTCGAGGATCGGCGCGACCAGGCGCGGCAGCTCTTCGGGGTGGTCCGAGAAGTCGGCGTCGACGAAGACCACGAGGTCGGGCGGATCATGGGACCGGAGGTAGGCGAGACCGGCCAGGCAGGCGCTGCCGTAGCCCCGCCGCACCGCCGGGACGACGATCGCCCCACCCTCGGCGGCGACCCGCGCCGTGCCGTCGCTCGAGCCGTTGTCCGCGACCACGATCCGCCGCACCGGGGGCCGGGGGATCGCCTGGAGGACGAGCGGCAGCGAGGCCTCCTCGTTCAAGGCGGGGATCACGACGTCGATCGCGGGGGACGGGAGCGCGCTCATCGGGGGGAAGGGGGCCTTTCGTGGATCCGAGTCCCGCCACCCCGTTGCGGGCCGCGATTCCGCGGGGGTCTGCCGCGTTGGACGGGGGCGGATTTTATGCCATGCTCTCGCGTCCCGCGGAGAGCCTTCCGCACCGCGGCAATCCGAGCGCCTGCGCGGGTGCTCGCCATCCGAGGAAGACATGCTGCGCGCCCTGCTCCTTTCCCTCGCCTTCGCCCCCCTTCTCGCCAGCGCCCAGGCCGCCGGAGCCGCGACGCCCAAGCCCGCGGCGATGCCCGCCAAGTTCCATCGGCTGACGCTTCCCGGCAGCCCGCAGCTGCCCTTCCCGTACACCCTCGAAGTGCCCGAGGGATGGACCTCGCGCCAGGTGCTGAACGACCCCGGCCTCTGGATCGGTCCGCCGGACGCGAAGCCGAACCAGGATCCGCACTTCATCTACGTGCGCATCAGCACGGTCTCGCTCGCGGCGCCCGGCGACGTGGTCGCGGCGATCCGGCAGAACGACGCGAAGGACGACAGCTGGAAGGCCTTGAAGGTCGAAGCGCGCGAGGTCCATGGCGTCAAAGGCGTCCTGGTCGAGATCGAGCGCGCCAAGGTCAAGGAGGTCGAGGCGCGCACCAGCCTGACGCTCAAGATGCCGCTGCCGAAGACCAGCGTCGATTTCGTCGGCCAGGCCGGGAACGCGGACTACGCGAAGCTGCGCCCGCTCTACGAACGGATCCTCCTCTCGGTCGAGCCCGCCCCGAAGGCGGCGGCTCCCGAGGCGGCCAAGAAGCCGGGCCGGTAGGCGCGCGCTCATGCCGGTCCATCCGTTCGAAGGCCGCCGGCCGGTCCTCGGGGCACGGGTGTGGCTGGCGCCTTCCGCGCACGTCGCGGGCGACGTCGAGCTCGGGGACGACGTCTCGTTCTGGTTCCATACCGTCGCGCGCGGCGACGTCCACTGGATCCGCATCGGCGCGCGCACCAACGTCCAGGACGGCGCGGTGCTCCACGTCACGCACGAGAGGTTTCCGCTCTCGATCGGCGCGGACGTCGTGATCGGCCACCAGGCCATGATCCATGGCTGCACGATCGAGGACGGTGCTCTGATCGGCATCGGGGCGCGGGTGCTCGACGGCGCGGTGATCGAGACCGGAGCGCAGATCGGCGCCGGCGCCCTGGTGGCTCCCGGGCACCGGATGCCGGCGGGGTATCTGGCGCTCGGCGTTCCGGCCCGGCCGATCCGGCCGCTGCGCGCGGAAGAGATCGCGGACATCCGCGCGATCGCCGCGCGCTACGCCGCGCTCAAGGAGCGGTATCGCGCCGAGCTGGGGGATGGTTGACGGGGTGCTCCGGCTCGGGAGCCTCCGACTCGAAGGTTGCGTAGGAAGAAGGATGAGGAACGAACGATGAAGCGGCGCGGCGCGGGAACCTTGACGGCGGACGACATCGGGAGCTCGGTGCTCCTCCAGGCGTGGGTGCAGAAGCGGCGCGATCACGGCGGCGTGATGTTCCTCGACCTGCGCGACCGGAGCGGCATCGTGCAGGTCGTCGTCCACCCCGACTTGCAGCCCGAGGCGGCGGCGGCGCTCGAGCCCGTGCGCGGCGAGTGGGTGGTCGAGGTCGAGGGCTCGGTGGCGGCGCGGTCGAGCGAGAACGTCAACCCCGAGATCGCGACCGGCGCGCTCGAAGTCGTCCCGGAGCGGGCCGCGGTGCTGGCGCGGGCCGAGCCGCTGCCGATCCCTCTCGACGGCCGGATCGAGGCCGCCGAGGACCTCCGCCTGCGCTATCGCTACCTCGACCTGCGCCGGACCGAGCTGCAGAGGAACCTGCTCCTGCGCGACCGGGTCGCCCTCTCGGCGCGCAACTACTTTCACGAGCAGGGCTTCGTCGATGTCGAGACGCCGATCCTGACCCGCTCGACGCCCGAGGGCGCGCGCGACTACCTGGTGCCGAGCCGCGTCCACCGCGGTTCGTTCTACGCCCTGCCGCAGTCGCCGCAGCTGTTCAAGCAGCTCCTGATGGTGGCCGGTTTCGAGCGCTACGTGCAGATCGCGCGCTGCTTCCGCGACGAGGACCTGCGCGCCGACCGCCAGCCCGAGTTCACCCAGATCGACGTCGAGATGTCCTTCCCGACCGAGGAGGACGTCTTCGCCCTGATCGAGGGCCTGTTCCACCGGATCTTCCCGATCGCGGGCATCGAGCCACCGGATCCGTTCCCGCGCCTCACCTACGCCGAGGCGGTCGCGCGCTACGGCAGCGACCGGCCGGACCTGCGCTTCGGCCTCCCGATCGCCGATCTGACCGCGCGCCTCGGCGGCTCGGGCTTCCGCGGTTTCCAGGAGGCCGCGGGGAACGGCGGCGTGATCCGCGGCTTCGCGGTGCCCGGCGCGGCGGAGGCGAGCCGCAAGCAGGTGGACGGCTGGGCCGAGCTCGCGCGGAGAAGCGGCGCGGCGGGGGTCTTGACGCTCCGCCGGAAGGGGGGCGAGACCCTCTTCCAGGTCAAGGGTGCCTTGACCGAAGCCGAGGCGGCGGGCGCTGCCGACGCTCTCGGGCTCGAAGACGGGGGGCTCGCGCTCCTCGCCGCGGGGCCGGCCAAGACGGTGGCGTCCGCTCTCGGCACGCTCCGCTCGGAGCTCGCCCGGAGCTTCGACCTGATCCCGGCCGGACGCCACGCCTTCCTCTGGGTGAGCGACTTTCCGCTCGTCGAATGGAATCCCGCGGAGTCGCGTTTCGATGCCATGCACCACCCGTTCACGAGCCCCGATCCGCGCGATCTCGACCTCCTCGAGAGCGATCCGGGCGCCGTGCGGGCGCGCGCCTACGACGTGGTGATGGACGGCATCGAGCTCGGCGGCGGCTCGATCCGGATCCACGATCCGGAGGTGCAGGCGCGGATGTTCCGGCTCCTCGGCATCCCGGACGAGGAGGCCGAGGCCCGGTTCGGCTGGTTCCGCGAAGCCTTGCGCTACGGCGCGCCACCCCACGGCGGCATCGCGCTCGGCCTCGACCGGATCGTCATGCTGCTCGCCGGGGCGAGCTCGCTCCGCGAGGTGATCGCCTTCCCGAAGACCGCCTCGGCGACCGACCTGATGACCCAGGCGCCCGGAAGCGTCGACGCGCGCCAACTCGCGGAGCTGGGCCTCGGGCTCGCCGCGACGAAGGAACCCTAGGGGGCGTCGTGGCCTGGACCGAGGAGCTGCTCCGAAACCACCGCGCGCTGTCGGAGGTCGACATCCGCTTCCGCGACGAAGCCATGCGGACGCCGGCCTTGATGAATCGCGCTTACTTCGAGTCGTTCGGTTTCGAAGGCGAGGAAGTGCACTACTGGATCGGCAGGCTCCATGGCTGGCCGACGTTCGTGGGCCCGGAGTTCCGGGACGAGATGGCGCGCGTGACCGAAGGGCTGAGCCGCCTCCTGCGCTTGGTCCCGGAACGGATCTTCGACAACGATCCGGAACGGATCGCCGCCTTTTATCGCATCGAGCCCTACGTCGTCCGGCTCGTCCTGACGCCCGAAGATCTCGCCCTGGCCATCGCCCGGGCCGACATGATCCTGACCGAAGACGGACTGCGCTGCCTCGAGTACAACTTCGGCTCGAACCTCGGCGGCTCGGAATCGCACAGCCGGCTGCTCTTCTACCGGCGCGTGCCCGAGATCCAGGCCTTCATCGAGCGCGAGGACCTCGACTGGAGCGACTTCAACTCGCTCAAGGCGATCTTCGCCCATTTCGTCCCCGAGGCCCTGCGGCGCGGTCTCGGGCGCGAAGGCGTCCTGAACCTCGCGATCATCTCGGTCGGCCTGCCGAATCCGGAGCGCTTCGCCCGGTTCGCGGCCGACTACGCGGCGGTCCTGCGCCAGCGCGGGTCGATCATCGGCGGGCGCCTCATGAACCTGTCGCTCGCCGACATGCGGAGCGACGAGGCCGGCCTCTGGCACGGCGCGGAGAGAGTCCACGGCTGCTTCTCGGCCCACGGCGGCGATCTCTACCCCGCGACCGCCCGCATGGCGGCCGAGCGCAAGGTCGTCACCTACAGCGGGCCGCTGACCAAGGTTCTGTCGAACAAGGCGAACCTGGCCCTCCTCTCGGAGCACCAGGAGTCGCCCCGGTTCGACGGCGAGGAGAGGGAGATGATCCGCCGGCACGTGCCGTGGAGCCGGATCGTCGAGAAGAAGGAGGTCCGCTTTCGCGACCGGGACTGGTTCCTGCCGGACCTCCTCGCCGCCGAGCGCCACCACCTGGTGCTCAAGGCCGCCGTTTCCATGGCTGGCAAGGACGTGGCGATCGGCCGCTCGGCGAGCGACGCGGAGTGGCAGGCGGCGCAGGATCGCGCCTTCGGCGGCGAGCAGTGGATCGTCCAGGAGTTCGCGACCAGCGTGCCCTACCTCTTCCAGGAGGGGAACGTCGCGGAGCCCCATCTCGCGGTCTGGGGGCCGTTCGTCATCGGCGGCCAGTACAACGGCTGCCTCCTGCGCGTCCAGCCCGCTGCGGTGAAAGGCCCGATCAACGTCTCGCACGCGGGGTCGGTCTCCTCGGTGTTCGAGGTCTAGGCGGGCGGATGTCCGCGCTCGCGCGTCTCACCCTGCGCCATCCCGGCGGCGAGACTCCCATCTGGGTCGGCCCGGGCGCGCTCCGCGCGGCGGCGCACCAGGCCGCGGACTGGCTCGCCGGCCGGACGCTGTTCCTGATCTCGAGCCGGCCGATCCTCGAGCGCCACGGGCACCGGCTGGCGGATCTCTGCGCGCCCGCCCGGCGTTGCGAGATGCTCGAAGTTCCCGACGGCGAGGCCGCCAAGTCGGGAGCCGTCGCCCAAGGACTCTGGAGCCGGATGGCGCTTGCGGGCGGCAAGCGCGACAGCCGGGTGCTCGCGTTCGGCGGCGGCAGCGTCTCGGACCTGGCCGGGTTCGCGGCAGGCTGCTTCCTCCGCGGCCTCGAATGCGCGTTCCTGCCGACGACGCTCCTCGCCCAGGTCGACGCCGCGATCGGCGGCAAGACCGGCATCGACCTGCCCGAGGGCAAGAACCTGGTCGGGCTGTTCCATCACCCGGCGTTCGTGGCCGCGGACACCGAGGTGCTCTCGGGCCTGCCGGCCGAGGAGATCCGCTCGGGCGTGGTCGAGGCGATCAAGATGGCGGCGCTCTTGGACCTCTCCCTGTTCGAGCGGATCGAGAGCGACCTGCCGGCTCTCCTCGCGACCGAGCCCGAGCCGCTCGCCGCGGTCGTCGCGGGCGCCGCGGCGGCCAAGATCGCCGTCGTCGAGCGGGATCCGAGCGAGGCGGGAGAGCGCCGGCTGCTCAATTTCGGCCACACCCTGGGTCACGCGATCGAGGCGACCCTCTCCTACCGGGACCTCCGGCACGGCGAGGCCGTCGCCTACGGCATCCTCTTCGCTCTCCGCCTCTCCGAGCGCCGGGGCCTGCCGGCGGGCGACGCCGCGCGCGTCAAGCGGCTCCTCGCGCGCCTGAGCCTGCCCCCTCTCCCGCCGCTTCGGGCGGCGGCCCTGATCGCCGCCTCGGCGCGCGACAAGAAGGCGCTCGAGTCGGGTCTTCCCTGGGTCCTCGCCTCCCGGCTGGGCGCGGGGCGGATCGCCGGCGACGTGTCCTGGCCGGAGATCGAGTCCGAGCTCGAGGCCTTCCTCGCCGACCCCTGGAGTTGAGCCCGCCGCGACTTCGCGGGCCGCCCGCCCGGGTCGGCTATAATCCTCGAATCCGAGGCTTTAGGTGCCGCACTCCCGAGACATGACACCCCACCGCAGCCTGCTCCGCCGCCTGAAGCTGCGTTCCGTTTTGTTCGCCGTTCTGGTGCTCTCGGGCATCGTGCCGCTGATCCTCTCGGGCGCGCTGCTCCTGATCCAGAACGGGGCGATCCTGCAGAACGCGGAGCGCGAGGTGCTGATCCGCGAGGTCCAGTCCCTGACGCGGCAGGTCGACGCCAACCTGAAGGCGATGCGGAGCCAGATGAACCTTCTCGGCCTCGGCCTGCTCGCCGTCCCGGGGTCGGACGACCTGCAGGAGAGGCTCCGGCAGCCCTGGGTGGCCGACTACCTGAACGACGCGACGCAGACGGCGAACGCGGAGGTCGTCGGCGTCCTCGATCTCCAGGGAGCCGGGCGTCTGCCCGCGCTCTCGCCCGAAAAGCAGGAGGCGGTCGACACCGCGTTCCGCATCGCGGTGAGCCACCGGCAGCCGGTCTACATGTTCGTCGGCGGCAATCCCGCCGCCGTGCCGATCGCCGCGCTCGCGGTGCCGGTGCCGCAGAAGGCGCCGCGCCTGGTCGTCGTCTCGCTCTTTCCGTTCACGCCCGCGGCGCAGCTGGTCCAGGACGTGGCCGAGAAATCGGCGGCGACCGCTCTCATCGACGGGCAGGGAAAGCTCCTCTGGTCGCGCGGCCTGAGCGCAGAGATGACGCGCGCCCTCCTGCGCTCGAACGTCGTGCGCGATTTCAAGCAGCGGCCGCTCGACATGACGACCGAGTACACGCTGACGTCGGAAGGCCGGACGCAGAAATACCTGGCCCAGGTCAGCGCCGTGCCCGAGAGCGGCTGGGGGGTGGTGGTCCAGAAGCCGGCCCGGCTCGCCTTCGAGATGGTGCAGAAGATGTTCTGGAACACCCTGGTCTCGACCCTGGTCCTGATCGGCGTCGCGCTCGCGGTCGCGTTCTACGCCGCCCGGCGGGCGAGCCGCCCGATCCAGCGCCTCGCCGATTCGACGCACGAGATCGCCGGCGGCCACTTCGGGCGCCGGGTCGAAGCCGAGGGGCTGGGGCGCGAGCTGACCGAGCTGGCCGAGGACTTCAATCTGATGAGCGGCCAGATCGAGAGCTCGGTCGAGCAGCTGCGGGCCGCGGCCCAGGCCAACCGCGATCTCTTCATCGGCTCGTTGCGCGCTTTCGCGGCGGCGATCGACGCCAAGGATCCGTACACCCGCGGCCATTCCGAACGGGTCGCCGCGTTCAGCCGCGCGATCGCGAACCACCTGAACTTTTCGGAAGAGCAGAGGGAGAAGGTCTGGATCGGCGCGCTGCTCCACGACGTCGGCAAGATCGGCGTCGACGATCGGATCTTGAAGAAGGTCGGCGTGCTGTCGCCCGAGGAGTACGAGCAGATGAAGCTGCACACCGTGATCGGCGCCGAGATCCTGTCGCCGATCGAGCAGCTCAAGGACGTGATCCCCGCCGTGCGCTGGCACCACGAGAGCTGGAACGGGCGGGGCTATCCGGACGGCCTCAAGGGCGAACAGATCCCGCTGATCGCGCGCCTCGTCGCGGTCGCCGACACCTTCGACGCGGTGACCACGAACCGGCCCTACCAGCAGGCCTACGACCTCCGCTTCGCGGTCGACACGATCACCAAGCTCGCGGGCACCCGCTTCGACGCCAAGGTCGTGACCGCGTTCCTGCGCGCTTTCGATGCCGGCGAGATCCGGCCGGCCGAAGTCCGGGCGAGCGAGCCGGCGACGGCGGTCCAACCTTTCGAGCTGATGGTCGCCCGGGGTTAAAGACATGGCGTTCCAGTACGTCCTGGCCAACCTGCTCGCCGACAATGACGACGCGATCGGCGCCCTGTTCCTCGATCCGACGGGGGAGACGGTCGATCTCGCCTGCTCGGACTTCGGGCCCTACGAGCTGCGCGTCGTCGGCGCCTACTTGGGCATCTATCTCCGCCATCTCGACAAGGTGATGAAGCTCAATCACCTCGGCACGTCGCGTCTGATCCACATCGAGAAGCGGCAGGTCCACATCCACGCCCTCACCCTCCCCGAGGGGTACTGCCTGGCTCTCGTCCAGCGCCATCCGGGCCAGGTCGCCCGCGCCCGCGCCAGCCTGGTCGCGGCCGGCGAGCAGCTCAAGAGCGAGCTCTTCGAGTTCTAAGGCTTTTCCCATGCGCGCCGTGTCGTTCGAGGGGATCCGCCGGGTCGCCGTCTCCGTGTTGCCCGACCCGGAGATCGAGGATCCGGGCGACGCGGTCGTCGCGGTCCGCGCCGCGGGAGTCTGCGGCTCGGACCTCCACGTTTACCGCGGGCTCGAGGTCGGGCTCGATCCGGGCACCGCGATGGGGCACGAATTCGCGGGCGAGGTCGTGGCGGTCGGGTCCGCGGTGCGCGGCTTCCGGCCGGGCGACCGGGTGGCGAGCCCATTTTCGACCAGCTGCGGCGACTGCCCGGCCTGCCGCCGCGGCATGACCGCTCGCTGCCGCCGCGGCCGGCTCTTCGGCTGGGTTTCGGGCGGCCGCGGCCTCGGCGGAGCGCAGGCGGAGCTGATCCGCGTGCCGTTCGCCGATTCGACGCTGGTCGCGATGCCCGAAGGCCTCCCCTTCGATCTCGCGGTGCTCGCGGGCGACGTGATCGCGACCGGTTTCTTCGGCGCCGAGCAGGCGGGCGCAGCGCCCGGAGCGTCGATCGCGGTCGTCGGCTGCGGGGCGGTCGGACTGATGGCGATCCTCGGCGCTCGCGAGCTCGGCGCCGAGAGGATCTTCGCCCTCGACGCGATCCCCGAGCGGCTGGCCCTTGCCGAAATCTTCGGCGCGGAGCCGATCTCCGTCGCGGCCCCGGGCTCCGATTCCCACAATTCCGCCGATCCCGCCCTGCGGATCAACGAGGCCACGGCGGGCGAGGGTGTAGACGGCGTGGTGGAAGCGGTCGGCAGTGCGGAGTCGACGCGCCTCGCCTACGCGATCGTGCGCGCGGGAGGAGCGATCGCCGCGCTCGGCGTCCACAACGAGCCGACTTTTGCGCTGACTCCTGGCCAGCTCTACGACAAGAACCTGACCTACCGTGCCGGCCGCTGCCCGGTGCGCATCTATCTGGAGCGCCTGCTGCGCTTGGCCGACGCGCGCCGCAGCGAGGTCGCGCGCATCATCTCGCACCGCCTGCCGCTCGCCGAAGGGCCGCGCGCCTACGACCTGTTCGATCGCCGCGCCGAAGGCTGCACGAAGGTCGTGTTGTCGCCGTGAAGCCGCCGCGAGGGATCGCCAGGCGCCGCTTCGCGCTCATCCTGGGCGTCGGATTCTCGCTTCTCGCCTGCCTGGCCGTTTTCGCCACGACGCCGGTCGCCTCGCCGGCCCCCGAGCCCGGTGCATCGTCCTCGCCGGCCGCCGCAGGATTTCGCCTCGTCGCGCTCGGCACGGCGCAGGACGGCGGCTATCCTCAGGTGGCCTGCTCGTGCGCCCGCTGCGCTCTCGCCCGCCGCGACCCGAAGCTCGCGCGCCGGGTGTCGAGCCTCGCGATCCACTCGAAGGCGACCGGCAAGGTCTATCTGATCGACGCCACGCCGGATCTGCCCGCGCAGATCGAGAGGATCCACGCCTTCCGCGACCATCCGGAAGGGCGCACCGACCGCAACCCGGTCGACGGCATCCTCCTAACCCACGCCCACATCGGCCACTACCTCGGGCTCGCCTGGCTCGGCTTCGAGACCCTCTCGAGCCACGAGATTCCCGTCTGGGCCTCGCCGCGGATGGCTGCCTTCCTGCGCGGCAACGGCCCGTGGAGCCAGCTCGTCGGGCAAGGCAACATCGCGTTGCGCACATTCGAGCCCGGACGGGACTTCGAGCTGGAACCGGGCTTGCGCGTCACCGCGCTCAAGGTGCCGCATCGCGACGAGCTGAGCGACACCATGGGCTTTCTGATCCGCGGCCTGCGGCGCACCGTCCTCTACGTCCCCGACACCGACTCCTGGCGCGCCTGGCCAAAGCCGCTGCCCGAGGTCCTCGCGGCGGAGAAGGTCGACGTCGCGCTCCTCGACGGCACCTTCTACTCCAAGGACGAGCTGCCGGACCGCGACGTGACGAAGATCGGCCACCCGCTGATCGCCGACACGATGGACCTCCTCGGGCCGCTCGTCAAAGCCGGCAAGCTCGAGGTCCGCTTCACCCACCTGAAC
>Ga0134122_10004410_pt1 | contig 10453 bp, 9 predicted proteins | sample KB302_FD_96461 | JGI IMG/M metagenome (GOLD analysis project Ga0134122, IMG submission 96461) | Terrestrial soil microbial communities without Nitrogen fertilizer from Kellogg Biological Station, Michigan, USA - KB3-0-2 | ecosystem: Environmental > Terrestrial > Soil > Unclassified ... | reverse complement strand
CAGCCGCTTGATCCTGCCGGCGTGGGGTCCCCGCAGGACGTAATCGCAGAATTCGAAGAACTTGGGGTGGAGCGTCGGCTCGCCGCCCGAGAGCAGCATGATCGGCAGCTCCCCTTCGGATTCGATGAGCTTGTCGACGGCGGTCGTGAACTCTTCCATCGACATCGAGTAGCGCTGCTGGTTGCGGACGATGCATACCGGGCAGGTCAGATCGCAGCGGTCGTTGATCTCGAGGATCGGCGAGCAGGTGTGCTGGAGGTGGTCTTCGCACAGCCCGCAGTCGAGGGGGCAGCCGTGCTCGACGCGGGTGGAGAAGCGCAGCGGCACCGTCCCGGGTTTGGTATAGGAGAGCGATTTCACATAGTAGTCGGCATCGCTCGAGATCTCGACCTCGAAGTAGCCGTGGCGGGGACACTTCTTCTGCATGTGGACCGCGCCGTCGCGCAGCACGATGTGGGCGTCGATCACCTTTTTGCAGGTCGGACAGATCGATCGGGTATAAGACAGAAAGGCCGCGTCGCGCTCACTCTTCTGCGGGGAGCTGAGGGGGAATTGCATATCCATCCTTCATCCTTCCTTTCTGATCGAACCCTTCAGGTCAGTGTTCCGCCGTCGAAGACGAGCACGGCGCCGTTCATATAGGTATTGCGCGGCGATCCCAGCCAGGCTACCAGCTCGCCGCATTCGGCGGGCTGGCCGAAGCGGGAAAGGGCGCAACCGCTCAGGTAGCGCTGCTGGTGATGCTCGGGGATGGTCGAGCGCAGGCCGCCGTCGAAGATCCCCGCCGCGATGGCGTTGACCAGGACGCCGTAAGGCCCCACCTCGTGAGCCAGGCTGCGGGTCAAGCCGTCGACCGCGCCCTTGCTGGCGGCGTAGTGGACCGGCCCCGGGATGGCCCGGCTGGAGGCGATCGAGCTGATGTTGACGATGCGGCCGCGCTTGCGGCGGATCATCCCGCGCACCGCTGCCCGGCAGAGGCGGAAGACGGTCATGAAGTTCAGCTCCATGACCTGGAGGAGGTCGTCGTCGTCGAGCAGGATGAAAGGGACCGACTCGCTGACGCCGGCGTTGTTGACCAGCACGTCGACACCGCCCCACGCCTCCTCGACGGCGGCGACGGTGCGGGCCGCGGCGCCGGGCTCGCAGAGATCGACCTGGATCGGCAGGCACTCCGCGCCCGCCGCCTCCGCCTGCGCTCGCGTCTCCTCGGCCCCGTCCCGGCTGCGGCTCCAGGTGAAAGCGAGCCGCGCTCCCTCCCGCGCGGCCACCGCGCAGATCCCCTGGCCGATGCCGCCCGAGCCGCCGGTGACCAGCACCCGCTGGCCGCTCAGCAACCCATCGCGGCCATTGTCTTGGCCGGCCTCTGCTACCGACGTCGCGCGGGGGGCCCCCTCAACTCCATTCGACATTTTCGTATCCTGGATGAATGTATACCACACCGGCGCGGCGTCCCGACGATTCGAGAGCCGCGAAGTTCGCCCCCGCGGACGCGCCGACCAGACACAGTGTCGGCCCCTGGTAGCCCCACCCTTGAGCGACCTGAAGGGCGGCGCGGCCGGGAGTGATCTCCAGCACCGCGCTGGGTAGGAGCCGCCCCCCCACCACCGCCCGCCGCGGCGGCGTCAGCGGTTCGCAGAGGTGCACGATCAGGAGATCCGGGGGTTCCGGCGGTCGGTGCCGTGGCCCCTCCTCGGCGAGGCGCCGCAGCAGGGGGTGATGGATAGGGCCGGGCGGCACCGGCGCCGCCCAACCGAGAGGCGCCGCCGGCGGCTCCCGGGTCGCGATGTCGCCATCCGCCTCCCCAAGCGCGGCTGCGGCGCAGGCACCGCCCAGCGCACGGCAAACCACGAGGCACTGGCGATCGGATCGGCTCGCGCCGAGGCCATCGACGAGGAGCCTGTCGTCGGCTGCCCGCGATGCCGGTAAGGCCAGAGCCCCGAGCGCTCGACACCTTTGAAGGGTGCCGAGAGCCAGGCCGAGGAGTCCGGAGGCGCCGAGCGTGTGGCCGAAATGGAAGAGCGGGGTCGTCAGGGGGACGGCGAGGTCCGGTACCACCCGCCGCACCGCCGCGAGCTCGATGCGGTCGACCTCGGGAGGACCTGTGCCCTGGCCGAGGATCAGGCTGACGGGGCCGCCGTCAAGGACTTCGAGGGAGTCGAGCGCACGCCCCAGTCCACCTTCGTCATCATCGCCGTTCAGATCCTGGCTCAACATGGGGCCGCGCAGGCGAGGCCCCGGTCCGCCGCGCCGGAGCCGCAGCGCTACGGCCGCCTCGCCGCAGAGGAACCCTTCGGTTCCGGGCTGCCAAGGCGCCTGCAACTCGGGAGACAGGATGCGGAGCGCCTCGAAGTTGGCGTGGGCCGCCGGCGAGAGGACGTCCACCGCCAGCACGACCACCTCGTCGGCGCCGGCCTCGAGAAGCAGCCGGGCGAGGAAGAGACCCTGCAGACCGGAGGCGCAGGCGGCGCTCGCTACCGGCAGCCGGGCGCCGGCCCAAGGCACATCTTCGAGCAGGCCGGCGGTGTCGAAGGCCCGGCGCCAGCCTTCGGCCTCGAAGCTCTCAGCCGCTCCGTTGCACGAGGCCACCACCAACGGGGTGCCTGGCGGAGGGGGCGAGCCGGCCAGGCACTCGTCGAGGGCCCGCCGCGCCAAGGCGCGCCAGCGCTCGGCGCCGGCCAGCCCCGGGTCGAGACCGCGCGCCGGCCGGCAGAGGCCGCTGGTCGTCCAGCGGTCGGCGAGCCACGGCAGGGGTTGGGGCGGCACCGGCGCCGCGCCGGCCAGTAGCTCCACCGCGCTGCCCTGGGCGGTCGCCAATCCCAGGGCGGAGACCACCGGAAGCTCGCCGTGCCAAGCTGAGGTTGCCGCTGCGGCGGACACTGCCGCAAGTATACTTTGGCCGCATGCAAGCCCCTGCCCTGAGAGAAGGCTACCGACTCTGCCCGAGGTTCCTGTCGGGAGAAGAGACCGACCGCTGGCGGCGGAAGGTGAGCTCCGGGCGAGAGATCTTTCATCCGGTCGGTGGGAGAGGCGGCCTCAACCTGCGCTACAGCGTCGTCGACGGCCGTCGGACCCGCGAGCACTTCCCCGAGCTCGTCGAGCTGGCTCATACCCGACTGCGCGCCGCCGCCGAGGAGATCGTGGGGCGGTCCCTGGTACCGATCCTGGACGAGAAACGATCCATCCGGATTCAGCTCTACCGTGGCCGTCACGAAGGATTCCGCTGGCACCTCGACGTCAGCTCCTTCAGCGCGCTCCTGACTCTCGAAAACACCAGCCGGGGAGCTACCGAGGTGATCTCGCCCCGGTTGAGCCGCCTGCTGACGCCGCTCTACTACCCGCTCTATCCCCTGCGCCAGCTCTTCTCGGTCATGCCGCGCCGGACGATCCAAGCCGATCCCGGCGACCTGCTGGTTCTCCATGGCGGCGCAGTCCTGCACCGTGCCCGAATGCTCGAGGACAGAGGCGAGCGTCTGGTGGTGGTCGCGGTTTTCGAGCCGGCCGGCAGCAAACCGACGCCGATCCGCAGTTGGCTGGCTCGGTCCTTCAACTATTAGCCCTGTAAGCCTCGCGCCTACGGCACGTTACATGCATTGACCAGCGAGCGATCAAAACCCAGGCCCGAGACATGTCCCACGCGCGCACGGAGTCGAGATGGAGAGAGAGGATGGCGCCTGAGGCTCCGCGGGTCGTGCGTCTGGGGGGTCCTTTCGGCCCGGCGCTCACCGTAGACATCGAGGAGTGGTACCACACCTGCCTGGTGCCGGACTACGTCCGGCCGGAGAGCCGGCCTCGGCTGCCGGAGGAGCTGGACTGGCTGCTCCCCGAGTTGCTCGACAGACTGGCCGAGACGGGACGAACGGCAACCTTCTTCGTGCTTGGCGAGGTGGCGAAGAGGCTGCCCGCACGGATCCGGGAAATCGCCGCGGCTGGCCATGAGGTGGCAAGCCACGGTTATCTTCACCTGCGCGCCTGCGAACGCCCGCTCGCGGCATTCCGGGACGATGTCGAACGCAGCAAGGAGCTCCTGGAGGACCTCATCGGCGAGGCGGTCCTGGGATTCCGGGCGCCGGAATGGTCGTTGCGCAGCCTCGGCAGCTCGCGGCTGCCGATCATCGCCGAGCTGGGATTTGTCTATGACAGCTCGCTCTCTCCCTGCCCAGTGGGCGGCCGGTGGAAGAACCCGCGGTTTGCCTCCCGCCTGTGCTGGCCGGATCTGCCCTCCGAGGCGGACTTGCTGGAGCTGCCGCCCCTCACCTTCGGCGGGCCGTTCCGTCTCATGGCGGGGAGCTGGACCGGCCGCCTCGTTAGCCCCCAGCGATTGGTCCGCGCCGCGGACGGTCATGCCAAGGAAGGGGGCATGGCCGTGGCGGTCGTCCATCCGTGGGAGCTTTCCGGCCGGCCTACCCCGGGCCAACTCAGCGGTCTCGCCAAGTTCATCCACGAGACCGGGCGACTCGGTTTCGCGCCGCGCTTCCGGGAGCTGCTGCGGGCGATCCCCTGGACCTCAATCCGCGCCGCCGCTCGCCTCGACGCGGCGATTCCGATGCGGGCGCTAGCCTCGCGTCGGGCGGGATGAAGCCGGGCTTCCGTGTAAGCTAGAGGAGGGGAGGTTGGGGTTGGTGCGAAAGGGGGGACTCGAACCCCCACGGCCTTGCGACCACAAGATCCTGAATCTTGCGCGTCTACCAATTCCGCCACTTTCGCAGCGCGGTCGTGATTCTAGGGAGACACAGCCATCATGTCAATCGCATTGCCCGGAGCCGAAGGGCTCTTGAGGCGGGACATCGCCGCCTTGCTCGAAGGCGCCGCTCGGGACGGCCTGGACGACGGTCAGCTCCGCGGGAGGGTGGAGGCAACCGCGGAGGAGCTGAAGCAAGCCCTCGAAGATCTGCAGGCGGCAGGCGGGGCGGTCGAGATCGAGGGGCGCTGGTACGCGCCCCGCCACTCCGGCTTCAGCGTCGGCATCGTCGAGCTCCTCGACGAGGGCGACGCCGTGATCCGTCCAGGCCCTCGCGAGGAGGCGGCTTTCTTCGTCCGCCGGCGCAACCTCAAGCAGGCCTTGAATGGCGACACGGTGCTCGTACGGCGCCTGTCCCGAAAGGCGCAGCCCTGGACCGGCCGCCTGCCCGAGGCTGCCGTCGTCAGAGTCCTCGCCCAGCGCCACAAGACCCTGGTCGGAACCCTGGAGAGGAGCGATCGAGGCCGTTGGCTGGTGCCGTTCGATCCCAAAGCCTCGGTGGAGCTTCCTGTCGGGGGGGCGAAGGACATCCCCGAGGACCATTACGTAGTGGTGGCTGTGGAGCGTCCCGCCCCAGGCCGCCCACCGCGAGGCCGCCTCGTCGAGGTCCTCGGAGATCCCGAGCTGCCAGGAGTGGATGTCCTGGTCGTGTTGCGCCACTATGGCATCCCGGAGGACTTCCCCGATGCCGTCCTGGACGCCGCGCACCGGTTTCCCGCCGATCCGCAGCCGCAGGATTGGGCGGGTCGGGAGGACCTGCGCGAGCGAATCGTCATCACCATCGACGGCGAGAGCGCGCGGGACTTCGACGACGCGGTGTCGATCGACCGCCTGCCGGACGGTGTCTTCCGCCTGGGCGTCCACATCGCGGACGTGTCCCACTACGTGAGGGAGGGGGACCCGCTGGACCTCGAGGCCTACCAGCGCGGGACCAGCGTCTACTATCCCGAGCGGGCGATTCCCATGCTCCCCGAGGGGCTCTCGAACGGCCTCTGTTCGCTGCGTCCCAACGTGCCGCGCCTCACGGTGTCGGTGTTTCTGGACATCAACCGCGACGGGGAGATCCTCTCCTGCCGGTTCGCCGAGACCGTCATCCGGAGCGCGCGCCGGATGACCTACACCGAGGTGCGCCGCATCCTGGAGGAGCCGCGGACGGAGGATGCGACCACGTATGGCCCGGTCCTCCCGGCCTTGCGCGAGATGCACCACCTAATGCAGATCCTCAACCACGCGCGGACCCTGCGGGGCTCGATCGACTTCGACCTCCCGGAAGGGAACGTGGAGCTGAACACCGACGGCGTCATGGTGGGCGTCTCGGCGGAGGAGCGCCACGTCGCTCATCGCCTCATCGAGGAGTTCATGATCGCGGCCAACGAGGCCGTTGCCCTGGAGCTGGTGAGCCGCGGGATCCCGGCGCTCTTCCGCGTCCACTCTGCGCCCGCTACGGCGCGGGTCGAGGATCTGCGGGAGCTGCTGGCCTCCTTCGGCCTGACGCTGCGGGGGGACTCCGAGAACCTGCCTCCCAGCGCTCTCCAGGAGGTGCTGCGAGAGGTCCAAGGGCGCCCGGAGGAGCATTTCGTCTCGTCGGTGGTGCTGCGCACTCTTCAACGCGCCGCCTACGATCCTCAATGCCTGGGCCACTATGCCCTCGCCTCGCCCTACTACTGCCACTTCACCTCGCCGATCCGGCGCTATCCGGACCTGGTCGTGCACCGCCAGCTCAAGGCTTTCCTGAAAGGCGCGGCCGAGCGCGAAGCGGAGCGGTCGCGTCTGCCCGAGCGTCTGCCGGTGATGGCCGAGCACGCCAGCCAGACGGAAAGGCGGGCCGAGCAGTCGGAGCGCGACCTGCTGCAGTGGAAGAAGGTCCGGTTCCTCGCCGGTCGCGCCGGCGAAGTCTTCCGTGGCAGGATCACCGGCGTCCAGCCCTTCGGTCTTTTCGTGCAGCTCGAAGGCTACTACGTGGACGGCCTGGTGCCGATCCGCTCGATGGCGGACGACTACTATCGCTTTGAGCCGGAAGCCCACCGGCTGGTGGGGGAGAGGAACGGCCGCGTTTTAAGGCTGGCTGATCCGGTCGAGGTCGTCCTCGTGGGATCTTCGCCGCGCCACCGCGGGCTGGACTTCAAGCTGGTGGGGATGCCGGAGCCGACGCCGCGCGAAGAGAGGCCCCGGCGTGCCGAGGAGCCGAGAAAGAGGCGCCGGTAGGCCCCTTCGATTCCTCACTGATCTTTCTCCGACTCGAACCCGATAGAATGCGTAATGAAGAGGAGGCACCCAATGAGCACGATAAAAGAGGAAGTCCGGGACCTCGCCGAAAAACTTCCCGAGGATGCGACCTGGGATGATGCGATGTACGAGCTATACGTTCGCCAGAAGATCGCCGCCGGTCTCCAAGCCGCCGATGAGGGAAGGGTCAAGCCTCATGAAGAGGTAAAGCGGCAATTCCTTGCCATATGAGAATCGAATGGACGGATCCAGCCATCGCCGACCTCGCCGCGATCCGTGATTACATCGCACGAGACTCCGAGCAGTACGCGACACGGTTCGTGGGCCGCATCATCGAAGCCGTAGAGAAGCTCACCTCCTTTCCAGAGTTGGGACGAAGGGTTCCCGAGTCGCGGAATAGGGATAGAGTCCGGGAGCTCCTCTTCCAAAACTACCGAATCATCTACCGCATCACTGCCAACCGAATTCAGATCATCACCGTTCTTCATGGTGCGCGGGATCTTCGCCGAATGAAGCCCAAACCCTGGGAGGTGATCTGAAATTGTCGCTAACTCCCAACGTCGCCATCGTCGGAAGGCCCAATGTAGGCAAGTCGACGCTGTTCAACCGCCTCGTGGGGCGGCGGCAGGCCATCGTTCACGACCTGCCGGGGATCACCCGCGACCGCCTCACCGGGATCGCCCGATTGGCGGACGACCGGCCGATCCAGGTTGTCGATACCGGCGGCCTGGTACCGGGTGATGATCCCCTGGGACTCAACCAGCAGGTTTTCCTGGCGGTCGAGGAGAGCGACCTGCTGCTTTTCCTGGTGGACGGCAAGCAGGGCCTGGTCTCCGCCGACGAGGAGGTTTGGTCCCACTTCCGCCGCTTCGGCAAGCCGGCGATCCTGGTGGTCAACAAGGGAGATACGCGCCAGGCGCGCGATCGATTCCCGGAGTTCTACAGCCTGGGGATCGACCAGCAGCTCCTGGTCTCGGCCGAGCACGGCGTTGGCATCGAGGATCTGCGGGAGGCCCTCGTCCATGCTCTGCCGGAGATCCCCGACGTTCAGGATCCCGAGGCGCCGCCGGTCGCCATCGTCGGCCGGCCGAACGTCGGCAAGTCATCGCTGCTCAACAAGATCTCCGGCCAGAACCGGTCGCTGGTCTCCCCCGTGGCCGGCACCACCCGCGATCCGGTCGATACGCTCATCACGCGAGACGGCAAGTCCTACCTGCTGATCGACACCGCCGGCATCCGCCGCCGCAGTCAGGTCTCCGGCGCGCCCGAGGAGCTGGCGGTGATGATGGCGCGCCGCCAGATCGAACGGGCCCAGGTGGCGGCGCTGGTGATCGACGCCACGCAAGGCGTGACCAGCGGCGACCTGGCGATCGCCGGTACCATCTGGGAGCTGGGTCGGGCCGCTGTGGTGGCCATCAACAAGTGGGATCTGCTGGACGAGGAAGGCCGCGAAAAGCTGGAGCTCTCCTTCGAGAAGCTCGACGAGCTGCTGGCTACGCCGGGGCGGGTCAACGTCTCGGCTCTCTCCGGCCGCGGGGTGGAGAAGCTTTGGGGACCGATCGACCGGGCTCTCGCCGCCTATCATTTGAAGCTCACCACCGGTCAGCTCAACCGCCTCTTCGAGAGCTTCGTCAAAAGGGTGGCAGCGCCTTCGCTCGGGGGGGCTCCCTGGAAGCTCTACTACGTGACCCAGGTGTCAACCGCGCCGCCGACCTTCATGCTCTTCGCGAATCGGCCGCTGCCGCGCAACAGCCACTATCGCCGCTATCTGGAGAACCGCCTGCGGGAGGAGCTGGTACTGCCGGGTGTACCCGTGCGGCTGGTGGTGCGCAAGCGCACGGAGTGACCGCAGGCACTCAAGGTCGGGGAGCCGGCGGCGTCTTCCCGGCGGGGGTAGGATCGTTGCGCTCCACCATGCGGTCGAGCTCGCCGGACTGCTTGAGGCCGGCGATGTAGGCATTGAGCTTATCCCGGAGATCGCTGCCCTTGCGGATCGCCACTCCGTAGCCGAATTCGCGCAGACGGAAGGCCACCTTGAGGTCGGGATAAGCGGCGCTCACGCCGCCGCCCACGGGAGCCCTGGAGTCCATGAGCGTGAAGTCGGCCTCGCCTTCTTTGACCGCGACGTAGTTTTCCAGCGAGAAGCCGGTGAGCAGGATCTTCACCTCCGGCGCTTGCGACTGCAGGAACTCGAGCTGGCTCGAGCCGCGCATCAACGCCACCTTCTTTCCCGCCAAGTCGGCGAGCGTGGCAATCTTGCTGTCGAAAGGGACTGCGACGGCCACCCAGCTCGTGAGGTAAGGCTCCGAAAAGTCCACGGATTCCAGGCGCTTCGGCGTGATGCTGAGCGAGCTTGCGACCAGATCGCCTTCGCGTGCGATGAGAGCCGGCAACAGTGCGTCGTAGCCGGAGGTCACGGGGTGGATCTCGAGCTCCACGCCGAGACTCTTGGCGAATCCTTTCACCAGATCGACGTCCAGCCCTTTGAAATATTCGGGATTCCTCAGCTCGCTCAGTTTCAGGCTCTTTTCCCGCATGACGTCGAGATCGGCGGAGACGAAGGTGCTGTTCTGGCTGGGGTAGCAGAGCAGGATGAGCTTGCCGCGCGTCTTGACGTCGGCAAGGTCGCCGGCCCACGCCGCTGCGGCCAAAAGCAGCAGCGCAGCGGTCATCCCGCTGGCGGCCCGGCACGTCCTTACTGGTTCCCGCCGCAAGGCCTCTTTACGGATCATCGAATGATCTCCTTCCTGACCACGGGGACCGATCGAGCCTAGCACAGAAAAAAGAAAAGGAGCAGCGTACGTGGAGACCGTCTGATGAGAATTTCCCTTTACAATTCATATAAAGCGATAATCGCTACAGAACGTGCGGTCCTACGCTCCGCCATGGTAGAACTACGCAGGAGGAACCGTGCGAATGGTGCAAGCTGAATCTACCCTTGGCCAGCGTTGGGCGCGCGGCTTGGTCTGCTCGCGCACCGGCGTAACGGCGCCGCTCGATCAGCCGGCGTTCCTCTCGCCGGCCGGCGCTCCCTGGCTGGTCGAGTACGACCTCGATGTGAGCAAGGGAGCAGAATTGCGCCGCGCCCTGCCGGGTCGGCCATGGACGCTCTGGCGCTACCGCGAGCTGCTGCCGGTCGCCGATTTTGCCGGCCGGGTGGACCTGGGCGAGGGAGCCACGCCCCTGATCCGCCTCCGCCGTTGCGCGCCGCCAGGGGTCGAGCTGTGGGTCAAGGATGAGTCGGGCAACCCCACCGGCTCCTTCAAGGCGCGCGGCCTGTCGCTGGTGGTGAACCTGGCCCGCGAGCTGGTCAACCTGCCACCGTGCGATCTCTACCCCGAAACGTTCGCCGAGAGAGCGCGCCAGGCGGCGATGAACGCGAAGGTCGAATGCACAGTCTTCGATGAGACGCGGCTGGCCGCCGAGCACATGAACGCGCTGCTGGGTGTTGCGCGTGGTTCCGAACGGCCTCCGCGGCTGGTCGTGTTG
>Ga0134122_10004408_pt1 | contig 10455 bp, 9 predicted proteins | sample KB302_FD_96461 | JGI IMG/M metagenome (GOLD analysis project Ga0134122, IMG submission 96461) | Terrestrial soil microbial communities without Nitrogen fertilizer from Kellogg Biological Station, Michigan, USA - KB3-0-2 | ecosystem: Environmental > Terrestrial > Soil > Unclassified ... | reverse complement strand
GCTTTCGCCAAGCGGGTCTGGAATTCGACGCGCGCTTTAGCAGTATTTATTACGCGCCCGCAAGCTGTCGTCAAATCGGCGCGAAACACGAAAGCTACTCCCGGGACCGCGCGCTGTCAATCGTGCAGTCCCGGCATGCCTATTATTTTACTCAGCGGTCGCCAGATTCAGATCCAGCTGCGTAATGTTTTCCTCGCCTTTCTGGCCATCGTTACGCTGCGCCTCAACCCCGGCCAGGTATTCGGCGGTAACATCTCCAGTCACATAGACCCCGTTGAAGCATGAAGTCTCGAATTGCGATATTTCGGGGTTCACGGATCTCACATCGTCGACCAGAGCATCCAAGTCCTGGTAAATTAATTTATCAGCTCCAATTTCACGTGCGATTTCATCATTGCTTCGTCCGGTCGCGATGAGCTCACGCGAAGTCGGCATATCAATGCCGTACACGTTGGGAAACCTGACCGGTGGAGCAGCCGAAGCAAAATAAACCTTGCGCGCCCCGGCATCTCGCGCCATCTGTACAATTTCCCGGCTGGTCGTCCCACGCACGATGGAATCGTCCACAAGCAGCACATTCTTGTCCTTGAACTCCATGCCTATGGCATTGAGTTTCTGTCTTACGGATTTTCTTCTGACCTCGTGCCCGGGCATGATAAAAGTGCGCCCGATGTAACGGTTCTTGATGAAGCCTTCCCGGTAGGGCAATCCGAGATTGTCAGCGAGTTCCATCGCCGACGGGCGGCTGGAATCGGGAATCGGAATGACCACATCGATCTGCAATCCGCTGTAGTCTCGCTTGATCTTATCGGCCAGACTCTTGCCCATCCGCATCCGTGTCTCATATACGGATATGCCATCGATAACCGAGTCCGGACGCGCCAGATAGACAAACTCGAATATGCAGGGATTGTGCTGCGGATTCGCGGCACACTGGCGCGTGTAGAAATTACTGTCCTGATCAATGAAAATGGCTTCGCCGGGCTCGACATCCCGCACCAGATCAAACCCCAGTGTGTCGAGCGCAACGCTTTCTGAGGCGACCAGGTATTCGGCCCCGGTTTCAGTTTTTGATTCCCCTACGACCAAGGGGCGAATGCCGTGAGGATCGCGGAATGCCAGCAGACCGTAACCGGCAATCATTGCGACGACGGCATATGCGCCGCGACAGCGCCGATGCACGCCGGCCACCGCACGGAAAATAGCGGGAGGATCAAGCTGATACCCGGTGGCCGCCTCTTGCAGCTCGTGCGCCAGCACGTTTAACAACACTTCAGAATCGGAATTGGTATTGACGTGGCGCTGATCCTGAAGAAACAAATCGCGCTTTAATTGTTCCGCATTGGTCAAATTTCCGTTGTGCGCGAGCACGATGCCGAACGGGGAATTTACATAGAGCGGCTGAGCTTCGGCAAAGGAACTTGCAGACCCGGCAGTGGGATAGCGACAGTGCGCGATGCCGATATTGCCGACCAGATGACGCATATCGCGCGTGCGAAATACATCTCGCACCAATCCACCGCCTTTATGCATCTGGAACTTGCTTCCATCCGCAGTGACGATTCCAGCAGCATCCTGGCCGCGGTGCTGCAGCACCAGCAGCCCATCGTAGAGCAGCTGGTTCACCGGTGACTTGGCCACCACGCCGAGGATTCCACACATGGCTCAGATCTCCACGCCTATTTACACCGGCCCGGCAGCCAGTGATTGGGAGACGCAGTATAAGTCATTCAAAGCTCACCCGTCGGGCAACGTCCTCTGGAAGCCAGGGCTTGGCCCATAAAGCCATTCTCTCCAGCGGCCTGGAAAAAAGCGCATGACGCCAGTAGGGTTCGCGTGGCTCCGATGTCATCCCGCCGAGCAGCACCAGAAGAACTAGAACCAATACGCCACGCAGGACACCAAACAATGCCCCCATCACGCGGTCCGAATTCGTAAGCCCGGCCGCTTTGACCAGATGCACGATCAGTGAAGAAAGCAAGCTCAACACAAGTACGCTGATCAGCATGACTGCTACGAAACCGATGCCGATTCGCAAGCCTTGGTGGTTCCACGATGCTGGTAGCCACCCTGCGACCACCGCTGCGAACAACTTCGCCAACCAAAAAGCAAGAATCCAGGACAGCAAAGACAACACTTCGCGCACCATGCCGCGCCAGATGCCGAAACCCACGGAAACCATCACGAGTACGATTGCGACAAGGTCGAATACTGTCATCCGCAGCGCCGCGTTCCTGCGGGAACCGCATATATTGGGGTCTGCGAGCTTGTTTTCAATGACGCGCGCGGCATCTGCGGATTGGCGTCAATCGAGCCGAACGACTGTTGCATTGCCAATTATCAACTTCAGCGATTTCATGCGATCACGTGCCTTCTCCGCGGCCTCTCTGGTCGGATATGGTCCGACTCGCACGCGAGTTTGATTTCCGCCTGGACTTTTGATGAGTTCGTTATAGGCCTTGAATTTGCTCTCTTGCAGTTTCTTTTGCAGGGCACGCGCATTCGTGGCGTTGGAAAACGCGCCAAGCTGCACGACGAAACTGTCTTCGGATTTGCTTTCGCTCGCAGCGACCGGTTTGGTCTCGTGCTTTTGCGCTACCTTTGCCGACGGGGCGGTCTCTGCCCGTGGCGTTTGGTTTTGCAGCGGAACGGTCTTTGGGTCGGAGGCAGGCGCGATATCCGTTGAAGGATTGCCTTCCGGTAAGCCCGCTATGTGCGGTCTTTGGGACGGTAGTGGCGTAACCGGCACTGATTGCGGGAGTGAAGCACTTTCGGGCTTTGGTATGGGCGGGATGTCGATCGCGATGTCCTGATTCAGCGGCTTGGGCTCGCTGTCCAGCACCATTGGCAGAAAGACCACAATGAGCAAGACGAGCGCAATCGCCCCGACCAACCGGCGGCGAGCACGCTTTTTGAGCTGCAGTTCTTCATCTCTGATTGCCATTGCCATGAACTGTGCGGGCTGGTGGTTTGTGGGCTACGGGACTGCCGACGAACAGCGCTACACGAAAGTCTGCACTACCGCTCCTACCGTGAAAAAAGAGCCAAACACCAAAATTTTATCATCTTGTCCGGCAGATCTCGTGGCGGATTGATATGCAATGGCAGGAGACTCAAACCGGCTGATCGGAACGTTAATGCCGATTGAAATGAGCGCTTCCTCGATGCGCGCGGCATCTGCACCGCGCGGACCAGGCAAGTCGGCCACGAGCCACTCTTGCACCTGGTCTTTCAGAGGACGCGCAACACCGGCGATATCTTTGTCCTTCAGCATTGCGAACACCGCCATCAAGCGCCCGCCGCTCGGCAATTCGCGCAGACTCGCCGATAAACCGCGTGCTGCATGTGGATTATGGCCTACGTCCAGCACGACGACGGGCCTCCCCGGCAGCACCTGAAAGCGTCCGGGCAAATCAACTTCAACCAGACCGCGTCGTATAGCGCCCATGTCTACTGGAAGCAGGTGCTGCATTTGCTCCAGTGCCACCAGCGCGCTAGCCGCATTTGCCAGTTGGTAGGTTCCGCGCAACGCCGGGTAAGGCAACGCTGAACGCTTGCCCTGCGCACTCCAATATTGCCAGTCGCCTTGACCGCGCTTGAAACCGAAATCCCGACCATTGAGCACAAGCCGCGCGCCGATGTTTGCAGCGTGAGCGGTCAATGTGGCTGGGGGCTTTTCGTCGCCGCATATTGCCGGTACGCCGGCGCGAAAAATACCGGCCTTTTCCCGACCGATACTTTCTCTGTCGGGTCCCAGATAATCCATATGGTCGAAGTCCACTGCAGTCACGACAGTGCACGCAGGGTCGAATACATTTACGGCATCGAGCCGTCCGCCCAACCCGACCTCCAGCACGGCAACATCAACGCGTTCTTGCACAAAAATATCCATTGCGGCCAGCGTGCCGAATTCAAAGTACGTCAGCGAGTCCGGAGTGCGCGCCTGTTCCACGCGAGCGAATGAGCGCGTCAAAGCATCATCCTCCACTGAACGCCCGGCGACCCGCACGCGCTCGTTATAGCGCACCAAGTGCGGTGAGGTATAAAGCCCGACCCGATATCCTGCGCTGGTTAAAATGGCGTCCAGCATGGCGCAGACAGAGCCCTTTCCATTGGTTCCACCTACCGTGATGATCGGAAAATTGGGCTGCAACCCAAGCCGGTCTCGGACTGCGGAGACCCGCTCCAGTCCCATTTCAATAGCCAATGGATGGATGCGTTCAAGATAAGCAAGCCAATCGGAAAGCGACTGCGGCAATGTTGGATGTCCGAAGCAACGCGCGAAGGCGATGCGCCGCTACGCGGCGGGTGCGCGCATCAGCAGGGTGATGAGGCTCACTAGTTTGTCGCGCATCTGCCGGCGATCGACGATCATGTCGATTGCGCCATGTTCGAGCAGAAATTCTGCTCTCTGGAAACCTTCCGGGAGTGTCTGGCGAACGGTCTGCTCGATGACCCTCGGTCCCGCAAAACCAATCAGTGCGTTTGGCTCCGCTATGACTACGTCGCCGAGAAACGCGAAACTCGCAGATACGCCACCCATGGTCGGGTCGGTAAGCACCGAAATGAATGGCAGGCGCGCGCGGGCCAGTTGCGTCAGAGCCGCAGTAGTCTTCGACATCTGCATCAGCGACATAAGTCCTTCCTGCATGCGCGCTCCACCGCTCGCGGTGAAGCAGACAAAAGGCAGATTCTGTTCGCAACAGCTCTGCACTCCCCGCACAAACCTTTCGCCAACCACCGAACCCATTGAACCGCCCAGAAAGCGGAATTCGAACACAGCCAGCACCAGGGGCACGTTTTTGATGGCTCCCTGGACCACAATCAAAGCATCTTCTTCACCGGTGTCCGACCTGGCGTGCTCAAGGCGTTCGGTATAGCGTTTGCTGTCGACGAACTTCAGGAAATCTATCGGAGTGACTTCCGCACCGATCTCAAACTGGCCTTCGGGGTCCAGTGTCAAGTCGACGCGTTCTCGCGCGGTCAGGCGGTTGTGATGTCCGCATTTCGGGCAAACATTCAGATTTTTATCGAGATCAGCACGATAAAGTACCGTCTCGCAAATTTCGCACTTGCTCCACAGTCCTTCGGGCACAGCTTTCTTGGACGCGCCCGCAGTACGCTTGATTTTTGGTGGCAGCAGCTTCTGCAGCCAACTCATCCTGCCGTCCTCTTGGTCGCGATATTGCGCGCGGGCCGATGCGATGTCGCCCGGTTGCCAAGTGCCGAGAACGTCTTTACCGGTTTTGGTTTCAACTCTGGTCCATCGCCTGGCGTATGCCGCCCAGCAACGCTGAAAGATTACGGATCGCAAGGTCGGGAGCGGACGATTCGATTTCCTGTACCAGCCGGCTGCCAATAACGACAGCATCCGCGACGGATGCGACGGTCCTGGCGGTCTGCGCATCTCGAATGCCGAAGCCGACGCCAATGGGCAACTGGATGTGCGACCGGATCTGCGGCAGCTTAGCGGCCACCTCTTTCAGGTCGATGTTTGCCGCCCCGGTCACGCCTTTCAGGGAGACGTAGTAAATATATCCGCTTGCCATGTCCTTGACCTGCCGAATGCGACTTTCCTGCGACGTGGGGGACAATAAATAAATCGAATCGATTCCACGCTTCTTCAATACTTCGACCAGTTGTCGGCTTTCCTCAGGAGGATAGTCAACGACCAGAACGCCGTCCACGCCGGCTTGGTGCGCGGCGGTAGCGAATGACTCATATCCCATAGCTTCAATGGGGTTTGCATATCCCATCAGTACTACGGGTGTGGTTGCATCCGCGGCGCGGAATTCGCGCACAAATCCCAGCACGTCCCTGAGCCCGACACCATGTTTCAGCGCGCGCTCGCTGGAGCGCTGGATAGTGGGCCCATCAGCCATCGGATCGGAAAAGGGGACCCCAAGCTCCAGAATGTCTGCGCCGCAATTTACCATCGCCCGCATGATAGGTACCGTCATGGCGGGCGTTGGATCTCCCGCAGTGACGAAGGGAATCAGCGCTTTCTTCTTCTGCGCTTGCAGCTTTCTGAATGTTTCCGGGATACGCGACATTGTTGTGACGATAGTGTCAGCCGCAAGATGAATCAAAACAGCCTGGAATCTCACTCATCACGCAATTTTCTCGGTCGCGTTCAGAGTTGCATGCCCGCGCGTTCAGCAACCGTGTTCATGTCTTTGTCACCGCGCCCGGACAAATTCACCAGCAACACTTTATCCTTTGACAGCGAGGGTGCCAGCTTCATCGCATGGGCGACCGCGTGCGCCGATTCGAGTGCCGGCATGATGCCTTCCATGCGCGTCAACGCATGGAAAGCAGCAAGGGCTTCTTCATCGGTAATGGAAACGTACTCCGCGCGCCCCGAATCTTTGAGCCAGGCGTGCTCAGGACCGACGCCGGGATAATCCAACCCCGCGGATATCGAATGGGTCTCGATGATCTGGCCGTTTTCATCCTGGATCAAATAAGTGCGATTGCCGTGCAGGACACCCGGAGTACCGGCACACAAAGTCGCCGCGTGTTTACCCGACGCAAGTCCCAGTCCGCCGGCCTCAACGCCGATCAGCCGCACATCGTTATCTTCGATGTACGGATAAAACGCACCGATCGCATTCGAACCGCCACCAACACAGGCCAGTATGGCGTCCGGCTGGCGTCCGATGGCCTCCGGCATCTGGGTACGCAATTCCCTCCCCACGACGGAGTTGAAGTCTCGCACCATCATCGGATAAGGATGCGGGCCCGCCACGGTACCGATGATATAGAACGTGCTCTCTACGTTGGTCACCCAGTCACGCATGGCTTCGTTCAGCGCATCCTTGAGTGTCTTCGAGCCGCTCTCCACCGGCACAACCGTTGCGCCAAGCAACTTCATGCGAAATACATTCATGGACTGCCGTTTGATGTCTTCCGATCCCATGTATACCACGCACTCCATGCCAAACCGTGCAGCCACGGTCGCCGACGCAACGCCATGCTGGCCTGCGCCGGTCTCTGCGATGATGCGCTTCTTGCCCATGCGCTTCGCGAGCAGCGCCTGCCCGATGGTGTTATTGATTTTGTGCGCGCCTGTATGGTTCAGGTCTTCGCGCTTCAGCCAAATCTGCGCCCCGCCGCAGTGCTCCGACAAGCGCTTGGCGTGATATACCGGGCTGGGGCGGCCGACGTAGTGTTTCAGCTCGTATTCGAACTCCGCGATAAACGCGGAATCCTGCCGCATCGATTCGTACTGCTCGCGCAATTCATCGAGCGCTTGCATCAGCGTCTCGGCGACAAACACGCCTCCGTAGGGTCCGAAGTGGCCTTTCGCGTCGGGAAGCTTGTACGCCTTCAACGCTTCATACATCTGCATTTCTCACTCCTCGGATGAAGGCGGCTATCTTGGCCGCATCCTTGATGCCCTTTGCCGCTTCAACGCCGCTGCTGACGTCCACCGCCCAAGGCCTAACGCGACGTATGGCATCAGCAACATTATCTTGTTGAAGGCCGCCTGCCAAAATTACCGGCAGAGGAAGTTGATCCGGGATCAGGGCCCAATCAAAAGTAGATCCCGTACCGCCATGGCTGCCGTCCACGGCCGCATCGAGCAACAGCCCTTTGGCGCTCCGGTAACGGCGCGCGTATTGTAACAAATCCAGGCCAGCCCGAACCTTCGCGGCCTTGATGTAAGGCAACCCGAAACTCGCACAGAACTCCGGAGCTTCGTTTCCATGAAACTGCAAAAGCTCCGGCTTGACGTCCGCAATAACGCCCTCAATCTCGCTTTGCCTGGCATCCACGAATAGCGCGACCGATGTCACGAATGCCGGCAGCGCGTCCACGACTTCGCGCGCGACTTTGCGCGATACCAGTCGCGGACTGCCTGTATAAAAGATGAGGCCGATGGCATGAGCCCCGCTGTTCGCCGCGACGAGCGCGTCCTCGACGCGGGTAATGCCACAGATCTTAACGGCGGTCGCCATTGCGGGCCTTATTGGGAGTGCGCGCCTTCCAGCATCGTGTCCTCGACAGCGCGCAGGTCAGTTTGTGGCGGTAGAGCCCACATGCTGTCGTACTGTACCGCTGCAAGGTACAGGCCGGCTGGGGAAAATGGTGGCGCGGCGCGGGTGCGGTCCCGGGCCTGCAATAGCTCATGCAGCCATTGGAACGGCTGGCGTCCCGCGCCGATGTAGACGAGGCTACCGACGATGTTGCGCACCATGTGCTGCAAAAAAGCGTCTGCTGCAAATTCAAAGCGCAGCATATCGCCCCGTTGCGATATGTTGAGTTCCCGAAGCTCTTTCCACGGTGTCTTTGCCTGGCATTCAGCTGCCCGGAAGGCGCTGTAATCGTGTCTTCCGACGATCAAGGCGGCCGCCCGTCGCATGGCTTCGATGTCCAACGTCTGATGGAACCATCAAACACGATTATGCAAAAGACCTGGACGCTGTGGCCTGTTCAGCAGCCAATACACGTAGCGTCGCCCTGTCGCTGAAAACCGCGCATGAAATTCTTCCGTTACCGGCTTCGCCCAGGTCACCGACATGGCCGCTGGCAGCAGCGCGTTGGTGCCGCGAACCCAGGCATTCAATGGTCGCACTGCCGCGGTATCGAAATGGACAACCTGGCCCAGCGCATGGACTCCAGCATCAGTACGCCCAGCACAAGCCGTACTTACGCGCTCGCCCGATAATCCAGCCAAACCGCGTTCAAGCGCATCCTGCACGCCGCACGCCTGCGGCTGGCTCTGCCAACCGCAGAACGCGGTACCGTCATATTCCACACCGAGCGCGATTCTCAAAGAATAGTCCGCAGGGACCCGTGATTGGGTCACTGCAATTGGGCATTAAATTGAATTGTGCCGCAAGCGGTGGCGGCGGCAAATGCCCTTTCGGGCTGCAATCAGGAGTCGAGGGTAGACAGCACAGAATTGGCGGCAGTTTTTTGCTCTGCATCGCCTTCTGCCAGAACTTCCTTCAGGATCTCGCGCGCGCCATCCTTATCGCCCATTTCCTGGTATGCCTTGGCCAAGTCGAACTTGGTTTGCACGTCGTACCAATGATCATCTTTGCCGCCTGGCGAACCCGTTGGCGCCGTATCGGTTCCAAGATCCAGACTGATTCCGGACAAATCGATGTCCGGTCCGGCCGAACGTGGCTCAGTGGGCGTCTCGAGCGCGGGGCCGCTCATGTCAAAATCAATCCCGGGTTCGATGGATTGGGATGTTGCGGGTTTACCGGTATCCGGACCGCTGGTTAGCGCATTTAGATCGATGTCGAAATCAATCCCGGATGAATGCGCAGTCTGGGCGGCCTGCACATTTTCCATGGCCGCTTGCTCCACTGGCGGTAAGTCAACATTGAAATCCATCGTCGTCGCGACCGGTTCGAGCGATGTAGCCGTGTCCTGACCGGGATCGGCAGGATCGATGATTTGCGTCCGGGCGAATGCATTATCCGTGTCGCCCAGGTCTATGTCAGTCGGGGTGACCATCGCCGCATCGTCGGAACCGATGTTGAAATCAACGTTTTCGGCAGTTGAAGGGCCGGCGATTGGCGTCGCGTTGGACACTGCGGATTTTCCCGAAGCATATCGCGCGTTGTCCGGATCCAATTGGTAGCCAAGAGCGACCGCCTGTTCCCAAATTGCGCCGGTTCCCCCAGTAGCCTGTTGCAGGTCACGCGCTACTTTTTCGAACGATTTGGCATCTTTTCGATTGGCGTAAATCTGAAGCAGCTTGAGACGAATCTCATGCCGGGCAGGAGCGTTCTCCAGTGCCTCCTTGAGCAGTTCTTCTGCTTGCGTATCGCGACCGTAGGCAAGGAAGATTTCCGCTTCAGCTACCGGATCAACTTCCTCGGAATGTTTTTTGGTGACTTCGGCGGTGGAGTCCTGGCTGCCGGAGTACGTCGACTCAGCGTATGCCTCTGGCGAGCTTGTGGCGACAGCCCTCGCAGGGCCAGATTCTTCGGCGTTGGACTTCGATTCCCTTCGCCGCTTCACGGCGCGTACGGCAATGGCCCCAATAATGATCAGCACACCGATCGCCGCGCCGAGATAAGCAGGCTGATCCATCACCTGGTCCATCAGACTGGCTTCATGCGGCGGAGCGGGCAGCGTTTTTGGAGCAGCTGGTTTCGGCGGCAACGGCTGGGGTTGTGGAGGCGCCGGAGCACTCTCGTTTTTAGGCCCTGGGGAGGGTGGCGTCGGCGTGACAGGCGCCGTCGCTGCAGGCGTTGCCTCGGGTGTCGGCGCAGCGGGCGCTTGAATCGCGCTTTTGTCTGGCGCCTGGGCTCCAGCAGCTGGCGTGCCAGGCGGTTTTTGCTGATCCGCCATGCTTTTGCTTTTCATTTCCAGCAAAGCCTTCAGATCCGTTATTTGTTTTTCCAGCTTGGCCACGCGGCTGTCGGATTCTTTAACGGCCTTTTCGCGCGCCACTACCTCTTCTTCGAGAGCTCGAATACGGGCTGACGCCTT
>Ga0134122_10004407_pt1 | contig 10456 bp, 19 predicted proteins | sample KB302_FD_96461 | JGI IMG/M metagenome (GOLD analysis project Ga0134122, IMG submission 96461) | Terrestrial soil microbial communities without Nitrogen fertilizer from Kellogg Biological Station, Michigan, USA - KB3-0-2 | ecosystem: Environmental > Terrestrial > Soil > Unclassified ... | reverse complement strand
TGAACGGAAAAGGGTCAAACGGTTTCCCTCCCCCGAGCACTCCGGTGTTGAATAGAATCCACAGACCGAACCACAGTGCGTGCACATATACAAACAACATGCTGCCGGAAAAAAGAGTGAGCGCGTCGGCGGCGCGCTCCTGAAGGCTTTTCTCGCGCTCTTTCTCCGCGCGCATCTTTAGGATTGCGGAGATGTTTTCCGCGACCACGCGCGGGTTATTCCTGCTGACTGGTTTGTCCGAGGAGTCGGACTGATCAGGTGAACTCAAGGCGATCTCCTAGCAGTGCACATACCCGAGCAGCCAGAAGACGATTATGAAAATGACGATCGTCGATATGACTCCGCCGCCGAGCTTCCAGGAGATCAGACCGGCAAGACAACCTCGTCCAGCACCTTCCATCTGTAGATCCTTTCTTAGCGGCCGGGAGAATCGAATCCTGGCGCACGCTCTTGTATCCTGCCGAGCCGCGAGGCTAACGATGGCGCTCGCGGCTCAGCAAAAGCTTGGTTATCACGACGAACCGCTAGGGTACGGTTATCTCGAGCGTCTGCTCGAGACCCGTCGGGCTGTGATCGTTGTTCGCAAGCATAATCACGATCTTGTGCTTCCCGGGTGTCAGTTCGTGGAAACTAAGTTTTGGCGCAGTCGTCGCGATGACCGGTCCGTCGTCAACTCGATAGTGAAGATGTCCCTGGCCTTTCGTCGGCCGCTTGTTGGTCAAGGCCGGATCGATCAGTTTTACGCCGGTCACCTCTACTTTTACCGTCGCGGTCTTCTCCAGCGCATTCTTAGCAGGATCGACAAGCGCGGCGGTCATGGCGCCGGTCTGCCCAAACAAGTTGCTCGCCGTCTTACCGCCCTCGCCGACCGTAGGCCCAGCACTCGCGGCCACCGCAAGCACCGCGACTACGCTGAACGAGATCATCAACGCGCACAACGTCACGATCAACGCAGCCGCCCTCAAAATCCTTCTCGATGATTGATTCCGCATGGTTCCTCCTCTCCGCGCTAACTCGCGCGGTCCTACTTCCTGCCCGATGGACTGGCAGCGCGCACCAGCTCCGGTTTCTTAGCCGGAGGCTCGTGCATTTCTTGTTGGATAGTTGGCCGGGCCTCCCGCTCGAAGGGGCCAAGCTTGACCGGCTCTCGCGTGGCCGCCGAACGATAAAGCGCGCGCACTATTCGCACATCCGCGAGACCTTCCCTTCCGGAGGGTTCCGGATCGGTTTCTTTGGTGATGCAGTCTGAAAAGTAGATCAGCTCCGGCGCGAACTGGTCGCGCTTTGGGAACAGTTTCTCGCGATTCCTTCCCTTGATCGTTATGTGATGTTTCAGACTCCCGGCGTGTTCGTAGGCCGGATCGACCCGAAGGCTGCCTTCGGTCCCCACTAATTCGTAAGCCGAGATATCCGAGGCGCCAAAGCTTGTTGTGAAAGAGGCGAGCCGCTCATCGGGAAAGCGCATCACCGCGCTGGTCATCTCGTCGACTTCTTCGAATCGCTTCTCTCCATTGTTGGCGCTGAAGCCAAAGACTTCTACCGGTTCAGCTCGAAAAACATTCCGCGCAGCGTTGATGCAGTAGACGCCAATGTCGAACAGCGTTCCTCCGCCAAGCTCCTTTTGCAGGCGGATGTCTCCGTGCTTGACCTGCATCGTAAAGACGGAATTAAAGGCTCTGATGTCGCCCAGCTTGCCGGATTTTGCGAGTTCGATGGCTTTCAGGTTTGCTTCTTCAAAATGAAGCCGGTAAGCGATCATCAGCTTTGTGCCGTTGTCGCCGGCAGCGTCGATCATCTCTTCGCATTCCGATTCGGTCACCGCCATCGGCTTTTCGCACAAGACGTGAACGCCGGCTTTCAAAGCCGGAACCGAATAGTCTCGATGCATGTTGTTTGGCAAAGCGATGTAGACAGCGTCGATTTCACCGCTGTCGATACAACGATGGTAGTCTTGATATGAGAAGGTCTGGGGAACTTTGTATTTCTTGCTCAGCTTTTTGAGCTTGATCGAATCGTCGGACACCAACGCCGCCAGTTCGGAGTTCTTCGCTTTGGCGAACGCCGGCAGGACCGCGACTTGCGCGATGTAGCCAAGCCCAACCACCGCATAGCGAATCTTCTTCTGTCCGGACGAGCTGGCTCTTGTTTGCGCGCTCTTCATTTGGTGTCTCCGGCGACCGGGTATTCGAGATCACTCGCTCATCCGGCAAAGGTGGTGCCACGACTAGCGACGTCCTAGTCGGCCGTGACTGGCTCAGGCTGTTTGATTGGGATGCAGCGCGCTGTCTGGATTTGCGTCACTGCCCGCTCCCGCAAGCCGTTCCAAAACATGATCGATACGAAACGGGCGTGAGAAGTGAGAGTTTTCGGCACAGGAACAAGCTTTGCCTGACAGGGCAAGTCAGGGATCGAGTGAGTTGGATGTTTCGCTCGCCCGATAATCCAATGAAGAACAAAGGAGAAAACAAATGGGTACGATCCTGATAATCCTATTGATCCTCTTGTTGCTAGGCGCAGTGCCAACCTGGTCTTACAGCAGAAACTGGGGTTATGCCCCGAGCGGGCTTTTGGGGTTGGTGCTAGTGGTCGTAATCGTGCTCCTGCTTACCGGCCGGATGTAAGTCCGAACTGTTTGAAACCGCACGAGTCGGGCGGGATTCAGAGCCGACGGGAAAGGAAACGACGATGAAAACCGTAGTTGGAATATTGTCATCGCAGTCTGACGCGGAAGGCACCGTCGCGCGTCTGCATCAGGAGGGGATCGATGAAAAGTACATCAGCCTCCTCACTCCCGACACTTCTCAAAAGAAGGTTGACCAGGTGCCAACGACTGAGACTGAGCAACCCGGCATGGGCGCCGCGATGGGCGGAGTTGTGGGCGGCGCCCTGGGGGCGGCGGGAGGTATGGGGCTGGGGGCGGCAATCGCAAGCTTCCTGGTGCCGGGAGTCGGGGCAGTGTTGGCGATTGGGCTTGGAGGAGCTGCTCTGCTCGGCGCCGGTGGCGCGGTCGGCGGCGCCGTCGCCGGCGAAGCGCTTGAAGAGTCGATGGCTCGCGGCCTCCCGGTGGACGAGTTGTTTGTGTACGAGGACGCGCTGCGGCAGGGCCGTTCGGTCGTTATCGTGTTCGCCGAAGACGACGACCAGGCGGCGAAGGCGCGAGAAGTGTTTGAAGCGGCGGGTGCTGAATCAGTCGATGCAGCCAAAGAGAATTGGTGGGTTGGGCTTCGAGAGAACGAGAATGTGGCGGCTGATGTGGACTCAAAACAACAAACGAGTTACCGGCTCGGGTTTGAGTCCGCTCTCAACCCGGCCATTCGGGGAAAAGACTACACACAGGCAGTAACCTCTCTCAGCACGCTGCGGCCCGATGAATACGCCGGCGACGCGTTTCGCCGGGGTTATGAAAGAGGGCACACCTACTACCGCGATTTGCTTTCTCGCAAACGCGCGTCAACAGGCAAGGGAAATTGACTGCTCTCGAGCGTGAAAGCCAAAGGAGAAAACAAAAATGTCAGCCCGCCAGTTCGCTCACAACGTAAGCTCGCCTGGTGTAGGATCGATTCCCCGTGCACGAAATTCTCGGCCGGCAGCCCGGAGCCGAGTTGATCGCCCGGGACGGTTCGCCTCCACTCTAACCGCTCGCGACCTTATGAATGATTCAGTGGTTACGGCGCGGCCGGAATACAGTGTGGAGCGCGCCGCTCAACTTATCAGCCAAACAGAATGCGGAGCCCTCCCGGTCGTTGACGGCTCAATGCGGCTGATCGGCATTATCACAAACAGAGACATCACCGCCAGACTCGTAGCACGCGGGTCGGTCATCAAGCATGCCCAGGTCAGCGACTGCATGACTACTGAAGCGTTCGCGTGTTCCGGAGACGCGTCGATCGAGACCTGCATGCGAGCAATGTCCTGGCATCAAGTCAAACACATTCCGATTGTAGATGGGGATCACAAGGTCATCGGGATGATCAGCAAGCCGGACCTGACGCGTTATCTCTGCGAGCATAAGACCAACAGCGGGCAGGTTGCGCTTGCCGATCTGGTTTGGGCGCTCGCCTAAAGAGTGGAGTTCGCTCACCTTCCTGCAAGACGGCCTGGGGCGGTATTGCTTTGTTCCGGACGTCTCCAAGAAAAGGATTGAGCCTTGGCGCGACATCAGGACAAGGACGAGACGGGAGTCCAGCAGCATCCGGTCATCGAACGATCGATAAATACTTATCTGGGCAATACGGTTCTCCTCTTCCTGTCTGCGTTGGCGGTGGTGGTGCTTGTAGCCGCAGCGATCGCTGCCTTTGATACGGTGGTCCGGGACTTCCCAAAGCTGTGGCAGCCTACCGATGAGTACGCAGCGCTGCAGCGAATAATCGAGAACGTCATGCTCGTGGCGATTGCCGCCGAGCTATCGCTGCTGCTTCTTTTTCACCGAACCACTGCTGCCGTCGAGGTTGTTATGTTTATCATCGCGCGCAAGATGGTCAATCCCAACATCACTGCCTTGGACCTTCTGTTGGGCGCGGCGGCGCTTGCCGGGCTCATCATCGCGCGGTTCTACTATCTCCCCGGAGAATCCAAATAAAGGCGAGAGAAGCCCCGGCGTTTGTCGCTCTAATGTGTTGAAGTAAAGAACCGGTTCGGCTCGTCCCAAACAATTCGCGACCAACCGGTGCCTCCGCAAGCAAGGCAATGCTTAGACAGGGAAAGCGAATCCTCAGGGGACGCTTCGCCAGTTCCCTTGCATCGCGGACACGGTATAGGTGGCGCTGCAACCAACAGCTTGCCTTTGGCGTCGCACGCTCGGCAGGGGCCGCTTGGCAGCGCAGCCAGTCCTTTACACGTTGCACAATCAACTGTGTGGGTTAACAGATCAGCCGTCATTGAAGCTCCTTTCGGCAGAAGCTGCAAAGTGTTCTCGCTGGTTCGTGTCAGAGGAAAGCCGTACGGAATATAGCGCAGTCCGTTTTTCTTGGCAATTCAGTTTTTTGAGGCGGAACTCACCTGCAGTAAACACCCCGCTCTTCGCGGCCGGCTCCTCAAACTCCCACCTATCGCCCACAGAAACCACAGAGTCGAAACTCCGCGCAGACCTCGATGGCTGTCGGCGGGAGCGTCTGGTGCGCATACGTGTTGAATGCCGAAAAGGCGCAGTGTAGGGAAACTATTCAACGCAACTGTTGAAATAGAAGAGCGACCGGGGGCACGGAGCTTGCCAACCTATCAACAGGAGGTTTGAGAAAAATGACCAAGAAATCTTTCAAGCAAATAATCGCACTGGTCTTCATAACGCTTACGGTAGCGGCCAGCAGCTTCGCTCAAGGGCCGATGCTCAAGAAGGTGTTTCTGACGGTGAACGTCCCTTACAGACTCAGGATGGGTGACTACATGTTGAGTCCCGGAAAGTACACCATCTATCAGGTCAGCCAAAGCGATCTGAATCTCTTCTACTTGTATGAGGGAGATCTGGGCCACACACCGATCGCCTCGATTCGGACCGTGCGGATAGACCACGCTGGAAAGCGGTATCCAAGTCATGCCGACATCCTTTGGAACTTCGATGAGGAGAGCAGCACCCCCAATACTCCTGTTGTGACGGGCTGGGAGATCCCCGGCGAGGATGGCTTTGAGATCGTTTCGGTGGTGGCTCGGCGGTCCGCCCGCAGCATAGTTGCTGTTGGGAGGTAGCCACAAAGCTGGAGTTGGTCAGGGGCGGCGGACCCAGACAGGCCGCCCCTGAGTGTCGCGCTTCGATGTCGCCGAATGCGCGTCGGTCGTTAAGCGAATTACCGGAAGCTGCGGGGAGGTCGTGATGAAGAAGCGGGAACTGACACTGCCTGAAATAGCTTTGATCGCCAGCACGCGGGGCATGTTAGGAGCGGGGATCGGGCTCTTGTTATCAAGCAAGTTGAGCAAGGACCAGCGCCGCGGTGTTGGCTGGAGCCTTGTGATGGTCGGAGCGGTGACGACGATCCCGCTAGTCATGAGCGTCTTCGGAAAGCAGGAAGGGTAGTTACTAGCGATGAGACTCAACTCACAAATTAGTCGGTTGACGTGCTTCTTGCTGGCGGTTGTTCTGTCGACCGGAGCTGTTGGCTGCAATTCGACACAAGGCGATACGACCTCTCAAACCGCACCGTCTCAAAACGCTGAGCCCTCGCCGGCTCCGGCCAACACCGAAGCCACGCCTCCGAAGCCGCCGGACGAATCGAATACCGCAGCCAAAATCGAACAGAAGCCCAGCGTGACAAAACCCCTGCCTCGACTCTCATCCAAAGGAGCCACCCGAGTGGAAATGAGGAACGTCGACTTTCACACCCAGGACGCGATTGTCCTTCGAATCAGAACGCTTCGTGGCGCGCTTCTGCGAACCAGGAGCTCGGTTCCGCCGGTGTTTGACGACAAGAGATCATTCGCGCTGCGGATCGACTCGGGCACCATCGGCATTCGAACAGACAGTCTGTCCGAGTTGATGAACAGCTATGTCTTTGCCTATCCGCACGCGCCGCTCAAGAAGATCCAGATAACCACAAAAGGAAACCAGCTAAAGACGAGCGCCAAGATGCACAAGGGTGTTGATGTGCCGGTAAGGATTACTGGGGATCTCACGGCGACGCCCGACGGCAAGCTACGGCTTCATCCGACTTCGATCAAAGCCGCCGGCCTTCCGGTCAAAGGATTCTTGCATCTGTTTGGCATGGATTTGTCAGACGTCATCAAGGCAAATGAGGACCGCGGAGTGAGCATCGACGACGATGACATCATTATGGACCCCGAGCGAATGATGCCTGCTCCGGCCATTCGCGGAAAAATCACCGCGGTGCGCGTGGAAGGTGACGAGGTGATTCAGGTGTTTGGTCCGGGCGCGGCGTCCCGCGCGAGTTCGAAGGGGTCGAACTACATGTACTACCGGGGCGGGACGATTAGGTTTGGAAAGCTGACGATGGCCAATGCCGATCTGAGAATCGTGGATGCCGAACCGGGAACCGCGTTCGATTTTTCGATCGACCATTACAACCAGCAATTGGTTGCGGGGCGCTCAAAGAGCACGCCCAACTTCGGCCTGGTCGTAGTCATGCCCGATTACTACAAAATCGGAAACGCGTCGCGAAATGGAACTACGCAATCAGTTCCAACGAAGTCGGGCGCGCAGTCGGCTACCGCGCCGACCGAGGCCCGCCAACGTTAGATTCGGAATAGGAGGTCGGATGATATCTCAACGAAGAAGCCCGTCTAACTCGAATTCATTAGGCATCCAGGGAAAAGGTCCGCAACGCGAGGCCAGATCTAACAACGACCCGGGCGAACGCGACAGTTTGCGCAAGCAGTCGTGGGCCGATGGATTTCTCACTTCAAGCGGAATGCAGATGCCGTTGTTTGTAAGACCGGCAACCAGATTCAAGCATTCATAGCGCCAATCAAATCTGATTGGTATTCGGATGATCCGGGAAAGGAGCCAAACATGCCGCAGGGCGACAAAGGAAAATACACCGAAAAACAGAAGCGCCAGGCAGAGCATATCGCCGACGGCTACAAAGAGCGCGGTGTTTCTTCGAAGACAGCAAAGAGCCGCGCGTGGGCTACGGTCAACAAAGAATCGGGCGGCGGTAAGAAGTCCGGCAGCGGACGCAAGAAGTGAAGACTTCGGCGCGTGAAACGGTAAAGAAAACATTTGCGGGGTACACGTCGCGCAGCCTTGGTGGTGTAAGGCAACGGGACAAAAGGTACGTTCTTTTTGAATACAGAAGAGGACTTGTTGTTAGCGTTTAGTGTGCCTTTTATCGAAATCGCAGCGTCAGCAGTTGGAACAGCGGTTGCTCTTTCAGTTTGTGATTCAAATGGGATTTGAGAACAAATGCGAGCTCCGACGATAAGGACTTGCGGCGCCGTTCAGGAAGGCGCCATCAACTCAGATCGAGCTCGATATAGGAGACATTTTATGCTTTGGACAATCTTTCTTATGCTTCTGATTCTATGGCTGCTCGGTCTCGTGAGCGGCTATGCGTTAGGCGGGTTTATTCACCTGCTTCTGGTTGTCGCGGTGGTCGTGTTGGTATTCCAGTTGATGACCGGTCGCAGGGTTGTTTCATAGTCAATGATAGGACCGCCAGCCAAGCATCTCTCCAGGCCATTCGAACAAGGGGTAGGGGAATAGGCAGCCTGGGTCTATTCATAACGAACTAGTTGTAGGTCAGGAAAGGAGCCCTCTATGTCAGCAAACAAACCGAAACCGCAACAGGAAGAGAAGCGCAAACCCATACGAGATGAAGACGAGTTTGATCAGGGCCGGACGCCCGCCCAGCGCAGCGAGCAAGGATTTGGCCAGGGTCAAGAGAAGGACAAGGACAAATACAAAAAGGGCGGTCAGTTCGAGAACCGCTAGATCATCAACTGCAAGGCTGTGGGCCTCGAGTCCACAGCCTTTCCGCCGCCTGCCACGAGCTGTCCGTGCCCGCCCTTCTCCCCTCGATTTAGTCAAGTCAGGGCGCCTTCACACATATCGGATCTCAATTTCAGGCGGCAACGGAGGGAACCATGAAACTCCAAAGAATTCTGAGCACAGTGACGGTGCTTTTCTTAATTCAAGCGGGCGCCGTAATGTGTCTCGCAAAGGACAACAAGTCACGGCTCAAAGACGCAGCCGAGGAATCCGCAAAAGCCGCTAACGCGCTTACCGAGATTATGGGGATTCCAGACAAGGCGATCCCGCAAACAGTTTTCGACTCGGCCGAGTGCGTCGCAGTTTTCCCGTCCACCATCAAAGGCGGTTTGATTCTTGGCGCGCAGAAAGGCGACGGGGTAGTCAGTTGTAGAACGCCCCGCGGATGGAGCGCTCCGGTCTACCTGGATATGACTGGCGGAAGCGTGGGCCCGCAGATCGGTGTGCAGTCAACTGACTTTGTGTTGCTGTTTATGAATCGAAAGGGCGCGGACCATTTGTTGAAGAACGAGTTCACGGTTGGCGCCGAAGCTTCGGTGGCTGCAGGGCCTGTTGGCCGCGAAGCCGGAGCATCCACGGACTGGAAGCTCAACGCGGAGATCCTCTCCTATTCGCGCAGCAAAGGCGCATTCATCGGCGCCGCGCTCAACGGAGTGAAAATCTCCACCGACAATAGCGATATGAAGAGCATCTACGGTGCGAGCTACAACGCGAGGGCCCTCCTTCAGGAGAACAAGATCGAGGCGCCGCCGGGTGTTCGAGCGTTCCCAGACGCGCTTGGTCGATATTCCTCGCGCAAGGATTGAAAATCTTTCCAGCGAGCTTTGCGGGGAGTCCGGCTCGGGAAGCCCCGCTTCCGTATGTCGAGGGTGGCCGGTTGCCGCCCTCGACATTCGCGCTTCATCTCCCATAGTTATCGGAGAACAGCAACTTGAACCTATCATCGCGTGCGGCGATCCGGGCACGGACAAGCCCTGCCCCTACCCAACTGCCGACATTGTGCTCGATGAGCGCGCGCGTTAAAGTTATCGATCCGGGCGTCTCAGCAACACCGGGCACACCTGCAAAAGCTATTTTTTTTCTAAAAGGAGATTCTATGAGCGAGTTTCTAACGGATGTGAAAGAGATCAGAAAGAGGGCGCGCCAGGAGATCGACAAAGGACCGGTGACCGAGGGCTACAAGGCAGATCGCAAGAGGGTGATCGCGGTGCTCAACGAGGTGTTGGCGACCGAGATCGTGTGCGTCCTGCGCTACAAGCGTCACTACTACATGGCAAGCGGCATAAATGCCGAACCTGTCGCACAGGAGTTCCTCCAACACGCCAACGAAGAACAAATGCATGCGGACATGGTTGCCCAGCGAATCACGCAGCTCCAGGGCGAGCCCAACTTCAATCCTGAAGGCCTCGCAACTCGGAGCCACTCGGAGTATGTCGAGGGTAACACGCTTGTCGAAATGATTCGCGAGGACCTGGTCGCCGAGCGGATTGCCATCGAGTCATATTCCGAGATCATCCGATGGCTCAGCAACGACGATCCGACTACTCGCGTGCTTATCGAGGAAATCCTCAAGAAAGAAGAAGAGCACGCAGACGACTTGTCTAACATGCTCACGACCCTGAACCCGGCGTAACCCCGGACCCGAGTGACCCAACCTGAACCCAGCCATCGACCCGGCGGCGCGCGGGTCGATGGCCAAAGTCCAGAAATCTGAAGGCTCTGCCCGAGCAGATTGGGCCTACCCCGCCTGAGCCTAGCCGAGCTTCCGACTCTGGAAGCTGGCGGTATTGAGTTTGCAATAAAGCCATCCGGTGTCTGGCTATCCTACGTTTTTCGACGCCAGAACCATAGCTGGACGTGTACGAAAACTGACACACATGAATTGCTGACGTACACGGGGCGTATGTCAGGGCGTCGGTGAGCCGAATCGAGATGGGGTTCCTTGCCTTGGATGCCGTGTCATTGCCCCTTTTTTCTTCATCTTGCTTCGTGCCCCCACGTACGCGATTTCTTAGTCTCATG
>Ga0134122_10004406_pt1 | contig 10458 bp, 12 predicted proteins | sample KB302_FD_96461 | JGI IMG/M metagenome (GOLD analysis project Ga0134122, IMG submission 96461) | Terrestrial soil microbial communities without Nitrogen fertilizer from Kellogg Biological Station, Michigan, USA - KB3-0-2 | ecosystem: Environmental > Terrestrial > Soil > Unclassified ... | reverse complement strand
GTTCAGCCGCTTGCCGTTGTACTTGTCGGCGATGAGACTGATCGAGCCGTCGTTCTCGTAGCGCACCACGCGGCGCGTGAGGTGCTCGCACGACAGCTGGCGGCCCTGGAAGTCGAACGTGTTGCCGTTGCTGTTGTTCGAGGGCGTGCGGAAGACCGTGACGCGACCGTCGTCTTCCAGCCAGCGCATCTGCCGGTTGTTCGGGATGTCGCTCCACACGAGATAGCGGCCCTGGCTGCTCCACGCCGGCCCTTCCGACCACATCGCACCGGTCCACAGGCGCTGGATCGGCGTGTTGGGCTGGCGCAGGCCGTTGAACTCCGGCTCGACGGTGAGGATGTCCGGATCGGTGAAATACGTCGTGGGCGCGCCGCCTGGACCGAAGTCACGCGGCGGATTGGTGATGACAGTCGGTGGGGCCATCGGCGTCGGCGCCTGCGCTCGGGCAAAGCCCGGCGCGAGCGCGGCGGCGCCCGCCGCCACCCCCATCGTCTTGATGAGGGCACGTCGCGACAGCGTTGTCGATTCGTCGTGCATGCTGACCGCTCCTCTCAGGGACCCTGGGTCGAACTGACGGATACGACGGTGACGGACTCCACGACGCCATACGGCTCCACCGCCTGGCGCGCGAGCGTCAGGCAGTCATCGCCGGTACACGCGATGTAGATCGGCCTGTCTGCCCGCGGTCCCTCCTTGTTGGCGATGACGAGATAGGCGATGAGCACGATGACGATGGCGGCAGCGCCGATGATGGCGATGATCGTCAGCGGCTCCATGGCGTCGGCCTTCTCGGGGGTGGCGACCATCACGACCAGCGCCACTAGCAGCACGATCGCGATCAGGCGAAACGGCGCGGTTTTTTGGATCATGGCGAGAATTATACGAATCGACCCCTCGAAACCTCGCATTTGCCGGAAGGGGGGTGGATCAGGACAGGAGCGCGCGACAGTCCAGGTCGTCGACGGCGGCCAGCAGCCGGTGCAGGTGCGACCACCAGACGGCCGGCGGGAGCCCGAGCGACTGCTGCCAGACGGGGATCAGCAGAGCGCCGATCACCGCCCAGCGATAGTCGAGCTGAAGCTGCTCGCGGCTGTAGTCCCGGACGCCCCCGGCGCACAGCCCGGCATGGTACCGGTCGAGCAGCGGCGTCTCGAGGCGAGCGCGACGCTCCGGATACCAGTGCACCGCCATCATGTAGGCGATATCACCGACGGCACGCCCCACGCGCCAGTTCGACCAGTCGATGAGGCGGACGCCGTCGGTGCTGGGGTCCCGCGGATAGAGCAGGTTCCACACGTGGGCGTCACCGTTGACGATGGTGCAGTGCTGTCGCAGGAGGGCCGGGGTAATCCGGCGATCCAGCGTGTCGAGCACGCGATCATAGAGCGCGCGCGGGGCCGAAGCCAGCCGGTCGCCGAGGTGCTCCGCGAAGCCCGCATAGCGCTTGCGCCGCTCGCCGGCCACCCAGGCCACGGAGGCCTCGTCGGCGAACGAGCCGACCTCGCGGCCGAGCTGCGGATGCAGCCACCAGAAGGCGTGGAAGGCCGCCCACGTGTCCACGATCCGCTCGCACATCTCGATGGTGGGAGGCACGGGCCACACGGTCACGATCATGTGGGTCTCCGAGAGGTCTTCCAGCAGAAGCTCAAGACCGGTCTCGGTCACCTGAGCGCCGTAACACCGGGGCAGCAGCCCGGCCGGCGTGATCGGGGCCGCCTGGCGATAGAACGCCGCCTCCTGCTCCCCTGACTTACGCAGGATGGGGTCGATCTCGCCGCCGGAGCCCTTCATGAACAGCCGGGTCGGCGCCTCCGGCGGAGCGTCCGGAGAGTACTCGACGCGGTAGAACGCGACGGAGGAGACCAGCGTCTTGCGGGCGTCGCCGAGATGGACGGCGACGACCCGCCCGGTCGGCAGCGCCCCACTGGCCCGGAGGCGCTCCGTCAGGTCTTCGCTGGAGAGGGCGTCGGAGCCGGCGGTGACCATCGCGTCGGGGCGATCATGTCACCGACCCGGCTCCGCCGGAAGGGCGAACTAGCGGCGGTACCCGCCGCGATGCCAGCCCCCGCGATAGAAACCACGATGGTAATAACCGCCATAGACGGGCGCCGGGACCACGACGACAGGGGCTGGCGGACCGTACGCGTAGCCAGGACCGCCGACTGGAACCGCGATGCAGCCGGCCGCGCCGATCGCAACGCCCGTTGCAAGAATCACAGTGACCGCCAGCCGCCGAAGTGGCGTCCGCATGGTCGAATACCTCCACTCATGGGACGTCAGGCGGCGGGCAGGTATTCGCTAGTCGTCCTTGGGCTTCTTGGCCTTCAGCTCGGCGTCGTGCTCCTGCAAGAACGCACGGATCTCATCGGCCATGTCCAGCAGTTTCACCCACTGCTCCTTGTACAGCGTGACCGGGAACCGGCCCAGCCCGTACAGGGACACGCCGCCCTTGGCGCCGACCTTGAGTGCCACGCGACTCTGATTGCCCTTGAGCCGCGCGTTCTCGGCCTTCAGACGCTCGAGCTCGGCCTGCATCTCGCTCTCGCTCATTGTGCTCCCCTTCATGTCCTCTGTTATGCGAAGCCACGTTAGACCCGGCGGGCGCGACGGTCAACAATAGCCGTGCGTGACAAGATGGATACGCACGATGAAGAGCTGCGGGACCGGCGGACGAGGCCGTCGACCTCGTCCTCCCCGACCGGCGCTATCGACTGCCCCGCGTCGTGGCGGCCTCCGGCGCGCACTACGCCGCCGGCAACGTCTCGGTCTGGAACAAGGGGCGAGAAGCCACCCTGGATCTCGAGGGTCGCGTGTCCCGGTGTGTCGAGAATCGGCCGCGATCGATCCTGGAGGACGCGCGGGATCGGGGCGTCGAGCTCCGCGGCACGGGCAACGAGCCCGGCTGGGTGCTCGAGCTCTTCACCGACCGCATGGTCTTCATCGACGCCTACGGCACCCGGCGGGTGGCGACCCGCGGCCGGCCCGGCAGAGCGGCGCGACGTCAGGCGATGACGTCTATGTCGCCGTGACCGAGAGCCACCGCCTGACGGTGCGCATCCGCCCCGGCCCGTGCGTCGACACCATGAGTGGCGCGCGCCACGGATCCGGCGTGGAAGTCGAGCTCGACGGCGCGTCCTACCGCGGCTGCGGGGACGCGCTGCCTCACTGAACGATCTGGTCCGCCCGGAGCAGGAACGCGTGGGGAACGGTGAGCCCGAAGATCTTTGCGGTCTTGGTATTGATGATCAGCTCGAACTGGGTCGGCTGCTCGATGGGGAGATCGGCTGGCTTCGCGCCCCGGAGAATCTTGTCGGTGAGCAGCGCGGCCTTCCGCCAGAGCGCCCGACGGTCCGGCCCGTAGGAGAGAAATCCGCCACTCACCACGAAGTTCGACAGGCCGAACACGCTCAGGACCTTGCTCTTGATGGCCGTGTCCACCACCCGCTGCGACTGCGAGTGGGTCATCGGATCCTCCAGCACAATGACGGCGTCCACCGCGGGTCTGGTGATTGCCCCCAGCGCCGCGTCGAAGTCGGACGGCGCCCGGACGGCGAGACGCTGGATGCGGATCTTGAAGGTCTTGCCCGTCGACTCCATGGCGGCGAGCGCCGGCTCGGAGATCGGGTTCAGCGCGTTGTAGATCACGGCCACCCGCGCGACCTGAGGCGCCGCCTCCTTGAGCAGCTCCAGCCGCTTGGTGACGATCTCGGCAAAGAACCAGGACACCCCGGTGATGTTGCCGCCCGGCCGTGCCAGGCCCTTGACCAGATCGCTGCCCATCGGGTCGGCGGCCGTGGCCATCACGATGGGAATCGTGCTCGTCGCCTCCTTGGCGGCGCGCGCCGGCGGCGTGCCTTCGGTGACGATCACGTCGACCGGCCGGTTGACGAGCTCGCGCGCCAGGTCCGGCAAGCGTTCGTAGCGCCCCTCGGCGTACCGGTACTCGAGCGTGAGGTTCTTGCCCTCGCTCCAGCCGGACTCGCGCAGCGCCTCCGTGAAGCGGTCAAGGTGGATCGCGGGGGATGACGGGGTCCCGCCGAGCAAGAAGCCGACCTTGGCCGCCTTGCGCTCCTGGGCCATGACCACGCGCGGCGCCATCGCAACTGCCGTCAGCGAGATCAGGAGGAGGCGACGATCCATGGAGGGGACCGTAGGGCACGCGGTCAACAAGGTCAATCGCCGAGATCGACTGGTTGACCTCAGCGCGGAATCCTCCTACGTTGCCAGCATGAACAGGCTCGTTCTCGCGGTCGCCACGGCCTTCAGTGTCTTCCTCGCTTCCCCGGCCTTCGCCGGCGAGCGTGCGGTGGTCATTCCGGCCCCCGCGCTCGACAACCCCAAGACGGCGGCCCCGACCCAGACCGCGGTCATCGCGGCCGGATGCTTCTGGGGCGTGCAGGGCGTCTATCAGCACGTGCGCGGCGTGCAGAAGGTGCTGTCCGGCTACGCGGGCGGCACCAAGGCGACGGCCGACTACGAAGCCGTCAGCCGCGGCAACACGGGTCATGCCGAAGCGGTGGAGATTCGCTTCGATCCGAAGGAGCTCTCCTACGGCGAGATCTTGCAGATCTACTTCTCGGTGGTCCACGACCCCACCCAGCTCAACCGGCAGGGCCCCGACGAGGGCACGCAGTACCGCTCGAACATCTTCTACGCCGACGAGTCCCAGAAGCGGATCGCCCAGGCCTACATCGCCCAGCTCCAGCAGGCGAAGCTGTTTCCGCGCGCCATCGTCACCCGCGTCGATCCGCTGAGCGCCTTCTACGCGGCGGAGCCGTACCACCAGGACTTCCTGCTACTGAATCCGACCTACCCCTACATCGTGATGCACGATCTGCCGAAGATCGACAATCTCAAGCGCGTGTTCCCCACGCGCTATCGCGAGCAGGCCATCACGTCGAAGTAGCCGCGCCGCCGCTGGAACGGCTACTTCGTCGGTTCGGCGACGAACACCGGAATCTGACGCGTGGTCTTCGCCTGATACTCCTCGTACGGCGGAAACGCCGCCACGGACAGCTTCCAGAGGCGCGCCCTCTCGGCCGCGTCCTGGACCTCGCGGACGCGCATGGTCTGCACGACGGTGAGGTCACGGATCTCGACCGAGGGGTTGCTGCGCAGGTTGTTCACCCAGACCGGGTTCGTGGGCGCGCCGCCCATCGAGCCGACCAGGACATAGCTGGCGCCGTCCTTCACCCGCATGAGCGGCGTCTTGCGGACCGCGCCGGTCTTGTTCCCTTTGTGCGTGACGATGATGACCGGCAGCCCGGTGTCGCGCAGCGTGGTGCCTTCCGTGCCGCCGCTGCGCTCGTAGACCTCGACCTGATCGCGCACCCACTGCCGGGGACTCGGGATGTACTCTGCCATGTGATCTCCTCGATGGGTTGCTGACGTCAGACTGACTCTACCCCGAACGGCGCCGGACCGTCAGCCGGGCTCACGATTGACAGGGTGCTCACGGCAGGTTTACAACGCCAGCCAAGGGAGACCACGATGACGACCTCGGTCACCGCACCGGTCGTAGACGCCGACGGCCACGTCCTCGAGCCCGCCGACACCTGGCAGAAGTATCTCGAGCCGTCCTTCCGTGATCGCGCCATCCGCATCGCCCAGGACGAGCGCGGCTACGAGGTGCTGCTGATCGACGGCCAGCCGCTCAAGACGCTGCGCGGGCAGCTGGGCGCCCTGGGCGGCATCGAGATGGACATGGAGCGGCTGCTCACGCGCGGGCAGATCACCTACGCCGAGGGCAGCCCGCGCGGGGGCTGGGATCCCGTGGAGCGGCTGCGCGTGATGGACGGCGAGGGCATCGACGCCGTACTGCTCTATCCCACCATCGGCATCTGCTGGGAGGGCCACGTCACCGACGGCGCGCTGGCCACGGCCTACACCCGGGCCTACAACCGCTGGCTGGCCGAGTTCTGCCGCACCGATCCCAAGCGGCTCTACCCGGTCGCCCACATCTCCCTGCTCGACCCCGAGGGCGCCGTGCAGGAGACGATCCGTGCGCGGCGTGACGGCTGCGTGGGCATCTTCCTCTCGCCCGACGTGGTGGCGCGCGGCGGCCGGCACTTCGATGATCCGGCGTTCGCACGCTTCTGGGAGACGGCGCAGGAGCTGGAAATGCCGATCGCCTTCCACGTGATCGTGCGCGACCGCCAGTGGTTCCGGCAGTGGCAGCGTCGCGATCCTTCCGACGCGCTGTTCAGCATCGCCTTCCTGGCCATCGACGTGATGGCGGCCTTCACGCAGATGCTGGCGGCCGGGATGTTCGAGCGCTACCCGCGGCTGAAGTGCGCGGTGCTGGAGGCCGGCTCCAACTGGATCGCCGCCTGGCTCGACCGACTGGATCACAAATACCGGGTGATGAAGCACCAGACGCCGATCCGCATGGAGCCCAGCGAGTACTTCCGCCGCCAGTGCCTGATCTCGGCGGACCCCGACGAGTCGGTGACCGCGCAGATGGTCGAGCACATCGGCGCCGACTACTTCATCTGGGCCTCCGACTACCCGCACATCGACGCCTCCTTCGGCGTCGTGCGCGAGCTCAAGGAACGACTGGCGCCGCTACCGGACGACGCGCGCCGGAAGGTACTGGGCCAGAACGCCCAGCGCTTCTACCGGCTCTCCGGGTAGGACACGAGTTACTACACCCGCGGAGTGTGGGGGGCCCGCTCGGGGCCCCCGGGGCATCTGACTGCACGTTCGCGGAGCGCCACGGCTCCGCCGGGGCGCGAAGCGCGGGGGGTGTGGGGGGCCCGCTCGGGGCCCCCCACGTTCCTAGGCCAGCTGATCGCGAATCGGCAGCTGGCGGATCCGCTTGCCAGTCGCGGCGAAGATCGCGTTGCACAGCGCGGGCGGGATCGGCGGCACGCCGGGCTCACCCACACCGCCCATCGGCAAGTTGTAGTCGCCGCCGGGGACGATGTGCACGCGGATGACGCGCGGCGCCTCGTTCATGCGCGTCACCTGGTAGCTGTCGAAGTTGTTCTGCTCGACCCGCCCGGCCTTGTAGCTGATCTCACCGAGCGTAGCGGCGAGGCCCATGATCGCCGCGCCCTCCATCTGGGCCCGCACCCGGTCGGGATTGACCGTGGCGCCGCAGTCCACCGCGATGTCGATGCGCGGGACCGTGACCACACCCTTGCTGTCGACCGAGGTTTCCACCACGGCCGCCACGTAGCTCACGAAGCTGTAGTGCCCGGCGATGCCGAGGCCGCTGCCCTTCGGCATCTTCCGGCCCCATCCCGCCTCACGCGCCACCGTCTCCACGACGCGCTTCAGGCGTCCGGTGTCCACCGGGTACCGCTCCGGGGACTCGCCGTGATTCCAGGTGTCGCCCAGCAGCTCGGGGCTGACCAGGCGTGAGGGACCGATGACCTCCAGAAGGTAGTCCTTGGGATCCTTCCCCGCCGCCGCCGCCATCTCGGCCACGAACGACTGCACCGCGAAGGCGTGGGGGATGTTCGAGACCGATCGGAACCAGCCGATGCGCGTGTGCGCGACGGCCTCGGGGTTCTCGATGCGGATGTTGGGAATGGCGAACGGCACGTTGATGACGCCCATGGCGAGCTCCAGGGGCGCCTCGTTCTTGGCCTCGGGGTTGAACGTCGAGAAGATGGTGGGCGCGGCGCTGCGGTGCAGCCAACCCACCGGCTTGCCCTGAGCGTCCATGGCGGCCTCGAGATGCTCGACCGACACGGTGTGGTAGTACGAGTTGTGCAGGTCGTCGTCGCGCGTCCACGTCACCTTCACGGGCTTGCCGTCGACAGCCTTGGAGAGCACCGCGGCCTCGATGCCGTAGTCAGGCTTCGACTTGCGCCCGAAGCCGCCACCGAGCAACGTGACGTGCACGGTCACGTCGTCGGCCGAGACGCCAAGCCGCTTGGCCACCAGGTCGCGCGCGGCCTGCGGCGACTGGAAGCATCCCCAGACCTCAACCTTGCCGTTGGTGATGCGCGCCGTGGCCGCCGGCGGCTCCATCGTCGCGTGCGCCAGATGCGGGATGTAGTACTCGGCCTGCACGCGCTTGGCCGCGCCGGCTGAGGCGGCGGCGAAGTCACCGTCGTTGCGGACTACCTTGGCCGGCTTGCGGGCCGATTCTTCGAGACTCGTCCGGTAGGTCTTCGAGTCGTAGACGCCGTTCGGACCGTCGTCCCACGTGATCTTCAGCGCCTGGCGACCCTGCATGGCCGCCCACGTGTTGCGCGCGATCACGGCCACGCCGCCGAGCGGATTGAAGAACGGCGGCGCGGGGCTTCCCTCGATCTGAACCACCTTGACCACCCCGGGCACCTTGAGCGCCGCGGAGTCGTCGACGTTCGTCACCTTGCCGCCGAGGACCGGGGGCCGGGCGATGACCGCGTAGAGCATGCCGTCCAGCCGGGTGTCGATGCCGTACATCGCCTTGCCGGTCACGATGTCCGGACCGTCGACCAGCTTCAGGTTGCCCTTGCCGATGTAGCGGAAGTCCTTCGGGTCCTTCAGACGCAGCGTCTCCCGCGCGGGAACCGGCTCGTTGGCCGCCGCCTTGGCGAGCGCGCCGTAGCCGAGCTTCTTGCCCGACGGCTTGTGCACGACTTCGTGGTTCTTGGCGGCCACCTCGCTCACCGGCACGTTCCACTGCTTGGCCGCTGCGGATTCGAGCATCATACGAGCCGCCGCGCCGCAACGCCGCATCGGATCGAAGAAATGGCGCGTGCTGCGCGAGCCGTCGGTGTCCTGGTTGCCGTACTTCTTCTCGTCGCCCGGCGCCTGGGCGACGCGCACGCGCTTCCAGTCCGCCTCGAGCTCGTCCGCCACGATCATCGGCATACCGGTCCGCACGCCCTGCCCCATCTCGGAACGGTGGCAGACGATCGTGACCGTGCCGTCGTCGGCGATGGAGACGAACGTCAGCGGGCTATCGGTCCATCCGTTGGGCATTCCATCGCGGCCGTACTTCTTGGGCTCGTCGGCGGCCTCGGCCGGGGACGACAGGCCCGCTGCGAGCACGAAGGCGCCGAGCGACGTTCCGAGGAACTGCCGCCGGCTCACATTGGTCAGGACCAGGCGATCCACCGGGGCGCTCATTACGCACCTCCCTTGGCCGCGGCCTGCTTGATGGCCGTCCGGATGCGCGTGTAGGTTCCGCAGCGGCAGATATTGCCGCCCATGGCCTCGTCGATCTGGGTGTCGGTGGGCTTCGGCGTCCGCTTGAGCAGCGCCGCGGCGGACATGATCTGCCCCGCCTGGCAGTAACCGCATTGCGGCACGCCGACGTCGACCCAGGCGGCCTGCAGTGCCTTGCCGACGGGATCGCCGCCGACCGCCTCGATGGTGACGATCTTCTTGTTGGTCACCGACGAGATGGGCGTGATGCAGGAGCGCACCGGCTGCCCGTCGACGTGCACGGTACAGGCGCCACACAGCGCCATCCCGCAGCCGAACTTGCTGCCAGTGAGACCCAGCTCGTCCCGCAGGGTCCACAGCAGCGGGGTCTCGCCAGGGACATCGACATTCTGGCGTTTACCGTTGATATCGAGTGCGATCATCCCGGCCTCCCGTCATCAATCGCCCCCTCACGGCCACGACGCCTCGGGCGACTCCAGTGGCCCCCGCCAGCGTCAACCTGCACGAACGGACATGATGAAAGCACAAACCCGGGCGCAACGGAAGAAAGGCGCTAGCCCAGGTCGCGGACCATGGCCACCTCCCGGAGGGAGGGCGTGTGCTCCAGCGGGCGGGACTGTCCGGTCAGCGTGAAGCCACACCGCTCGTAGAGCGCGATGGCCGAGCGGTTGGTGGACGTGGCCCAGAGGTGGAGCGACTTCGCGCCGAGCCCCCGCACCCACTCCGTCACCCGCTCGACGAGTGCGGCGCCGACGCCTCGGCCCCGCTGGCTCGAGTCGACGAACATGCTGATGAGCATCGGCGAGTGATCGGGTCCGTCGGGATGGTTCGCCACGCCGGTCGCCATGCCGACCCACTGCCCGGCGTCCACGGCGATGAAGGTTGCGCGCTCCGACCCGGACGCGGCGCCCGACGCCCGCTCGTGCCACGTCGAGTCGGGGAACGCCTCTTCGCGGGCCAGGTTGGAGCCGAACGCCAGGGGCGCCTCGGCCAGCGCCCGCAGGCGGAGCGCCTTGAGGAGGAGGCCTTCGTCGGCGCGGATCCGCCGGATCTCGACGGGGGTCATCGCTCCACAGAACATAGACCAAAACCGCGCGGCACAAGCGCCTCCCCGTACCACGCCCCGAACGGTACCGGGTGTCACAAGGCTTACACAAGGACGCTCAGAAGCATGCTTTTGAGCCTAGGGCGGGACACGGCGCGCTGGCTTGCAGCGTGACGGAGCCTCGAGCAGGGAGGGCGGGAAGGACTTCATCTTGGAGTTGCTTGGCACCCGGATTGTTCCGGCGGTCTGCGGTACATGACGGAAGCCTCGGCGCTCGCGCCTTCATCTACCAATTGTTCGGAACC
>Ga0134122_10004405_pt1 | contig 10459 bp, 7 predicted proteins | sample KB302_FD_96461 | JGI IMG/M metagenome (GOLD analysis project Ga0134122, IMG submission 96461) | Terrestrial soil microbial communities without Nitrogen fertilizer from Kellogg Biological Station, Michigan, USA - KB3-0-2 | ecosystem: Environmental > Terrestrial > Soil > Unclassified ... | reverse complement strand
GTCGTCCGGCGTCCCCCCCCAGAGGCAAGGACTCGGCGGCGCGAGGACGCCCGGGGGCGTCGTCCAGCGACCCGAGGAGCGGAGGACTTGCCGTCGCGAAGATCGTCGTCCCGGCTTGCGCGGCTCACGCGTCAGCGGCCGGAGCGTCCTCACCGCGGGCCGACCCCGCCGCAGGCGCCCCTGCTCAGGAACTATTTTCGCGCGCTCCCGAGTCCTTCCCACGGAAGGCATCCGTGGCGTTCTGGAAGGACAGGCCCGAGGACGACGGCGCAGGGCGCGCCACCGAGACCGCGCTCCGCCGGGTGGCCGATGCCGCGGTGAGCGACGCGGTCCGCGCCCTCCGTCGCGCACTCCACGGGGACGATGTGGAGCGCCAGCACGAGACGACGCTGCTCCTCATGCTCGCCCGACAGCTCCGTGACGACCTCCTGGACCACGGGGCATGGAGCCGGCTCGCCGCAGGAGAACGCCACCAGCTGCGCCGGGCGTTCCTGATGGTCGCGCTGCTCGCGTCCGCCCGCGGGCCGATCCCGATCGCCTGACGGAATCGATGGAATAGCTCCGCGGACGGCCGGGTCCTTGCCGCCGAGCGATGCGTCGGTGACCGGCCACGAAGGAACCCGGGGCCGCATCCGCCGTGTCCTCGTCATCGCATTCACCACACAGGAGATGGGCGTGGACCACACTCGGCAGAGTCGCTGGCACCCGTGTGTCCCGGGAGCGCTGGCAGGTTGTCTTCTCGTCCTCGGGAGCCCGACCGCGCGCGCCGCGGACGCCGCTCCCCTGAAGCCGGTGACGAACCGGTGGTCGGCCGTGCTCTACGGCTTCGCCGAGCTCGACGCGATCCACGACTCGCTCCAGGGGCCCAATGACCTCGTGGGCAACGCCGCCCTTCCGCGGAGCGGAACCTACGCGGCCACCCACGATCAGACGACGTTCAGCGTGCGCAACTCCCGGCTGGGGCTTCGCGTCGGCGCGCCGGACCTCGGGCCGCTCCGTGCCTCGGCCGTCGCGGAGATGGACTTCTTCGGCAACCAGCCGGCGGTGAGCGAGGCGGCGTTCTTCAACAACCCCACCTTCCGGATCCGCCACTTCTACTTCAAGCTCGAGACCCCGGTGGTCGACCTCACCATCGGCCAGACCTGGGAGCTCTTCGGCTGGCAGGCCTCCTTCGTCCCGGCGAGCGTCAATCTCCAGGGACTCCCCGGTCAGGTGTACAGCCGGACGGGGCAGGTCCGGCTCTCGAAGACCCTCGAGCTCTCACCCGACGTGGGCCTCGACCTGGCCGTGGCCGCTCTGCGTCCGCCGCAGCGGGCCGGTGGCCTTCCCGACGGTCAGGCCGGCGTGAAGCTGAACCTTCCCTTCCGGAAGGCGTACCACACGCTCGGCGGCGCGAGCAGCGCGCTGGATTCGATGGCCCTCGGCGTCTCCGGAACGGTGCGACGGTTCGCCGTCCCGGCCTTCGAGCCCGACGCGCGGACCGACGTCACCACCACCGGCTGGGGCGTCTCGGTCGACCTGCTGCTGCCGATCATCGCCGCCTCGAGCGTCTCCCACGACAACGCGCTCACCTTCACCGGTTCCTTCGTTCGCGGTGAGGGCATCGCCGACCTGTACACCGGCCTGGGTGGGCCACCCTTCCCTGCCCTCCCCGGAACGCCGCCCGCGCCCTACACCGCGCCGATCGACGCGGGCCTGGTGGGATTCGACGCCGCCGGGAACCTCCAGGCAGTCTCCTACCAGTCGTTCTTCGTCGGCCTGCAGTACTGGCTGCCCGGGAGCACCGGGCTGTCCCTCGCCGCGAACTACTCCCACCTCCAGTCGTTCGACGCCGCGGCACTGGCGAACGGGAACAAGAACGTGGTGGTTCGTCAGCAGTACGCGAGCGGCGCTGTGTTCTGGGACGCTGCGCAGGCCATCCGCTTCGGGCTCGAGTACGCCTGGCTCGAGCAGCACTTCACCGCCGGGTCGCCTTCGGTCGATCGGCGCGTCCAGCTGAGCGGCTGGTACGTGTTCTAGCCGCGGTGACCCCCCCTGGGGTGGCCGCCGGCGGCGACCTGGGGCAGAACCCGGCCGATGATTCCCTCCTTCGAGGAAGCGAGCGTCGTCCGGCGGACTGGCCCCGGCAGCTTCGAGGTCACCGTGCCCGACGGCTGGCAGCAGGGGCGCGGCGCGTTCGGAGGTCTCGTGTACGGGATGCTCACCCGGGCGATGGAGCAGGTGGTGGACGAGCCGGCGCGCAGGCTCCGGACGCTCACCGGTGACATCGCTGGACCGGTGATGCCGGGACCGGCCACGCTCCGGGTGGAGATGCTTCGCCGCGGCAACCGGCAGAGCAACCTCCAGGCCACGCTCCTCCAGAAGGACGAGGCCCTGGCGGTCGCCATCGGCGTCTTCTCCGCCTCGCGGGACATTCACCCGCCGGAGTTCAGCCGCGAGACGCCCGAGCGCGCCGACTGGGACCAGATCCCACCACATGCGCTCGGGCCGCCGTCTGGACCGCCCTTCGGCCGCGCATACGAGTACCGCTCCACGGGTCCGATGCCCTTCACCGCCGGACGAGAGGCCGAGACCGCCGGCTACCTGAGGGAGAGGGAGGTGCCCTCCCGCCGGGACGCGCCGAGCATGGTCGCCCTCCTCGACGCCTGGTGGCCGACCCTCTGGTCCATCGATCGCCGCTACCGGCCCATGGCCACCATCAGCTTCGCCGGTCAGCTCCTGGTGGACCCGGCGAAGCTCGATCCGGCGGAACGACTCTTCCACACCGGACGCATGGGCGCCCTCAGCGACGGCTTCTTCGTCGAGCTGCGCGAGCTGTGGAGCGGTGACGTCTGCGTGGGGATGAATCAGCAGACCTACGTCATCCTCGGCTAGCGAACCGGCATCCCTGCCCGTTCGACGGCGTGCCGGCACCAGGGACCTCCCTGCGCGGGAACCGGCGCGGCCTCGACCCGGCGGAGGAGCGCGCCGTGCTGCTCCAGCGTCCCGTCCGGCCGGTCGAGCGCGCACGGCGCGAGGACCACGCGGCCCGGGCGCAGCTCGGCCACCGTCCCGGGGAACCGGTTCAGGTTTCCCTCGGCGCCGATCGGCACCAGCACCCCCCGAGGCGCGAGTGATGCGGGGACGTAGACGTCGAGGTAGTCGGCGAGCAGCACCGCCGGCCCGGCAGCGGCGAGCCGGGCCGCGTTGGCGCGCGCCTCGGCGAGCGGGTCCGGAGGCGCGGCCGGCACCGCGACCACCAGCGCGACGAGGCCGATCGCGAGCACGAGCCCGCGGAGCCGTCCGGCCAGCGCGCAAGCGAGGAGCGCGAGCCCGTGCGCCGCGGCCGCGAGCGCCCAGAACGTGGGAAGCGACAGGTAGCGCCCCGCGAACTCGTTGGTCCGGAAGTACCGGACGAGCACCAGGCCCGGCAGGACGGACAGGCCGAAGAGCAGGAGCGCGAGCCCATCGAACCGCTCGGCCCGCGTCCGCCGCGGGGCCGCGAGCGTCGCCGCACCCACCAGGAAGGGCCACAGCCCCCCTTCGTGCCGGAGCGAGGCGAGCACCGGGCCGACGTTGGCGAGCAGGTGACCGCGATCGATCCGGAGCGGCGTGACGAAGGTCCGGCCGAACTGCCGGAGGCAATCCGTCGCGTAGCTCCGATGAAGCAGCGCATCGAATGCTCCCGCCACCCCGAGCCCGCCGAGCACCGCGGCCACCTTCCCCGGCCGCGCGCGCGCGCGGAACGCCTCGAGCGCTCCGACCGCGAGCAGCGCGGCCAGGCTCGCGGTGTTCATCCAGGTCGCGAGGGCGGCCGCCGCCGCGAAGCCCGCGAGCGCGAGCCAGCGAGCCCCGGCGGTCCGCACGCCAAGCGCCCTCCGGCAGGCCCACCACGCCCAGCACATCGCCACCACCTGCCAGAGGTACGGCTGTCCGGCCTGGAGGAAGTTCCACGCCACCGAGTGGGACACCACGAACGGCACCATCAGGGTCAGCACCGCAAGGGCCGGGCTGCCCAGGACTCCCGAGAGCGGGATCGCCGCCGAGCACAGCCCCAGCACCGACATCAGGAAGTACGCCTCGGGTGTCTGCAGGTGCAGCACGCGACCCAGCAGGAAGGGCCACATCCCGAAGCGGTCCTGCCGCGGGTAGAAGAGCGTGAAGGCACCCTCCCCCATGCCCTGCATCAGGAGGATCGGCGCGGCGCAGTCGGAGTTGTAGAACGGCGCGGGCCCGAGCCCCCGGCCGAGCCTCAGGGCACACCCGGCCAGCGCGAGCGCGGCGGCCCACGGCTCGACCCTGGACCAGGACCGTGGCTCAGCGCGCTCCAAGGAGATCGCCGCGGTCCAGCACCCAGGTGTCCGGATCGAAGTGCTCGCGGTGCACCCACGCCCGGACCTCGTCCGGCCCCAGTCGTGGGGCGAGCGGCGCTTCCGCGTCCAGCAGCTGATGAAGGAGGACGGCGTGCGTCGCGGCGGACGAGGCCAGCAGCGCCGGAGAGACGCCGGCGAAGGCGTCCTCGGGGGTGTGGATCTTGGGCTCCGGACCGAGCACCTCGTCGCGCTTGAACGCGAAGGTCGTGGGGATACCCTCCAGGGCGAAGGGGGCGTGGTCGCTGAAGGCCAGGAACAGCGGCCCGAGCGGCTCGACCCGCGGCGTCCCGCTCGCAGTCCCGAGCGGGGAGAGTGCCCGCTCGAGACCGGCCTGCACGTCCTTCCGCCCGAACACCATCCAGTCGGTCCACACCTGGGCGACGCCGTCGATCTGCACCATCGCGATCACGGCGCCGAGCTCGGCCCGGTGCTGGCGCACGTAGGCGGTGGACCCGACCATCCCCATCTCCTCGCCGGTGAATTCCACCACCCTGAGCGTCCGGCGCGTCGGCCCCGACGCCCGGATGAGGCGGGCGACCTCGAGCGTGGTCACCACGCCGGCGCCGTCGTCGAACGCGCCCGGAGATCCAGCGACCGAGTCGAGGTGGGCGCCGAGCACCACCACCTCGCCGGGCACCCGCCCCGGGACCTCGCCGACCACGTTGTGCGCGGCTCCCGGCCCGGGCAGGCGCGGCTGGGCGGCGAAGCGCGCCTTGGTCGTGCCCTTCGCCACCAGGCGCTCCACCGTCTCCGAGTCCTGCCCTCCGAGGAGCACCACCGGCATCGGCATCAGCGTCCCCGGGTGCGACGGATCGACCACGCTGACGCTGAGCGGATGCTTCCCCTTGCCGAGCAGGACGATGCCTCGCGCTCCCGCGGTCCTCGCGCGCTGGAAGAAGTCGACCACCTTGCGGAACCGGATCGACATGTTGTCCGTCAGGGGCCCGCGCTCGGTAACCAGGAGCTGGCCTCTCACCGAGGCATCGAGGGGCGCGTCGACGGAGACGCGGCGGAGCGTGACCACCGAGGATTCGGCGGACCCGGTCCACATCATCTGGACCGGGCTCAGCCGGTGCGTCTCGGGAGACACGAGCTCGAGGGTGACGTCTCCCGGCTCCCACCGGTCGGGGAGCTGAACCTCCTCGAGGTGGACGTTGCTCATCCCCATGGCCCGCATGCGCTCGGCGACGTACTGCTCCGCCTTGGTACAGGCGGCGGTCCCCGGGACGCGCGGGCCGATCTCCTCGGAGAGCACGCGGAGCATCGCGGCGCCCTGCGGCTCGATCAGCGCGCTGCCGGCGAGGCGACGCAGCTGCTCCTGCGAGTCGGACGGCGGGGAGACGTGGCTGGCCGATGCTCCAGCGCAGGCGGCGAGGCCCGCGAGGACCAGTACCCAGGGGCGAGGCATGAGACGACTTGAGCGCACCCGCAGGTGCCACTGCAACGACCGCGGGCCCGCTGCACCCTCGGCTCGCGGAATTTCTCGGCAGGCCTGGCGCGCGTCAGCCTGGCGTCGCGTCCAGCGGCATCGACAGCTGCCGCTCGGTCGTCGGCGAGGACGGGAGCCGCAGCGCGGTCGCCCGGGTGACCTGGACGTTCACCACGTTGGACACCCGCTCCACCCTGCCCTCGGCGTAGAGGAAGGCCGAGCTGAGCAGCACCCCGCGGTCGCGCTCGAAGATCTCCGGAGACACCACGAGATTGGAGATGCCGGTCTCGTCCTCCAGGGAGAGGAAGGCGACCCCCTTGGCGGTCGGCGGCCGCTGCCGGCAGATGACCAGCCCGGCGATGCGGATCCGCGCCTTCGACGGCGCACGCTGGAGCTGGGCGGCGGTGAGCACCCGGCGAACGTCCAGGAAGGGGCGCATCAGCGCCAGGGGGTGCCGGGTCAGCGACAGCCCGGTGGTGCGGTAGTCCTCGGCCACCCGCTCGGCTTCGGCCAGCGGCCGCCCCGGCGCGGGCGAGCGGTCCATCGGCACGCCACGGAACAGATCGTCGTCGGCGGAGGGCCCGAGCGCCTGCACGTCCCACACCGCCTGCCGGCGGCTTCCGCACAGCCCGTCCAGCGCGCCCGCGCGGGCCAGCCGCTCCATCGCGTGCCGGGGGATGCGCACCCGCCCCGCGAGGTCTCCCAGGTCGGTGAAGCCGGCCTCGCCGCGCGCCTCCACCAGCGCCCGGGCGTGCGATTCTTGAAGCCCCTTCACCTCCCGCAGACCGATGCGGAGCGCGCCCTGCTCGAGCGTGGCGTCCCACCCGGAGTGGCGCACGTCGATGGGCCGGATGACCACTCCGTGCCGCTTCGCGTCCTCGACGATGGTGTGCGGGGCGTAGAAGCCCATCGGCTGGCTGTTGAGCAGCGCCGCTGCGAACGCCGCCGGGTGGTAGCACTTCACGTAGGCGCTCGCGTAGGCGATGAGCGCGAACGACGCCGAGTGGGACTCGGGGAAGCCGTAGTGGCTGAACCCCTTGAACTGCTCGAAGCACTTCTCGGCATACTCGCGGCCGTAGCCCCGGGCCACGCAGCCGTTCACGAAGCGCTCGCGCCAGGGCACCAGCAGCACCTCGGCTCGCTTGTGGCTCAGCGCCCGTCGCAGGGCGTCCGCCTCGCCCTGGTTGAACCCTGCGGCGGTGACCGCGAGCCGCATCGCCTGCTCCTGGAACAGGGGCACGCCCAGCGTCTTCTCGAGGATGTGCTTCACCTCGTCGGAGGGGTACGTCACCTCCTCCAGCCCCTCGCGGCGCCGCAGGAAGGGGTGGACCATGTCCCCGAGGATGGGTCCGGGGCGGATGAGGGCGATCTCGATGGTGAGGTCGTAGAAGCTCTTCGGCTTCATGCGCGGCAGGAGGTTCATCTGCGCGCGGCTCTCCACCTGGAAGACGCCGATGGCGTCCGCCTCCCCGAGCATCCGGTACACCGCGGGGTCCTCGCCGGGGATGGTGGCCAGGTCGAGGTCGATGCCCTCGTGCATCCGCACCAGGGCGAAGGACTTGCTGAGCACGGTCAGCATCCCGAGGCCGAGGAGGTCCACCTTGAAGATGCCCAGGGCGTTCAGGTCGTCCTTCTCCCACTGGACGACGGTGCGGTCCTTCATCGAGGCGTTCTCCACCGGCACGACCTCGGCCAGCTCGCCGTGGGTGATGACGAAGCCGCCCACGTGGATGGAGAGGTGGCGGGGGAAGCCCTCCAGCAGCTGGGCCAGGGCGAGGGTTCGCTGGACGCCGGGGTCCTCGGGACGGAGCCCCGCCTCGGCCACGTGCGCATCGGTCAGGGTGCTGCTCCCTGCCATCTCGGTGTGCTTGGCGAGCCGGTCCACCTGGTCCAGCGAGAGCCCGAGCGCCTTGCCCACCTCGCGGATGGCGAGCCGTCCCCGGTAGCAGATGACCTCGCACACCATGCCGGCGCGGTCCCGGCCGTGCTTGCCGTAGACGTACTGGAGCACCTCCTCGCGGCGCTCGTGCTCGAAGTCCACGTCGATGTCCGGGGGCTCGGGACGCTCCAGGCTGAGGAAGCGCTCGAAGAGCAGCCCCATCCGTACCGGGTCGATGGAGGTGATGCGCAGCGCGTAGCAGACCGCGGAGTTGGCCGCGCTCCCCCGGCCCTGACAGAGGATTCCCTTGCCGATGGCGAAGTGGACGATGTCGTGGAGGGCGAGGAAGTACCCGGCCACCTCCAGCGTCTCGATGAGCTCCAGCTCGTGCTGGACCTGCCTGCGCACCGGCCCGGGGACGCCGCCGGGGTAGCGAAAGCGGAGCCCCTCCTCCACCAGGTGCCCGAGCCAGCTCTGGGTGGTGTGTCCCGGCGGAAGGTCCTCCTGGGGGAACTGGTAGCGGAGCGCGTCGAGCGAGAAGTGGCAGCTGTCGGAGATCTCCAGCGTGCGGCCCACGACCTCGGGCGCGTCCGACCAGAGCCGGAGCATCTCCTCGGGGCCCTTCAGCGTCCGCTCGGCGTTGGGGAACAGCTTCCGGCCGGCGCGGGCCACCTGGGTCTGGTGGCGGATGGCGGCCAGCACGTCTTGCAGCGGCTGCCGCTCGCGGGCGTGGGTGTGCACGTCGTTGTGGGCGCAGAGCGGCAGCTCGAGGGTCCGGGCCAGGGCGCGGGCTCGCTCCCAGCGGGCATCGTCACCGGCGGACAGCGTGCGGCAGGCGCCGACGTAGAAGCGTCCCGGGAAGGCCTCGGCGAGCGGTGCCACCCGCTCGGGCTCGTCGGGGAACGGAAGGAGCGCGAGGAGACCCGCGCTGCGCTCGGCGAGCGCCCGCCAGCCGATGCCCGCCTCGCCCTTGGGGTGGGCCAGCCGGTTCCTCGAGAGAACCTGGCAGAGGTGCCGGTACCCGTCGGCATCCTGGACATACACCACGACCGGAGGCGCATCGGTCAGCGTCACCCGCGCGCCGTGGACGAGCTTGAGCCCTCCCTCGCGCGCGGCGAGGTGGGCCTTCACCGAGCCGTACAGCCCGTCGCCGTCGGAGAGCGCCAGCCCGGAGAGACCGAGCTGGACCGCCTGGAACACCAGCTCCTCGGGGTGCGAGGCCCCCTCGAGGAAGGAGTAGTTGGAGCGGCAGACCAGCTCGGCGAACACGCCCCGACGGTACTGCTCACCCGTTCAGATGACCAGTCCCGTCGTCAGGGCGACGTGGCTGACCCCCCGGACGTGGCGGTGCCCGAGGTGCTGGTGCTGGTGTTGGTCGTCGCCGTGCTCGAGGTGGATCCAGCGCTCGAGCCCCCGCTCCCTGCCGCGGGCGGTGAGGCGCCGGTATCCACTCGATAGATGCCCGAGGTATCGGCCGATGCAGCTCCCGGAACCCGGTAGGTGCCGAACAGCCGGGCTGCCGCGGCGGCGGCAGGGTCGAAGGTCACGCCTCCGCCCGAACCGGTTGCACCCCCGGTGGCCGTTCCGGTGGTCCCCGTCCCCGAGCCCGTGTTCCCCGTGCCACTGTTCCCGGCACCGGGGGTCCCGGGAGCCTGGGCCAAGGCCGCGCCCGCCCAGAGCATCGCTCCGACCACCAGCCCCATCGATCTCGCCGTCATGCGACGCCTCCTCAGGGCCCGGCCGGAAAGCCACGCCGTCCTGCTTTCCAGTCTTCCCACTGGTCGAACCCCTGCATCTGCTCCACAAGCTTGGTCTTCACCAGCAGCGCGTCCACCTCCGTCCGCGTCAGGCGCTTCGGGATGGCCACTGGAGAATTCGCCAGGCTCCAGACCAACGTCGCAGCGAGGCCGGCATTGCGCCGGGCCTCCTTCACGTTCACCCGGTCGGGGACGTCGGACTCTGCGTGATAGTCCGGGAGGTACGGGATCGGGTCCTGGTCGGCGACGAAATTCGGCACCCCGGAGAGCAGGAAGTCGAAGTTGTCGGTCCCGTCCACGCCCTCCACCGAGTGCGCCGCGGCGCCCATCCCCGAGTAGATCGAGAGCGCCTTCGCCAGGCCGGTCCGCAGCTCGGGGCGGCCGCTGACGAAGAACCCGCGCGTCCTCCCCGAGCCGACGTCGAAGATGACCACGCCGGCGTGGCGGTCCAGCTCGGCCCTGTGGCGCTCGACGTAGCCGGCCGAGCCCCACATCCCCTGCTCCTCGCCGGCGAAGAGGACGAAGCGGACGGTGCGCCGCGGCTGCAGCCCGAGCTCCTTGAAGGCACGGGCCACGTCGATGACCAGCGCGGCGTTCACCCCGTTGTCCTCGGCCCCGGTCCCGAGCGCCCAGCTATCGAGGTGGGCTCCGAGGACCACGACCTCCTCGGGCTTCTCCTTGCCGCGGATCTCGCCGACGACGTTCAGGCCGTCGAACATGGGTCCGATGCGGTTCACCACGTCCATCCGGACGCGGACCTCGGTCCGGTCGGCGAGCCACGCCAGCCGATCGGCGTGCTCGCGCGAGACGAGGACCACCGGCAAGGTTCCCGGCGAGCGGCCGAAGACCATCGGGTGCTGGTAGAGGAGCCCGCGCGGCCGGGTGGACTGGAGGAGGAGGCCCTTCACCTGCGCATGGGCGGCGGCCTTCATCAGCGGACCGGCACGCATGTACTCGTCGAAGAGGTCCTCGAAGGTCTTCATCTCCTTCGTGTGCACGAGGGCGATGGCGCCCGAGGTCGCGGTCCCGGCCTTCGCCCAGT
>Ga0134122_10004401_pt1 | contig 10460 bp, 7 predicted proteins | sample KB302_FD_96461 | JGI IMG/M metagenome (GOLD analysis project Ga0134122, IMG submission 96461) | Terrestrial soil microbial communities without Nitrogen fertilizer from Kellogg Biological Station, Michigan, USA - KB3-0-2 | ecosystem: Environmental > Terrestrial > Soil > Unclassified ... | reverse complement strand
TATCACCATTGCTTAACTCTATGTTACGAACCGCCTTACCGTGACAATGCGTATGCGAATCCTGCGGGTTCCCGAGGGAAGTGTCGCGACGGCGTACGCCTCGACTTTTCCTCCGTCGGCGGCGGCGGCGCCCCGCCGCGCGCCACAGGAGCGCGAGGCCAGGACGTGATGCCGGTCACGAGGACGGAGATCGTCTGCCCGTACTGTCATTCGTCGAACGTGACGCTTCGCGGCTTGTCACGAGACATGCGGTGCGTGCAGATTGAGTGCGCCGCCTGCGGCCAGGAGTTCTTCGCCCCATACCCGCTGCCGGAACCAAGAGGGCAGCGCGACCTCGCTTTGCAAGTTCAATCCCGATAAACAACGTCGCCGCGCGCTGCCAGCGTTGCCGATTTATTTCATGGCTTCGGTTCGAGCGCCGAGATCTCGCGGATGGCGTCGGTGTAGATCAGGAACGCGCGCGGCGTCTCGCTCAATTCGATCGCGCGCGCGTAGCTCTGCACGGCTTCGATGCGATGGCCGCTGGCGCGATGCGCTCGCGCGAGGAGCACGGCGGCGGCGGCCGACCTGGGCGCTTCGTCCGCGAGTTTCCTGGCGAGCGTCAATGCGTCGGCGTGTTTGCCGGTCGCCAGCAACTGGTTGGCGAGGCGTGACAGCTCGCTGCTGCCCGCGTCGTCCTCCGAACCCGCCTGCATCGTCTTTGCTTGCGCAAGAACGGCGGCAAGGCCCGACGTTCCGTAGGTCTTGAAGAGAGTCATGGCGGCCGGTCGCTTCGGCATCACCGGATCCTTGCCGTCCAGAATCAAGCGGATCGAGTCTGCCATCGCCTCCAGCGGAGCCCCGCCGGTGTTGTTCAAGAGGATGATGACGCGCTTCGAGTCGGGATTTCGTGTCAGGAACGTGCTGAAGCCGTTGATGCCGCCGCTGTGTGAAATGGTCCTGACGCCGTTCGTCGAGGTGATCGTCCAGCCGTAGCCGTAGTTCGACAGGCCGGGCGTGAACATGCGTTCTCGACTCTTCGCGCTGAGGATCTTGTCGGTGAGCAGCATCTGATCCCAACGATAGAGATCCTCGACCGTCGAGTACAGCGAGCCGGCCGAGAACGGCTGCGTCATGTCGAGGTAGGCGGTGTTGACGTACGACTCGTCGAAGCGCTTGTCGTACCCCGCCGCGCGCTTGTGGAGGAGCGGCTGCGTCGCGTCGTAGCCGGAATCGTTCATGCCGGCCGGCGCGAAGATGCGTTCGCGCAGCAGCGTCTCGTACGGCTGTCCGGTCACCTTCTCGAGGACGACGCCAAGAAGAAAGTAGCCCGAATTGCTGTAGCTGAATCTGGTGCCGGGCTCGAAGAGCAGATCCAGCTTTGAAAACTGCGCGAGAAAGTCAGTCGGCGAGTACGGATTGCGGACCGTGGACGACCACGCCGGGATCTCCGTGTAGCCGACGATGCCCGATGTGTGCGTCAGGAGATGGTGGATCGTCACGCGGTTGCCGGGGTTGGCCGGGTAGTCGGGAAGGTACCGGGTGACCGGCGCCGCCAGGTCGATCTGCCCGCGCTCGACGAGCTGCATGATCAGCGTGGCGGTGAACTGCTTGGTGAGCGAACCCAGCCGGAACTTCGTATCCGGAGTGTTCGGGATGTCCCACTCCATGTTGGCGAGGCCATAGCCCTTCTTGAGCACGACCTGCCCCTGGTCGGCCACGAGCGCGGACCCGTTGAAGAGGGCGAGCTCGCGATAGCGGGCCAGCAGCGCGTCGATGCGGTCGGCGTTGCCGGCCGTCGCCGCGACCGGCGCATGCGAAAGGAGCAGCGACAGCACCGCCAGGATTCCGGCAAGCGGCGCGCGTCGCTCGTGGATGGGGCGAACGTATTGAGACATGGTAAACGGCGCCATTATCCCCGATCACCCCGTGGAGCGCCGTGTACGACTATCTTCTGTTCACTGCTCTTGACGGCGCTGGAACGTAAGCCGCGACGGGCTCAACAGTCTGGCTCTGGCTCGCTTGCGGTCCACAGCGAACGCAGCTCGTTCCAGGGAGCATTCTCCACACGCGACGTCTGGTTGAAGATCATCGTTTCCTGCGTGTCGGGTGTGTAGGCAGGCCAGTGGGGAATCTCCGCATGGTTCGGATTGCCGGTCCTGGCGAAGGCGACCCACGCGGCGGCCATCTGGTCAGCCACCCGCTTTGCTTCGGCGCCATTGCCCGTCAGCTGTTGCCCGGCGATGTTGTGGAATACGAGCGGCACGTCGGTGGCATGAACCGCACCGAATTTGCCGCCGTAGGCACGCGACGGAAACTCCAGCACGTACATGTACGCCGGCGCGCGATGCAACGCCGCCTTGCGGTCGGCGAGAAGGTACGCCGTTCGGCGTACTCCTCTGTCGGTGAGCATCTTACAGAGCAGGAGAAACGCACTCGACGAAGGAAATGCGCGGCGATACGCGGCGACGGTTTCATCAGCCTTGCCGGACGCGATCTTCGCGACTTCATTCCGCAGGCCGGCTTCATCGAGATCGAAATCGGTGCGGCCGAACGACACGTCGTCGAGCGTGGTGCTGATGATGAGCGGCACGTCGGCGGACACCGGCGGGGCATCGGGATCGAACGGATGCCGCGGTATGACTGAACCATCCAACACCGGCGCGAAATCGACCGGGACTTCCTGCGCCTCGAGGGCGGCCTGCGCGGACAGGATCATCTCGACGGGCACCTGCTGCAGCTCGGCGACACGCGCCTTGGTGAGGCCGAGATGCGCCAGCATCCGCTCGGCCGCCCGCGTCGCGCAGTCGCGCGGCATGGCACGCAGCGGCCAGCCGCTGCTCTGAATCGCCGCTCTCTGGAACAGGCCTCGGGCCGAGGGCATCGCCAGCAGGTGCGATACTTTTGCCCCGCCGCCCGACTGGCCGAAGATCATCACCTTGCCGGAATCGCCGCCGAAGTTGGCGATGTTGTCGCGCACCCACTCGAGCGCGAGCACACAGTCCATCATGCCGGCGACGCCGGCCTGGGCGAATTCGGGCGGCGCGCCGATGTCCGCCATGCTCAGATGGCCGAGACAGCCGAGCCGATGATTCAGCGTGACCACAACGACGTCGCCGAACTTCGCCAGCGGAAGCCCGTTGTAGAAGATGTTGGCGCCCGATCCGGTTGTAAAACCACCGCCGTGGAAAGACACCAGCACGGGACGCTTCCCGTCGTCCTTGACCGCCGGGGTCCAGATATTCAGCACGAGGCAGTCTTCGGACTGTCCTCCAGGAAACGTGAGCCAGTCGATGATTCGGGCGTAATCGTAGTTGCTTCCCAATGGAACCTGCGGCGCGGCGTGACCGAATGCCGTCGAGTCACGCACGCCGCTCCACGGCACCGGCTTCTTTGGAGGCATGAATCGGTTCTTGCCGGCCGTGCTCGCGCCGTACGGGATTCCCTTGAAGACGTTGATACCGTCCTGAACGGCACCACGCACTCTGCCTGACAGCGTTTCGACAACGAGATCGGGCCGACGGCCAGACGAAGCATTCGCTTGTCCGACATCCGGCGCGCGAGGCGGCGACGCGAGCGGGAGCAGGGCACCGACCTGTGCCTCCGCCAGAACCAGCGATGCGTGCTTCAGGAATCGCCGGCGTGAAGTGCCAGTCTCGTTGTCCACACGCGCAACGCTATCAGGAATGTGCGCGGGCAGGGTTCTGCGATCCGATTCAAACACCAACGAATGAAATGGTGCGCATCAGCTCGACAGTAATACCTCAGTGCGATCCGATCGACGGCCAGATGCCGGGACGGATCAGCGCGGCAGCAACTGCACGGTTACATCGGCGCTCGTGATCGTCACGCTGCCCGTCGTCGCGAACAGACTATCCGTGATCGAGACGGGCACCGACGCCAGCTTCAGCGCGGTCAGATCTGCAGTGGCCGTCAACGTCGGGTTGTTCGTGAACTCGCCGAGACTGGCCGGGTGTCCGGCGACGACCCACGTGGCCGCACCAGCAGAGCTGCAGGTTCGGCACGTAAAACCAGATCCCCGCTGCGTAAAGGTGATCCTGGCCACATAGAAGCCGGTTGGCGCGTTGACCGTGAAGCTGATGGTGTCCATCGCGACGTGGCGGGTGAACGACACCACGAACCCGGCGCTGGTGAAGGTTGTCGGATCGAGCCCGGTATTGAAACCGATGATCAACTTGTTCGGGTTCGCCGGGTCCGCCGCCGTCGTCGCGGCGTTGAAGAACTTCGACGGCACGGCGTCACGGATGCTCTTGAACCGCGCGACCTGCGCCTGCGCCGGAACGGCGACGTTCAGGAGCATCAGGAGCGAGGCGCCGAAAACGACCTGCCCGCGTGATGCGCGGCCCCGGTACAACATCGAGTGAGTCCATTGCTGAATCATCGCCATGTCCTTTCTGGTCTGGACGATCGTGATCGTTCGAAGAACGGTAGAGACGCGAACCGTGTGGGTGGAGATGATCGGCCCGTTGGTTGCGCGTGTCTGGCGCGGTCGTCTTCCACCGCGACGTGGTCGCGGCGACTCCAACGATGGCCACACACAGCATCGTCTTGTCAGTTAGGGGTCCGATGGGTCGAAAGGAAATATAGGGGCGTCGGAACTTTCAGATCTCAGCCGTATCGATGTGCTCAGCCGTATTCACTTGCGCGCATCGAAGACCACCCGTAGCATTGCGCGCGACGCTGTTGTGGCGGCAGCGAAGCTCATCCTCGCGGCGATCCGGAGATCGTTCCGATGCGACAACGCCACTCCCTCGTTTCACTCACCCGACACACTCCTATGACTTATCGATCCACGCTCATCGCGATCTGCCTTGGCGCGTTCACGGCCGCGAATTCCGCGGCCCAGACGCCGCCGCCCGCGCCGGCGCTCGTCGCACCGAACAACGGCGCGTCGGCCACCCAGCCGGTGACGCTGCAGTGGACCGCCGTGTCCGATCCCGATGGGCCGATCGGCAACTACACATGGCAGGTCGCCACGACGAGCGCGTTCAGCGTCGTCATCGCCGACGGATTCACCGACGTGCGCAACGGCGATCCCATCCCGACCTTCGCGCGGCTGAGCGGCCTGCCCAACGGCACCTACTTCTGGCGGGTGAAAACCACGCAGATCGTCGGCGGCGCGGTGTTCGCCATCGACTCGCCGTGGTCGGTGGTGCGGACGCTGACGATTACGGGACTCGGATCAGCGCCGGGCACGCCGGGCTTCACCGCGCCGGCGAACCTGTCGCGGTTCCACGCGCTGGAGGACTTCGACATCACGTGGACGGCGGTGCCAGGCGCCCAGTACTACCTGCTCGAGGCCGACGACGAGCCGAGCTTCTCGGCGCCGCAGACGCTGACCCTGAACGCGATGCAGTTCGGGACGAAGTTCCGCGCCGGGTGGGGCAACGAAATCCCGAACGTCTACTACCGCGTGCGCGCGGTGTCGGTCGACAACGTGCGCGGACTGCCGTCGGCCGTCCTCAATGTCAAGATCGTCAACACCGCGCCAGTTCCGCCGGCGCCAATCGTGCAGTCGCCGGTTGGCGGCGCAACGGTGTCGGTCCCGATCAAATTCGACTGGTCGGACACGCCGAATCCTCAGGTGTCGGCGTACGACCTCGACGTCGATACCGATCCGAATTTCGCCGGCTCGTTCGGCGTCCTGCTGGTGCAGGGCGTCAACCGCTCGGACTACGTCGTGGCTCACGACGTGCCGCTGCCGCCGGGCACCTATTTCTGGCGAGTGCGCGCGCGACACGGGGCGGTTGCCGGTCCATGGTCGGCGAGCGGGAGCCTCCGCGTCGTCGCGTCGCCGGCGACGCCGCCAGGCCTCGAGCTGCTCTGGATCATTCCCGACCCCGGAACGGTCGAGGGCGGCGCGCCGACGCAGGCGCGCGTGACGTTGAGCGGTCCCGCGCCGCCGGGCGGCGCAACCGTGCGGATCATGTCTGACATGCAGGGCGTAGAAGTGCCCGCGACGGTGACCATTCCGGCGGGATCCACCGACGCCACGGTGTCCCCGATCACGACGGTGCCGGTGGGGGTCGGAATCGTCGGCGCCCTCCGCGCCGACTACGGGACGGGCATGCAGATTACGTCGTTCGGCATGGTTCCGCTGCTCTTCAGCCTGTCGCTCAACACCGACAGCGTCGCCGGCGGGAACACGGTCACCGGAACGATCACGCTGCAGCGGCCGGCGCCGGAAAATATCGACGTGACGATTGTCAGCAGCGACACGTCGCTCGCGCAGCCGCCCGCGCACGTGATCGTCCTGGCAGGAAACACCGCTGCGAGCTTCTCGATTCCGACCGCGACGGTTGCCGCGACGGTGCCGGTCGTGTTCGACGTCGGCACGGCGAACGACGGCTATCACGCGCCACAGGCGCGGCTGACGATCAGACCGGCCGGCTCTGCCGCGCCGGCACCGAGTCTCTCGACGGTGACGTTGACGTCGCCAGCGGTCGTCGGCGGCACGTCGGCGACGGGCACGGTGACGCTGACCGGTCCAGCACCGGCCGGCGGCGCGTCGGTCCAGGTGACCGGCAGCAGCAGCGGCACGCAATTCGTCAACGTGCCGGCCGGCGGTCGGAGCGCGCCGTTCACGATCACGACGAGCGACGCGTACTTCAGCCGGTGGGGCATGATCCAGGCGTCGTACGGCAGCAGTAACAGTGGGCTGCACGGGGCCGTCCTCCGCGTCGATCCGGACGTACCGGCCACTCCATCGCTGCTCGCGTTTGGCGTCAATCCGAGTTCGACGACCGCCGGCGGCTCCGTGCGCGGCACGGTCGGACTCGTGACGCCGGCGCCACCCGGCGGCGCGACGATTTCGATTTCGAGCAACACGCCGGCGGCGCAGGTGCCCGCGAGCGTGACGATCGCGGCCGGCAACAGCGCCACCACCTTCACCGTGGGGACGAGCGCGGTCGGCAGCTTCACCTCGGCCACCATCACCGGCAGTTCGGGCGCGAGCACGAAGGAAACGTTCCTGGAGATCTTCCCGAACCCGAATGCGGGGCCACAGCTCGCGTCGGTGACACCGGGCGTCACGAGCGCGACCGGCGGCAGCAACGTGACGGCGACGGTGACCCTGGCTGGCGCGGCGCCGTCCGGCGGCGCGTCGATCACGATGTCCACGAGCAGCACGATCGCGCAGGCGCCGCCGATCGTCACCGTGCCCGCCGGTCAAACGTCGGCGGCCTTCACGATCACGACATCGGCAGTGACACAGAATACCTTCGTCACCGTGACGGGCACGTTCGGCAACGGCAGCAAGTCCGGCTCGTTCACGCTCGTCCCTGCGGCCGCCGGCGATACGACGCCGCCGACGGCCTCGATCACGAGTCCCGCGGCGGGCGCGACGGTCAGCGGCACGATCGGCATTCAGGCGAATGCGAGCGACAACGTCGGCGTCACGCGCGTCGACTTCCTGGTCGACGGGTCGCTGCTCTCGAGCGACACGACGGCGCCATTCGCGGCGTCATGGAATACCGCGAACGCGGCGAATGGCGCCCATTCGCTGACGGTGCGCGCGTTCGATGCGGCGAACAATCAGAAGACGTCGGCGGCGGTGAGCGTCACGGTCAACAACGGCACGACGACGGCGCCGACGCTGACACTGAGCGGCGTAGCGGCGACCATCCGGCGCGGCCAGACCTTCACGGCGACGGCGACGGTGACCAACAACGGCGCCGCCGCCGCGAGCGGCTTCTCGGTGCGCGTCAGCTTCACGCCCTCGAGTGCGATGCGGCTGCAGAGTCCGACGACGACGACGCAGTCGGTGCCGACGGTCGTTGCTGGCGGCAGTCAGAACGTCGCCTGGCAGATGCGAACCGACAACGCCGGAACGGCAACGTTGACGATGACGCTGCGTGACGCCGGCGGCGCGACAGTACGAACAGCGAGTCAGACGATCACGATCATCGACTGAGCTGTTCGCTATCTGTCCTTCGGCCGTCGTGACTGCGTCGACGTGGGCGACAAACGGCCTCGTGTCGTACCGGATTCGCTGGCCAACTGGCTCACGCGATGATCGAACCGTTCCTTGACTGAACAACGCTTGAAAAAAACGCGTGGAGGTTCGAAAAACGGATTCTTCCGCAGGCGCTGATCGATCATCACTCGCGGATGGGTTCTTAACATGTCGTCCAGAATGTCCGGTTCGAAGCGAGAGCGGTTGTAGAGACATAATCCAAGAGCACGGCTCTTCGGATAGAACTCGTTCATCAACGCTTCGTATTCGAGGGCTTCGTTGCTCCCAGGAGCGCCGGAAAGAATCCAGGTCATTTCACCAGCCGCGCGCAGCCCCTTGAAGCCATCGTTGAGTGCTTGTTCGACGGCGTCGTTCAGTAACGCCAGCATGGCTTCGCAATCGAACCGGCCACTTTTCAGGTGCGCTTCCTTCGAGCTGATCAATACCAGCGCGCCTCGCGACAGCTGCTTTCGCACATCGATACCCGCGCCGCCCAGGAAGCCGGCGACTTCCGCAACGCTGCGATCGTCTGCAATGTAAAGGCAGCGTTCACTTCGCTTGAGACCCTGGTCGATGTACGCCACCACGACCGCGGATTGGTCGGCAGCATTGTCGTAGTAGCAACAAACGTGATCACCCTGCCGTAGGCCGGCAATCTGCGTTGCGAGTGCTTTGCCCATGGTGTGCCGTCGTGGCAGGTCATTATCGCGACGCCGTTCGGTTCCCGCAAGTACTCCACAGCGACGGCTGGCAGAGCGCCGCCAGCGCCATACGTGGACGAGTCCGTCTATCGTCAGCGAGCGAGTGACAGTCGATAGGAGAGAACGATGCCAGGGCGCAGTCCGGACGCCGGTGCGATACCGAATCGGCTCACGACGCGCGGTTCGTAGAGCGTGTCATTGATCGAACCGTCGATGGCGCCGCCGATGGTCGCGCCTACGGGCACGGCGGCGACGATGAACGGCGCGCATAGCGCGTTACATGCATCTGTCTCGATCCGCCTGAGCGGATTCATGATGGCGAGGACCGCGACGCCGATGGCGGCCCCGAGCGCTTTGCCCTCCCACGTCGAGTCCTCGTGCTGGATCCGTTCGACGGTTCCCTCCGTCCAGGCTCGGCGTTCGGTTCGAAGATTCCACCGCCTGCGCTTGATCTCGAGCTCGTCTCCGGAGAGTGACACCAGGCGCCCATGCGTCTTTCTCCCCGAACCGTCTCGGATGATGAGTCGCTCTCCCGGCGTCAGCAGTGGTTGCAGCGCCGTGAACGACCGTGCCGGAACGCTGTCGGCCTGTTCCTCGGCTCCGGCTGCCGACGAAAGCGCAAGCGCAAGCACGAAAATGGACGCCGCGCGAACAGGTCGCTTCATCCTTCTTCCTCGATGGGAGAACGGATGTCTGCGTGTGCAACAACGGCGCCGCCGCCGCGGTGCGCGGAAGAGCGCCGTTGCTTCACGTCGCCAGGCCGATGGCGTCAATCCGCATCGCGGAAGCCTTAGCCGCCGTCAGGCCACTAGTCGCGAGAATCGTCGGAGTCTCCGAGAATGCGGATCGTGCCCTCGAAGCATGGGCCGGCCGGTTTGCCGTCACAGTCGCCGGCGACATCACCGCCGACGATGCCCGCCATCAGAAACCGGCTGGCCACGGCCTGTCCCGGGTTTGGCGGAACGACCGCGGTGACCCATTTCGTGAACGTGACGATGGTGTCGCGCTTGTGGCGACCGTTCGGGTCGCCCTTGGCGAGCGCGGACGGCATGTTCACGAGGAGCACGGACGCGATCGTGACCGACGTCAAAGAGTCATCGCTTCGGCGGACGGCAGATGCGAGTGTTAGTCGTCACCGGCACGGACGTTGACGGAGGACCCGTATTGGGCGTAACCGTCTACGAAAGGCAGTAACCGCGGCGCCGATGCCCATCAGGACAAGAGGCGTCGGCTCTGGGGTGGGTGCTGCGGGAGAAAAGGTCAAGTCGCTTTCCACGTAAGTCCCGGGTTCCGGAGAGCCAAACCCAATCCATATCGTGGAGCCGGTCCCCTGGCCTCTGAGGTTGAAATGAAACGCGGTTCCGTCCGCAGCAAATCCGGATAGCGCGGCGGACAACCGGAATGGGTACGAAAGTACCCCGACGAACTGGGTGTCGTCGGGGCCAGGCGGCGTAACGACCAGTCTCAACGGACCAGTCGGCGAGACGTGGCCTGTCATCTGGAATGGGCCACCTCCGAGGTCGAGGTCCGCGCCGGCGATGCGCAAACTCGCGAAGGCAAAAGGTGACTGAAGGCTCAACGCCGGGCCGCCGAAACGTTGGGTTCCTTCCACGTGGAGAAAAAGCTAGAAGTCGGGACCGAACAGCTGACCTTGCGCGAAGGGATCGTCAGAGTCGTGATCGAAACCGAGCTGCCCTGAAGTGATCGCCAGCACGGGGTTTCGCGGCTCGATTGGATCCGCGATCGCCCTGGAGGCACAGGTCAACGAGAGAAGAACGACCGACAGGGTGATTGGCCAGCCGCGT
>Ga0134122_10004400_pt1 | contig 10461 bp, 10 predicted proteins | sample KB302_FD_96461 | JGI IMG/M metagenome (GOLD analysis project Ga0134122, IMG submission 96461) | Terrestrial soil microbial communities without Nitrogen fertilizer from Kellogg Biological Station, Michigan, USA - KB3-0-2 | ecosystem: Environmental > Terrestrial > Soil > Unclassified ... | reverse complement strand
TGACCCAGGCCGGCTTCGTTGAGATAGGCGCCCTCAAGGGCAACATTGGCGATCAGAATTATGAACTGCCTGGCGATGTGGACTTGACGAAATACAAAGCGGTGACTATCTGGTGCAAGCGGTTCAGCGTCAACTTCGGGACGGCGCCGCTGGTTCAGAAGCAAAGCTAACGATTGCCGATTTGCGATTGCCGATTGTTGAGCGGGCAAAAAAAATTTCGCATTCGGGAATAATATTCCTGAAGCAGCGGATACAATGGATAGCGACATCAGCAATCGGCAATCTAGAGAGGGCAGCGGCTAATGTTTGGACACAAGCACGAAACGGGAGACTTCGAGGCTGCGGCGATGCCTCATCTTAACGATCTGTTTCGGACGGCAACGCGAGTCGTTGGCGATCGCAGCGAAGCCGAGGACCTCGTGCAGGAAGCTTATCTGCAAGCGTGGAAGTCGTTTCATCGCTTCGAGCCGGGCACCAATTGCCGGGCGTGGCTTTTCAAAATACTTTTTCATGTCATCCAGCATCATCGCCGCAAGTGGTACAGCCTGAGGTCAGCCAAAGAGAGCGACGAGATATTGATGGAGACGCTGGCTTACGAGCCGCCGGTGTCCGAGTACCTCAGCGATGAGGAGGTGCTGGCGGCATTCGAGAAGATCCCCGCGCAGTACCGCGAAGTCGTTGTGCTGGCGGATGTGCAGGAATTCTCATACAAGGAAGTGGCGGCGACGTTGGGCGTGCCGGTCGGAACCGTGATGTCGCGGCTGAGCCGGGGACGGGCGCTGCTGAGAAACGAACTCGGCGGGTTGGCCGCCGACTACGGAATCGATACCAGAGAGAAGAGGACGGGCGCATGAAGGTCATAGGCTTTGAACAGAATCATTGCAAGAAGATTAGATCCTATCTGGACTCTTATCTGAGCAACGAGTTGATGGTCGAAACAAATCACGAGGTGTTGAAGCACGTCGACAGTTGCCACGGTTGCGCGGATGCGCTTGCGAGCCGCTCGCGCGTGAAGCAAGTGCTGCGGCACGCCGTGATGCAGGACGAAGCTCCCGCAGGCCTTCGCTACAGAATACAAAAGGACATTCGTAAATCACCCGCGGCCGTTCGTTGGGGGCAGTGGGCGTTAGTCGCGGCCGCGGCGGTTGTGCTGATGGCCGGTGCGTTCGGCGTTGTACGCTTCGCCGGGTCGCGAGGCGGACAAACGCGAAATGAACGCGCGGCAACCGCGCAGACCGCGGAACTGTTAACAATCGGTCTGAATGATCATTCGTTCTGCGCTATTGATCACAACCTTGCGAGCCGCCGATTTACCCGCGAAGAAATGTCTCAAAAGATGGGGCCTGAATTCGCGGGCCTGGTGGATCTGGTAGAGCAAAAAGCGCCGGGCGAATACGAAGTGGTTGTTGGGCACCGTTGCCAGTTTGCAGGCCGCCAGTTCATTCACCTGATCCTAAGAAATCAGGAAACCGTAATCTCGCTTGCGATCACAAGGAAGAACAGTGAGAGCTTTCCCGCGGATGCCGTCGCGAATGCACTGAAGGCTTCAGGCGTGTCGCTTTATGACAGTCGGATTCAGAACTACGAAGTGACCGGCTTCGAGACTCGTGATTATCTGGCATTCATAGTGTCGAATCTTCCAAAGGAAGATAACGTGCGCATTGCTTCGAACCTCGCGCCCGGTGTCCGTGATTTTCTGACGAAGCTGGAAGGATAATGTAACTTACCTTTGCACTGAGCGAGGTGGTTGAGTCGCGTCACTCAAGGCTTGTCAGAATCTGCGATATTTTCATGAACAAGTGGTGAGCATCAATCGGCGAGGACTCGAATCCGTACTTTTCGTAGAACAGCTTTGCCGCATCGTCCTTAGCGTGAACAATCATCGCTCGCAATCCGGCAATCTCGGCCGCCCGAACTGTTCGAAGAAGCGCATCTCTTAGAAGCGCGGCGCCCAGTCCCTGACCTCGTTCCGTTAGATCCACCGCGAGTCGCGCGAGTAGAATCACGGGAATTGGATACTTCGGCAAGCCTGCCTTTACACTTTCGGGCGCTTCGTCAACGCTGACCGAACCATATGCAAGCGAGTAATAACCGATCACGCGCCTGCCTCTCGTGGCCACATAAGTCCGGGCTGCGTGCTTCTTCTGATTCTGTAGAGCGTATTGCTTAAGATAGTCGTTCAGCGCCGGAACACCGCAGTCAAAAAGCTTCCGATCATGAGCCCTCGTTAAGAACTATCGGCGTGTTCAGCGCCTCAGCGTCTGGCATCGAAGAGTCCTGGCTTTGTCAGCAGCCGGCGCAGTGCAGGTATAGACTTTGGCGGTGCGTCGAGGGCGGCACAGAACTCCTTCCACTGCTTCCTGGGTAACGTGAACTGCGCCTGATCAGCGATCACCCGCTGAGCTGCGGTGAGGGACTGTTCCAGAACAAACTCGCTCATTGTCACTTCCTTGATGCGCGCGGCTTGTGCGATGACTTTCTTTTGCACCGCCGACGCACGAAATGCTAAAGCGTGAGCCTTTTGGCGTCGTCGAGTGTCTTTTCCTCTCCGTATTCTTTGACATACTTCGCTCCTTAGCCCGACGCAAGAACTTAACACGGCGGGTGTACGCTGTACACCCTGCGAAGCCGGACGTCCCTACAGGTTACAGGCGACAGGTGACAGGTGACAGGTGACAGGGGACAGGTTGACAGGTGACAGGGAGCCGGTCACGGACCACTTTGACTCCCCGTTGCCCTGTACCCTGTCACCTGTCCTCACCTGTTCCCCTGTACCCGGTAACCTGTACCCTGTACCCTATTCCCTATGCCGCAATGCCCACGTTGCAACAAGAGGCCAGGGAAGCGATTCTGTCCCGCGCTGAGAACAACGATCTGCGCCGTATGCTGTGCACAAGACAGGATGATCGAATTGCCCTGCCCCGAGACTTGTTCCTATTTGATTGAAGCCCGAACAAGCGTCGGTCATCGCGAGAAAGAACTTCGCAGCAGGGAAGCACCAGATCGCCGGACTCTGATACTGAATGATCGCCAGTTGGTGTCGGTCCATGCGATCGAGGTTGCGGTGGTACAGGCGCAACGCGGGATCGGCACGTTTTCGTTTCGCGATATGAAAGACGCAGACATGCTTGCAGCGGTTGAGAATTGCGCTAAGAATCTCGATACCGAAGAAAGCGGTTTGATCTACGAACACCGCAGTCACGCACCGCGAGTCGACGAGTTGAGCCGAAGCATAAAGACCACCTTTGATGAGATGTTCAAGGACGTTCCAGTTGAGCACCGCCCGCGCAATGCCGATCTGATGCGCGCGCTGAACTATACTCGAGAGGGATTGCAGGCGCATCTCAAGCGGCCTTCTACGAATGCCGACAGCGCTCGTTCTTATCTTCGCTTCATATCGCTGTTTCATCCGTGGCCGGCGGAATCTACCAGCCCGCTCATTGTTTGATTCTCTAGATCAATCGTGATCAAACCTCGCTTCACTTTCGCGCAATTGATCATCTGCGTATCTGCCCTGGGTGTCCTGGGAGCCTGCGCGGTCCGATTCAGCTACCTCCCATCGTTCTGGCTCGATGAAGCGTTCGTAGCTGTATCGCTTCGACATCCGACGGTTGAATCGATATTTGCGCCGCTCACGTACGGGCAGTACTTTCCGCGAGTCCATCTTGGTGCGATCGCCGCGTTGCGCGAATTGCTTGGGTATCAGATCTGGGTGTTGAGACTCCTGCCGACTGTGAGCTTCGTCGCGGCGACGGTTCTTTGGGCGCGGTTATTGGGAATGAGAGCAGGAACTCGCGTCGCGCTTGCCGTGCTGGGCGGAGCGCTTTTTGTTGGGAGCAGTTTTTGGCTGGAGCAGTCGATTCAACTGAAGCAATACTCCCTCGACGTTCTGGTCGCGCTGATTCCATTCTTGTTGTGCGATGAGTTCTTCAAAAAATCCCTCGTCGACGGGGATCACAAATCCAAGCTCGCATTGTTGGCGATACCGTGTGTGTTTTCCTACACGTATCCGCTCGCATTGGGAGCCCGAATACTCGGGTGGTACGCACACCACGGGCGGCGGCGAGGATGGCGGCTCGACACAAAGGGATTGTTATCGATTATTGCGCCGGTAGTCATCGGGCTTTGTTTGATCTGGATCAGCGACTACCGGTTTAACATCATGAATCGCGAAGCATACCTGGCGTACTGGCGTGGCGCGATACTCAGCTCGCGTTTTGAAGAGGGGTTTGGCAGCGGCGTAGCTCTGATATCGAATTTCCTGTGGGGCTGGCATCACGGGCGTCTATTGCCAATCGTTGTCGCAGTGGTTGCGCCGTTGCAGGTCCTTGGTGTCTACCGTGTGATAAGCCGGTGGAAGAATCGCGACGCGAGTGGCGTTGACTGTACGTGGGGCTCTCGCACGCTCGGGTCGCTACTGTTGTTGATCGGAACGATTATCGCGAGCCTCATTTTGAATTATCCGATCAAAGCGGGAAGACTGGTGCTCTTTGCTCAGGTTCACACACAGATTCTCGCGATGGAAGGCGGACTGCTCGTCCTGGGTTTCGGAGTTCGCCGCGTTGTCGCGATGCTTCTCTACACCGGAATCGCGATTGTGATTGTCTACTCAGGCCACAGATATGTCGACTTTGTCCGATCTGAGCCGCCGGAGAACATTCGTCCAATGCTGTCTCTAATCAACCCCGAGGTTGCTAACACGATTTATGTGCATCCCTGCTCTGTTGCTCAGGTAGAGAGCTTGCCCGATCCGCTGCCCGTCGAACACATCGAACTTGCCGGCAAGCGGCAACTTCCGGAAAGCGGAGAGAAGACCTGGATTCTGTGGACAAACATCACCGACGAATACTGTCACCAGTGGTTGAACGAGGCCCGGTCCCGAGCTTTGAGTTGGCAGGTAGTTCACCAGGGCCCAGGCCGTGGTCTCGCGCTGGCGGAGTTTTGATTTCATGTAGTCTCGCGGCAGAATAGTCGACAGATGCGCAGGCCAACATCAGCTTCAACTCTGAGCGGGGTCACGCGCCTGAGAGACTTGTTATCTCAGCACCTCGCAAATCGTCTTTTACTCAAAGGCAATCGGGATCACCGCGGCCGGCTGGCTATCGCATGCGTGCTGGTGTTCCTGATCGCGGTTGGCGTCCGGGCTTTACGATGGCAAGACAATCAGCGCGAAAGCGGGCTCGGTAGTCTCACCCACAGTTATTTGCAACAGGCCGGGCAAATTCTTGCCGGTGAGGGAATGCTCTTTCCTCACAATTACGATGATCCAGCGAATGCTCAATTGCTTGTGCATCCGCCTGGCTACTCGATTGTCGCCGCGGCAGTCTTCAAAGTCTTCGGCAATTCAAGGGATGCGCTGACGATTGCGCAGATAATCGCGGACGGCGCGGCAGCGGTTATGGTCGTTTTGATCGCGGCCGAGTTGTTCCCTTTTGCAGCGGGCGTCCTGGCTGGGCTACTGGCCGCACTGTCGCCGAACCTTGCGCATTACTCGATGTTTCTATTGCCCGACGTGCCTTCGGCCCTCCCGCTTCTGGTTGCGATTTACATCGTCGCTCGAACCTTTCGAAGCCCGCGGCCGGTATCGATAATCGCGGTCGGATTCTCTATTGGCGTTTGCTGCTGGCTGCGCTCGAACGCATTGCTGCTTGCGCCCTTTGTCGCGGTTGCTATCTGGTTGCTCCTCGAGCGCCGCAAGCGACTGCGATACTCACTGGCCATGATCGCCGCTGCGATCATAACAATCTCACCCATCACGATTCGCAACTGGGTTGTGTTTGATCGTTTCATCCCGCTCTCGCTCGGCGCGGGCGTAACAATGATTGAAGGCATCGGCGATTACGACAAAGAAAAACGATTTGGCATGCCCGTCAGCGATAGTGACACGAAACACAAGGATGTTGAGTGGCACAATCGCCTCGACTACGGCGGAGGCTTGTGGAAGCCTGACGGCATCGAGCGAGACCGGTATCGGTTTCGGCGCGGCCTTGAAGTGATTCGCGCGAACCCGTCGTGGTTTGCGGGAGTGATGATTCGCCGGGCGGGTTTCATGCTGAGGTATGACAGTCCGGAATCCGACGGCTGGCCCTTCGACACCGCTCGCGTCCCCCTCACCGCCCTGGAGCCGGGCTACGGACACGAACTCGACATATCCGCAACAAGCCAGCCAGTGTGGACAGTTTCCCCGCTGGAGTTGAAAGTGACCGGCGAGAAGTTGGCCGCGCAAGCCGAGCTTCGAGTCACACCGGACGCAGAAGCGCTTGAAGTTACCGGCGACGCATCCGGCTTTGGAGACCAGATAGCTTCAGCACCAATCCCGGTCGAGAAGAATACTGACTACTTTTTGGTGTTCCCCGTGCGGCTCGTGCGGGGACAGGCAGCCGCAAAAGTGACGAGCGTAGATCGGCGCATTGCTGTTGCTTCTGCGCTGCTGCGGCAGCCAACGCGACGCTCGAAGCCGGAGAGGTTGGTTGACGGCGAGGATACTGAAAAGCCTTTGACTGGTGACGAATCCGAACGCTATGAGGAGCCGGTGGTCGAAATGCCTTTTGCAACCGGGAACCGGACAGAGGTCCGGCTGGTCATAAGCAATGATGATGTCTCGTCAGTCCGGCCAACTGTCCAGATCGGAGAGCCGAAGCTTTATGTCGCCGGGCCGACGCCTCATTTGTGGACGCGACTCGTTCGCCCGCCGATTCGAGCGATCCAAAGAAATGTATACACGACATCGCGAATGCTGCCGCTTGTTCTGATAGGCATCGTGCTGCTGGCTGGTGCGAGACGGAAGGATGCGTTACTGCTCGTTCTTGTCGTGCCGTCATACTACTTGATCTTGCAGTCGGCTTTTCACACCGAGTACAGGTACATACTGCCGATACATTATTTTCTGTTCATCGCTGCTGCCGTGAGTCTGTACTGCGGCTGGAAACTGGCTGCGCGAGGCGCCATTAAAGGTATCGGGGCCGTCAGGCGAAAGCGAATCGAGCAATTGTAAGTTGGATTGACTGTGCTATAATCGCGCTCGTTTTTTGCTGAGCGACAGAATCAGGTTACAACCCCGGGACCGAACTAATACCCCGCGATCATATCGAATTAGTAAGTAGATGTGCGTTTTGAAAGCAAAAGGCCCTCAGCCTGCGCCTGCCAAGACACGAAGCTGAGAGCCTTCCAGTCCATCGCGACAGAAAGACGCAATGGGCGTGTTTATAAGACGACGCGAGAATCGAAAAAGTCACAATTAATATTTTCAGTGACTTTTGACCTCTCTATCTTCTTTAAGCACGCCGTGCGTCTGTCTGTCTGACCACGTTCTGGAGCAGAACGTCGGAGCAGACTATGCGGACCATTTCTCAGGAGAACGCTGAGCCCACCACTGAAATTTCGAAACCAACTGTTGCTTTCAAGCGGATCGCGAATGCCTGGCGCCGCTCAAAGCTCTGGCTGTCAGTACATCTCGCGCCGCCGGATCAGCCGGCCGCCTGGCGCTGGCTCGCGGTATCGTGCGCGATTATCTTTTTTCTGGCTCTCGGAGTCAGGCTACTCCATTGGCAAGATACCCGGGCGGCATCGGGACAAGCCGGGCCGGGACTGTCCGCCATCGCGCGGCGCTATGAGAGTGAGGCGCAGCGGGTGGTCAAAGAAGGCGGCGTCCTGTTCCCTCGAACTCCGGTTGATCCGGGTGATGCGCGCCTGATCCTTCACCCGCCCGGCTATTCGGCCTTCGTTGCGGCAATCTACAACGTGTTTGGAGAGTCTGACGCGCCGGTGCGTGCTGCACAGATAATCCTTGATGCTCTTTCAGCGATTATTGTGTTCTTGATCGCGTTAGAGCTGTTCAACAACCACATAGCCGTTATCGCCGGGATGCTCGTCGCGCTGTCGCCGCACTTTGCTCACTACTCTCTGTGGATCTCGCCGGATACGCTGCCGATTCTCCCCATCCTCGTTGCAGTGTATCTCATCATCAAAGCGAGCAAGCGCCCGAGAGTCGTGACCATTCTTGGCGCGGGCGCAATGCTGGGGCTGTCGTGCTGGCTTCGCGCCAACGGCTTGCTTCTCGCTCCGTTTCTGGCGATAGCGACTTGGGTATTAGTTGAGCGAGGCAAGCGTGCCGGTTACGCGATGGCGCTTCTCGGCGCAACCATTCTGGTCATCGCGCCAATAACGATTCGCAACTGGATTCTTTATCATCGTTTCATACCGATCTCAGTTGACTCGGGGCTCGCACTCGTCGAAGGCATCGCGGAGTACGATGCGGAAGGCCGCTTCGGTTTGCCGAGATTCGACGGCGAGGCGTTGAAAAAAGATGTTGAATGGCACAATCGACCTGAATATGCCGGCAACCTCTGGTCCCCGGATGGTATTGATCGTGACGGTTATCGTTTTAGCCGAGGGCTTGATGTGATTCGATCCAATCCGAGGTGGTTCGCGGGAGTAATGCTGCGCCGCGGGATGTTTATGCTTCGGTATGATAGCCCACGCAATGAAAAATGGCCCTGGACTACCGCGGCCGCGTCACCGGTTGCGGCGGAGCCTGCGTTCGGTCACAACTTGACGCCGGGCGACGAGTCAGAGGGTTCGTGGTTCGCAACGGCGGCAGACTTAATCGCCGGCGGAATAGTTCTTACGCCGCAAACTCAGACGGTGTTGTTGAGCGATCGAGGCAGTTTGCAAGTGACGGGAGACGCTTCTGAGTTTGGCGATCAGTTCGCATCCACGCCCATTGTTGTGGACCAAAAGACGGACTATGTTCTCACGCTTTCGGCGAACCTCATTAGTGGCCCTGCGGCAGTAAAGGTCACAAGCGCAGATCGGCGAATCACGCTCGCATCAGCGATGGTAACGAACTCCCGCGATAAGAAAGCAAAGCATGAAAAGACGGGAGAGCGTGAAGATACTGATCAACGGCACCCGGAGGAAATCAAACTGCCTTTTGCCAGCGGAGATCGCACCAATGTTCTTCTAGTAATCAGCAACAACGGCGCGGCGGCTTCGAACCCGATCGTTGAAATCAATCAGGCCGGCCTTCATAAACTTGGCCAGACGCCACAACTGTGGACTCGATTCGTCCGGCTTCTGGTAAGAGGGATTCAGCGAAATGTCTACGTGACATCAATACTGCTTCCGCTTGTAATGATCGGGACTGCATTGGTGTTCATTGCCGGACGTAGACGGATGGTCATCATTTTGATGGCTGTGCCGGCGTACTATCTCGTTGTGCATTCCGTGATTCACACCGAATACCGGTACATCCTTCCAATTCACTATTTCCTGTTTTCATTTGCCGCGATCAGCATCTATTGCGCCGGCAGGCTGATCGTCGAGCGGACACAAATCTCAAGATCGGCGGCTACAGCGGCATCGCCGATTGACGAGGTCGTTGAAGCAGCGGGGTGAACACAAACACCGAACATCACGGGCGGCCGCTCTTCTGTTTTTCTACTGGATCTCGGAATCACGCAGTATGCGAAGGAGGTCCGACGCCGCGGTCTCGATCATTTGATCGGCTTCGTCGCCGTGCGCGGCGGATGCCGACAGCAGGATGCGGAACTTAACATCGGCGCCGAAGTGACTCGCCCGTGACTTTATGTAAACCTCGGGATGAAGGCTGGCAATCTGACGAAGGACCGGCGCCAATTGAGATTCGTCGCCGCAATCGACGATCAACTCCCGCTCACGGTAACTTCCATAGCCGAAGATTTCGGTCAGCACGGTTTGAAGCGCGCCCTCGACAATTCCTTTCAGTTCGGCTGGCACGCCGGGCAGCGAAATGACCCGCGCGTTGTTTATCCGAACGATGGCGGCGGGAGCCACGCCAATCGAGTTCTCAATCGGCTCAGCGCGCTCAGGCAAGCGAGCCATCTTCAACCGAGGTTCATTCATCAACGCGTTCGCTACGTGTCCTTGCGACTCGAGTTCCCGGTAGCGTCGTTCGACAAACTCACGAGCACTTGTGTTGATCGCCATCGCGCAACCCGACGCCTTAGCGACCGCCGCCATCGTCACATCGTCGTCGGTTGGACCGAGACCGCCGCAAGTAAAGATCACATCGGCTCCGCGCGTGACCGAATCGCTGATGCCGATGGCAATCTCGTCGACCTCATCGCGTACTATTGCGATGTGCCTCACGCGGCCACCCATGCCGCGGACAACTCGGCAGAGATAATTTGAATTCGTGTCCTGAATCAATCCGAGTAGGATCTCGTTACCGATTGTGAGTATCTCGACGTTTACCACGAGCGGATTATACAGCAGTGGGCAGTAGGCAGTTGGCAGTTGGCAGAGCGCAGTGGGCAGTATGCCTACCACTGACTGCCCTCTGCCCACTGCCTACTCCCCACTGCCTACTACCTTGGCATCCTTTAATCCGTTTCAGGTGTCAAAGAAACGGTAGGGCCGGGCGCCGGCTGATCTGGTTCGTGCGGCCACGTCCATTTCGCCCTACCACCTCATTACGCCACT
>Ga0134122_10004399_pt1 | contig 10462 bp, 4 predicted proteins | sample KB302_FD_96461 | JGI IMG/M metagenome (GOLD analysis project Ga0134122, IMG submission 96461) | Terrestrial soil microbial communities without Nitrogen fertilizer from Kellogg Biological Station, Michigan, USA - KB3-0-2 | ecosystem: Environmental > Terrestrial > Soil > Unclassified ... | reverse complement strand
TGCTGGAGGTCTCGTGGGAGGCCATGGAGCGGGCCAACATCCCCGCCTCGGACCTGTACGGCGCCCCGGTGGGCGTGTTCATCGGCGTCAGGGCGTCGGAGTACTTCGAATCCCAGAGCGGCGGGACGCCGGAGGAGAGCACCGCCTACCGCGCCACCGGCAACGCGCTCAGCACCGCGGCCGGGCGCATCAGCTACACGTTCGGGTTCAAGGGACCGTGCATGCCGGTGGACACCGCCTGCTCCTCGTCCCTGGTGGCCATCCACCTGGCGGTGACCAGCCTCCGCCGGGGGGAATGCACCGCCGCCCTGGCCGGAGGCGCCAACGTCCTGATCGACCCGCTGCTGTCGGTCGCGCTGGCCCGGGCCAACATGCTGGCGGCGGACGGGCGCTGCAAGAGCTTCGACGCGTCGGGGGACGGTTATGTGCGCGCGGAGGCGCTGGGCATGCTGGTGCTCAAGCCCCTCCACCAAGCGCTGCGGGATGGAGACCGGGTCCATGCGGTCATCCGGGGCACCGCCGTGAACCAGGACGGCGCCAGCGGAGGGCTGACGGTGCCCAGCGGTCCCGCCCAGGAGGCGGTCATCCGCGAGGCGCTGGCGGACGCCGGCGTCCAGCCTTGGCGGGTGGGCTTCGTGGAGGCGCACGGCACGGGGACCGTGATCGGCGACCCCATCGAGATCGCCGCCCTGGACCGCGTCTTCGGGGGCGCCGCGCGGTTCCACGGGCAGCCACTGATCGTGGGAGCGGGCAAGACCAACCATGGCCACGCGGAGTGCGCCGCGGGCGTGGCGGGGGTGATCAAGACCGCGCTGGCGCTGGAGCACGAGCGGATCCCGAAGAACCTCCACTTCAACACCCCGAACCCGCGCGTCCCGTGGGACCACAGCGTGGTGCAGGTGGCCAGCGAGCCGGTCGACTGGCGCCGGGGGGCCACCCCCAGGTTCGCCGGCGTCAGCTCGTACGGTTTCAGCGGCACCAACGCCCACGCCATCCTGGAGGAGGCGCCGCTCCGCGCCCGCCCCAAGCGCCGCGTCCCGCGGGAGGGGGGCGAGCTGTTCTGCCTCTCCGCGCGCGCGGAGGCCGACCTCGCCCGGCTGGCGGACCGGTACGCCGGGCACCTGGAGGGCGGGAGCTTCGAGTTGGACGAGGTCGCCTTCACCGCCGCGCGCGGGCGGAGCCACCACCCGTTCCGGGCGGCGGTGACGGCCGGGGACGTGCCCGCGCTGGTCGGTCGCTTGCGGGCGCTCGCGGAGGGCCACCCGACCCCGGGCACGGTCCAGGGCATCGCCTCCGGGGCCGCCCCTTCCGTCGCCTTCCTCTTCACCGGGCAGGGCTCGCAGCGCGCCGGGATGGGCCGCGACCTGTACCGGACGGAGCCGGCGTTCCGCGCCGGGCTGGACCTTTGCGCCGCCGTGCTGGACCCGCTGCTGGGAGTCCCGCTCACCTCGGTGCTCTGGGGAGATCACGCGGATCGTCTGGACGACACCCGCTACACGCAGCCCGCCATGGTGGCCTACCAACTGGCGCTGGCGGGCCTGTGGAGGTCGTGGGGCGTCCAGCCCCGCTGGGTCCTGGGCCACAGCATCGGCGAGATCGCGGCGGCCTGCGTCGCCGGGGATCTGACCGCCGAGCAGGCCCTGCGGATCGCGGAGGTGCGCGGCCGGCTGATGGACGGGCTGGAGGTGCGCGGGGCCATGGCCTCGGTGGCCGCCCCAGCGGAGGAGGTGGAGGCGCTGCTCGGCCCCGGCCGCGGCGTGAACGTCGCCGCGTACAACGGGCCCACGTCGGTGGTGATCTCCGGGCGCACCACCGAGGTCGCGGCGATCGGCGAAGCGATGCGGGCCAAGGGCGTCCGGGTGACGCCGCTGACGGTGTCCCACGCCTTCCACTCCTCGCTGATGGAGCCCATGCTGGACGCGTTCCGCGCGGCCGTCTCCGAGATGAAAGGCGGGCGGAGGACGCGGGAGTGGATCTCCACCCTCGCCCCAGGCGCCGCCCCTTCCCTGGAGGGCGACTACTGGGTCCGCCACGTGCGCGAGCCGGTGCGCTTCGCGGAGGGGATGCGGCGCCTGGCGGCGGAGGGTTGCAAGGCGTTCGTCGAGGTGGGGCCGTCCGGGACGCTGCTGGCGATGGGCCGGGCGTGCGTCGAAGCCAAGGGCGCGCAGTGGATCGCGTCCCAGCACCCGGAAGGGCACGGGCGCGACCGCGCGCTGGCGGCGCTCGGCCAGCTGTATGTGGCCGGGATCGATCCCCGCTGGGAGGGCGTCTTCGACGCCGGGGTCGGGCTCCAGAAGGTGGACCTGCCCACGTACCCGTTCAACCGGCGCCGGCACTGGCTGCAGAGGCCGGCCGGGCCGGTGGCTCGCGGCGCGTACGGCGAGGAGACCCACCCCCTGCTCGGCGCCCGGCTTCCCCTCCCGCCCCTGTCGGGCGGGGAGACCATCTACTCCACCCATCTCTCGGAGCGCTGGCCCGCCTACCTGGTGGATCACCGCCTGAGCGAGACCTCCGTCTTCCCCGGCGCGGGCTACGTGGAGATGGCCCTGGCGCTGGCCGCCACCCTCCCGGGCGCGCGCGCGGTGACCGGCCTGCGCATCGCCGCGGCCATGGCCCTGGACGAGCGCGGCCAGCAGGTGACCATCGTGCTCCGCGAGGGCGGCGAGGGCCCGGGCGGAGAGGTCAAGAGCTGCGGCGCGGACGGGGCGTGGCGCTCGCACGCGCGCTGGTCGTTCGGCGACGCGGGGGCCGAGCCGGGCCGGATCGACCGGGAGGCGCTGGCCACCCGGTGCCCGGAGGAGGTCTCCATCCCGGAGCTGTACGAGCTCCTCGGGGAGGCCGGGCTTCGATACGGCGAGGCATTCCGGGTGCTCCACCGCATCCAGGCGGGAGAGCGCGAGCTGCTGGCCCAGATCTCGCTCGGGCAGCAGCACGTCGACCCGCGCTACCACGTGCATCCGGCGATGCTCGATGGCGCCTTCCAGGCGTTCGCCGTGCTCCTCCTCCACCGGTCGGACGTCCTCCTTCCGGCCGGCGTGGGCCGGGTCCTCCTCCACCACCCCGTCTCGGGGACCGAGGTGTGGTGCCGCGCCACGCTCGTCTCGGAGGGGAAGGACTTCGCCGCGCTGGACGTCCAGCTCTTCGACGCGGAGGGCCGCGTGGCGGTCGAGCTGGAGGGCGTGCGCCTGGAGGCGGCCGCCTCCCGCGGCGCGGGCGCCAGGCACGGCCTGCTCCACTCCATCGAGTGGGTGGAGATCGGCGAGCCCAGGCCCTCGCAGGAGGACGCGGGCGCGGGGCGCAGCCGCTGGCTGATCTTCGCCGACCGCACCAGGGTCGCCGAGGAGCTGGTCTGGCTGCTCGACGAGCGCGGCGATCCGGTCACCTCGCTCTCCAGCGACCAGGTCGACGCCCGGAGCGCGGCCGCCCTGGACGAGGTCTTCTCGGAGCTGGAGGCGCCCTGCACCGACGTGGTCTACCTCTGGCCGCTCGACCGCCGCGCCGGAGGGGAGAATCCGGGCGATCCCCGCGCCCACGAGCAAGTCCTGGGCAGCCTGCTGCGGATCGTCCAGGCCGCCGGGCGCGCCTCCGCCTTCCCCGCGCGCCTCACCATCGTGACCCGCGGCGCGCAGCAGGTGGGCGGGGGGACGGACCCGGTCGACCTGGTCGCGGCGCCGCTGTGGGGCTTCGCGGCCGCGCTGGCGCAGGAGCTCCCGGCCGTCCAGTGCCGGCTGATCGACCTGCCGCCGTCCGGCGAGGGGTACGCGGCGGATGCCGCCCTCCTGTTCCGGGAGCTGAGGAACCCGGACGGCGAACGGCGCGTGGCGTGGCGCGGCGGGCGCCGGCTCGGCGCGCGGCTGGTGGCGGGCCTGGGCGCCCGGGCCGGCCTGGAGCCGCCCCCGGGGGAGGGCTTCGAGCTGCGCACCTCCGGCTACGGGGCGTTCGGCAACCTGGGCCTCCGCCCCCTCGCGCCCAGACCTCCCGGCAAGGGCGAGGTGCAGATCGAGGTGGTGGCCGCCGCCCTGAACTTCAAGGACGTGCTCCACGCCATGGGCGTGCTCAAGGAGCACAGCGCCCTCCGCGGCATCCACCGGGCGGAGGACCAGCCGCTGGGGATCGAGTGCGCCGGGCGGATCGCCGCGGTGGGGGAGGGCGTCGAGGGCTTCCGCGCGGGCGACGCCGTGATGGCCATGACCGACGGGAGCCTGGCCAGCCACGTCACCGTCGACGCGAACCACGTGGGCCGGTGGCCCGAGGGCTGGCAGGCCGCGGAGGCCGCCGGGATGCAGACGGTGTACCTGACCGCCGCGCACGGGCTGCTCGTGCTGGCGCAGGTGAAGCCGGAAGACCGCGTGCTCGTCCACGCGGCGGCGGGCGGCGTCGGCCAGGCGGCGGTGCAGATCTGCCAGTGGCTGGGGGCCGAGGTGTTCGCCACCGCCAGCCCGGCAAGTGGGAGCACCTCCGGCGGCAGGGCGTGCAGCACGTGATGCACTCGCGCACGCTGGACTACGCGGACCAGGTCCTCCAGGCGACCTCCGGCCGGGGCGTCGACGTGGTCCTCAACAGCCTCGGCGACGAGCACATCCCGAAGAGCCTGTCGGCCCTCGCCAGGGGCGGCCGCTTCGTGGAGATCGGGAAGGTGGGGATCTGGAGCGCCGCGCGCATGGCCCAGACGCGCCCGGACGTCGCCTACCACCCGTTCGACCTGGCGGACGTCCTGGGAGCGAAGCCCCGGGGGTACGCGGAGCTGCTGGAGCGGCTCGCGCCCGGGTTCTCCAGTGGGCGGCTGCGGCCGATCGCGACGAAGACCTACCCGCTCGCCGACGGCGTGGCCGCCTTCCAGGCGCTCGCCTCGGGCAAGACCATCGGGAAGATCGCCGTCGAGATGCCCTCCGCGGAGCAGCGCCAGGCCCGGGCGCGGGTCCGGGGCGATCGCTCGTACGTGATCAGCGGCGGGCTCGGGGCGCTGGGCCTGAAGACCGCGGCGTGGCTCGCCCAGCAGGGCGCGGGGGCCGTGGTGCTCCTGGGCCGGAGCGAGCCCGGGGCTGCGGCCGCGGCGGAGCTGGAGGCGCTCCGCGCCGCGGGCACGCGGGTCCACGTCCTCCGGGTGGACGCGTCCGACGGCGCGGTGCTGGAGAAGGCGCTGGACGGCCTGGGCGGTCAGGTTCCGCCGGTGGGAGGCATCGTCCACGCGGCCGGCGTCCTCTCCGACGGCCTCGCCGCCGGGACGGACTGGGACCACGCCTGGCTCGTCCTGGCGCCCAAGGTGGCCGGCGGCTGGAACCTCCACCGCTGGAGCGCGAAGCAGCCACAGCTGGGATGGTTCGCGTCGTACGCCAGCATCGCCTCCGTGCTCGGTTCGGCCGGCCAGACCTCGTATGCCGCCGCCAACGCCTTCCTGGAGGCGCTCGCCCACGAGCGGCAGCGCCTGGGGCTCCCCGCGGTCTCCGTCCACTGGGGAGCCTGGGCCGGCGGCGGCATGGCCAGCGGGCAGTCCCGCGTGATGCGAGACCGCATGCGCCGGATCGGCATGAAGGAGCTGTCGCCCTCCCTGGGGCTGGAGGCGCTGGGGGCGGTGCTGGCCGCGGGCGTGCCGCAGGCGGTGGTGGCCTCCGTGTCCTGGCCCGCCTACGCCCAGGCGGCCCCGGCGGAGGCGGCGACCTTCCTCTCCGCCGTGGCGGGGAACGCCGGGGGCGGCGGCCAGGTCGCGGGCAACCTCCGCTCCGCCTTGCTCGCCGCCGGTCCCGCGGAGCGGGCGGCGCTGCTGCTGGGCTTCACCCGGCGGCACCTGGCGGCGGTGGTGGGCAGCGACACCCCGGACGAGCTCTCCGCGGACACCTCGTTCGCGGCGCTGGGCGTGGACTCGTTGCTCGGCCTCGACCTTCGCACCGTGCTCGAGCGGAGCCTGGAGATCACGCTGCCGTCCAGCCTCATCCTGGACCATCCCACGCTGGGAGCGCTGGTCTCGTACCTGGAGAGCCGCCTCCCCGGCGCGCCGGGCGGCCAGGAAGCCAAGGCATGACGGCGCGGGCCCTGATCGAGAGCCTGGGCGTCGCGCTGCCGGACCGGCGGGTGACGATGGAGGAGGTGGTGGCGGGCTGCCGCCACCGGCTGGGGTTCTCCCTGGTCGACTTCACGGGCATCCAGGCGCACCGCCGGGCGGGCGACCGCGAGTTCGCGTTCGACCTCGCCCGCCGGGCCGTGGAGACCTGCCTCTCGCGGTCGCGCCACGCGCCCGCGGACGTCGACCTGATCGTGAACTGCAACATCTCCCGGGTCGACGCGCCCGGGCGCTTCTCCTACGAGCCGGCCACCGCCGGCCGGTTGGCGGCCTGGTTCGGGATGGACCGCGCCCTCACCTTCGACATCACCAGCGCCTGCGCCGGGATGTTCACCGGGCTGGCGCTGGCCGCCGACTTCCTGGCCACCGGCCAGGCGCGCCGCGCGCTGGTGGTGAGCGGCGAGTACATCACCCACCTCTCCGACACCGCGCAGCGCACCATCGCGTCGGACGACGACCTCGCGCTGGCGTGCCTGACGCTCGGGGACGCGGGGGCGGCCGTCCTGGTGGACGCGGTGGACCCGGCCCAGGGCGCCGGCTTCGAGGCGATCGATCTGGTCAGCCTCGGACGCTACAGCCGGCTCTGCACCTGCGGACCTACCTACCTGCCGGAAGGCGGCGCGATCATGCGCACCGAATCCGTCCGGCTGGGGCTGGTGGGGATCCGCGAAGGCGTGCGCCACCTGCAGCTCGTCCTCGGGCGCCTGGGGCGAAGGCCGCGCGACTACCAGCACTTCATCGCCCACCAGACGTCGCTGGCCACCCTCACCGGCGCCAAGCGCGCCGCCCAGCAGGTGTTCCCGGAGGAGGAGGACTCCGGCGAGGACCGCACGGTGGTGAACCTGGCGGAGCGTGGAAACACCGCCTCCACCAGCCACTTCGTCGCGCTCTGGGACCACATCCACAATGGCCGGATCCGCTCCGGCGACCGCATCCTGTTCACGACGGTCGCCTCCGGGCTGGTGGCGGGGATCGGCTCCTACCAGCTCGACGACCTCCCGTCGCGGCTGCGCGGCGATCCCCCGGCCAAGGTGCCTCCGCGGGTGGAGGCTGGGCCGGGCGGGGTGGACTGGAAGGTGCCGGGGCAGGCCCTGCCGCGCGTGCGGTTCGAGGCCACGGGCGTCGCGGGCGAGGGCTGCGAGGGGGAGACCCTGGCCCTGTGCCGGGCCGCGGGCGAGGCGGCGTTGAAGGCCTCCAGCCACGGCCGCAAGGACTTCACCCACCTGATCTTCACCGGGGTCCACCGCACGGACTGGATCTCCGAGCCGGCGATCGCCGCCTTCATCGCCGGCGAGCTGCGGATGAACGAGGCCCGCCTGGGGCCGGGCCCGTCCACCCTGGCGTTCGACCTCACCCAGGGCACCGCCGGGTTCCTCACCGCGTGCGAGGTGGCGCGCCACCTGGTGGCGGCGGCGCCGGGGCGGCGGATTCTGCTCGCCGGCGCGGAGGTGGATCCCAACGCCGGGACCCGCCCCGACCTGCCGCTGGGCATCCGGGCCTCGGGGGTGGCGGTGGTGGTGGATGCCTCTCCGGATCCGCGGAAGGGGCTCGGCGGCGCGGTCATTCGCCGGTTCCCGGGCCGGACCGACACCTGGACGTCGGTCACGCACTTCGACCAGCAGGCCCCCTTCCAGGTCGTCGCCGGCCGGGAAGAGGCGGTGGGCTTCCTGCTGGAGCAACTCCCCGGCGCGGTGGAGGCGCTGATGCGGTTGGAAGGGATCGACCCGGGGAAGGTGAGCGCCGTGTTGCTGAACGAACCGGTCCCGGGCTTCCGGCGGCGCGCGGCCGAGGCCCTCCGGATCGAGCCCGGGCGGGTCTTCGATCCTCCGGAGGAGCGGGTGGACCGGTACAGTTGCTCGCTCCCCTGTTTGCTGCACCGCGCGCGGGAGACCGGGCGCGTCGCCGGGGGTGACGTCGGGCTGCTGGTGGAGGTCGCGTCAGGGCTACAGGTCGCCTGCGCCGTGTATTACTTCTGAGCCTACGGCTGGCGGGCGGCGCGCAAGGAGCGCTCGGCGGCCTCGAGGCCCGCCCGCGGCGACGCTGGAGCACCGCTCCACACGTCGCGCAGGGTGGACCCCACCCGGTCGAGCAGATCCAGGAGGTCCTGGTCGGTCAGCGCCCCCATGTGGCCGAGTCGAAAAATCCGACCCTTGAGGTGGTCCTGCCCGTTGGCGATGCGGATGCCGTACCGCTCCGCGAGGTGGGAGACGACCTGAGTGCCCTCGAGATCCGGCGGACACCTCACCGCGGTGAGGCAGTTGGTCGACGTCTCGGGGAGGGATTTCAGCCCGTACGCCTGGACGGCGGCGCGCACCGCCTCGCCGAAGCGGCGGTGGCGGGCTATCACCGCAGCCAGCCCCTCTTCCTCGATCATGGTCAGCGACTCCACCAGCCCGCAGATGAGGGTGACTGACGAGGTGTAGGCGCTGAGGTCTTCCTGGTGGCGCTCCGCCTCGCGGCGCCAGTCGAAGTAGAAGCGGGGCAGGTCCGCCGTCTTGCTGAGCTCCCAGGCACGGGGCGACACCGTGGCCAGACCCAGGCCAGGCGGGAGCCCGAGGCACTTCTGGCTGGCGCCCACGGCGACGTCGGCCTGCCAGCGCGCGGGGGCGACGTCGTTTCCGCCCAGGTCGCAAACGCAGTCAACCACGATCAGCGCGTCGGTCTTCGCCCGAATCGCCGGGCCGAGGACCCCGATGGGGTGCTCGGCGGCGGTCGAGGTGTCGGCGGAGGTCAGGAAGACGGCCCGAACGTCGGGGTGCTCGTCGATCAGCTGGAGGAGCTGCTCGGCGCTGCATGTCTTTCCCCACTCCAGCCTCAACTCCACCGGCTCACACCCGTAGGCGCCGAGGATGCGCGCCCAGCGCTCGCCGAACTTCCCGGCGCTGACGGTGATCGCCTTGGCGCCCCGGCGCATGAAGTTGGCCACCGCGCCCTCCATGGCGCCGGTTCCCGAGCTGGTGAAGATCAGGGGTTCCCAGCCGGGCGTCTGCCAGACGCGGCGGAGCATCTCGCGGGCCTTGGCGAAGATCCGCTTGAACTCGGGAGATCGATGGTGGAGGACAGGGGCGCCCAGCGCCGCCCGGACGCGCTCGTGAACAGCGACGGGTCCCGGTGCAAAAAGACGAAGAGCGGCGTTCATCCGGTGCTGCCCCCCCCATGACCCGCCTTGCTCACTGACGCGCCGGGCATTTCGACCCGTCCGATTATCCTCGCTTGGCGAGACGGAGAAAAGCTCGGTCCTGGCATGGCGCCCCTTTCCAGAGGCGTCATGACCGGAGCCTCCGGTTGCCCATCCGGGATGGGCGGACCCCGGTCGCCCCCGGTCTGCCGCGCTGGCGTCCTACCATGCAGCCGCCGTCATCACCGCGATCCGATGGATGGCCTTCATGGCGTCGCTCTCCTCTCCAGGTGTTTGAGCTGGGAGCTCCGCCACACCACGTAGACCGCAGGGATCACCAGCAACGTGAGGATGGTGAGCGAGACCAGCCCGCCCCACATCGGCGCGGCGATGCGCTTGGCCACGTCCGACCCCACGCCCGTGTCGAGCAGGATGGGCAGCAGCCCGAACACGTTGGTCATCACGGTCATCAACATGGGCCGCACGCGCTTGGTGGCGGCCTCCAGGGATCCGGCGACCAGCTCGGGGACGGTGGTGATGGTCCCGGCGGCGCGGCCCTCCTTCCAGGCTTCGTCCAGGTAGACGACCATCACGCTCGCCGTCTCCGCCGCCACGCCCAGCAGCGCGATCATCCCCACCCACACCGCGATGGACGTGTTGAACCGGGCGATCCACAGCATCCAGACGGCGCCCACCGCCGCGAAGGGCACGCCGCTCATCACGATCAGCGTCTGCGCGGTCCCCTTGAAGCTCATGTAGAGGATGACGAAGACGATCCCGATGGTGAGTGGGAGGATCCACGCCATCCGGTCCCGCACGCGCTCCAGCAGCTCGTACTGGCCCGTCCACTTGAGGAAGTACCCGGAGGGGACCGCGACCTCCTTCGCCACCCGCGCCTTCGCCGCGGCCACGTACCCGCCCACGTCGCCGGTGTCGATGTCGACGTAGGTCCATCCGGTGATGGACCCCATCTCGCTCTTGATCATGGGCGGGCCCATGACGGTCTCGATGCGGGCCAGTTGCCCGAGCGGCACGAAAGCCGCGGCGGCGGCGGGCGCCTGCTCCTTCGGGCCGGCGGACATCGCCTCGCCGGCGGCCCCGCTCCCGACCGTCCCTCCCTGCATCGGCGCGCCGGGCGACGACATCCCGCCGCCCATGGTGGCGGTGGTCGCCGTCATCGCGCCGGGGCTGGCCCGGCCGCCCCCGGACGGCGCCGGTCGCGGGATCAGCGGCGACACCGGCACCAGGACGTCGCCGATCGCCTCCAGGTTGTCGCGCAGCTCGCG
>Ga0134122_10004398_pt1 | contig 10463 bp, 9 predicted proteins | sample KB302_FD_96461 | JGI IMG/M metagenome (GOLD analysis project Ga0134122, IMG submission 96461) | Terrestrial soil microbial communities without Nitrogen fertilizer from Kellogg Biological Station, Michigan, USA - KB3-0-2 | ecosystem: Environmental > Terrestrial > Soil > Unclassified ... | reverse complement strand
TGGCACAGTGCTGACGATTTTGGGCCAAACCCGCTGGCTGGTGAGCTTGCGCACCGGCCACCCCAACCTGCTATCGTGGTCCCGCCACCCCAACCCGCTATCGTGGTCCCGCCAGCGCGGCCCGCTACCGTGGTCCCGCCAGAGGAAAGCAGCGAGGAGGAGGAGGAGGAGGAGGAAAGTGTGGAAATCCCGCATGCAACAGCTGCTGAGGAGGAGGGGGAGGAGGATGAAATCCCACCTACTACTGCGGCTGCTGAGGAGGAGGAGGAGGAGGTACAACCAGAAGAGGTGGAAGCAGACGACTGGGAACACGTATTCTTGGACACTGACCTCTCGCTCACGCTGGCGCGCACCATTCCCAGGCGGGGTCTCAAACTCCATCTTATCAAATGGGATGGCAACTCCTGTTGGCTTGACACCATGGCGTTGGCCCTGTTTGGTGATGGCAACGCGTGGCCGACGCGCCGTTTTCTGGATGGCGCCGTGGCCACTGCTCATTTCCGCAGGAGTGGCGGATGCACAGCTGCAAAGGCGCAGGAATTTTATGACGCGCTGATGAAGGACATTGTGCAGTTGCAACTGGATCCTACGCCCATGAACCCGATATGTCCCGTTGAAGTGCGTAGACTTTGGGATAGTTGCGCAGTGGCCAAGGAAACAGAAGGGGAGTACGGCGTGCCACGTGATGTATTTGACTCGCTAGTTTCTCTGTTTGGCTTAGCCAACGTCTGGGAGCTGCGCGGTGCCCAAGATGAGGCTGCCATCCGAGAGTTGTTTACGCTGCATCGCAACGAAGACAGCGCCTACGCTGTTGAGGCCTACCCCGCGGATGGGCTCCGCGGCAGCGAGGTAGTTGCTTACGCAACCAGCTGGCGTCGCGGACTAGCCTTTGCGAATGCCAATGCCAGGGGCTACATTACGTACCGCCTCTCAAATCCCGCAGAGGATGAGGGGAACGGTTACTACTTAGCAGCAGTGATATGCTACCTGGGAGGTCACTTTACCACGCTGGTGCGCGACAAGTCTTCAGCTGCGTTGCCCTGGATTCACGTCAACGTAACAAGTGCGGGCCCAGCGCACACAGCGATGCCTGAGCTCCCAAGCTGGGCGTACCACATTGGCATTCGCACCATGGGCTTCCCAAAACCCATTATGTATCTCTACTTTCGCAATAAGTGAAGACTGGTAATAAAGAACAAAAACAGATTGGCCTAAGACAATCGTCAGCCATGTCCCTAGGTCCAGAGGTGGTGGCGCGCCTTCGCGCCCACTATGGGAGTGCCTACGCGACGCACGCCCTGGACGACCTACACGCCAACAGTGTGCGCAGCCCGGCCATTGCGCTGCTAGGCATTGACGTGGGGTCGCGCGGTGCCTGGGGCACGGCTGCGGCGCTAGTCGGTGAAGAGATTGAGCAAAACACCAACAGCATCAAACGCGCGCTAGGCAACATGGCTAAGCGCGAAAACGGTTGGGCCCCCCTCTTTGTGGCCATGGCCGACGGTGCGCTGCGCTTCACAGTGGATTCGTTCAGCACGCTCATTGCCGAGTTTGTGGAGCGCGCATGGACAGAGGGCCTAAAACCGGCACTGGCGGAGCTGCTGCGCTTGTGGAAGGCGTTATGCGAATTTTTGAGTCGTGTCTTTACGGGTGCTGATGAGCCAGAGGCAGCAGCGGCCACCACTGAGCTTGAGGGACAGGCTAACACGTATTGGGACTACCTCAAGGCCCCGCTGGAATCGCTGCGCTGGCTGTGGGAAGCCGCCAGCTCCATACTGGGATGGCTGGGCAGCGGCCTCCAGTGGTGCGTAGCGGGTGCCAAGCAGTTGATGGGTACGCTCATGCAAAACCTCTCGCGCAACGCACCTGGCAAAGCGCTCAAACGCACCGCCTACACCATGATTTATCTGGGCTATTGCTTCACCATGGACTTGGCCTCGCTCGTGAAGGAACAAAGGGAACGCGTGGAGGCCCTAGTGCATTCATACACTAGCAAATGGCCTCCGCTGTTGCTACAGGTTGCTGAGCAATTGCAATTTGTTGCGCATCTCGCAGTGGCGCCCGTAGCTGCACTGTTGAGCACCACGCTCGGCAAGGCGCTGGTGGGGTTCGCGCTGGATACGCTTGTGGCTGGTGCTGTGGTGGGCGTACGCGCGGTTGCCAAGATCCTGAGCTATGTGGGTGGGTGGATCCGCTGGTCACTTGGGTGGGGCTGGAGCGCTGCGCTGCAGCTGCTCCCCAGCGTGGTGATGGACAACATTACGCTTTTTGGGAGCGCCGTTATGGATCTGGCGGCCAGCGTCAAGGACGCGCTCACTCCCACTGGTGCAAACGGCCCAGATTTTTTGAGCGTCACCGGATTTGCGCAGGATCTTGAATGTTGTGAAGCGCTCTTGTTGGACACGCTTGATGGCGCAGGCAACGATGGCAGCGGCAAAAGCCGTGCAGTCGAGGGTATGTTGAGGAGAACGGTAGAGGCGATGAGCGAGTTTCAGGCGGCCATGGTAGCGCATCGTAAGGAGCGTATGCCTCTCTCTGTGAGTGCTGCCTGGGATATGGCCCAGGTCATGGCAGCACAACGCGTGGGTGAAACACTATTTGACGTGGATGAGGCGCTGCGCAATCGCTGGGCTCGGCGCGAGACGGGCTACGCCACGTTTGCCTCGTTTTTTGCAGAGGTAGAAGCACTTCAACTTCAGGCGGACAATGCACAAACCGCATACTGGGAAGAGCTACTGGGTGTGGACCCTGCAGAGGTAGATGTGTCTGCAGGCACGACGCGCAGGCGGCGCCGCCTCCTCATTGGCATCAACGTGGATAGCGCGCCTCGCGGTATCACGCAGGCAGATTGGGAGAGCAAGAGCTGGAAAGAGAAGCGCATCTGGTGTGATGCTCAACTCAGAGCCAAACGAGACGCCAAGATTTATGGACGCCTGGTGGGCTTTGTAGAAAACCGCCTGATCCCGCAAAAAGAAAAGCTGGACATGCAGGTGGCCAAAAATCGCATGAGCCGGGAGAACGCTGACGCTCAGTATCGCAAGATGGAACAATCCGCCATGAAGCATCTGCGAGACAAGGCCGGCATCACCGAGCTGGAAGACATGCTGGCAGAGCTAACCAAGGCAAATCCCCACTACTGGTATTGGGTTGGGGGCACTATCGCACTTCAGGCAGTCATTCTCGTGGGACTTGTTTGGTTATGGACCGAGTACTTGCGAGCAGAGGATATGCGCGAGCAAACGCGCGTGTATGATCAAAATCTGGCCGCCATGCAACGCGACGCTGGGCTAGTAGATGCATCCACTCCGATTGCTGCGCTCAAACTGCAAATATTCAAGGAAACGCTACCTCAGTTGCCGGCCGACGCAGACGATTTCAAGTCACAGTACAACGCGTTTAGCGCAAGTTTCAACAGGGCGCTGCAAAATGATGCTCCCATTTCAGATGGCCAACGCGATCGTCTGGAAAGTGCAGTCTACCAAACAGCGAGTGGTGCTTATGGCGAATTTAATGCTGCCCTCACCGCAGAAATGCGCAAGGACGGTGCATGGCCTACCTTTAGCCTAGAGGAGTGGCGTCTTGGCAAGGTGACCATTGGCGAACGAGTGACAGAGGCCATTGCGGCGCCGCCGGCGGCGGCAGAGGTTGTGCTTCCCTTTCACGGCGCCTACGTACCAAAGCGCACAGACGTTGCCGTTGGTGTGGTGACCAAGGTGGTGACAGACGCCAAGCAGCGCAAGGATATTCTCTGGCAGCAGACGAAACTCATTTACGACTTTTCATGGCGCCAACAGGCAAGTCGTTTTGATGGTGATCCCCAAGATCAGGTCTGGTTTCCAGCCTGGCTATCAGGCATTGCTGGGGGAGCGCAAACCATTGTGCGTTCTTCGCTCTCCCTCCTGTGGAACAAAGGCAATAGCTGGTTCTACGCCTTGGGGTTTCAAGGGATCGACCTGAAGCACGATCTCACCGATTTGAGCAAGCTGGTTGACAACATTGGCATGGGTGCACCTGTAGTCATTCAATGGATAGCGGGTGCTTTTGCTGTGGGTGGTGGTCTATTTGGCCTCGGTATGGTCGCCTTTACACTGCTTGGCTACCTGACAGCCTACCTTATGTGGCTGGGTGGGGCAGTCGTCGTTTTTGACGAATGGTTTGATAACCGACTCCTGGGTGTAAAGCGAGGGCTCCTCATTGCGGCCGGTGCTGTTTTGTTTGGGACTGCAATCATTGCGCTTGTCCGTCTCATTGCCTGGACAGCGGGACTAGCCCTGGTAGGCACTCTCATTGCCACCTACATGAGCGGTGGCGCCATTTTGGTACCACTGGCTGGGTTGGCTGGAGCCGTGCTCAGCAAGGTGGATGCGCGCCGCGCCGTTAGCGCGGTGCACGACATGGTGGTGCAAGCAGTGCCTTCTGGGCAAGAGCTCGTCTTTACTAACGGCGTCAAACGAGTGATTGATCACGTCTACGACAACGATTGGGATCGCGGTGAAGCCTTGCGCTACATTGAAAGGCAAATGGACGTACCCGCCCCCAAACGTCCTGCTGCGCTGGTGCGGCGAGTGGAAGAGGGTGCTATTCGCGGGCAACGCGATAATCAAGCGTCTGACAGTGAAGGTGGCGACGACGGCGACGCGCGCTCGCTGACCGCCGATGAGAGGCACGCCTTGGAGTTTCGCAACAAACAAGCCGCAAAATGGGGCGAGCCCCCACAAACGCCCAAAGAATTCTTAGCCGAACGAAGAGAGTTTGGCAGCAGCAAAACAAAGAAAGAGTAAAGCTCCTCAGTCTGATGTTTATTGGGTATCAGCCATGCCGCAGGCACGCCCACTAGCGCAGGCAGCGCCACGTGGCAAACAATAACGAGCCACCAGAGTGGGCCCCACTCGCAAGGCACCACGGTGCGCACCCCTGCTGCCTCGTAGAGCAGGGCCCCGCTGAGCCCCGACACGAGACCGCAAAAGTTTTTGAGCCCTGCGTTAAAGGCAAACACGCTACTCTCCAGGCCATGAGGAACGCGCTTGCTGAGCAGCGTGGACATGGGAATATAATTCAGCATTCCCAATGCTGGTTCCATAATGGCCTCGCCCACCAGATAGGCCCAGCGATCAGGAATGCCCCAGCGTACATTGAGGCGCAGCACGAGCACCAGGTCAGAGGCGCCAATGGCGCTGCCCAGCAGCGTAGTGAGCACAAATACAGTGCGAAAGCGCATCTTACTCAGCGTTAGCTGGTAAAGCAGCGCCCCCGCCAGTGACGCGGCACTGCCCACCACCCCAGCCACGCTCATGTAATAGGCGTAGGAAAAGTGTGGTCCCCCTGCGAGGCACGCTTCATCTGCCGTGTAAAAGTAATCTAGCGCTGATCCCAGCTGGGGAGCGCTTAGCGTGGTCAGCGCCTGAAACAAAGCCACGCGAGCCAAGATGGGAGGAAAGAGGAAAAACGCCCCTACTAGGGCACTACACACCAATAACAACGCTGCAGCCGCGCCCACTGCCGGATCCCACAGGTTGGCCAGCAGCGTAACAATAGGCGCGGCGCAGCCCGTAAAGGCAATGATCATAATCATTCCGCGATTGCCATGCTGCGGTGGTATAATTGCAACACAGGGACCGGCATGACGTTCTTCAGGAAGCCAGCCCACAAGCGTCGGAAGCAATGGAGCTACGCAAATACCAATTAAAATGGCAAAAATGACAGTAAACCTGCCCGTATCTGCCAGTGGTCCCACAAGGATGCGAGCCACAATACCACCCCCAAGCTGAAGATATTGCACAAAATTTACGACGTCACTCCCACTGTCTGGATTATCACGCATGCGTGCACTATAGCAACCCTCGGATAACAGGTCGTAGAGGGCAATCTCAAAATGGATGCCCATAAGGGCTAAGATGAAAGCCCATGCACCGCCGGCGGTGCTACTGGTGATAAGTACAAGGCATAATGATGCACATCCACTTCCAATGGCCAGCGAGGTGAGCAACCAATAGCGATTGTGATAACCCCCAATACGCACTAAGTCTGCAAGCAAGCCAAATAGCGGCTTTACTGACCAAGGTAATTCCACGACAAGCAGCGCCAGCTGAAGCGTGGCTGCATCTGCCCCAAGTAGCTGCTTAAAGAGCGGCAATGCCAGAGAGCTCACAACTGACATAGTCAACCCCTTGAGTACGCATTGCGTAACACAGAGGAAGACGAGGAATCGCCAGCCAAAAATCCGCAACAGGCGTTGATGGTACCATTCCTTAGGCGGGGCAGGTGGAGGAGGGGTGGCAGAAGGTGTTTTCCTTTCCGTGATGAGGTGATCAAAATCTTCATCCATGGCCCTCTATTACACAACAAGTTTCACTTTATCACGTCGCGATATTTTCGGATTTTCTGCCCTAGTTTGAGCGATCCACGTCTTGGCAACTTCAATAGCGTCTTCTTGATTAGCGTAATGAGAAATAGTCCAGTAGCGAGAAAATCGCTTTCCGTTGATTTTCAACACGGCCAACAGAGCAGTCTGTGACAACGCGTAATTTAGATTGCGAATTCCGGTACTTGATGGTTTTTTCTTTGGCCTAACTCTGCGCGCAACAGCCACTGGTTTTCCTCCATTCTCCACTTGAGCTTGCACGAGTTTTTCCAAAATTGGATCGGCTTGTTCACGCCTATAAGCAATGGCCGCGCTTCGAGCTGCGGTGCTAGAACCATAATCCGCCCAGTAAAATCGTTTGCCGTCCCTGCTCCCATCCAGGTTCGTCCATCGAGCATACTCGCAAAATTCGGAAGCAAGCGTATCCACACCCTCTCGTTTCAGGATACGGTTGCGGTCGTTGGTGCCGTTTGCCCCGCATCTAATGTTATCGCTACGATTATCAGCTTTGTTTCGATTAATATGATCAAGCGGCCACGTCGCGTCGTGAGCGTGCAAAAAGCGATGCATCGATACCATCGTGCGCTTCCCATCGACGTACATATTGGCTGAGACGTAGCTAGTAGTCTCGCGTGGGGTATTTGCATACCACCGATAGTGAACAACCTGGTCATAATCACACGCATCAATCAAAGCTACAAAACCGTTTTGGAGTTCTAGTTCGATAACCAAGTTGTCACTTCCCACTTTAAATCGCCATCTATTCTTCCCGGGCATCCACTGTGTTTCATGAACCTCATCCCGCTCGCGTTTTTGTGGAACGGCGGGTTTCGGTGACTTTCCCACAGTCGACGTCTCCATGACACAGATGGTGCTTCGCAGGCTTTCACCCTATCTCGTGTTTAATTAATTATACAACTCCCAGTCTGTATCCAATTTTTGCTAGTGCGTCACCCCAGCTTGAGGCTCTATCTATACCCACTATGGCACTGACCAAACGCATCCAGAGCGCCGGGAGGTGATGAAGTGTGTCAAACGTGGAGCACTTGATGTTGTTGGCCAGCACTACGCTCCCGTCAGGGCAGTTAAGACCATAGTAGCGCTGCGGGGAATCATCACGCTGCACGCTCTTCACCAACACTGGTCGCTCGTGCTCGCCCACCAACACTGCATCGCGCCCTGCCACTAGCAGCGCAGCAGGCACCAGACCCAGCCTGTGCGTAAACACGAGATGCTGGCTGGTGAGCTGCAAACGCTCCCCGCTCTCCGTGATGATGACCACGCCATCGCGCACTCCCTCTAGCACGTGAGGGACGCGACAAGGCCCTGGGCTGTGCAGCGTGAGCGCAGCGCCCTGGTATTCAATGAGCGTGTCCTCGTGGAAACAGAGACCGCCGCCGCCGCCGCTAGGAGCAGTGGTTGCGCCAGGGGCAGTGGTATTGGCCACGGTGGTGGCGGTGGTGCTGGGTGGGTTACCAGCCACAATCGTGGTCCAGACCTTTTGGCTCCAGCTAGTGCACATGTTCAGGGTTTGCGTAAAACCAGAGCAGCCCGTGTTGCAAAAGAGGTTGCCTATGCAAAACTGGATGGACACCACGCTGGGCGAGATGATGCTGACCAGCTTCCACGACCACTGCTGCGTGGGTGCCACATGCACATCCGTGTAGGAGTTGCACGCAGCGCTCAGCGGGAACACCATGGGCGGCGGGTTCCCGGGGCACGTGAGGTCATTGTCCCAGAAGGAGAGTGTATATTGGGCGTGCACCGCGCAGCCACAGATGAGCAGGGAAAACGCGAGCCACATATCGTGCTGCAACTGGCAAACGCGAGTGTGGGGTTTTTCTTAACTAGAGGGTCGGCGTTAAATGTCCCTTTATTGTAGCGCATGTCACGGATGTGGCATTACAGAGTTGGTGCCCTGGGCAGAGGCGGGCATGTGTCTGGGCTGTGCCGCCGCCACATGTGAGCTCGTCAAACTGCCAGCGCTAGATCCGGCACTGCCCATGCATCGCAGCACACGCACTGCGCGCCTCGCAGATGTGACCAGCGTCTACTTTGGCGGTAGCGCAGAAATGGCCAGGGGGTGGCGTGACGCTGCTGCCGCTGGGCAAGTCAGCGACCCAGCGCTATATGCACGTCAGATGCGACCGTTTTACGCGCTGCTGCTCAAATGACTGCCGCACGCACGCACTGGCAGCTGTGTGACTTTTTTGAAGTGGGTGGCCACCTGTTACTGGATGATGAACACCTGGAGCTAGAGGTGTTACGGTTGCGCCCGCGTCTGCTCGCCTTGGGGATACCGTTTGCCTATGAGACGCGTGATGAATACACGAGCAGGAAGCGCAAGCTGGATGGGTGGCGACCCGTATTGCGGCTGTGGCGACCGCTGAGCGTGGGGGAAATAAAGCAATTGAGATGCTAAGGGTCTTTTCTGAGGCCGCCATCTCAGAGACCATATGGAACAAAGACTTTGCTGCGTTTTGCGCCCTCGTCAGGCCTGATAATGCAAGGGAAACCGCATTGGCGTATCCTGACCTAGTGGGATGCGCTGCTGTTTTTGCGCCCACTACCGCCTATGTGGACTACTTGATCCACACATGCTGTATGGACGTGGACACACCCTTTGATGTGGCAGGCCTCATTCTCACGGCAGTCTCACTGTGTATGCAACATGAAAAGTACAGCCGGGCGCGTCATCTGCTTTTCAAGTGCGATGCCTCTGCCAACCTACGCCATGTGACCCCCGTGTTTCGGTTTTTTGACTCCCCATACCATATGGAAACACACATGGCACGCTGGGGAACCTACTGGTGGCCCGTTGTTGCAGAACCGTTTGATTGGCCTCTCTTTCAACATTTCTTGCGCTGCGGTATCAAGGTGCCACCGCCAGGCTACCAACCTCGCTGGTATCGTGACTACTTGGCGCGCTGCTATCACTGCCACGATGTCACTCTAGCACTGCTGTACGCGCTTCGCGCCAAGCGCCTGGCCAGCCATGACGTGCGCCGCCTGCTGGGTCAGCGCGTGTGGGCCACGCGTCATGATGCAGCGCTGTGGGGACCGACCAAGATGACGGGCGTGGAGCTCAGGGTGACTGCGCGCACCACTTATCATGTAGCGTGGGCTGGGTTGGCGCTGGTGGCGGGGGCGGTGCTCAGTTTGCGTGGATGTTCGGTGCTAGATGCATTGCTAGTGGCTGCTGTGTTGGCGCTACTCTTTCATTTCTTGTGACAACCAGGATAAACGCTCGGTCCCCAATGGCCTCTGTGAGCGATACACCGCTCACAGCAAAACGCAGGGTCCTCCACGCGCAGCGCCTCGCAATTCATCTCTGCATCGCTAAGCGTCTTGTACACCATGATGCACCGCGTATCCATCACGTGGCGACAGTTGCAATCCACCACCACATGTTCTGCGCAACGATGACAGCGCCACACTCGGGCAGGATCCCCATCCGCACGGCTCCAGCGCCAACGGCCTTCCTCGTCACGCACCACTGGCTCTAGGCGATCCGTATCGCTGCGATACCATAGAGGTTGTGTGCCCGGCCAGCATGCGACTTGATGTACGCTGCAGGGAGCGCGGCGCTTGCGCACCACCTCAATCTGTTCAGGGCGCACCAGGATGGTATCTGCGGCACTGAAGCTCAGTCTCTTGGCGACAATGTAGGCGATATTATCGGGACCCTCATCCATCCCCCACAAATGGAGGGTCAGCTGATCAAGGCCCTTAAAGACGGAGACCTGGCACAAGTGATTGCGTGTGTGGATCACTGGACCGCACATGACAAATATCCACAGGCATTGTCATTGGCCATTTGCCATGCCAGCTCCCTCTCCACTGTGGTGGGCTTGGAGCCTTTGTTGCCGAGGGCATGGGCGCTGTGCTATTTACTCTGCTGACTGCCACGCTGGTTTGTATTTACGCGTGTTTGACAAAGGGTACGGGCTAAGCATGTTTGCCATTGGCGGCGAGGACCCATGGGCCGTGGAGGCCGGGCAAACACGGCACCAGGGCGGGGGTGGGTGGCATAATACAGATGCTGCTGTGGACGCGGATGAGCCAGAGCCAGAGCAAATGGATGAGAGCGGCGACGAGAGTG